>Ga0247742_10001614_pt1 | contig 15440 bp, 16 predicted proteins | sample UWRJL208509C2_FD_180944 | JGI IMG/M metagenome (GOLD analysis project Ga0247742, IMG submission 180944) | Plant litter microbial communities from Arlington Agricultural Research Station in Wisconsin, United States - UWRJ-L208-509C-2 | ecosystem: Environmental > Terrestrial > Plant litter >...
TCCAAAATTCTGTACGAATATTCGGAAAGTCCGATAAATCCTGTCGCCGATATGCTTGCAAAGTTCGGACTCTCCTTACTCCCACATCAACACAGTGTCTGGATTATTTACCGTTGTATTCAGACTGAACCCAAGGGACCCGCCTCCCTAGACACGTACGACCCCATAACATAGTCTCCAATCATCCCCCAAACACCCTGCCTACGGATGTTTCTCGTGAATGGTAAATTTGAAACTGAGTTTCACAACCTTGTGTGAAGTATATATCGTACGGACACTGGTGTCCTCGAGACGGCTAAAAAATGACGGTTCGATGGCGGTATAGAGTGCAAAAAAAGTTGTAAAAGGTGTTTGAGGTCAATGAGGGGAGCGAGCTGGAGCGGTTCTCGGGCTCAAAAAATTCATCAGACCCTTCGTGCTGATAGGATAGTACTGCGCTCGCCTACCGGTCCTCAGGCCTCAAGTCCAAGCCGCTGACAGCTTGATGAGATGTAATTCCTCCAACGTTTCACAAGGGAATCAAGGATGGGTTGCAGACATGCTATCTCTCTTCTCTCATATGGACAGAGTGTCAAAAAGCGTAGACGTGACAAATGGACCACGGCTCCATGAAATGGAGGCGGCGGTGCAAGCATCTGCTTGGTGAGGTGCTGCGAGCCGCGTTAGTCTAACCGTTCCAGTGCTGGTGGTTCTCGACCAGGACAGTAGTAATCAATTATCAGGGTATTGGTCACATCTTCCAGTCCAGGACAAACGAAGAAAATACACAGTAGAGCATTGTCCTCGCATTCTTTGAGGCTCCAGGACGCAAAAAGTCAGCCAGAGTGTTCAGAAATCAAATGTCTTCTTTTTATTACATTAGCAATCCGCCACAGAAACCACGACGTTGTTGAAAGTACATACCCTAATAGATAGCCGGACAAATAACCGTGTGATACCGGGCTATCGCATATCGGGACACCGAAGCGTTACAGGCCCTGCGAAATCCGCATCCGCTGCAGTACATGCAGGACTCGTAACTTGTCGTCCAAATAGAGGATTCTGGATCCTGGCAAAAATATGTGAACGCTCGATCGGCGAGATACAGATAGAAGAGGCTTGTGTTTGAGCCGCCCCAAGATGCGAGTTGGTCAACGATGCAGGCAAGCAGATCGAGAAAGCGGTGGGTATGTAACACTGCACAAACAAAGAACTTTACAGATTCCCACGGATAATTGCACATACCACAAGATTCAAACTTGGTTCAAGCTCAAGGTCAAGCCCAAGGCCTCAAGGCCCCAAGCTTCAACTTGAAGGTCAACTCCAATTCCGAGTTATCATACCTAATCATGCTCATTCTAATCAGATATCATGCCAGCCATATCAAGCCTGAAGGGGCTCCCCCTCGATCTCCATTTACAAATCTTGCATTATGTGGACCCATTGTCCATCCTTGCAGTAAGAAAGGTATGTATATCTTTCTAATCTGAGCACATCTTGAACTCAAGTACCACATCAGACCTGTAAAACCTTACATCACGCTACTTCACAGCGAGTTCTTTGGATGGACACGTTACGTCGCATTTGTGCTGAAGATTCGATCTTCGGACCTACCTTCCATTTGACAAAAATGTCGCCGCTAGAATTGGAATACGCGGCAACTGGGACCCAACGCCTGTATAAGTCAATCAAGGATCGAGGATCGACTCCACTGGCACCTCTGTCAGCTCGTGTCCTTCGACCACCAGACGCCATCAATATCAAATTGAGACACGGTTTTCCCGGGAACTTTCGGGAAACATACCTGACTCCTGGTGGAAGATTTTTGGTTACCATGTCCTGGAATTGGATGGCTGTATGGGACCTCGCCATCGATTTTCAATCAGACGAGGCGATTCAGAATGTGCAGCCCATAGCTGTTGTACCTGTGCTTTTTCGCTGGATGTCCTTAGTACACCCGACACCTGACCAACATGGCCTTCGAATATTCATCTCTCACCTTGGCCCTAATGCAGACAATGTCAATGGCGATGTCCTATACTCAGACTCGGATGGTGGGGATCAAGAGTAGGTTTCGTCATTGACTGAAGTGTCTACATACGCTGACGGGAACCCACAAGGAGGGTTTTCGATATATTTGAGATATATCCTGAAAGTTCACATCCAATACTCTTGAAGATAGCCTCTCTGAATGTATCTCGACGCGAAAGCATTGCTTTCTACTCTCTCTCTCGCGATAGGTTGATATTTATGCAAGGGTCCCTTCTGCATATCTGGGAGTACACAACAGATGCATGGGCGGTTCTCCGCGTGGATGATCAACTGACATGTGAACAGGTACAATCCTCCGTTGCTACTTTTTTGACCTCACTGATGCGATGCCATCCGTTATGAAGATCATAGTTTCGGAGAGCGCCCTTGTTCTACTGCACACTGCAGGCGTATCAATCTGGAAATTTCCTGCGCTCTCGTCCAGCACTCCAGTCTTCTCATATGGAGACCTACAGCCCGTTCCGCCTTTACTCACCCTCAGATACGACCACCTTGCCCACACCAACGCATGTTATGATGGTCCCTGTGATTGGTATTCGGGTACTCATCAGAGACTGATATACGATGTCTCATGGCCTGATAAACCCAACTCATTTCATCGCTATGAAGTTGTCGTGGACGAGGACGTGACAGAGGGTACTCTTGTGTTACTCTCCATCGTCTCGATCCCGGATCGAACCAGATTTCAGACAGGACCTTCCAGGTTTCACAACGATGGCCTTGTTTCATGGTGGTTCGAGCAGAACTCGAATGGATCCTATGCCAATGCGCATTTTCACCTCTTGCCAGTCAACAATAATAGCACCGGCGCCATTGCCAGTGATATTATTGGCTTGCACACATCCGACATATTATCCAATATGACATCTTCATTCTGTGGTCTTTCGGGTCGATTTGCCCTTCTTGATGAAGATCGAAATATCTATCTGTTTGACTTTCTTTCCTCCCCTCCGTCGGAATTGGCAAGTCAGTTATCATAGTTAACTATTTCATCGAGCTGATTTTTTGCAGAGGTATTCAATAAAATCATCTAGCCCTAAAAGGATCTCTCAAGGAGCGTCAATCATGAAATATGTTGGGGAAACACTCACAGAGAGTTCGGCATTAGCGACTACAGATGATGAGACATAACAGATAATTTTATAAAAAGTATATGATGTTGCGTTCGTCGAAGTCCAAGCATTGTTATATTCACTTGAGCTTGAATCCTTCGTGCATATGAAAGAATTACTCATAGCTTCAATGGTCTCGGGCCATTCGATATGACAGGAGAGAAAGTACTGCAAATGATATTAATTCTCAGCACTGACAGCTGCCGAAGTGGTCTCAAGCCACGTGAGCGGGAAGTCAGGAGCTGAGGCCGAGGCCCAACTGGAGCTTTGCGACCTCCAGTGTTCAATCGTCTTAACCACACGGCAACTTTTCGCAGTCATTGAAAACTTTCCCTTGCTTTCGGATACATACCTCAGAAAAAGTCTACATTCGGTGTTTCTAGATAGCAATGGCATGGCGCTGCACAGGCAAGACGAATGCCCAACTTATCGCAAACATGAGGCATAATGGTATATTTCATTCAGAGAGGGTTATGAACGTAAGTTTCCCTCCTTCATAGAGCGTAACTTTGATGGTGATCATCTCCACCGGGTAGGCAATGAACGCAGTTGACAGAGCCAATTACGTTTTGAACAGAGCCGATGCATACGAGGACTCTCCTCAGTTGCGTACTTAAAACTATTAAGAGTCATATCTTGTGTTAGCAAGATTTGGCTATGGCTTTAAGACGTCATGCTCAACGTTACTCTCGATACCAGACCTATTGGCCATGGTGCTACGATTAGCGCTCCACATATGGTGAGCACCTCATCTTAGTATCGAAGCTCTTGGATAGATTTCGCTCACCGACTGTCAGCACGCATACGCCTCCGAGCACCTGCTACCATACATTCGACCAGGATCAAGGGTTCTTGATGTCGGAAGTGGATCAGGTTACTTGGTCGCGGTCCTCCATCAACTCGTTGGTCCAACTGGGAAAGTCGTTGGCATTGACCACATACAGGAGCTTGTGGACTGGTCTATAGACAACCTGAACGCGGATGGCCTCGACGATGCTTTGAAGAGTGGACACATTACAATGATTGCGGGAGATGGGCGACAAGGCTACGTCGAAGGAGGTTTACATTTTCATTACTCACTTGCACATTTCGGCTCTGATACTCTTCACGGGTTTTTTTGGTAATAGGGCCTTATGACGCCATACACGTTGGGGCTGCTGCGCCATCTGTGCCACAAGCACTTATCGATCAGCTCGCGAAACCAGGAAGGATGTTCATACCAGTTGGCAATCACACGCAGTATATTGAACAAATCGACAAAGACGAGCAAGGCAATGTTGAAACGAAGCGTATCATGGGTGTGCGAGTGAGTATTGCTCTCAACTATTCAGTTAATCAAACTAACGCTATTTCATGCATTCTTTAGTATGTCCCACTAACAGATCGGGAAGCTCAGATCGGAACAAACTAAATCATCATCAAAATGGCTAGACAGTAATTTCTTCAAGCATTTTGTAACATTAATTCCTTGAGCATACTTTGTACTATTGTAGCCCTTGGAATTTTTATCGGGTTTACCGAGTGACTCTGTCATGGGCACCCAAGGGGTTGGCGGTGACTGCAGTGTAGCGAGTGATATGGCCAGTGAAATGGCCCATGGATAAAGGTCAGGACCGAGGTCGAGATCGGGTGGGTGATGTTGAGGAAATACTAAATAGGGAAATGGCAGTAGTAGTGAATTATATAGCCTATTTCCGGGGTAAATGGGTTTGGGGCATCGGCCAAACCGGCATCGGAATATCGGCCAAATCGGCGACGGACAGTCGGCGACACGCTAAAAAAGGTAAAATGTTGGTAACGACCAGCAACCTAAAAAAATGTCAGTTGTGCGTGAAAATACTTTCCACAAGAGGGTAGAATTGCTAGTGGCCATTAAAAAGCTGTCCATTGGGCACCTAATGAAATGGGATCAGCCACAGAAAGAATCTTCCGTCGGGCGCCTAACAAAAAGGGATCGGCCACAGACTCGAGAACGTGTCCGTCGGGCGCTTAATGGAACGGGATCGGCCACAGAGAAAGTGTCCGTCGGGCACCTAATAAAATGGGATCGCCCGCGAAAAAGTGTCCATTGGGCACCTAATTGAATGGGATCAGCCATAGGAAAGGTGTCTGTCGAGCACCTAATAAAACAAGATGAGCCACAGAAAAAATTGTCCGTTGGGCGCTAATGAAACGGGATCAGCCACAGAAGTGTCCGTTGTATCCGTTGGGCACCTAAATTTCAATGCCAATTCTTGAGCCAATCCATAGGCCAACTCTGAGCCTGTCAATGCCAATTCTTGGACTGATTATTCAGGCCGACTCCGAGCCTGTCAACGTAGATTCCTATGTCCGTCGAGCGCTAACAAAATGGGATCGGCGAAAGAAGAGGTGACGCGATCGGCCACGTAAACAGTGTCCGCCGGGCACCTAACGGAAAGGGATCGGCCACGGAAATAGTGTCCGTCGGATGCCCAATGAAGCAGGATTGGCTGGAAATGCCGATGTTTTGGCCGATGTTTCAGCAGTGAGCTCCTACATAAACTCTGGATACAGTTGGTGACAAATTTACGTTCTTTGAATGGATGGATCTTCATTTATATGTGTGTGTAAATAAGTCTCAGTACTGTCAGATTGAGCTTGGAGCAATAGCGAACTCAGTATCTCAAAAATGATAAGAATGTGTTGAAAAGCATCGAAAAAGCGTCATATTTAATGACTTACTTGATCATTCTGGCATCTGAACTGACAGTAAAAACATTCTGTTATGGTGTACACATTATATTGATATCCTAGAGTGACATTCAAGGAAGATTCAAGTCTTATAAAATTCATATGGTGTTTAGATTCCAAGTCAAGGGACTACTTCTTGTCGGTCCAAGAATCGGCATTGACGGACTCGGAGTCGGCCTGCGCCAAGAATCAGTATTGACAGACCCGGAATCAGCCTAAAAATGTGTTTAACATTTGGCATCAATGGCCTTGGAATCCGCCTAAAAGTTGGACTAAAAAGTCGGCATTGATAGACTCAAAGTTGGCCTATCGATCTACTTTGAGTCGGCCCAAATACTAGACAATAGACAGTCTTTCACATGCATTGACACCTGAGCCCGACGGATATTGTATTGGGCAGCCAACATTTTCAGACCTTCAGATATTGCGTTAGCTGGCCACTATTTCAAGGCCTATGAATTCACTACTGGGTGACTGATATGTTCAAGCTGGCGGATATTATTCTGGGGGGCAAACATTTTCAATTTATTATTGGGTGGCTGACATTTTCAGGCCGACGGATTTGAATCAGGTAGCCGATTGTCCGTTGCCCATTGGCCAATGCCGATGCCGATGCCGATGCCGATTGTTCGAAACCTATCCACTCCCAGCACTACTATCAGTGTCCGGGAGTTTGACATGCCTCAGGAGTTTGAAATCCCGGATTTCCTCCCTCAATATTGGCACTGACTTTCTGGGATTTTTTCTGAGATATTTACGACTCTTAGAAATATGATTATTAACTCTTTTTGTACACCGACTGAGTTTGGCGAGCTCTGGATTTTAAAAGGTGGTTTTCAGTCCATCAAAACTCGTGGTGTAAACATATGTCCTCCAAGATCTGATCCGATCCTTTGCATTATTCTCTCTCAAAATTTGCAGGCATATACTAATAAAAAAGGCGCCCTTGAATACCAAAAATTGAGGAGGACTGTGGTAAACTTCGCTCTCCGGCCAATGTACTCTGTTTTTTCGTGCATTGATGAGTGACATGCGTGATTCTTGGCTGACAAAATTGATGGCAGTGATCTCGTCCTGGTGCATATTAAAAGTCCGCAAGAGCATGCCAGGTTTGCCGCATGACGGAATCTGAAAATCTGACGTGACCTTGACGTGACGACCATTTCAATCTCCCGAAACAATCGCCTTCGACGACCGGTAAGCCTCCGCCACCCTCCACAACTCACAAATAATAAAATAAAAAACAGATTTAGACTTATGAGGTGCTCACCTACAGCCTTAAAAAATTTGGAGGCACAGAATTCAGCGGTTGTGGTAGAATTCACCCAAAGGTCAAATCATTTCAAACTCCCGAACAGTGATAGTAAGAGCGAACCACACTTGAATGTAATGTTGGCAGGTGAGCTCCATGTGAGATTTAAAAATCGTTCATCACGAAAGGTATTGCAATTGGTAACAAGCCTGCAAATTGCATGACGTAGACAAAATTACTTGAGTTTATATACCTAATCTGGCGGAAATAATGCGGAAATAAGAAATGTGCAAATACAGTAAATTTAGAATTCCAGCACTCCAACATTCTACGGCATTGAGTTGTGGCCTTCGAATCACTACCAGCAACTCCCTCTGTGATTTCGATCCCTTTATAACTCCTACCCATTTTTAGCTTTCTTTCTGCATTGACTTCCTCTGTTGATCATCCTTGCCAGGTGGCAGCATCTTCCAGGGCAGCAGCAAGGTCTCGAGGTTTCAGGATCCCACCCAGCTTACAACCCTGTCGCCAGTCAAAAAATGCCCCTACTCGATCTCGCACTAATAATTCTCCGCCGTATCTTTCTGTGATTTTCCTTCTGTCGCTACTTCTATCTTTCGAGCTCGATCCCGAATTATGTTTGTATCACAGAGGTACCTGAATAAACCATTTCAGACATAATATGAGAAATTGGCTGAGAAACTGAAAATGAAAATAAACCAACTCGTAATCTTGTCGTTTACCGATACAGCAGGGATCTTTCCTGGCAGAGGGCCGCGCCAAGTCTTGGCTTCGACGCGAGAAAGTCACATGATTTCACCACATGCGTCATGCACGGCGTTTCACGTTTGATCACATTCCCTCAAGCCAGAAGACAAAGCAACAGACATAAGAGAAGATGGATGATCTTCACGGAGATTTAGACAGACTCTCTTTGGCGAGGTGAGTTTTCATCGACGTACTGAACTTCGTGGCTTCAATTCGTGTTGTAGAACCAAGGTTCCCGACACCCTTCTCCGCATCGGAAGCAACGACTCCGCGAAGGCAGCGTATCTTGACATCGTATCATCAATCCTAGGGTCCGAAATCGAAGTACCTGTCTCATCAGATGGAGGTGTAGTGTACGAACAGTACGGATCATTAAGCAACCCAAGCAAGGTGGACCTTGTGGCGGCTTTCATTGGACTAGCAGAATGCGAGAAAAAGAGCAAGGACGAGGAACGGGTGTGTTCTTGTCTTCCTTTTAAACTTACTATCTATATCGTGAATCTGCCCAGGCGCTTCTATGGCTCGAGGAAGTTCATCTGGTCTATCTCAACTCTCGTTGGCAGGCGAAACCAAAAATTTACGGTACGATAAATTGACTGCACTGAGTGATCCATTTTGACACCCTGATCAATAAGACTGGAACGAGTGGTTTCCAGACGACGTGGCCTTCTCGGTTCAGTACGCTCGAGCTCGAGCTGCTGCTTCAGCGGCATTTTTGGCGATCGAAAATACAGCCAATGCAGTCCACAGGCGATGGACAGCTCAGACAATGATACCTTCCTCCCACAAAAGCGCGGAAAGAGGAATCACACGCACGATTTTGAATCGTGGAGCCACCGATGTGCTCCTTCAGTTTCGACATCCCGATCCAGTCCTGATGCAAAATCAGAGTGTCAGGTTACCCACGTTGCAAGTGCTCGGGTCGTGGAGGAAATTGAGGGTTAAGAAATCTGCCGTAGGTCCCGGGAGGAGAATGGGGTTCAGCGCCTTTATATGGATGGGTAAGCAGCCCCAACCTTGTAAATCAGAAGGAGTGAATACCAATGAATATTAATCTACGGATAGGTCAACTCTATATCGCCGGTGGTCGCAAAGATTCCTTAGGCCCCTTTTATCGAGACATCTTTTCTCTCGATCTCGATAAACTTGAGGGATGGAAACCGCTTACTCCATACCCACAACCAATGTCGCGTACGAGTGCATTTCTCGGCTGGCACATGCTACCTCATGCCGCTCACAAAAAAGCATATCTATTCACTGGACGCCCTACTGTCGACTTCTTCGATTTGCAAACGCACACTTGGGGCACTATCTTGACCAAGTTTGAACACGCCGGCCAACCAGACAGTGTGGCGGGCATCAATCCCAGCACCTGGCCTTATCCGAAGAATCAACTGACCGACTCGACGCAGCAACTGGTCGGTGACAAATTGTACGTCTTTGGCGGGACTCATGGCACAACGAGTATTGGGTGCAACCTCTTCCTCGTCCTCGACCTCAAAACTCGTATTTGGAAGAGACTGAGCGGAACTGTTATGCCACCAAAGGACTCCGATCCCAATCTACCCGGACCAAGAAAAACGCCCTCGAGTTGGGTCGATAATAACGAGGATATTTTTTATCTGATCTTTGGAGAATGTGATCGAATGGGAGCTATGTATTCAGGCGAGATGCACGGAGGCGACCACGGACATACATTTGACGATTTCTGGAGCTGGAACTTCCAGAAAAACCGCTGGAGGCGGGAGAGATGGGTGGGGAATGGACCGTGTCCAAGGTCAGAGGCCGCTTGTGTCTACGTGAGTTCTCAAGTTATCGACAACAGCTGGCAGCTGAACATTTCATGGTGCAGAATCCGAAAATGAACAAGACTATTACTTGGGGCGGATACAACTCTAACTTACCGATGGATTACCTTGAACAAGGTCTTCAATTTAGCTTCTCCTATTTTGCTGACACTTTCATTTACGATGGTGTCCCGAGTAAGATGGACACATCCACCTCTGCCTCTGCCTCTCCACCTCTTTTGCACAGGAAGTGGAAACAAGTATTGACGACTTCTTTCCCGACCTATCGAGCACAGTCCCAACTCCTCGTTGATCCTCTTTCGGGGCGTACTTTCCTCTTCGGTGGCTTCACAAACAATGACTACGTTCCTACTCGTAAAGAAGCCATATCTCGCTCTTTTGGCGACGTTTGGGAGCTGCTCGTCGATGTGCCTAACGGAGGGTTTATGTCTGCGGATGGCGTCAGAGTCGACGTGGAGGCTGAGAAGAGGACAGCGCGTATAGGACCGTGGCAAAGGTGTTTTGCTTGTGGGAGTGCTGCCGATGGAAGGAAATGTGGTGGTTCATGTGGTGGCTCGGTCTATTTCTGTGATACTGAATGCTTGAAGGATGGCTGGAAGGAGCATAGGATTACACATGGCTGTCGCAAGAAGGAATGACGAATTGTCTAATCTCGCAGCAGTTGCAAATTAAGCGCTCAGGTCGCGACCGTGTCTGCCAAACGTTTATTCAATCCTCGATCGGGTATAATGTCCGACAAGTACTTCCGCGGATCTGAATCAATGTGAAGGTCCTTTTAATCGCTCAGGTATACATGAATCAATAACTGTATACCCTTGAGGATAAGCCTATACTGCTTCCAGAGCCTTCGTTCGGGACCGCTATTGAGCAATCAATGTATTGTCATCAAATTCCATACTCAAGCGGAAACCTGAGTCTCGCATCTGCCTCGCATAGTGCATCCCCTTGCTATCCTACAAATAACAGTGAATTGATGTTGTAATCCTTCGTAATTGAATCGAGGCTCTATATTACCTTCCAAAGCGTGCATGTTCGGCATGTTAAAGCGCCATAGGCCTGCATAGCCATCCAAGGAGCAGAAGCCCCGGAGCAACAAATTTAGATCTGACAGGACAAGGTAAATAATAACGTGGTATAGCACGAACAAAAGCGCCGGGGCGAGCGGGTCATGAAAACCTTCCTCGTCCACTGTGATTACATGCTGGTAGAGAGGAGCAATAGAGAGGTTCGATTTGGCACATCAGGTACAAGACACTCGATGGAGTGAGTAAACGAATAGCATGTAGATAATCCTTGCCGCAAAAATGGCGAGCGATAGGGGATTTACACCTAGAATTACACGGCAGGAAAGGCAGTCACGGGTATGTCGAAAGATAAAGAGTTATAGCTGTTGTCATATTTGTAACAAGTGTCGTGATGAGAGCGAGAGGTGAATGGGAAAGAAAAAAGAAGAGTCTGTCTGAGAAAAAGGTAGTTGGGGAGTATACCGAGAAATTCAACAGAAATGGTATAGTATTTACAGTTCTATTATCGCATCGCACGGAGAAAGGGGGGAACGGCGTAGCCTTCAGGAATGGGGGCATCAATACTCCTGGAGTGGCAAGCCTCAGCCAGCTGCTGTCGCAACATAGTGCATTTGTGGTGAATATCTGGCAGACGAGATATGAGTTAGCTGACACTGACATAGTATCCATACGCTCGTAAACATACCAGGACAGGGCCAGAGCTCATTGAGGACGTCGATAGGATTGAGGATGAGCTTGCCGAGTCTCAACGCATCGTCGAGTGTAGGGTCGTGGTTCCATAGTGTTAGGCATCTGCAATGGATTGGTAAAGAGAGCTATAAAAGGAAAGAAAGTCATAGCGTACATCTTAAGTTGATTCATGAACCATGAGATACGGAACGGCCGGCGAGTGAGTTGATGACCGTCAGGGCCGTTCAATTGGTGCGTGAGGATGTTGACCCGTTGGATGACTTGCTCTTCGTAAAATACTGAGCGAATCTAGGTTAGCCAGAAACCAAGTAGGAGAGGCAATTGACTTACACCAGTCTTCCGCTTGTTTGCGTTTAAATATCGGGCCGGGTGCCGTCCGGCCAGTCGGAAGACCATGAAAGCTGCTCAGTTGTTAGACGACGGAGAAGCCTAATACATGGGTGATGACAAACCTGCGAAAAGCAAGAGCGACGAGCATGCGAGTGCTAGATCGCTTAATAAGTACCGGGGTATGAATAGAAATTCGAATAGAAACTTACTTGTGGATGTATTCTCGACATGTGTAAATGAGTGTGGTGTCAAGATTGCAAGTGTGGAGATTGAGAGCGTCTTCAATAGCTTGTGCCTCGAGAAAGGCCTCGTGAGCTTGTTCTGCAGTGTCCTCCTCCTGACTTGGAGAACGGAAGCGATTGCAGAAATTCCAGAGAAGCATGCTGCGGCAGTACAGGGCCCAAACAGATTCCTTTGGGGAGAGAGAATCGTGCGCTCGGTAAATAGGCAAGACGCGATCGATGACCTCGGCAGGGAATAGGAGCATGAACTAAATAAGCCAGAGTCAAACGATAATGTAAAGGGGTATTAGCCAAATACGTACGTTCGAAGGTTCGGCAAGAGAAAAGTGAGGGACGTCTTCGTTCAAGGTTTCGCAGCGGGCAACGTATTCGGAAATGAGTGAAAGAGAAGACCAACAGAGACGTCGAATTTCTTCGTCTCTAATCTCATTCGACGTCCAGTCGGGATCCCAAGGAAGGTTGTATGGTCGGTTGATATGTTCGTGTTCACGAGGATCGAGAAGATCCGAGGCTATACAAGAACACTTGTAGTCCTTTGAATAGCTCTCGATTGGGCTTTCTGTGATGACAACAGGTACTTGTCCTGGAGAAAAATGGCAAACGTCGCGATCTTGGGTATCATTGGTTGTAAGGCCGAGATTACGGATGAGGCCGTCGAGATTAACGAGAGCAGAGTGGACTCGGTCGGAGCAGTGTTGTGGGTGGGCGGATGATTCGAATAAAGCCAGGATCTACCGCATGCGTTTGTCAGACGTCAGGGATACCGATAAGGAAAAATAACGTACTAAAGCGGCCTCTGCTAGAGTAGCATCTACCCAGCGAAGTTCCAGTGCATCCTTGTAGGCGGCGTGGGCGTTGTTGACGAGCTCCATCGCCTGAGATAAACCAAGGGAGCCGCCTTCTAGTTTACTGGACTTCATAAGCTTACCCATCGCGAGAACTGAATAAATAAAAGCAGGCTGAATCTGGAGTCTATCGTCCGAGTAAAGGCGCTTCATGAAGAAATCGAGGTTTATGAAAGAGAGAAGATGACCGGTATTATGAACACTGGATATAGGTAGGTCAGCCGAATCGAGGTAACGAGATCGATTGGACTTACAGGAAGCTGAGTTCGTCAAATATTACGTTTATACTGTGGAAAGGGGTTCAGTCACAAGTAGACGCTGAAGAAGGTGCAACGACATACGCGTGCGATCTTAGGATACGGTCCCACCATATCTTCTGCTTGGATTCAATTGAAGGAGAGGTCGGAATGGGAAACTTGCGGTGCGTGTCTGGAAATTGGAAAGTATTTACGTCGAGTTGGCGTGGATATGACGACTTTGTATAGGAACCTTGATCGTACATATACGAAGGGGTCCGACGATACGGCGAAGGCAACTCGTGCTGATAACGTCGTCAGGACAAAGCGCATTCTTGCGAGAGGTCAAGACATACTTTGTAATGAAGGCTGGGATCCGAAGGGATCCGCAGGTCGGTAGGCGGGTGGTGGCTCTGCTGAGATTGAGGATGGAGATGAGGATGAGGGTAGTGGAGGTCTGAAGGATAACGGTCGAGATGGCGAGAGTTAGGGGACGATCGCTTAGAGTCCTGAGTGTTCTCCTTGAGCCTTGATTGAGGCTGATCTCGAGACTCGGTGGGTCGCTCTGAAGAGGTCTTCTTGCGCTTCGGTGGAGGAGGAGCTGAGCCGTCTGCTGGCCTCTTTTTACACGAACGCTGACGCGTGCCAGGACGCTTATCCGGACCCCTTCGTTTCGGTTTTTCATCATACTGGCACTCGTTTGATCTTCGGACACAGTTGTTGCAAACTGGTCTTGTGGAATCGCACCGGATTTTACGGCTTCGACTATAGAACGAGCAGGGGTAAAGAGAAATGACAATCTATTAGCTTTTCAAGGCTTAATGAAATGTCTTAATGAACATACCACTGGCGACAGGCTATGACAACGGACGATATTTCCTTGCGTGGTTCCCTCGCGGAGGCACTCGCCTCAGCTGTGGTAGGCGTAGACGGCGAGCGCGCGGCAGGAGCCGACACAGAGGACGGCCTGTGATCCCCATCGACAGGCAGACCAGAGGAGTTTCCAGTCGGTCGGGAATAGGAGTGGTCATGTGAAGATCCACCAGGCAACCGACGTTCTGTTGTGGAACTAAACCTGAAGTCGATGGGAGGGCCGTTGTGGGCGGGTGGAGGAATACGCGGATTGACAGGTGAATGTACAGAGAAGTCCATGCCCAACTGGTTGCGAGGTGGCATGGTGTACTGGGAGGGGAACGTGACATGTCGGGCGCTTGAGTTCGGGAGTTCTAGAGTTGTGTCCAGAAGCGGCGGCTGTTGGCTGCTCAGACTATGACCATACTCATATTGCGGCGCGATAATGCCAGCAGAGTGGTGAACGTCCAGCTGATCTTGGTGATACCGGACTTTGTAGACAAAAAGAGGTGAGAAGTGCTAAAGAACGAGATGTCGCAACACACTTACAACTGTCACCGTGCGTGCTATACTGACCCGCCGCACCAAAGACTGGCGAATGAATACCCGACCCCTCTTCACTAGACTGCGGACCTTCTTCTGGGAGCATGTGTGGCTGGAATGGCGAATATGGGTCGGAAGTGGCACTGGTGACCATGACCTTGGGGGAGGAGGAGGAACGATGTTGTATGTTGTCGAGGACGTTAAGAGCCACGCGAGATGAGGGAGACGGGCAGAAATGGGGAAAACTTGGAGAGCCCACGGTAAATTGGGCACTCTTGAGAAGAAGCCTTATGAAACGTCTGCTTGATTCGAAGATCAGAAGATCATATGGATCTCGTTTTTCCGTCTCTCCGCTGGCTTGTCGACAAATCTGGATCGCCGATGGGTGGGTGCCCGTATATAGCGCGTTGTGATGTCGGTGTCCAGGTATGCCCTTGGGTTGCAGAGCGACTGAAACCAAGAGCGCAGAGGCGCAGCGGACAATCGTCGGCTGTTTCTACAAACCACCAAACGACGAAAACATATCCAATGACCCGATCCATTCTGTCACACGTCACACTCCGCTTTTGGACAGCTCCCACGCGGATCGGTCCCGGACCCGTGGATCGGTGCCTGGTCGCTCCCCACGTGGCCCGCGCAGACCTCCTTCCTTCCGTCCTTTCTCCCTCCTCCCGCCTCTCCGCCCGACAGTGCCCTAGGAAACGCTCTCCAAAATTCCTCTTATTCTGCTAGCTTCCCCTCGTCTCCCCGACCTCCCCGCGCACCTCCCAGCGACCCCAACGGGTTACATGCCCTCTATTTCTCACCCCGTCTTCTTTTCACCTCGCAAATATATCGGTTGTTGCAGGTCCTCTCTACTTCCCTGCACATTCACCTCAGTCCCGGCTGTCGTCGGTCAGCATCTTTGATGCGCCCCAATTGTCGAGACCCGTGGGCGCCTGATCCCTCCGAAGTTTCTGCGTCATTGGTCGACCCTTTCCAATTTGCGACTTCT
>Ga0247742_10001615_pt1 | contig 15428 bp, 14 predicted proteins | sample UWRJL208509C2_FD_180944 | JGI IMG/M metagenome (GOLD analysis project Ga0247742, IMG submission 180944) | Plant litter microbial communities from Arlington Agricultural Research Station in Wisconsin, United States - UWRJ-L208-509C-2 | ecosystem: Environmental > Terrestrial > Plant litter >...
ATGACGCGATCACGTGCGGACTCAACAGGGGCAGTCGCGTCGTCTGCGCTGACCAGATCAACTGTGTTCGGTTTCCTATCAAGATACGGAAAATCTGCATTTCTACTCCATTTTGCGCAGATGGTCAAAATCAGAGCTCTTGCATTGCGATGAAGAGCATTATTCTCCAACTAACACTCTGATCACGGCGACGTCGAATAGCGAAAAAGACCAACTGCTGGCATTTCATATGGAGGGGTAAGGTCTGGTACATTCGCTTCTCGAGCCATGCTATACCGTTAGGCAGCCCTCTTGGTATACCAGCCATATCTTGACTTTGTGCGAAACTAAGCGTCAGAGCGATCTTCGACATCTTGATGTGCCTGTAAAGTTTGAATCGGCAAATTTAAGTATTAATATTTTGGTCACGTTCCATCGCGACATATGAGAGTCGCATACTGCGATACCAGTTCAATCAAGGTAGCGAAGAGACAGGTTCTAAACGAGCAATATCACCACGTCGAAGGCCCAGCAGACAATCGGTGTTCCACCATTACCAATTGCCTAACCTCCAGTTTTAGGATGCATGTTATGCCGCATTGTCGAAGGTGTGGCACATGAGCACAGCTGATGTTAGGATAATTGAAGCCATTGACAAGTGCTATGGTGGATCGGGTCCACTGGCTACGGAAGCCTGTGCGGGGATCAAGGAAGGCACAGTGGAAGGAAGGTCATGGCTCCATCGTTTGGGGTTATCTTGAGAGGTTGATATACAAGCGACTATAACGAGTTGGAGGATACACAGAAACTTCTGATGATGGTGTTGGGCGCAGCAGAGGAGGGGCATCCGCCTAACTTGGTCTGAGAGGTAGGAAATCAGGTCCGCGGGGAAGATATGCCACATAAATTGAGGGAGAAATAGATGGGCCAGTTGCGTTTAACTCCTTCACTGCAATGTCCGTCGCATCTATGGCTCCGTCGTAATTCGCAGTAGACGACTCATAGCCAAAGCTGGAGAGCGCCTACGATCGGTAGGGCAATGAAAATAGCGCGAGAGGCGATGGATCCTGATTTCTGTTCGGTGAAACGATAAGCAAGATGAAGTCTAAGAGGCTGAGGTTTACTAAGCGGAAGGAATAAGAGAAAGTGATGCAGGACGTACCGTTTGAGGCTCATAGGATTGCGACTAATTTTTGGGAAACCAGCATAGGTTGGAAACATTCTGGATTGTACATTAGAGATCCTCGACGCGAAGGAGGGTGGACGTCATTGGGAGTCAAGGTTCGTCCCGGTCCAATTCATGGATTATGGGGGTCGAAACGAGCCACTAATGTGCGACGGAGCATGGGCCATACAGTGGTGTCATTTGAGCCGGAAATGCGCATGGTTTTGGCAGTTAGCGCAGTATGTAGGGTTGTGTGCAAAGACTAGATAATGGCAGAGAGTCAGATTGATTTGAGAAACGAGGAAGAAGAGACGAGACGAACCTGGTTCACGATGTTGATAGTTTGGTGGTCATCGAGCGTTAAACGTCAAGTACACCAAAAAAAAAAAAAGTGTAGTCTTCAAGTTCCGTCGAAGATCAGCTACCCAGGAAAGGTCGGCTCAAAGCGAGGTTTGAGCAGATAGAGTTGACCTGGAGCGTTACAGTATCCAAGACGCCGATGACGACAAGGAACGTGTTGGAGCTTCGCAATACTGGAGGGGTCTGGAGACTCTCGGTTCGTCATCGGGCGGAAACATGTTCGAGAATTTTGCAGCAACACCTGGAGTGCATACTTACACGTGTAGTAGCACCTTCTACACTCATCGTACACCAAACTTATCATCGCAGTGCTCCAACTCTCACTCCTCTCGAGCAAGCTCAAGCAATAACCGCTCGTCCATCTGACCCATGACCCAGCGTTCAACCTAGAATCTACCCGGAATAACCCAGGCCATCCAAGAAGATGTCAAGGGTGAACTGGTATCGTTGGCCATGTGGGATGGTGCTCATGGGTCATAGAGAACACTACCAGTAATCGAGGGACCAAAAGCCGAAGTGTCCGTATGAGAGGTTGAAGAAGGACACGGCAATGGCGCTGGAGACGAGGGTGTCAATGACGACGCGGACGGCTCTAACCCGTGGCCAACAATCTCACCTCTTGAGCATTCTCTGAGAGTTTGAACCTGTAGTGCCAAAGGAAACAGTCGTCAGTTTTTAGGATTGGCACAGCATGTACTTCGTAAGAGTAAGTCAAAAGGATGGCAAGCCGTAGATGGGCACGGCTGGGCCAATACGAGAAAAGGTGGAAAGTCAAAACTAAACGAAACGGTGCTCACAAGGCTTATTACTCGTAGCATCCACACCTCTCAGCCCTCCAAAAACTATTTCCAGGAAACCACTTTCTCGACGCCTCGAAGTTCTCCTACACCAGATGTGAGGGCTTTTAGTCCGACCCAGAAAAAGAACCCGCATTGGACTTCTTGACACTCTGCAGGACGAGCAGCGTATATCAGCGGCAGCCTGGTTTTAGGTGGGTGGTGCTGTTGGCGGTGCCGAGGCAGGTTGACTTGCTGTGAGAGGTACGATGTTACGGTGGGCTGGGGGAGATCAAAAGATGGAGAAAATTTGAGAGGACAATAAGTGCTGCGTCCGAGAGGATGCCGCCAGTCTAGAGGTAGAGCCTAGACCTGGCTTGAGCGGATGTAGTAGGCATAATGGAGAAGGGCGACGCGCTCCAGGTTTCCTGCTTGAGTGTGGGTGCGTTGGGGCAAATGCTACAGTTGGTACGAGCGTCTGATATGGATAACATAGGTGCGTGATTGGGCAGGAGGTTGCTGTGGTGCTCATGAGTGTTGAAGTCTGAGACGAGGTAGCGGCCAACTCTGGCAGTGGGATAACCCATGCCCTTCTTTGATGCTCAAGCGTACAATTTCGACAAATATTTACGTCGTAGTCACAGTATTGTGCCGTAGGACAATACTGGGATAGCTGAGTTTGACAATGAAGGGCATTACAGTAGGCATAGCAGACCAGGTCGGAAGAGGTCGGACCCAGTGTGTTCGGGGGCCTGAAGCGCTCAAGTTGAAGGAGAAGACTAAGTAGTTGCCGGTCCGGCCATCCGATTCGCAGCAGCCTTGTCCGCAAACTTGTTCAAAAACGTCCATGACTACGCCCTCTCCTCATGCTCCGCCTTTTACCAGTATCAAAATCTCCCCGATATACCGCCAGGCTTCTTATTATCGTGACGATACGTGAATACTAAGGCGAAATAACAAAAGTAAGTATACTTAATCACCACAAACCCTGGGCAGTCACATCATCAAAGTCACAGAACACATGTCCAAACCCCATTAAGTACCTCCTTGTCGTTCTTGTAGGCGCCTAACTAAGACTTGACTTGCGTCGTCGGAACTTCGTTTCGCCGTGCACAAATACAGCGCCTTCAGGTCCTTCTTGCTGCTCCACGTTGACATGTATACAGATAGCGATGGGTAAAGTATTTCTAAAAGTGATTTCGGCCTGGGTGAGTGCTCGTTTGACGGCGCTAAGAATAAGCTGATGAGCGTCGGCGTCTAGATAGGACTCAATTCAATACCTTCCACGACAGCATATCAAAGGACGTATGAGGATGCGTCCAGCGTTTTAACTGCGTCGCATCAACATGGGGAGGTTCTGCTATTCAATTCTGTACACGGCTTGTGTCACTGCATTCAAAATACGATATTATGACGCTCAAGACCAAACAACACAGCATCTAATCTTTCCAGGGGTGTATATGACTTGAGTTCGACCCCGGTCATCCATATTCACGGAAAGACTTTCTCGAAACCAACTATCATTCCCTCTATTGAACCATGGAACCGCATGTTGTCGTAGATGCGTTGGGAGGTGGCCAACCAGGATCGAGTGCGTCAACTTGCCCAGATGACATGGTGTTCAATCTGACATCAACCAGCTGATACTACTGGATTCACGGCCGGACAAGATCACCGGTCTACACCGCGAACGAGCGCGGTCATTCAAGATGAACCTCTCATGGAGAATTCCAAGTTGTTTCTGCCGTTCGGTACTCAAGGCGATATCGAAGATATGGAGAGTTTGACAACCGGTGAGCGCGATAAATTGAAATTGTTCTACAGCTAATATTGCTTATTAGCTGAGCCTAATGTTCCATCGCTTGAGGGTTCCGAGCGACCATTCCCCGCGCTGAATGTTTGCGATCTCTATCCAACCGGAAACTTTGAACGCTACATAACAGGTGAGGATAATATTGCCCCAATGTTATCTATATATGAGTTGTTCTGATTTTAAACCAGACCTTGTTGTTGAATGTGCGGCGATCGACGTCAACCACCCAGCTTTTGGTACCTTCAAACTCATCATTTTTGGACTTACGGAGGAGGGCAAAGTCTTGACTTTGTTAAGAGAGTCTCCTGAGAGATGGAAGCAGAATTGTCTTCTGAAATTGTGAGTTTACTACGAACTTTCTTCATACCAATTTTAAAACATGTTGCAAGACCTACGGATCTCGATGAGCTCGTGATTGTAGCTACATCAGAAGAAATCACCGACTTCGCGTATATATCTCTGGCCAAAGAACAACTGGTTTTTGAAACATCGCATAATCGTCAGTATCCTAATTAGAGACTGATTACCCTGAATTCTGACGCAGAAATAGAGTCCACAATGACTATGATATCTCTGGAGGGAGCGCCATCCCTGAAACTGTCGTTCCAAATTACTCACATTCCTTCGGATGGAACTACTGCAGAGATTGGTGCTCATGGCCAAAGAGAAGACGGTACGTTTCTATATACAGCATAAGGCGAAGAAGGAAATAAAATTGTTGATTTCAGATGCTTCTGTCGAATCTCCGTGGGAGAGTTCGGCCACTATGTCATCTCTTCGCCTCTATATGCTCACGAGGAACTCCGAACTCTGGAATAGAGCTGATATGGTGGATTTCTGTGGAACAGTTCTGAAGGAACGATTCGAACAGTCTCGTGATATTGGTGAAATTTCCAACGCCATCTCAGCATACCAGAGGGCAGTCCAACTCACTCCGGATGGCCATGCCGACCTGCCGGATCGGATCAACAATCTTGGAAATTCCTTTCTGTGTCGCTTTAAATGCAAAGGTGATCTCACCGATATCGCCAATGCCAGGTCATGCCACCGAAGGGCAGTCCAACTCACTCCCAGTGGTCATGCTGACACGCCGGTGCGATTGAATATTCTTGGAACTTCCTTTGTGTATCTCTTTGAATGCACAGGTGACCCCAACGACATTTCCAGTTCCATTTCAGTCTACCAAAAGGGGCTCCAGCTCACTCCTGATGGCCATGCTGACATGCCGGGTTGGTTGAACTGCCTTGGAAATTCCCTTTCGCTTCGCTGTGAATGTACAGGCGATCTCACCGACATTGTCGATGCTATTTCAGCCCACGAGAGGGCGATCCAGCTCACTCCTGATGGCCATGCTGACATGCCAATTTGGTTGAACAACCTTGGAAGTAGCTTTTTGCAACGCTTTCAACTCACAGGTGACCCCAACGACATTACCAGTACCATTTCAGTCTACCAAAAGGTGGTCCAGCTCACTCCTGATGGCCATGCTGACATGCCAGATCGGTTGATCAACCTTGGAAATTCCTTTATGCATCGCTCCGAACGCACTGGTGATCTCGCCGACATTGCCGATGCCATTTCAGCCTACCAGAAGGCGGTTCAGCTCACTCCCGATGGTCATGCCAACATGCCTGGTCAGTTAAACAACCTTGGAAATTCCTTTTTCCGCCGCTTTCAACACTCAGGTGATCTCGCCGACATTAATGATGCTATTTCAGCCCACCAGAGGGCGGTCCAGCTCACTCCCGATGGCCATGTTGACATGCCAAATTGGTTGAGCAACCTTGGACATTCCCTTTCGAAACGCTTTCAACTCACGGGTGATCTCACCAACATTGCTGATGCCATCTCGGCCCACCAGAGGGCAGTCGAGCTCACTCCTGATGGTCATGTTCACATGCCGGATCAGTTGGGCAGCCTTGGAACTTCATTTTTCCACCGCTTTGAACACACAGGAAATCATGCCGACATTGTCAATGCCGTTCTAGCCCACCAGAAGGCAGTTCAGCTCACTCCCAATGACCATGCCGACAGGGCGACTCGGTTGAGCGATCTGGGAGCATCTTTCTTATGTCGCTTTGAACGCACAGATGATTTCGCCGACATTGTCAATGCCATTTCGGCTGACCAGAGGGCGGTCCAGCTCACTCCCAATGGCCATGCTGGCATGGCCGGTCGATTGAATAACCTTGGAAATTCCCTTTCGAGTCGCTTTGTACGGACAGGTGATCTTACAGACATTGCCGATGCAATTTCGGCCCAGAAGAGGGCGGTCCAGCTCACTCCCAATGATCATGCTGACATGGTCAGTCTGTTGGCCAACCTTGGAAATTCCCTTTCGTGTCGCTTTCGCCTCACAGGTGATCTCACCGACATTGCCAATGCTATTTCAGCCCACCAGAGGGCGGTCCAGCTCATTCCCAATGGCCATGCCAACATGCCGAGTTTGTTGAACAACCTTGGACAATCCCTTTGCCTTCGCTTTAAACACACAGATGATCTCACCGATATTACCAATGCCATTTTGGCCCACCAGACGGCGGTACAGCTCACTCCCGATGCCCATATTAACATGCCTGTTTTTCTGCACAACCTTGGAAATTCCTTTTTGCGCCGCTTTAAAAGCACGGGTGATTTATCTGACATTGTCGCAGCAAGATCCAATTTTCGACAATCTGCCACGCACCAGTCTGGACGTCCCTCAACTCGTTTGGATGCTGCCCAAGAGTGGGCCCAACTCTCTGTATCACACAATGCAACAGACTCTTTGGATGCCTATCATGTTGTTGTCAATCTTCTTTCTCACATTGCAGGCATGGATAGAACCATTCAACAACGTTATTCAAGCCTTGTTGACATTTCGAAGTTAACTGGGACTGCTGCTTCAGCCGCATTTGCTCAGGGAGAGGTCGGAAAGGCTCTCGAATGGCTTGAACAAGGTCGCTGCCTTGTCTGGAGCCAACTCAACCAACTTCGCACTCCGGTAGACAATCTGAGGACGCACAACCATCTCTTAGCAGATCGCTTCTTACATGTTTCACAAGCTCTGGAATCATCTAGTTCACGTCAGGAGTCGATATCCCTAACCCTCAATGGCACCATGTCCCAAGAAGTCATTTTGGAAGACGAAGCACGTACTCACGCCGTACTAGCCCAGGACTGGGAACAACTGCTTGAAGAAATTCGTGGTATTCCTGCATTTCAAGATTTTTTGCGACCTCGTCCGGCTTCGAGCATTATGAACCACCTCCCGCAAGATGGCCCAGTCATTCTCATCAATGTCCATGAGGAGCGGTGTGACGCCCTGGCACTTATTCCAGGATGCGACGAACCTTTCCATATCCCTCTCGATAGTCTTACACATCAATATGCCTCCATCCTTAGAGATCAGCTACGTGGCTACCTCTTATCCCATGGACGGCGCATGCGAGCGGCTGATTCGGATATTGATCGTGCTATACGACCGGCTCCAAAGCCTAATGCTGAGACTGGTAGCGACATCCAAAAGGTTCTCGAGGAGCTTTGGCGCATAGTAGTGAAGCCGATCTTGGACGCTCTTGCATATTCAGTGAGTCTCAAGTCAATAAATTACGCAGTCTTATTCATTCATTTGTAGGCTTATCCCTCAGTTCTTCCTCGAATTTGGTGGTGCTCGACGGGCCCGCTCGCTTTCCTTCCACTCCATGCCGCTGGAATCTATGGTCCAGGCGCCCAAGCTCCAGGATCATGCATTTACGACTATGTGGTGTCATCGTACACTCCAACCGTCAGTGCACTCCTAGAGAAGGTCAAGATATCATCAACCCGACGATCATCATCCTCAAAAGTCCTGCTCGTGAGCCAGCCATATACCAAGGGCCTCCCCCGAATCCCTGGGACGATACGAGAAATAGACGCTGTGTGCAAGAAAGTTGGCTCAGGTGGTTGCGAATACCTTCATCTGGATGGACCTCTTGCCACTGTCAGCAGCGTCAACGAGGCGATGGCATCGCACGGATGGGTACACTTAGCTTGCCATGCAAGCCAGAACACCATTGAGCCCCTCAAGAGTGGATTCTCTCTCGACAATGGATCACTTGAGCTCTCCGAGATCATGAAGCAGAATCTCCTCCACTGCGAGCTGGCTTTCTTATCGGCATGCCAGACAAGTACTGGAGATGAGAAGCTTTCCGAGGAGGCCGTTCACTTGGCGGCGGGGATGTTGGCAGCTGGGTATCAAGGCGTCGTGGCGACGATGTGGTCGATCCAGGACAGATACGCACCTAAGGTCGCGGAGTCATTCTATGAATATCTTGTGGAGAAGGGAAAGGGTATGGGAAATGCGGGACTCGACAGCACCAGTGCCGCATATGCACTCCATCACGCAGTGCAAGGCATTCGAAAGGACATTGGTGATACAGAGGACGCTCTCTTAACGTGGGTTCCGTATGTACATTTTGGGCTCTAGGATATTGGTTGCTTTGCGTACGTGAATTCAAAGGGTAGTGATAGTGGGGTTTAAACTCCGTAGTGTACTATTAGTTACTTTGGGTACGCTGGAGGACCCAAGCGTCTACGTAACAGAACCAGGTTTGTAAATGAGTCTGTCATATGAATCGCCGATGATGTGTATTAGACATTCTTCACAATCATCGTATTATAGCTACTCGAGTACTTGGGAATTGCAATTGCATGGTAGAACAAGTCGCCCAAACGAGGTGGGTAAGTCACATATCAAGCGTACTGAGCCACTGCCGGCCCTGCCCCAGTACTCGCGAGTAGATGCGTAGGCTGCTCTGATTGACCACGACGCCATTACCCACTACCATGAAAAAAATCGGTTGGTTGACTTGAGCTTATCCTCCCATGCACAGGATGCGATCGAGGTGAGATCAGCCTCAATACTTGCATATAGGCAGAGAGGACTGGTCTGTGGTCCTGTGGGCAAAGTCCAAATATCAGCACTTCTAGAAAATAATGCGAAACAAACCTGGCTACATAAGCGCTTTTGGTCCTGGGTGGAACTTGAAGAATGTACATCCTCCGAGTCCGCAATCTGATTCCGCCCTCTCAGCCATCCCACACTACCTGCAGCGGCATCACTCTCTGGACGCTCTAGTTCATCTACACCAAGCTTGAGGTCCAACCCTGAGAGCCAATTATTCTCTTAGCACCCTTCAGAACGTTCGCAATCTGCGGAGACCGACCCACATCGAGTTGTGTCCCGAAGGGGAGCGACTGAGGTGAAGAAAACCAGTCACAGACAGGCCTGGTAGTAGAGAATTGAGGGTGATGGTATCCACATGGATGGACGTTGGACATGGATCGATGTACAAGAGGTCTAAGAGCTCAGCTCGTCAGTACATATTGACACATAGGGCGGAAAGCGTACCGTGGAAGTTATACAATAAAGCGAACGCAGACTCTGGGTATTCGGTTCACAATGGTTTGACCACCAAAAACCTTGTTGTGAGGGGACCTCGAAGGGATACATGCCTTATCGCATAACGTCGTGCACTTCTTTCCGAAGGTAGTCGTGTATAGTGTCAAGTTGCTGGAGGAGGCGCCGCTCAAGTTGAGTCGTCAGCTTCAGGGGACCGACCATTTCGGGTGGACGGGAAGGCCAGAATCTGTCGTTCGGATGGTCATGAGCGTACCACCCATGCGGTTTCGAAGAGAGATGTGGCCAGAGTTGGAGCACGGAGATGCTTATGGCAACAGAGTCGGCATGCACAGTTGAAGCCATGGACTGCAAGAGATGAGATCTGAGAGCTTTCAGAATGGTTCTCCAGAAGGAAGAGAAATATGTGAGCCATGCCTCAAGATATCGCAGCCAGAACGCAGGTTCCTGCAATCGGATATCTCAGACTCGGAGTAGAAAGAACTTCAACTTGAAGGCGAATGAGCTTGAGGCGCAATAGCCGTGGGAAACGGGATTGCGGTCCGTGAGTCTTGACATTGACATCGATGAGCTCGTAGTTTGTCCCTACACGTCAGCAACCCTAATCCTGGGCCGACCTCAAAGTACATTCTTAGCTCTTCTCCCAATGGTTCATTCAGAAGATGTGGGCCTAACTCCCAGGAAACGAGGAATACGTCCTTCAGCAAGTGCTGTGTAGACAGCCTTCAAAAAACTGAACGGACTTTTATCGCTCGTCAAGCGCCCCGAAACTAACTCCTTCATCAAACCTAGGGAAAGTGTCGCTCTCAGAGGAAGGTCCTGCCTTGGGAATTAATGCTTTGAAGGTCAGGGCGCGTGTCGAAAAGATGTTTACTCTTGCATCTGAATATTGGTTGGCTGTCGAGAGTGCGCAACCCGGATCGATGTGCTCTAGGTGTGTATATGCGCCATCCTAGAGAAATATTAGCCAACCTAACTACACCTACGCAGGAGGACATTCAGGCCCTACTGCCGAAGATCTCTGGAGCTCTAACTTTAGTTTATTCGTGGATCCTACCCAAGCAGATGAAAATCTAGTTGAGAATTACTTTTCGGACTGGTTTGAAGGTATGCTTCCATGTCTCTGCTCTCATATCCTCGATTTCCTTGGAGGAGTGTTCGCTTTTCGCCTCATCTTCCGCTCCTTTGTTCTGTTCTCATTTTTGTTCTTGTCAAGCAAACTCTTCTCCTGTGAATAAGCACTGAAGCCATTTTCTTCAACAGCTGTTCACCACGAACGATATGAACGGACTGTTGTTCGCTGCTGCACTCTCGATGGCATCTTAGGCCGTAGCACAAGTTGCGATGGAACGGACAGTAACAACTATATGCGCGCAAGACCGTTTCGCTTGGCCTACGAGAAATGCTGTAGGTGCTGTTTCTTGAATTTCGATCCCTCGTCCATGGCGGCATACTGTTCTGCCATAACCCCCCTTCTACGAGTCAAAATTTTCACAATTATTGGATGCTGACGCTCTACGATTTTAGGTCCACCTTCGGCTACCATCGACGCTGTCATTTGGTCAATGCCATCATCATCTCGTCGCCTCCATCTTCTGGCGTTCATACAGATTCTACGCCACTTGAGCTTCAATAGCCGAAGATGAAGTCGATTCACCTCTTCGACTCACCGCTTCGACTTGTGGCCACGAGGTCAATACCACCCGAACAAGACGTTTCGTCCTTGCAGTCCTCATCAACGGCTCGCGCTGCTTTGGTCGGATGCCGGGCATAGACGCAAGTCCTTCATTGTGTGCCTTTGAATGTTGGCGCGGAGGGTGAACCCAGGAGACACGGTACGATCCAAAGAAGGCGCGATCCGCAGACGGGAGGAGAGTAAGGAGTTGCCTGGAAGGAGGACAGGTGAACCTGCGACAGCGACAACCGTTTATTTCTCGATTCCAACGGATGCTGGTGACGGTGCTTCTGCGCCTATTCACCCAGTCGACGATTTCGCCTCCACTCAGTGCGGTATCCTCTACCGTGAAACAGTCCATAACGAACCGATTGGCCTTCCTGCTGCTCGAGGAGTGCCGAAACTATGGGACGATAAAGGCTACTGGCCTTCATTGACATTGGGGATGGTCTCGAAGGTGAGGGGAACACGACACGCTGGGCGAGTGGTGCGGTTTTGGTATCATCAAGAGAGTATAGCTCGATCGAGAGGAAATAGGCGAAGAGCTAGATGGGGTTGGATGAGGGTGTGGTTGAACCAGGAAACAGTCGATGAGTCGAAATCCCAATTCGTACCTTTAGCGCGAGGCGGAGACTCCCCGCTCGAGTCGTCGCTTCTCGGTTTGCCCATATAGCTTACAATAATCAATCATTTCATTGAAAAGCCTAATTAACTTTTAAAAAAATGCAATATTTATCTATAATGCCCTTTCAGGATAATTATTGAACAGGCAAAAGGGTCAGAAATGTGTGGGTGAAGTGAGGATACATATCAGATATAATGTGCGTAAGAAAATACCTAGCATCCTTCCAAAATCTTCCAATCATCTTCGGTGGCCCTCACAACAGCATTAGAGAGCACAGCAATCGGCGCGGTACCGTACTGAGGACCAAGAAGAACCTGAAAGATTTCGTAGACACTTCCGTACTGCTCTTCCTTCATGCTCAGGAGCTCGTGGTGCGTAAACCCGACAGTTGAGAGCTGGTCCATAACTGATGGATTAGTGTACTTGCGCCGCCGGAAGAAGACCTTCCACATGTCATCGACGTTCGCCTTGCCCTTGGATTCCGCGAACGAGGTAGAAGCAATTGGCACTGACGCTGGCTCAGCTACCTTGCTTGGCAACATAACAGAAGGCGTAGGTTTGAGGGCTGGCGTGGAGCCAACAGGGCTTTGGGATACTAAGGGTAGGGATGGGTTAGATCCCGCAGCGCCTACATCAGACGATTTGGCTGATAGCCCTGACATATCGACACAGGCCAGTGTGGGTTTTGGTTGATGGGTGACAAGGTCAGACTCAGATGCATCAGATGCCCCAGAGGTATTGAACAAGAGGTTGGCGGCTAGTTCTTGGTTTTTATCGCAAGAAAAGTAGGCCTCCATAGCTTGTCGTTCGTCGAATCCAAGACCCACCAACTGTTATTCTAGTCAGTATTCGAGTGCACAACCAAATGACTGAAAACTCACGATCTGGATTGCCTCAAAATCACCTTCATCCATCGTCGGATTGAGATTCTGGTCCTGGTCGACCTTTTCGCTGGCTTCATCTAGAAGCGCGTCAAAAAGTTCAGGGTTTTCGATTAGATGTTGGGCAATAGCTGGATTCTCCTGTTGGAAGCGACGGAGAATCCCTTGACGGAGCTCGGGGTCTTTGTGCGGTATTTGTGTTTGGCGGCCGTTCATGTTCTCTTGAGTTCCGAATCTCTCCAACGCGGACTGGCAACAAAGAGAGCTCAGGACGAGATAAAGTCGAGGTGTAGATAAGACGAACTTGATCATAGCCGCTATGTTGATCCAACGCTGCTAACGTGAATGGCATCTGCGGAATCGGTGACGGCACTCGAGACAGAGTGTCCGGATGTTCAGAGGCTGAGTCTTCTGAAGAGAAACTTGAAGGTTGCTCGTCAACATGCGCTGGAGGCACCTGCAGATACGTTCTATAACGATGCACGATATTTATGAGTAATAGGAAAACATACATCTGCCAGATCACCACTCGTATGGTCAGATTGAGGCCGACGGATAGAGATCATGAGCGTGGCTGAATCTCCATCCTTGATCCCTACGGTTTCCAACGTCTGGCTATTATTGAGGGGTCTGCCTACATCAAGTGATCAGAGCAGCCAGGAGGCAGCTTCAAGGAAAAGGGCCTACCAGCAAATACGAGCGTTTGACTGTCTGCAGCGTAACCCTTGGATCTATCGATTTCGGTCTTCAATTCTCCCACCGTCTGGCTGGGCTCAACCTCAACCTAATCCACATTATTTTAATATATCACATCTAAGACACCAAATAACAAATTCATACCTGGAAAGACTCTTGCTTCGTTGTTTTGACTGTAATCTGCATGACTTCTGGGAAGAAGGAGAATGTTGCAAGATGCGATATAGGGCAGCTGTGACTATATATATTCCGGTAGGCTTTTGGTTTACAGCCAATGTCAAGTGAGGCGGTGAACACTTGTACAGCCCAAATGTGTCACCAATAACAGCCATATTGGTTCAGGGTGTGACGTTTGCATGGCTTCCTGTGAGAACCGGTCTTGAACCACTCCCGTGATAGACGCTCGAAGAATGCCACGTGCGAGGCACGAGGTAAAAATAGCAAGCCATCGTGTGCAGCCTCCCATAAGACCGATATAAGGCGAGAAACCGTTAGAAAATCCAAAAGAATACTGCTTTCTGGACCCCCAAGGTTTCCGGGAAACCTATTACCAACATATATTAGCGCCGGGAAGAAAGGGAGAAAGAATGGACCTCATGTTCAGGGCCTAATAGCTGGGTGAATAAGTGAGACAAGGCGGTGAATGTATGTTATTTTAAACAGTAGCTGTCATTACTACCTTGACATGCTGCACCCTACAGACTGCGGTACTGTTAGTCGTGTGAATTCAGCGACAGATTAACCGTGATATTGGCGTCACTTGTTGGAGTGGCAGTGACTGGGCAACGCACTAACCAGAATGTACTTCGTTTATGCAGTTAGAATGAGCAGCGCCAGCGGAGACAGGCGACGTACCTCTCAAAATACCAGGTCGTATTGATAGAGGAATTACGATTAGGATACGCAATTCGAAGAGGTTGGGTCCAACGAATGGCCAACAAACGTGAATAGAAATGACCCGTGCACTGCAAGTCATGAAGTAACGATGCTTCCGTCAAAAGTGTCATACAAAATCTGTCCGCCATGCGCAGTCTCACTTCGATATTTTCTTTCGAAACATATCGAGGCCAGGCTCGCCTCCAGCAGTGCCATCAGCCAGATGAGCCATACTCCTAATACAGGTCCCATCGTTCTGCACCACCAAATCAGCTATTGGTGATGCAAGGTCTCTCCATTTGCCAACTGCATAGTGGGGTCGTTAGAAAAGATGAGAAGACCATACACGCACGCGGTAGCCGTGATATCTAGCTTGGAACGGACATGATGAAAGCAATTCGTAGCGGCCAATAATCTTCCGTTTATGTAGTGCTGGAGGGGCGAGCGCATTGTGTATAAACACTACCCATTGAGGTCCGCGTATTTCTCGGTCATGCTTATGTTCGAGTCGGGAAGTTGAAGAATACACCGACGTTACAAGCTTCGGGAGGCGACCTAGCGTTGCGTAGGTTGAGGAACAGAAATTGAAAATGGGTGAGGCGATAAGGCTTAATGGTTAGCGCCTTATCGTAGGTGCTGAATGTTGTCTGCGGATCGATTGGGCCACAAACAAGTGGAATAGTAGTTAGGGAGAAGCCTTGATACTGGAGCAGTAGTATGAGTCCGATGTGAGGGGTGGTTCGGAGACGCTGAGGCGGTGTCGAAATACGTAGCGGAAGGCTACTGGAAGGATCCGATGTTCGGGCGGCTCAGGCCGTCGTCCCTTGGAGAGCTCCTGAGAGTATAGCACAACGGCTTCGAATACGGGTCTGTGTGCATGAGGTTTAATTTGGCTCGTCAGTACATAGGAAAGATCAGAAATAGGACGTAGAATGTACCGTTCGTGGTATATAATGACGCAGACGCAAAGTTTTGGTGCTCAATTCTCGATAATCGGACGCTGGTTTCCTCTTCTTCACCGGACCTCGAGGAGGGTATATGCATATCCGCCTAGCGTTATGGAAGCATGCATTCCATATGTTCTGAAGGCGGTCGTCGAAGAGCAGGCGTATGCAGAAGCAATTTACTGGACGAGGGTGAAGGGACTCGGGACCGAGACCAGGGCAGTGAACAGATGAGGGTTGAGGCAGACGTGATTCACG
>Ga0247742_10001617_pt1 | contig 15410 bp, 19 predicted proteins | sample UWRJL208509C2_FD_180944 | JGI IMG/M metagenome (GOLD analysis project Ga0247742, IMG submission 180944) | Plant litter microbial communities from Arlington Agricultural Research Station in Wisconsin, United States - UWRJ-L208-509C-2 | ecosystem: Environmental > Terrestrial > Plant litter >...
CTTTTGAGAGTGGCAAAAAGCCCGAAAACGCGGGGAAATACCCCGCTTTATTGACCACAATTGGGGACAAGAAAAGCCCCTGTCTTTCCTTAGGACGGAACTGCTCTTCCATTGAGCTACAGAGGCAGATGCCTGTATTTTACTGGCATCGGCGGCACCGGTACAATAGCCGGTGTACACAGTGGTGGGCACATCGGGTTCTGCTGGTGCTGTTTCCAAGCTTACGGGGCGACCACTCGCCCACCTCTGACTCAACCCCTCAAACTTGTTCCACCCCCGATCAACCCGCACAGGTTTACACCCGCAGAACCACAAAAAGTCCCGCCCAATCCGAAGACTGAGCGGGACAAGTTTTACGTGATGCGGAAGTAGCCGGCGAGGATGACGGGCACTTCGGGGTTATCTGTGTAGCGGCACCAGACGAGGTGGTCGCCGGGTTGGTAGGTGCCGACCATGAACCCGAGTTTGCCGTCAAGCACTGTGGCGGGAACCCAGACGGTGGGTCGTTCGCCGCGTCCGGTGATTGCGATGTCTACACCGGATGTCAGGGCGGCACCATCAATGGTCACGGTGATGGGTTGGAATTCGATCGATTCGCGGGGGTAGCTAGGCAAGGTGGGCTCCGTATCGTCGATCGGTGAGGGTGGCCGTCCTGGTGTTGTCGGACAGGTTGGCATGCCAGCGTTGTGGTGCGAGGGTTGCGGTGACGTTGATGTCGTGCTGGTTGCTGGGGTTTGTTGCGGCGCTGTTGTCGGTGAGTGCGAGGAAGTCTGCGACGGTGACGACGCGGGACATGACGATGCTGATTGCATCGGTGACCCCTGCTTGGTCACCGGCGATAACTCCACCGGCGATGGTGAGGACTGCTGTAGCCGTGTCGGTGACGTTGATGCTGTCAGCGGCCGTGCGCGCCCCGCTGAGGGCTGTTGCGGTGCCGTCCGTGATGTTCACCGGGTCGTTGTAGCTGATGCTTCCTGCGGTGGTGACCAGGATGTTGGTGCTGTCAGTCAGACCGAGCGTGTCGGCGGCAGATTGTTGTGCGTCAGTCGCAGTTGTCACTGTGTCGCTGATTGCTGCGTTGTCTGCGGGGGTTGCGGTGTATCCGGAGAACAGTGTCACCGCGGCACTGTCAGTAATGGCTGCCGTGTCGGTCGCGGTACGTGCTGCGAGTAGCGCTGTCGTTGCGATATCGATGACTGCGGCTGGATCTGTCGAGCCGCGTGCACCAACAATGGTCCGCAGGGCAGTGTCTGTCAGGCCGACCGCATCGCTCGAGGTGGTGCCGTAGTCGATGGTCTGGTTCGCGCCAAGGTCGGTTATGCCAACCGGGTCGGCGAAGGTGAGCGACCGGCTGCCCGACACGGATACAGCATCAGTTACTCCGACCGCATCGGCGGGTGTCGCTGTGTATGCGTTGCCACTGGTCGACGGTTTGAATGCCAGCATCACTGATGCGCGGTTTTGTGACGAACCTGTGGTGGTGATGGTTGTCGCGCCGACTGCACCCGCGGTGGCTTGGGTCTTCTGTCCGATCAGCAGGGCTGTTTTCGAGGTGGAGAACCCGGTGGCGGGGTTTGCGGCGACGGCTGCGGTGAATGAGTTGTTGTATGAGACTGCGCCGGTGTAGCTGGATTCGATGCCGTGTACTGCGTGGATCACGAGCACGAGGTCGTTGGCTGCAGTGGTGGTGATCGTTGATGCGATCTGTGATGCGGCGACACCCGATGCTGCGACTACGGTGCCCGCAACATCGAAGGGGCTTGCGATTACACCGGCGAGCTCGAGCACGACAATGGCAATGTCGTCGGCTGGGCTGCTGTTGATGGTGAAAGCGGTGATGTCGGATGAGACGACGGGGCGGGTCCATGCGTGGAAGTCTTGGTCGCCCAGGTAGGCGGCCCGCTGTGTCCAGCCGGTACCCGCGGAGGCGTTTAGGGTGACGATGTTGTTGCTGTTGGTGATGACGACCAGCGTGTTGCCGAGAGTCGGTGTGGCCCCGAGGGTTGCGACGAGTGCGGTTGATGATCCGGTGGCGACCGCAGATTGCAGGATGGATGCCGCCATGGTTTCCTCCTAAGCCAGTTGGTAGATGTGGAGGAATTCGACCTGCATTGCCACGGGGTAGTTGCCGGCGTTGATGGTCTGCAATCCGTCGACTGCTTGGTTCAGGACGACGTACATGTTCCGTTGTGGCACTTTGGCGACGTCGGTTACCGTGCCGATCTGCACCCCGTCGATGTAGAACGTGAGGCTGGTCGCATTCCACTTCAGACCCCAGGTGTGCCACTGGGTGAGGTCGATTGACGACAGCGAGTTGTTCGTCACTGTCGACTGGCCGTCCGCGTACACCGAGTAACTCAGCCGACTCGAACCGCTGCCCTGCTGCTCCATGATGTCAACTTCGGGGGGCCACACCAGGTCGGAGGCGATCATCCAGAACGCCGGCCACGATGATGCGACCTGCGGGGTTTTGATGCGCGCTTCCACGTACCCGTATTTGAAGTTGCACGACGGGTTCGTTTGGATCAGCCCAGACGTGTACGGCACGCCGCCTTGGGCGTTGGCGTATGCGGTGAGCGACAGGATGCCACCCGACACAGACAGGCCCGACGCGTCGTAGTATTCCTTCTCGCGGTCGGGGTTGTTGGTGTGCGACCCGTTCGCCTGCGACGCCCACCCTCCACCGGTCGGATACCAGGCGCGGTAGGTCGGTCCGCCGAAGTTGACCATGCCCTCCGTGGCGTCAGTGACAGTCTTCGGACCCGTGAACTCGTCCACCAGGATCGGTGCCCACATGCCCGCAGGCTGCCCCATCGGCTGCACAACGGCAGCCGATGGGATGCTGCCCACCCGAATGGACAGGTTCACCACCGGTCAGGCACCAAGAATGGTGTGAGTCCAGGTGATGGACAGACTGTCACCGGCGGCCTTGGAACCGACGCCGGAGATCAGAACGCGGGCGATGGTGTTCGCCGCGGTTGATGTGGCGTTGGTGCTGATCGTGTCCGTGACGATGACTGCCTCCGTGATGGGGGAAGCTGTGGTGGCGGTACCGGCCGCGTAGGTGACCTTGTACGTGACAACACCAGCGGTAGCGGACGGGAAGGTGCTGTCGAACGCCTGGTTAGAGCCCGACAGGTAGGTGACCAGTGCAGCACCAGCACCGGACTTGGCAACCGCCGTGGACCCGGCACCAAGCTTCATGCCCGTGGGAAGAGCCGACGTGGTCAGCCCGGCACCACGCGATGCGTAGAGCTGGTCACCAACCGACGTCACAAGGTTCTTCGTTTCCTTGCGGAACTTCAGCTTGCCGTCAGGTCCGAACAGTTCGATCAGAACATGCCCGTCAATGGCGACCGGTGAAACATTGCTGCGGCCCGCATCGATCGTCGCAACGACCTCATCGGACAGGTGGGATGAATCCAACATGGGGTTACTCCTTGTGGTCGGTGCAGTAGTCGCAGACGGGTTCGCAGCGACAGTTCGGATCAGTGCAGTGGTGACGGCAAGCGCACATTTACTGGCAGCTTTCGCACGCGAATTCGTCTGCAGGGTCGACGGGGACTTCGTATTCGGTCGGGTTCATACGGTGGGAGTGTTCTTGCTGGCCGTGTAGCCGATACCAACACCGAGGATTCCGAGGCCGGCAAGTGCTGGGGTGGTGATGGCGGTGATGTCGAAGGCGGGGCTGGCAAGGTCAACACCGACAGCAACAGCTACGGCGAGCGATGCCCAACCGAATGCGGAGTAGGCAATCTTCCGGGCGCGGGGACTTTCGATGACAACGTTGGGGGTGTCGGTGGGCGGGGATACGTGACTCATGGAGTTGCTCCTTATGGGGTTGCGGGTTTGGGTCGTGGGCGTCGTGCCCATTTGCCGGGCATGATGTCGGACACCACTGCGAGGTCTTCCGGGTCGAAGATCGGTGCAGGTCGATCGGCCGGCCACTGGTCGACAAGGGCTGTGAGGATGTTGCCGAGTGCTTTGTCGCGTTTCTCGATCGTTTCTTCTTGCGCTTTCAACTTGTCGTCAAGTTCGCTGATCTTGGCCCACATTTCCGGCCATGTTGGGGGTAGTGGGCGTTCTTGGTCTTTCCGCCGCCCATACCGCATCTGGTAGATGCCTATGACACCGCCGATGATGACGACGAGGATGGCGGAGATGATCGGCAGGAAGGGAACAATGTCGGGGGTTGCTGCTTCTGCAGCGGTGTGGATCACAGGCGGGCCAGTCGTGCGATGACCTGCCGCCCGAGGGTGAGTAGTCGCATGAATGGGATTAGTGCGGTGAGGGTGACTACAACCCCGAGTGATCCTTTACCGGCGTCTCCTTGTATCCATGGGACTACTGACGACGCGATGTACACGGACAGGAGCCCGAATAGCAGGATGACGGCTGCGAGTTCGGGGACGATGAGTCGCGGTGTGGGGTCTGGTTGGTGGCGGGTGATGATCGCCCCCACGAGTGCACCAACCGAGGTGATGAAGATGGATACGCCGTAGGGGAAGATGTAGCCCTGTGGTGTGGTGAAGTTGATCGACACGGACCCGAATGTGGCGAGTGTCACCCCGAGGATGGCGAACATGCTGTACAGCAGGTACAGCATCCACCGGGGCATGATGACGGGTACTGGTTCCGTTTTCATTGTCTGAATGAGGCGGCGCATTTCTGCTTTGCCTTTGGTGCTGAATGGGTCAGACATGTGGGTGCCCCCTTGCTGTTTGGCCCCAGTTCGGGAACAAAGTGTGAAATTCATTGCTTCTGACGGTGGTGAGGATTAATTTGGGGCGCATGGAACAGACCAAGAAGCAGCGCATCGTGGCGATCGTCACCGCTGCAGTCGTGCTTGCTGGCGTGCTCGGCGGCGGCATCGCGGTCGCCTCTGGCATCCAGTCCGCTCACGCAGACCAGCAGGCTCACGCAGCACAGGTGAAGCGCGACACAGCGGAGCAGAAAGAGATTGTCGACCGCATGTTCGCGGCGGCCGCGGACGCCAAGGAAGACCAGGACGCTGCGGCCGAAGCCGACTACCAGAAGTTCCTCGCAGACAAGGCGGCCGCCGAACTCAAAGCTCAGGCCGATGCGAAAGCCGCCGCTGATGAGGCTGCCACCAGGGCGAAGGCCGATGCGGACGCTGCGGCGAAAGCTGCGACCAAGACTCCCGTCAACCGCTCAACATCGGGCGGCTGGGCTGCGGGACATGCTCCGGCAGGTACGCCGATCCCAACATTCGTCGTCACTGACCCGAACGCGGGGAACTTCGGGCAGCGTGACATCGTCGACCCCGGCACGTTCTGCGATAGCCAGTCCGGATCCGGCGATATTGATCACGCGGTCTGCGACTAAGCAGCAGCCTCGAGCGCTGCGAGTCGTGCTGCGATATCGGCGGTTGCGGCTTCCTGTTCTAGCATGCGGGTTTCGTGATCTTGGACCACGGGGAGCAGGGCGAGACTGATTTTCTCGTAGGCGATGCCCTCCACCTCGCCGTCGATGTAGAGCACCAACCAACCGAGGCCAAGCGCAACGAGTTCCTCTGCGATGAGACCGACTTCCACCGGCGCATCGTCGCCCATCGTGAGCACGTTGCTCTTGAGCCGGTACGTCACGAGCTGCAGCGCGAAGATCGCCTGTTTCTCGGGAGCCCAGGCAGTGATGTCGCGCTTGTACCGTCGTGCCGACACAGTCCTGCCCAAGCGACCGTCACCGTTGATGTACGCGGCGAAATAGCCTGACGTTACTGGTGTCGCGAGGCCGTGAGGCGTGTACAGGTCGCCGGTGAGGTTGATGTCGCCTGACACGGACGCGCTACCAGTGCTGAGCCCGTTTGTGGAGACGGTGTTGCCGACGATCGCACCGGCAGTGTTGAACCCGCCACCGCTGATGTTGCCCCCAGCACTGATTGTCGTACCGGCCGAGAAGCTACCGGTGGTGTTGATCACACCGTTGGTGTTGAACGCACCTGTGCCCTGGATGGTGATCGAGCCACCATCTTTGACGAGCAATCCGCCCGCGCCGATAGTGGATGCCGCCAAGGAGCGTGCTGCTCCTTGTTCTCGCAGCCTGCGGTTGGTGTCATCCTGCCGGCGCACGATCGCGTCGTCACCGTAGGGAACAAGATCACCAGGATTTGGCATCAGTTCTCCTACAGGTCGGCGCTTGCAAGGATGGGTGTGATGATCGGTGTGGCGCTTGTTTCGAGTTCCCAACCGACAGCGCGTGCGATACCGGCCAGTCCACCGGGGACAGACGGAACGGTGTCTTTGCCATCCGCGTCGTACCCGCCGATCTGGTAGCCGATGTCGTCCCCGATGAGCCAATCAGTTCCGAGTTTCGGTGAGTCGTCGAGGATCGCAGACATGGCGAGCACGTTTGACCCGCCGAACATCTGACCCAACCGCGCCTGCGCGTGGCTGGTCAGTGTTGAAACATCCGAGATGGATGTGGACGGCGAGTACCGGTATTCGAACGTGGGCCGGTCCGGGTCCGTCAACACCTGTCGTGGTGATTGTGGGCGGGAGTCTCCCTGTCCTGACGAGTACGCCATGACATCGTTCGCACCGGCTGATGCGCCGAAGTCTTCCGCGAGGGAGAAGTCGTTGATGCCACCAGGGATCTCAAACGTGGCGTTCGCACCCATCCCTGCCGTAACAGGTGATCCGATGCGGTTGCCAATGTAGAGAACTGGTGTGTACCGCTCCGGGTTGGTCTGATGTTCCCAACCGATCGTCCACTCCGGGCCACCAATGACACCGGACAGGTCTTGCATCACCGAGTACACGGTTTTGTCGTCCTTGTCGAAATAGGTGCGGTCACGGAGAGTGCCGACCCCACCGTTCACAATCTGCACCCGCATCGGAATGCCACCATTCGACCCGGCCAGAACATAGTTCGTCACCAGCGTTTGGATGATGCTGTTCTGCCCGGTCGCGGTGAACACCTGATCGCCAACAAACCGGCGGTCCAGGTAGCCTTCCATCGTCATCAACGACAACTGCACCGTGTCACCCGCATCACGTGGGCGGCGTGAAACATACCCACCCCACACAGGAACGTCGTCCTGCAGGAGAACAAGTGTCGTACCACCATGGAGGGTAGCTCGGGTCCAGTTCTCCGGTGCGGTCGGGATCGGCAACGCTGCGGTGACCTGCTCATACCGGCCAATGGTCTGCTTGATAGTCAGGGGGCCACTGTCACCATCCAGATCGGGGAGGTCGGCAATCACCGTCCCCGTCTTCATCTCCGTGGCAACCCACTGCAGATTAGCCATCAGTTACTTGAGCTGGTTTTTCAGCTCGAGCTTGCTGAAGTTGTCCGCAAGCTGAGCATCGACAGCGTTCGCGATGGCGGTGATGTTCTCATCGGTGATCGTCGCCCCGCTACCTTTCACTGCAGCAACTACCGCTTTCACGATCGGTACCGTGTCTACAGTTCCGATCTTCCCCAACGCAGTCAGAATCCCGGCCTGGTCTGCACTGCCAACCGCCGCCAGATACCCGGTGATGATGTCCCGCTGCGGGCCTGCGAACACCTCAATGTCGGGGTACTTGGCGAACATCCGCAGGAACAGGTCACGGTGTGACGCCTGCTGGATGCGGATGATGCCCCGATCGGTGACGAGGTCAACTTCGCCATCTTCAGCAACTTGGATGAGGAACATGTCCTGCCCTTTCGGTTTGGGGGGTGCGGGCTGGTCTGCGGTGATCGGGATACTGGTCCCGCCTGCCACTGCCGGGTTGGTGCGGATGATGGGCATGAATGCAATGTCCGGGTCGTTCCAGTGCCATGCTTCGTTCGCGTCCGGGCGGAAGGCGGCGTCTTTCATGGCTTTGCGTGTGGCCGCATCGACGGGGACGTCCAGTCCGCCACCTTTCATGTGGGCTCGTTGCCCAATGTCGGGGTTGTTTGCTTTGGCCGGGTTGTGCCCGTTGATGTCCCACAGATATTTCTGCCGGTCGTAGGATCGCCAGCCAGCGTCCGCCCCGTTGAGGTAGATGTTCCTGCCGAGCCTGTGGGATGCGTCGTTTAGGCGGTCTAGTGTTCGTGGGGTTAGCCAGATTGTGGGCTGCCAGGGGATTTGAACTAGGGATGGCATGTGGGCTCCTAGTTGGTGGCGAACACGATCTGCCCGAGGTTGACGTTCTGAATGGAGCCCGCGGAGAACGACATCTGGCCGGCAGCGGTGATCTGACAACCGGCGAGAGTTCGACCGGCGTTGGTGTTGATCGAGCAGGGGAACTCAAGCTGCCCAGCCGGACGGAACCCAGCCGGCAAGGTGAAGAAAACCGTGGACGGTGCCACTGCTGCAGGTGGGGTGATCTGCCCCTGAATCTCTACCTCGCCCAGAGCGTTCAGCCGGTACCGGAATGGCGCCCAGAACGTGCCGCCACCTGCTGAACCACCCGAAGACCAACCAGCAGTCAGAGTGCCGTTAGTCCATGCCCCACCTGTCCACTGGGTTCCGTCATGGACCGCCAGCGCCTTGGTGGCCTGGTCCCACACGGCGACACCAGCGGATGGGCTTGCGGGGTAAGCGGAAGACGACGGGATTGGCTGGATAGCGCCCGCAGCGACCGCATACGGTGCAACCCATGTGACGGTCGGAGAACCACCACCCGAAATCGGGACGTTGATCTCCGCGATAACAAACGACCGTGCCGGGGCAGCGGGTGCAGTAGAAGCAACCGTGCCCGCCCGGTAGTCGATCTTGATGTTCGGGGTGCCCGCCGTGCCATCGCCCTCAGCGTCGTCGTTGATCTGCACATACACGATGTCTTTGCGGGCGATCGACCCCGAAGCCGCCGTCACCGCACCCGTCACATTCGCATTGAAAGCAAACGCATACGGCCCCGAAATGGCTGCAGCCTCAAGATCGATAATTCCCGCGAACGGCGTCACCGTATACGTCGTCGAAGTGGCAGATACCACATTCGGAGTACCCGGACGGACACCCGAAATTGCACCCAACGGGCGCGCAGCAGTCGCACCAGCAAGAAACGGAGCCTGCGTATTCCGCAACATCCGCCCCGTGTACGACGGGGCACCAGACACCGCATCGACAGGCCACACAACACCAGTTCCAGCCATGACGGAACTCCTTAGACACCGCGTCACCGCGGCCATAGATGGAAGAGAAAGAGGTTTAAAGAGAGGCTGGGTAAGCGGTAACAGTCATCTTCGAAAGGGCGTTATAGCCAGTCGCCGTGAATGACCATGTATTCACACCCGGATCAAACGACGACCACCCACGCGAAGTGATAGTCGAGTTACGGGACGCCTGATCGTTCGCCAACGCAGTCCGACGATCCATATCAACCGTCAACCACTCACCGCTTCCGAGCACGAGCGAGCTCGCGAAAGTCAACGGCAACGCGGAACCCGAGTGAGTAACCTGCGGACCAACCAACGGACCATCCAAACGAATCACCACACGACCCGGAGCATTACCCGGATTCGTTAGCGACACCTGCCCAGAAACCACCGTCGAACTGATCGCAAACGGCACCGTAAACGGGACCGTCAAACCACCAGACGACGAAGGCAAGAAGGTTGAACCCGTGAGCGGGAGGCCGAACTTGCGGGGATCCGGTGCAACAAACTGCAGCGACCATGAAGCCACTACGTCCGTGATGTACGTGAAGATCACTTCATCTTCACGTCGCACCACCGACGTCCACACTTTCGACGCCTCCGTGATTTGCATCACAGTGCCAGACAGCGACGCAGCCGCGATCAGACGATCCCGCGCATTCGTCAGCAGATCTTGCGTCGGTGCCGCGACCAACCCGGTCAGCACATAGTGGGCTGGTGTGCTGAACGCATCACCAGCCCACCCGCCTGTCTGGCGTGGCTTTTGAATGACCTGAAGGGTGGACCCGGAAGCCCCCATGCCTTCCATCTCAGCCGTTGACCATTGAACGCCGGACGCCTCATTGGCGGTGACGTCCAAGGCTCCGATGAGTATCTGAAGTGCCATCAGTTGGCCAACGCTTTCATTCGACGCACCACAGCGTTTGCGGTACCAACCTGGTCGGACACCTCATTGAGATAGAAGGTCGCGCTCACTTTGTTGCCGCTGGTCGGTCCCGCCACCGCACCACCGTTTGCCAGACCCGGCGCGGAAGGAACCCATGTAGGTGCATGCAACGACTGGCGGAACGAGTAGACGGCAGCCTGCCCGCCCATCGCTTTCACCTCAGCCGCGGTCAGCACATGCTCACCGTTGGAGAGCGCGTACATGCCGGCCGTGTCTGACGTGCCAGTGCCGGGTCCGTAAATCGCGCCACCTTCAGCACGACCTGCAGCGTTTCGAGAATCCGAATACGAAACCTGACCCTGAGCCGTCACCGACAGACCAACCGATGTCGGAATGGCGCGGATCTTCGCAATGAGCACATCGATCTGCTCGTTTGCGCTGGCAGTTCCCGTAACGGCGACCGCCGTCACCACGTTGCTGGGTATCAGGCCGAGCTTGTTCGCGTAATCCTCTGCGGCCGGTCCGGTTATTCCGAACTGTGCGAGAGCAGCAATGAGTGCATCACGGCCACCCTGGATTGCGGCGGTTGCGTCTTCCTGACTGCCCGTCTGGGTGAGGGTCGCGGAGGCGGCAGCGAGGGCGGACTTGGCGATGTCGTCAAGCGCTGCCTGGTTGTTGCGACCAGCCTCGCTGTTGATATCGAGGGTCTGCCCGTTGTCTTTGATTGAGTCAGTCACCTTGTCGATCGACGCCTGGAAATCACGCTGAGCAGCGTTCACATCCAGCTGCGCCTTGCCGAAGTTGTTGATCTCATCAGCCAAAGCAGAGATATCACCCGTCGCATCCTTCGCCGTGCCGGCAATCTCCGCGAGCCCATCAGTCGTGTCATCCACAGCAGCGGAGGTGTTCTCGAAAGCCTTTTTGCCCTTCTCGAGTTCCTCCGACGTCTTACCCACCTGAATGTTCAACAGGTTGTAATCCGACGTGGCCGAAGTGATCCGGTTGCCACCCTTGTTCTGCTCAACAGCAGCTTCCTGAATGTCACGCTTCACCTGCTTGAGCGCATCGCCACCCTTCAGAACAGCCGTTGTGAGGTCGTCCTGGGAGATGCCGTACTTCTTCGCCATGTCGAATGCGCCCTGTTCCTGCAGACGCTTCGCCACCAGCTCGCGGGTGTAATTCGTCACCGCACCAGTCGTCTGGTTCAGAGACTCTTGGAACGTGTCAGCGCTGTTCTGTGAACGGGCCTGCTCGGCAAGGAACGCACCAATCGCAACCACACCGAGAGTCAGCGCTCCACCAAGCACGCCGAGCCCAATAGCCGCAGTCTTAGACGAGATGTTGAGGGCTTCTAGACCGACCTTGATAGACCCGAGTCGGGTAATCACCATTGACCCAGCACCGGCAGTTAAGCCGAGTGCTGCGGTAACCCCTCCGATTCCCAACACGGTCGCAAGGACCGGCTCGGGAAGCTTCGAAAAGCTGTTGACCAGTCCTGTAACCGTCTGCGTAGCATCGCGCAGGGTCGCGTTAGCCGCCGAGCCGGTCTGAATGAAAGCGGTGTCAATCGAGCCACCAAGCTGCTCAATGTCACCTCGAAGGTTATTCATCCTGTCCGCTGCGACCTTGGCTGCGTAACCGGCGTCGTTGGTCTGATCGATGTACTTCTTGACGCCTTTCGCGCCAAGGTCGTACAAGACATTCGATGCGCGCACAGCGTCTGAACCAAAGATGATTTTCGACGTCGACGCCTGCACTTCGGGAGTCAGCTTGTGCATCGCATCCGAGTACAGCCCCGCGAACTTCGTGATGCCAACGAACTGACCCGAGCTGTCAAAAGCCGAAATTCCAAGCTTGTCGAAAGCATCAGCGGCCTGCTGCGAAGATGGGGTGAGCGACTGCAGCATCGTCTTCAGGGACGTGCCCGCATCCGAACCCTTCAGCCCCTTATCTGCGAAGGCCGCGAGGATTCCAGTGGTCTCATCGATCGTGAGGCCCGTTTGGTGAGCGACCAAACCTGACTGTGCAAGAGCCTGGGCCAGGTCTTCAACATCGCCGGCAGCCTTGCCTGCACCGGCCGCAAGGAGGTCTGAGATATGTGGGATGTCTGAGCCCGCGAGGCCAAACTGTTTCATTGAGATCGACGCGATCTCTGCCGCCCGGCCCACCTCAAGCTGACCAGCAGTCGCGAGGGACAACGCGCCGTTCAGACCACCGGCCAAGATGTCTGCAGTGCTCAGGCCGTTCTTCCCAAGTTCCTCGATCGCGTTCGCTGCTTCGGTTGCCGAGAACACCGTCTTCGCACCCGCGTCCAAAGCAGCCGCGCGCAAAAGAGTCATGTTCGCGGTCGTCTCTTGCGTTGCCGCTTTGACGTTCGACATGGCCTGGTCGAACTCCGCGAACTTCGCAATGGCAATTGCGACACCCGCGGCTGCGACCGCACCTATAGCGAAGGCGGCAGTGCCCAGTTCGGTTACTGCTTGCTTTTTCTGTGCCAGCTTCTCCGCTTCCGACCCCAGCTCACGGGTCTTCGACGCAGCCGTAGCCATACCAGAGATGTAGGACGACACCTCTGCGACCAAACTGACTTTGGTGGTCCTGTTTGCCACGAGCGGACCTCCGAGTTACTGTCAGCGCATGGCTGAATTCAGGTACGTGAATTTGCCCGTGAAATCGGGCAAGACGGGAAGTGCGCAGGTCGCAGACTTGGCGAACGCTGAGCTCGCTGAATACGTCGCGGACGGATGGGAGCCGCTGACCGCAGTTCCCGGCGCGGCAATAGGGCAAATCGGGTTCCTGCTGCGGCGCTAGTTATCAACCCGATGCACATGCCACAGATGGCCGGCGCGTGACACCTTCGGGTGCTCCTTGTAGAACTTCTCCTGCGCATCAGTCAGCGCCTTAGCCGCATAGTCGATCCGTGGAGCAGCATTCGCGGCATAACGCCAACCGCCAGCCTTAGACGGGTTCGCATCCGGGTCCGTCGCCTCAGACATCGGCTGACCGTGCGGGCCGCGATCCTGCTCGAGCCTCAAATGGGCTAGCACCAGTTCGCGCTGCTCATTGTTGAACTCAGGTTCGCGGTGAGTGACAGTTCCCGTTACCCGGTCGCCGTCGTAGATGTACTCAGTGAACTCGCGTGGTTCCCACCCCATAAACCTGCGGGGCGAGACACCTAACTCGACAGCGGCTAGGAGTTCTTCACGGAGTCGTCGAGCGCTTTTTTTGCCGCCTCCACCGCCTTCTGCGGCAGGTACTCATTCAGCGACCAAATCGCATCCGTGACCCGCTGAAAGTCATGCCCGCTGATCGCCTTCCACACAGAAGCCCACTCATCAACACGAGCAGCCTTCGAACCCTTCACAATCGGGTCCACACGCAACGCAACCGGAACACCATCAACCAGACGGAAGCCACAGAGCGGAGCCGCACCCTTGATCAGCGACCGCAAGTTGTAGCCATACCGCTCATCAATGCCCACACCAGGACGTGCCGGATGCTTATCAGCCTCAGCGGCCCACTCCGCACCATCCATCTGCACAAAACGGAACATGTGCAGGTGGTTGTTGATCATCACTGGGACATCCGCCCACGGACGCTCAACCGACTGCACCGCAGCCAAATCATCTTCAAAAGTCATAGCTCCACCGTTCACACCACCGTGGAAGAAGAACCTGCCGGGACGCACGGTGGAGAACGCCCCGGCAGGGGTCTAACTAGGCGACGACGAGCACCTTGCGCTGCGTAGCAGAGGTGATGTAGACGCCCTGGGTGATCGTGTCCAGACCGTTCTCAGCCGGCGCATCAGGAGCCTGCACACCCAGCGAGAAAGTGATCACATCGACGATCTGCCCAACCGCATACGTGGTGCCATTCGCAACACCACGGCGGATCACCAGATAGCCGGACAGGCCAGCAGTGAACAGCACCGCCAGTGAAGCCGCATCCGTCGAATCGACATACTTGATCGTGAGCGTCTCGGTCGTCTTGCCCGGACGTGACAGATCCTGAACGAGCGTCAGACGCTTGTCATCAACCGACGCCTGAGTCACCGCGTAAGTGAACCCATCCGACGTCAGGTTGTAGGTGATGTCCTTAGCCGTCGCACCGTTCAGAATCGCTGCAGACAGCGGTGCCGAACCAGACGGAACATACGTGATAGTCCAGAGCCCGTCACTCTGGAAGCTTGCGGGGATCGGATCAAGAGCCATAGGGATTCTCCTAGTGATGAACCCCGGCTGACCGGGGCGACTACTGCCTCACGGCGGTCGCCGGGACAGGGTTTCGGGCAACAAAAAAGACCAGCCGTTATGACTGGTCTTGGGTTGCAAAAGGGTTATAGGTGTTCGGATTCAAACGCGAACACGTCGACACAATAAAAAAGTGGAGGGGTCACATCGTCGTCACGTGCTAGCGGCTGCGATGTAACGAAACGAACCCGCCTGCAGTTCCAACCCGCAACGACCGGGACAACATCAAGAACCCTCGCCAGCATTCGCTCACGAGCCCACTTCGCCTGCTCCGGCGTCGTGGCAACACTGTGAACGGTGTACTCATTGCCGAGAAGAGAATGGGGGCCGGTGAACCTGGACGGCTCACGATACTCACGCGCAAACACGGTCACATAGCGGGCCGGTGGAGAATCAACAACACCCTCATAAACCGCAGAAGCCAACTGGGTATCAGACCGAATAAGCGCCAAGAAAGCGTCGTCGTGGACCCTCACAGTCCCGCCTTCCGCTCCGCTTGCTGCAAAGCGATCTCGAGCCCCTTCTGAAAGTCGCCTTCGTTCTTCTGCAACGCACCCGCACCAAAACCAGTAGGGGCAGTAGACGGGGTGCCGTACTCGAGCATGCCAACCAGCCCACCAACACCACCGGCACCAACAGTCGGGCCAATCTCGGCCGTCACAGAAGACCCCGAAACTGCCGAAACCCCCGAGATGTCATAACTGATTGAGGAGGGACCGCGCGGAATTCGCGTGCTGCCTTTCAGCAAATCACGCCACGTCTCCTTCACGTTCCGGGCAGTGACCTCCACCGCCTTGCGGATATTGGGCCCAGCATTATCGGGAACCTGCCCAAGATCCGCCGCCAACTTGAGAACGTCACTGAAATCAAACTTCAGATTGTCAGCCATGACGCCCCCTAACTAGTAACTTCGACCGGGAACCTGCGTGCAGTGAGGCCAGCGCCAACGAACGGGCCCTTGATGCGCGCTTCAACGCCTGGTAGCGCAGGGTCTGTGGTTGATGTGAGAATTCGCACGATCATGTCTTTACCGATCGCCGTTGACGACTCGATGGGGAAACTGATCGTGTTCTGCTGCTGTACCAGCAACTGACCTGCAGCATCAGCCGGATCGAGTGCTGTATCGCCCGCCTTGAACCGACACTTTCCGGTGTAGGCAACAGCGAAAACTTTGTCGTACTCGCCGG
>Ga0247742_10001618_pt1 | contig 15370 bp, 10 predicted proteins | sample UWRJL208509C2_FD_180944 | JGI IMG/M metagenome (GOLD analysis project Ga0247742, IMG submission 180944) | Plant litter microbial communities from Arlington Agricultural Research Station in Wisconsin, United States - UWRJ-L208-509C-2 | ecosystem: Environmental > Terrestrial > Plant litter >...
TGGCGCCGACGCGGTAGAGGAATTCCGCCAGCGGGTAGGTGTTTTTCGGCGTGACGCTGAACTCGAACTGCGGGTTCTCGATGATTTTCAGCAGCTCGGCGCGGTCGATCTTGGCCTTGGTCACGCGGATGTAAGTGTCGGCGGCGGCGCCTTTGTCGTTCTGGGCGAACTGCGCCGCTTCGGTCAACGCTTCCACGAATGCCTTGTAGGTCTTCGGGTTGTCGTTGCGGAATTTTTCGGTGGCGAACAGTACCGTCGGCGAGTTCGGGCCGAGCAGGTCGTAGGTGTTCAGCACCACATGCACGTTAGGGTTGGTGAGGGCCTGCTCCTGGAATGGCGGGTTGGAGAAGTGCCCGGTCAGTTCGGTACCGCCGGCGATCAGTGCCGCCGTGGCGTCCGGGTGCGGGACGGCAACGGTGTACTTATCGAGGCGATTGAATTCCTTGTCGCCCCACTGCTTGGCGGCGGCATATTGCAGGAAGCGCGACTGCACCGAAACACCCACGGCCGGCACCGCGATGCGGTCCTTTTCAGTGAAATCGGCGATGGTCTTGACCTTCGGATTGTTGCTCACCAGGTAGTACGGGAAGTTACCCAGGGACGCCACGGCCTTGACGTTCTGCTTGCCGTGGGTGCGATCCCAGATGGTCAGCAGCGGGCCGACACCGGCCCCGGCAATGTCGATGGAGCCGGAGAGCAACGCGTCGTTGACCGCCGCGCCACCGGACAGCTGGGTCCAGTCGACCTTGATGTCGATGCCTTCCTGCTTGCCGTATTTCTCGATCAGGTTCTGGTCGCGTACGACGTTGAGCAACAGGTAGACGATGCCGAACTGCTCGGCAATGCGGATCTCACCTTCGGCGTGCGCAGCCGCCGGAGCTACCAGGCTGCCGGCCAACAGGCTGACACCCAGGCCAACCGTCGCGGCCAATCGTGCAAATGGGATTTTCCTGGACATGGTCATGCTCCGAATCAGAAAGGCGCGTCGCCCTGGATGGTGGTGCGATAGAGCTTGCGGCGCAGATTGCTCGGGCAACCGGCGGCCAGGTGGATCAACGAGCGGTTATCCCAGAACACCAGGTCATGGGGCTGCCATTGATGGCGGTAGATGTTGTGTGGCAACACGCTGTGGGCGTAGAGCTGGGCGAGCAGGTCACGGCTTTCGTCTTCCGACAGGCCAACAATGCGGGTGGTGAAGCCTTCACTGACAAACAGCGCCTTGCGCCCGTTTTCCGGGTGGGTGCGCACGATGGGGTGCACGACCTCGGCCACCTGGGCGAGCTGCTCGGGAGTCAGCGTCGGGCGCCAGTTACCTTCGAATTTGGTTTCGCTGTAGCGCGCGGTATAGGAGTGCGCGGCGCTGCGGCCTTCAACGGCTTTGCGCAGGTGCTCGGGCAATTGGTCCCAGGCCTTGTGCATGTCGGCGAACAACGTGTCGCCGCCTTCGGAGGGCAGCTCTTGGGCGTGGAGCATCGAGCCCAGGCTCGGCAGTTCTTTATAAGACAGGTCCGAATGCCAGAATTTGCCCGCATCCCCCAGGCCGATGGATTGGCCATTTTCGATGATGTTGGAAACGATGAGGATTTCCGGGTGATTGGCCAGCAGGAACTGCTTGAGCACGTGGATCTGCAGCACACCGAAGCGGCGACTGAAGGCGATCTGCTGCTCGGGGGTGATGCGCTGGTCGCGAAAGACCACCACGTGGTGGTCCAGGTGTGCGCGGTGAATGCGCGCGAACTCCTCGTCGCTGACCGGGCTGGACAAGTCCAGGCCGATGATCTCGGCACCAACGCTGCCGGGCAGTGGATGAATCTCGAATGTTTGGGCGGTGGTCGCTGTTGGAACAGTAGAGGTGGCGGACATGAGGTCACTCCCGGTCAGACAGGAGAGTGACTTTATAGATATAAGAACAGCAGTTTAAATACCGTTAGTGAATATCGATATGCGGGAATGTAGCGGCGCAGCCCCGCCCGGCGCGTTATCGACGCAATAAACAGCGGGGTAGAAGAACGTTGAGTCCAGGGCAAAACCTGCGGCGATTGCCGACTCGGCAGGCGGCTCTTGAAACCGGGTCGCGTAAGACGCCATAAAGGCTGGATGTGGGCGCCGGGAGCGCTGTGTTGAACCGCTTACAAGCCGAAACCGTGCCCGTTTGACAAGCCTATAAGCAGTCTCTAGTGTGCATTGGATCCAATTAGCCACCCCTATTCTAATAAGGAGGATAGCGTAACCGTGACGCAGAAGCCGAACCCATTGAACAGCATCAAGATCAGCGGTCCTATTCCCGCCCATCTCGCTCGCTCCGTGATTGAAGAAACCTTGCGCAATGCCATCCTGGATGGGCGATTGCCTTGCGGTACTGCCATGCGCCAACAGGAGCTGGCCAGCCTGTTCGGGGTCAGCCGCATGCCCGTGCGTGAAGCCCTGCGCCAGCTCGAAGCCCAGTCACTGCTGCATGTGGTGACACACAAGGGCGCCGTGGTCGCACCGTTGATCGAAGATAACTCGGCGGAAACCTATGCACTGCGAATGTTGCTGGAGTCTGAAGCCCTGCGCTTGTCGATCCCCTTGCTCACCGAGGCCGATATCGCCGAAGCCGACGCCTTGATCTGCGCGCTGGAGCAAGAAAAAGACTACGCCGAGATTGGCCGCCTCAACCGCCTGTTCCACATGGCACTTTACGGCAAGGCACCCAACCAGCGGTTGCTCAAGTTGGTGGAGCACGGGTTGAATGAGGAGGAGCGCTTCTTGCGTTTCAACCTGGAAGCGATGGGATTGGGCGAAACCTCCCAGGAAGACCACCGTGAGCTGCTGCAACTGGTGGCCCAGAAGAAAATCGATGAAAGCATCCTGACCCTGCGCAATCACCTGATGCGTGGCATGGAAGTGATTACGACCTACCTCAATGGCCTGGACAAAGGCGACAACTAAGCCCCGCACCTCTGTTTACCCCTATCGCCCCTCAAGCGCTGCGCCCCACCGTCGGACAGGGGCGTAGCACCGAAGATATCTCCTACTTGCAATAGAGCAACTTACTGACAGCACATATTATTTAGAAAAACTTCTAACACATTTATATGCTCGCCAAACTGTTTAACCCGCTTATTATCTTTTATCACTAAACCAGCCGCCCTATTCAACAGCGCCACACCGCCTGTGGGCGGCCGTGCGCATCACGCCTGGTTTACATCCGCTTTTCTTTATTGCCGATCACAATAGCCCCTCGCTGTTCCTACAGCAGACGCAACAACTTATAGGCATCAACCATGCATCAACCGTTACTTGAACAGACCAAACTGCAGTTATGCAATCACCCGTTATTTGCAGAAATAACTTCGCGCCACAAGTTACAACTTTTTATGGAAAGTCATGTATTTGCGGTGTGGGATTTCATGACGCTCACCAAACGCCTGCAACAGGACCTGGCCGGTACTCGCCTGCCCTGGCTGCCACCTGCCGACCCGCACGCTGCGCGCCTGATCAATGAAATCGTACTGGGCGAAGAATCGGACTCGCATCCCCGACATGGCTATTGCAGCCACTTCGAACTGTACCTGGAGGCCATGGCCGAGGTCGGCGCCAGCACTTCGGCGATCGAGCATTTTATCGCGCTGCTGCGCCAGGGCCTGGAGGCCGACTCGGCGTTGCAGGCGGTCGATGTGCCTGCCGGTGTTGCCCGCTTTGTCAGTGCCACGCTGCACATTGCATTGAACGCGCCGACTCATTGTGTCGCGGCGGCGTTTCTTCACGGCCGTGAACGGGTCATCCCGACGATGTTCGAGCACCTCCTGCAAGCCGATGAACTCATTCATGACCCGGCGCCTACCTTGCAGGGCTATCTCAAGCGCCATATCGAAGTGGACTCCCAGGAGCACGGGCCGGCGGCCGAGCGGTTGCTGGAGCGCCTGGTCAGTGCGGATCCGGATTACCCGCGACAAGCCTGCGACACAGCCCTTGCGGCGGTGCAGAGCCGTCTTGCCTTCTGGGATGAAGTGCGAGCCTCGCTGCACAGGGTGCGCCCATGAACAGCACCGACTACCCCTCCATTGCCGACGACTGGGAGCGCCGCGCAACCATTCGCACCCGCCCCCGTCGCTGGCTCGAAAACGATGACAAATTGATCTATCCCCTGAGCCGCCAACCCCTGGTTCTCAGCGCGACCTTTCTCGAACACTGTGCGCATTGGCGCGACTTCGTGCTGGTGCAGAGCTTCTACAAATTCATCAACGACGTGGTGATTTTCGAAACCGAGATCGTCGACAAGACCGCGCGCAGCATTGCCAAGAATCGCTTCTCGCTGCCCTTCCCGCTGGCCTGCCGCGTAGACGCGATGACGGTCGTGGTCGACGAGGATTATCACGCGCTGGTCGCGCTGGATTTCCTGCAACAAACCGTGGCCATGACCGGTATCCAACCGCTGGACCTGCCAGGCCAGATCGAATTGAGCCACGCCCTGCCGGCGGCACAGGCGCAGGTACCCGCTCACCTTCGCGATGCCGTGGAGCTGATCGGGGTGGCCATCGCCGAAAATACCGTCACCCAGGAGGTGGCGGCGTTCTCCAAGGACAGCAGCGTCAAGGCCTCTGTCCGTGGATTGATGGCCGACCACCTGTTTGACGAAGGTCGTCATGCGCAATTCTGGACGCGGCTGGTGCGCCTGTATTGGCAATCCGCGAGTGCGGCCGACCGCGACAGCATCGCTCAGGTACTGCCGACGTTCCTCGCCCATTACCTGACCAATGACTTGCAGAAAAACTTCGACCTGCACCTGATTGACCACCTCGACATCAGCCACAGCTTGCGCAATGCACTGCGCGATGAAGTCGCCGCGCTGGCGTTCCCCATCCACCGCCAGCATCCCTTGCTGGGAAATATCATGGGCTTCCTGCAGCACAGCGGCTTGCTGCAGACACCCAGTGTGGCGCTGGCGTTGAAGGACTATCTGCCGGTGCCCGGGAGGCCGATATGAGGCGCCTGGAGATCGGCTGGAGCGGCACCAGCAGCGCCCTTGGTGCTATCCGGCAAGAGCTGGAACGGTATGGGCATATCGCGGGCGACGAGGCCATCGACCTGTTGATTGAAGACGGTAGCCAGGCATTGCCGACACACGCGGACCACCACCCGATGCTAGGCCTGCGCGCCGGCATGGGGCCGTTGAACGAGCACGGCCTGCCCGCCCTGCAACTGCGGGCCTACGGGCATGGGCGGCAACTGCTGGCGGTGCTGGACATCGCCGATGAGCCCAGTGGCAACGGCCAGCGCCTGCGCCAACAAGTGACCGGTGCGCTGGTTGAATGGATCGCGCTGCACGTCAGCGGTTTCTCGCGGGACCCTGGGTACTTCTGTTCGAGTGCGGTAGCCAATGACTGGCCGGAGCACGACTTGCGAGCGCTTGAGGCGCTGGCGTTCATACACCGATTCAATCAAACCGCAGACCCTGCATTGCTGCAGGAGGCCCGGGTGCCCGTGATCGAACGGGTGCAGGCCAGCCTTCATACGTTCGCCGACCGGCCTGCGTTGAATATCGCCGGACGCCAGGTGACCTACCGCCAGTTGCAGGTCCTGACGCTAGCGATCCAGCGCCGGTTGCGCCCTCTGCTGGAAGCAGTCGAGACGCCGGCGGTGGTCGGCGTATACCTGGAGAAATCCATCGAGCTGTACGCCAGCATTCTTGCGGTGCTGGGCTGTGGGGCGGTGTACCTGCCACTCGGACTGGAGCAGCCTCCCCACCGCCATCAGGGCATGCTCGACAGCGCGGGAGCACGGGTGTTGCTGGATGCCGGCCAACACCCCTTGCGGGGACACTTCAGTGCTCTGGATGTGAGCAGGGTGAGCCCGCACGATGCCGACACCGACGCGGCACTGATGCACCCTCGCCCCTGCCCCGATGCGCCTTGCATGGCGCTCTTCACCTCGGGCACCACCGGCCAGCCCAAGGGCGTGCTGCTCAGCCAGGGCAACCTGGCGCATTTCACGGCCTGGTTCAGGTCCTGCATGGACATGGGAGAACACAGCCGTGTGCTGCAGTTTTCGCCGTTGAGCTTCGATTCGTCGCTGATCGATATCTTTCCCGCGCTGATAGCAGGCGCCGAGCTGATCGTCCCCAGCGAAGCGCAACGACGCGATCCCCGGCAACTGCTCGACCTGCTGCGCCGGCAACACGTCACTCACGCCTTTCTACCCCCGGCCCTTCTCAACATTCTGCCGCTTGATCAACCACTGGGCCTGACGCACCTGCTGACCGGAGGCGATGTCTGCGAGCCCCATGTGATCGAGCAGTTGGCGGGACAATGCCAGTTTCACAACCTCTATGGCCCCACCGAGGCCACTGTGTTGGTCTGCCATCGCACCTTGCGCCCCGGCGACAGCAATCGCAGCCTTGGCCAGCCTATCGCCAACAGCCAGGTGCTGATCCTCGACGACCAGCTGCAACCGGTGGATGAACAGGTGATGGGCGAGGTGTATATCGTCGGCCCCGGTGTGAGCCTGGGGTATGTGAACGTGCCCCAAGGGGCCGCCAACCCTTTTGTGACGCTGGCGGTGCCTGGCGGCCAGACCCTGCCGGCCTACCGCAGCGGTGACCTGGCCAAGTGGACTGCCGACGGCATTGTGTTTGGAGGGCGGCGCGACGATCAGGTGAAGATCCGTGGTTTTCGGGTCGAGCCCCAGGACATTGAACATTGCCTGCGCAACAGTCAGCTGTATCGCCAGGTGGCGGTGGTAATCGACCGAGACGGCAGCATCCGGGCGTTCGTCGCCCAACCCCGACCGGGCGCCACAATCGCGGCCCTGCAACAGCATGCGCGGCAACAGCTACCGGATTACATGCAGCCCGGTTGCTGGAGCGAGTTGCCCTGTATGCCGCCCACCAGCAACGGCAAGGTCGACCGCCAGGCTCTGCGGGCCCTGCCGATGCCAGCGCCGACGCAGCCCAGCCAACGCACTGCACGCACCCCGTTGCAGGTGCGATTGACCCACCTGTGGAGCGAACTGTTGGCAGTACCCGCCGGCGGGTTGTCTATCGATGAGGGGTTCTTCGACCTCGGCGGCCACTCCATTTTGCTGTCGACCCTGTTGCTGCGCACTCGCGAGCTATTCGGACGCAGTTTCGCCTTGAGCCATTTCATTGAAGTCCCGACGATTCGTACGCTCGCGACCTTGCTGGAAGATGGTCAACGACCCGACTCCCCGTCTGGACAGGCGGTGAAGGATGCTCAACGGCAGCGGGTGATCCACACACTGCCCGAGGACCGCGCAGGCGACGCGCACAAAGTGATCGTGACAGGCGCCAACAGCTTCGTCGGCGTGCATATCGTCGAAGCGCTATTGGCCGGTGGCGCGACCGAGGTGGCTTGCCTGGTAAGAGAGGAACCGGGGCACACGGCGATGGCGCGCTTCCAGCATGCGTTGCGCGAATACCACCTGGAAGGTCTCGACCTGAGCCGAGTACGGGTGTTCGCGGCCGACATCAGCCTGCCGCTGCTGGGCCTGGCCAATGAGGTGTATGACGCGCTTGCCGAAGACTACGGCGTGTTGGTGCACAACGCCGCGCGCGTCAACCACGTGATGGAATACGCCACGCTGGCCAGGGACAACGTCGAGCCCATCTTCGAGTGCTTGCGCCTGTGCGAGACCCGCCGCAAGAAAGTCTTCAATTTTATCTCGACGCTGTCGGCCTGCAGCAGCATCGACGCCTCGGGGCACGTGCTCGAAGCGCCGGCATCAGACACGTTGCCGCTGTATCTGAAGAACGGCTACAACCTCTCCAAATGGGTTGCCGAACGGCAGTTGGGGCACGCGGTAAGCCAAGGTGCCTGGGTGAATATCCATCGCCCCGGAAACATCAGTTTCAACAGCCGCAACGGTGCCTGCCAGCCGCAGAAAAATCGCCTGATGCTGATGCTCAAAGGCTCGCTCCAGTTGGGCCTGCTACCGCGTCTGGAACTCAATTTCGACCTGATGCCGGTGGACTTCCTGGCCCGGTTCATTGCGTTCCACTGCGCCAGCTTTCAAGCAGGCGCAAGCGTGTTCAACCTGCACAACCCACAGCCTTTGAGTTGGGCGCACTACCTGGATGCCTTCAGCCAGGCGGGCCACGGGTTCGAACGGGTGAGCATCGCGCACTGGCAGCAGGCGCTGCGCACGGTCAACCAGGACAACGCATTGTTTGGCGTGCTCGGCTTTTACCTCGACCGCCTGGACGAAGACATCGGCGACACCTCAATGATTCGTCATGACAACGCGCGGCAAGGCGTCCGGCAGATGGGGGAGCAGTACCCGGAAAAAGACGCGGCACTGCTGAGCAAAGGCTGCAACTACCTCAAGGCCATCGGCTTTCTTTGAAACGCCTCAGGACACCCTCATGAAACCACTGCAACCCGATACATTAATCCGCAACCCGAGCGCCCCGCCGATCGTGGCCTCTGTCGTGGTCGACTGCCCTGCCACCCGCCTGTGGAGCATGGTGGGGCAGTTTGCCGGCTTCAACGTATTCATCCCGGCGCTCACGCATATCGAAATGATCGGCACCGGCGTGGGCGCTTTACGCCGCAAGTTTTTCCGCGACGGCCACTGTGTCGTGGAGCAACTCAATAGCCGCGACGAACACGCCATGCACATGACCTGGACCACCCTCTACAACACGCTGGGCGTGGCCAGGTTGTGGGCGGCCATCCAGGTGGAAGCCATGGGTACGGAGTGTTCCAGGGTGACCTGGACCCTCGTTGCCGAGCCCATGGATGCAGCACAGGCTGGATTCGAGCAGTTCTTGCAGGGGTTCGCCGACAGTGCGCTGGAGAATGTGCGGCGGTTGCTGGGTTGAGCGGCAGGAGCAGAATGCTCCGCGCCTGCCAGGTTGATCAGCGGTTCAAATCTTGAAGCTGTCGACCAGTTGCTTCAACCGATTGGCCTGCTGCGACAGCGCATCGCAGTCCTTCAAGGTTTCATTCAGGTTGGCCACACCCTGCTGGTTCAGCAGGTTGATCTGGTTGATGTCGACGTTGAGCGTTTCCACTACCGCGGTCTGCTCCTCGGTGGCCGCGGCGACGGATTGGTTCATGCCATCGATCTCGACGATCCGCTGCGTCACGCTGACCAGGCGCTCACCGGCCTGGTTGGCGACTTCTACGCTCTCTTCGCTGGATGCCTGGCTGGCATTCATGGTGGTCACCGCTTCACGCGAGCCCACTTGCAGCGAGGTGATCATCTTGTGGATCTCTTCGGCCGACTCCTGGGTACGGTGAGCCAGGTTGCGGACCTCATCGGCGACCACCGCAAAACCACGCCCAGCCTCGCCAGCACGTGCCGCTTCGATGGCGGCGTTGAGCGCGAGCAAGTTGGTTTGCTGGGAGATGCCTTTGATCACATCAAGGATGTGGCCAATATTGTCGGTGCTGGTATTCAGGGTTTCGATCTGCGTGCAGGACAGGCTGATCTTCTGCGACAGCGCAGACATCGCCAGGATGGTCTGTTCTACCACTTTGCGGCCATCGTCGGCCTGCTCACTGGCACCGCTGGCATGCTGGGAAGCGTCGGCGGCGTTACGTGCAATTTCCTGGGTGGCCGCCCCCAGCTCATTGATCGCGGCGGCCACGCTATTGGTGCGGGCGCTTTGTTCGTCGGAGCCGACGATCGAGGCGTTCGAAGACGCCATCACGCGCTGCGACAAGTCATGCACCTGGCGAGTGGCCGAAGACACTTCGGAAATCGAGGCGTGAATGCGCTCCACGAACTGATTGAACGCACTGCCGACTTCGCCGAACTCATCCTTGCTGGTGACAGCCAGGCGGCGGGTCAAATCGCCCTCGCCCTGGGCAATGTCCTGCATGGCCACACCCATGGTGGTCAGAGGGCGCAGCAGTACCTGGATCAGCAAGCTCAGCAGCACAGCAATCACGACCACGGCGATCAGCATGGCGATCAGTGCGGAAGTACGGAATTTACCCAGCGGTGCGTAGGCTTTGTCTTTGTCGATCGACAGGCCGATGTACCAATCTGCACCCGGCAACCCGCTGATAGGGGTGAATGACAAGATTCGGTCCTGACCATTGAGGACCACATCCTGGCTGACTTTCTCGATACGGACTTGGGTGCCTGGGTAGATGTCCTTGAGGTTTTTCATCACCTGGTCCTGATCCGGACTGACGATGACCTGGCCGTCACCACTGACCAGAAACGCGTGGCCAATACCGCCGAAATCCACCGAGTTGATGATCTTCACCAAGGTCTGCAGGCTCAGGTCGCCACCGACCACACCGAGCAATTCGCCGTTCTTTTTCACCGGCATGGCGATGGTTACGATCTGCCCACCCACTGCGGCCATGTAAGGCGGCGTGAGCATCGGCTTATCGGCGGCCACAGCTTGCTTGTACCAGGGGCGCTGGCGAGGGTCATAGCCGTCGGGCATCTTTGCGTCCGGGCGTTGGGTAAACACACCGTTGGTTTGCCCGACATAGGTGAACTGGAAGTTGGAGGTGAAGGCCGCCTGATCGACCAATCCTGGGAGGTCGGCACCACTGCCCTGATGGGCAATGTTTTGCGTCAGGCTTTCGAGCACCAGTATTCGACCACTGAGCCAGTTCTGCACACTGCTGGCAGTGAGTTCACCGGATTGCTGGATAGACGATTCCAGGTTCTGCTTGATGGTGCTGCGTTGCAGGTAGTCGTTGTAGAGGGTGAATAACGCGAAGGCCAGAACCACGACGCCTGACGCGGCCAACAGAATTTTATGACTGAATTTGAGATTCATTTCATCGACTTCTTTTGCCAAAGGGGGGTGAGCGTGCCGAGTGGAACATTCCATGTACGGTATAGGCAGCTTCTGGGGCTGCTCTATTTCGGTGCACGCATGGCTCGTCAGGCTTTCGGCCAGGCCCCGGCAAAACTTAGGAAATTGTGAGAAGGATCCTTATTTTGCGTAGGAAACCGACAAGTGGTTGTCGTACAAGGATCAGAGTTGCAAAATTTTTCAGCCTCCCAAACAATGCGACTAATTATCATTTGTAACGTTTGGCCAGGTCAGTTTGAATGCCGTCTTCTGAGTACCTCGCGTGTGAAAATGTCGTGCACACGCTTTACAGCACCCATCACCACTGGCTGAAGACCTGGCTGCGCGGGCGCCTGGGGAATGCTGCGGATGCTGCCGACCTGGCTCAAGACACCTTTGTGCGGCTGCTGCAGAAAACCGAACGGTTTGAACTCAGGGCACCTCGGGCTTTCCTGCGCACCATCGCACACGGCTTGGTGATTGATCACTGGCGTCGCGAGGAGATCGAACGGGCCTACCTTGAGTCCATCGCCCATTTGCCGGAAGCATTGGCCCCGAGTGCCGAAGCGCGGGCATTGGTGCTGGAGTTGTTGGAAGAGGTCGCCCGGCTTCTTGAAGGACTGAAGCCAAAGGTGCGTAAGGCTTTTCTATTGGCTCAGTGCGATGGATTGACTTACAAGCAAATCGCGCAACAGCTGGACGTGTCGCTGCGCTCGGTCGAGCGATACGTCGCCGAAGCGCTCTACCACTGTTACGTGCTGCGGTATGAATCATGACGCCGATGGATAACGTCGCGCGTTCCGGGCCGGATCCCCAGGTGGTCAAACAAGCTATCAGCTGGGCACTGCGCCTGCGTAACAACCGCGCCAATGTGCGCCTGCGCGCGCAATGTGAGCATTGGCGCGCCGCTCACCACGACCACGAACTGGCCTGGCAACGGGTGCAGGCGCTGCAACAGGAATTGAGCAGCCAACTCACGGCGATTCCCGGGGCGCATAGGGCGCTTGAGAACAGTGTGCAGGGGCTGGGACGACGGCAGGCGCTGAAGCTGTTGTCGGGTGTTGTGCTGCTCGGATCCGCGGCCTGGATCAGTCGCGACCTCACCGGCTGGCAGCGCTGGACCTCCGACCTCGCTACGGCCACCGGCGAACGGCGCAGCATCCAGTTGCCGGATGGCACCCGCCTGCAACTCAATACTGACAGTGCAGTGGACCTGGACTTCAACCCGCAGCAGCGCCTGATCACCCTGCTGCGCGGGGAAATCCTGGTGACCTGCGGCGCGGCCGCATCCACGCCGTTGCTGGTGAAAACACGCCACGGCTTGCTCGAAGGCATCGATGGCCGGTTCGCCGTACGCCAAGACAGCGAATGCACGCGGCTGAGTGTGGTCAGCGGCAATGTCGCCATTCATTCCCCGCACCAGGCAGATGGCCTGTCAACGCAGGTTCACGCGGGCGAAAACTACCTCGTGAGCCCGACCCAGGCCACCCTTGTCCCACCCCTGGATATGGACATCAGCGCCTGGGCTGATGGGCTGATCGTGACGCGTGCCATGCGCCTGGCTGATTTCCTAGCGGAAGTAGGACGTTATCGTCATGGCTATCTGGGTTGTTCGGCAGATGTCGCCGACCTGCGGCTATCGGGCGTTTTCCGCCTGGAAGACACCGACAAGTTGCTGGCGATCTTGCCGCAGACCCTGCCCGTCCAGGTGCGCTATCGCACACGTTGGTGGGTAAGCCTTGAGCGGTCTGTCTGATGTGCTGACTTTTTTTGGCGGCTTTTTCCCGTGAGACCGGCTTAGACAGTAAGCCTTTCAATCTGCCCTCACCGGCCTCTACGGACCTTGATCATGACTGTGCGTTTTCCCCGCAACTCTTCCAACTCTTCCTACCCGTTATTGAGGAAAGCCGTACGCGCGGCAATGCTGTCGACAGCGATGGGCATCAGCGTGGTATCGACCAGCAGCATGGCCGCAGAGGCAGGTGCCGTACAGGTCAGTCAACACTATGAGATTCCCGCAGGGCCGCTGAGCGACGCGCTCAATCAGTTCGCCCGGCAGGCAGGCATCACTCTTTCCGCCACGCCTGCGCAAACTCAGGGCCGACAATCGACCGGACTGCAGGGCGAGTACTCCGCCGAACAGGGCCTGAATCGTTTGCTCAACGGCTCCGGCTTGCAGGCTATTTCCGAAGACGGTGTCAGTTTCGTGCTGCAGGCGACGCCGCAAAGTACTGCGCTCACGTTACCGACCACTGATATCAAGGGATTTGCCTTGGGTAACGCTCTGGGAAGCATGGAAGGCTACAACGCGACTCACAGCCAGATCGCGACCAAGACCAGCACCGCGTTGCTGGAAACCTCGCAAACGGTTTCGGTCGTCACGCGCGAGCAGATGGACGACCAGGGCTCGCAGACGGTTGCTCAAGCCATGCGTTACACCCCTGGCGTGTTGACCAACCCATATGGCGCCACTCATCGATATGACTATGTGGCAATGCGCGGCTTCAACGATGGTTCTGTGGATAACATTTACCTCGATGGGCTGAAGTCCATGGGGGACAGCGGTACGTACAGCACGATGCAGGTGGATCCGTACTTTCTGGAACGCGTGGACATTCTCAAGGGCCCCTCTTCAGTGCTGTATGGACGCAGTTCGCCCGGCGGCCTGGTGGCGCTGACCAGCAAGAAGCCATTGTTCGAGCCTTATCACCAGGTGCAGGCAACCGTGGGCAGCAACGGACAGCGCGGCATGGGCTTTGACTTCAGTGGGCCTGTGGATGATGACAAGCGCATTGCCTATCGACTCACGGGGCTAACGGATAAGTCCGACACACAGTTTGATCACGCCAAGGAAAAGCGCTTCGCTTTGGCGCCGACACTGAGCATCGATTTTACCGATGACACTTCGCTGACGCTGCAAGCTTATCTGCAGCACGATCCCGACGGCGGCTACCACGGCGGGATGCCGGCAGATGGGGCATTGCATCAGCGCAATGGTCAGCGGATCTCCAGCCACTTCTTTGAGGGTGAGCCGGGGGTTGATGGCTATAAGCGCGATCAGCAGTCGTTTAGCTATCAGTTTGAGCATCGCTTCAATGATGTCTTCACCGCGCGCCAGAACTTTCGTTACCTGGACTCCAAGGTGAAGTTGGATCAGGTATACGCCTACGGCTGGACCACACCGACCAGCAATGAACTGAATCGCTACTATTCGGGCGGCGATGAGAAGCTGCATGCGTTCATCATCGATAACATGCTGCAAGCCGAATTCTTTACGGGGGCCACCAAGCACACGGTGCTGATGGGCGCAGATTATCAACGACGTAAAACGGTGGTGGACTGGACGAGCGGGTCACTGCAACCGATCAATGCGTTCAACCCGGCCTATGGCAACTCGGCTATCAGCTACTACAGCCCGACCAGTTATCTGCGACGCCTGGAACAGACCGGCGTTTATTTGCAGGACCTGATCGAAATGGATAAGTGGCGTTTTTCCCTGGGAATGCGCCAGGACTGGGTAGAAACGTCCGATGAAAATCGTATCGCTGAGGCGGGGCGACCACTTGGCACTGAGATCAGTGACAAGCGAACCAAGCTCACCGGCCGCGCGGGCGCGCTGTACTTGTTTGATAGCGGCCTGGCGCCGTATGTCAGCTACTCCGAGTCCTTCAATCCGAACTCTTATTCAGACAGCTCGGGCAACCCTCTCGCGCCTACGGACGGGACGCAGTGGGAGGTGGGGCTGAAGTATCAACCGCCGGGCACTGACAACCTGTTTACGGCCTCATGGTTCCGCATCGACCAGGAGAACCTCGCGACCAAGCTGCCACAGGAGAACTTCTATCGTGCCGTAGGCGCTGTGCGCTCTCAGGGGTTGGAGTTGGAGGCTCATATGCAGCTAACCGATAACCTGAAGGTCTTGGGTAGCTACACCTTCACCGACATCGAGTATTCCAAGTCGATGGTGAGTACCTTGAGTACCGCGGACAACGTGATTGAGAACAAGGGCAACTCGCCGACACAGGCACCACGTCATATGGCCTCGGTGTGGGCGGACTACAAATTTGATAGTGGCGCCTTGGACGGAGTGCGGCTTGGGGGCGGTGTGCGCTATGTCGGGTACAGCTGGGCAGATGCGGAGAACACCATGAAGGTACCGTCCTACACTTTGTTTGATGCTTCGCTGGGTTACGACTTAGGCAAGGTCGGCTTGAAGGGTGTGGATGTGCGACTGAATGCCAATAACCTGACCAACGAGACGTATGTAGCCTCCTGTGCCAGCCTGAACTTCTGCTATCTGGGGGAAGAACGCAACGTCAGCGCAACGCTGAGTTACCAGTTCTAATCCGATAGCGTTCAAACCCAGCCAGCGCCTGATAGCAGGCACTGGCTTTTTTGTGTCTGCAATATGGGTTGCCCTTTGGATTGCCCCTCTCGGATGCCCAGGCCTTCGAACCACAGAGGTTTCCATCTTCCCATAAACGACAAAACCCCTGTCTGCGCTAGCAGACAGGGGTTTCGGAATTCAATCTTGACGATGACCTACTCTCACATGGGGAAACCCCACACTACCATCGGCGATGCATCGTTTCACTGCTGAGTTCG
>Ga0247742_10001619_pt1 | contig 15369 bp, 22 predicted proteins | sample UWRJL208509C2_FD_180944 | JGI IMG/M metagenome (GOLD analysis project Ga0247742, IMG submission 180944) | Plant litter microbial communities from Arlington Agricultural Research Station in Wisconsin, United States - UWRJ-L208-509C-2 | ecosystem: Environmental > Terrestrial > Plant litter >...
TGGCCATGATAATGATAACCATGGCACCAATATCGAAGAACGTAATGGGCATCAAGAATCCAATTTGCTCCGGGACAGCAGACCAACCAATCACCTCGTAGCTAACGGTCCCATTGACGGTGCGATTGCAAGACTCAGGTCGATTATCGACGGTCGACCATATTAGCCTAAGATAAGTTGCCTGGAGAAGTACCGTAAGAAAGATAGAATATAAAATGAATTGAGAGGACGAACCTCGTACTCCAGAATACCCTGAATCATCGACTGATACAATTCCAGATATTTCGGATCTTGCTTGTCTGGAGGCAACCTGAACGATTTTACGCCAAATGTTATGACGGATTCGGCTACTAAATTGGCCTGGCGATTCTGCGCCTGGCTTATGACGCCAGACAGCCCTACGAGTGCATACTGGATCAATCTGGGGTACATCCGCGTAGAGTTCGCAATCGGTCCCTTCGTAGAGAAAATTCGAGGGAGGGATTGATAGGTCAAGGGGTAGATGGCTGGCTGGATTGGCGATACAGTGCAGGTTATGTTTCCAATTGAATCCTGGTAACTTCCTGGAAAGCCCCTATGCCCACTGAGATAAATGAAATAAGTTGGAGTCTCACCCGCAGCCGGTAGCGACTGACACGCCCAAAAACCGAGGGTATTGTTTGCGTTAGGTACAATTAGTGTTTCCACGTTTGTGAGAACGTCAGCAGCTCCGTCGCAGGTCGCATTATACTGCAGGACCCAACGTGAGCCAGCTTCAACTGCGCTAAATCTGATGGGGCTTTGGTCGGCATAACTGCAGCTAACGCCACTTGTAAGACCTTGATGCTCAAGAGTGTAATTGTATGAGATAATCCCTGCTGCTGTTTTGTTGTTTGAGAACGGAGAAGGTCGTCCGAGAGTGTCGAATGCGGGAACACCATTCGGACCAATAGGTAAGACACCCCGGATCGGGCCTAAGAAATGCAGACCATCCTGGCCACCAAGTTGACTGAAGGACAAGCTTTGCGAGTTGTTTGAAAGCAGCGACAGGATCTATAGAGTGGTGGATAGAGAATTATGAGACGATGTCCATGAAGATAAATGAAGCCGGTTGACTAACGCTACCGCGACCAGATTCCAGTACGTCGACCATTTGATTCTCTCCAATACAGCTGGTGTAAGGTAGATCTTTGTACGTCTTTCCGCCGAGTGGTGGTTAGCGAACTATTCTGGTTAATAATATGTGTGTCTCACCCCCCAGTCACAGTTGTTGGATACCGGATGTGTCTCTAGCCAAGCTTGGCAGTCGGTTGATGACAAGTCAAGTTCGGTCCCTTGGAGGGTCACATTCTTGTTGAATGGAACCGGGGTAATAATACTTGTTATTCCTGATGGTATGAAGGTATAGGTGCCTATGCAAGTTGCCGCCAGGACTACGGGTACCACTCGGTTTCGGACGAGCAGCTTCTTGACATCCTTCAGACTCCATGGCCAGGTCTGATGCCTCAGCGCCATGATGAGTTCAACGTCGAAGACTGTGACAACTTCATGAGTTGCGATCCACTCCTGAGAGAATCGGATAACAGCGAAGGAAAATAGGACATTTATGAGCAGGCAGACGATGTTAGCAATGAGAGTCGCAAAGAAAGTTGTGCTGTGAGGGTGGTCCGTTACGACTTTTGCGAGGTGGTTATTCATCTGGATACCCTTGGTTGCGTAAACGACGCCGAAAAATACCCAAGGCCATAAAAGCATGATGAAGGTGCAGAAGAGCAGAGTAAGGTCGTAGATGAGATGGCGGTTGGCCGTCTTCCTAGCAGCGTCTCGATCTTATGATTGCCAATATGATCAATGTCATGGATAAGCATATCAAGGAACAACACCGACCAGATACTTCATTGTCTTCGTTGTCGAGCTCTGCCTTTTCATTGGCCTCAGAAGCGGCCCCCTCAGGTCTGCTCTCCTTGTCTAACGCGTCTTGAAAGGTACTCCCCTTGACCTCAGATGGATTCTTTGGAAGACTGGCGATTGGAAGACTGTCAACTGATGTTGACTGAGGGAGTTCAGGTTCGGCCATCACTGGAGGGCGTACTGGGTGGCTGTCAAATGAAAGCCTGAAACGACTCCCGTATCGCAAGTGGGTCCCTAATTTTAGTAGTGATTGGGGACATCCTGTTTTTGTGCATACCCTAGTTGGACCCCATTCAGACAGGTACACCATCACTGGAAATTGACGGGCGTTGTACCTGAGCGCCTAAAGGCGAATGGAACATTGTTCTGCCGGGCATGAGGCCCATGAGCTTGTATGACAAGTTAAATGTTATTGAGTGTCTAGATAAGCAAAGCGGGACGTACATCAAGAAGTTCATTATGGAGACAGTAAGAAATTGTATTGGTTTCCGAATATGCGATTAATAGTACACCTGATCAGGATCGGAGTCTACGCTGTATAACCCCATGAGGGCCGATAGTATAGTTAGCACAGGACCTAGATTATTGTCGGTTATGGTTTATGGCGGGATGAATTGCTACTAGGTTGCTCCATCGATCGCTAGGTATCTGATCCTCCGGAATATTGGCTCGATATTTTGAGTTCTCGGTGCTTTTGTGATCACATTCAGTCGCATTCAATTCTTGAGCGCTTGTGGTGGTGAGGCACGTGACGTGAACAAACTTCTGTGCAGGTCTAGCCCTAAGCCTTTTCAATTTATCTCCGTTGAATGTGAATGTGCTGTGAATGTGCAGGGAACTCTCAAAGATCTGAGCCGATTTTCCCTACTAGTACCCGCAAAGCACCAGTCTGTCAATTCATGGCCATAGAATATCGTATTTGGGGTTCTGATTCAGAATACACGCCCAACTCGCGTTCACCCACTTCCTGAACCGCCTTCAGAGAAGTCGCAAGAGTCCAGACCCCTGTCATCTGAATTGGGTTTTAACAGAAACCAACTCGATGAATTGGTATGCACATTTCTATTTGTTTCCGCGCTGGCTGTCATGCCAGTTTTGACAGAACATACGTGAACATAAGGCGGGTTTCGGAAGCTTGGAAGAGCAATTCCCAAAATGACAGAAGGAACCTAATTCACGCCATGTGCGGTGAACCAATATTTGACGCTGATAATCTAGGAGTTTCACTGTGTCAGAGATGGTGATAATAGTCAAGCTTCTGGCCGACAACCTGTGTTAGCAGTGGTCTAAGCGTATCCAGACTTCAAGTCCCTTGGGGAACCCCAATCACGGGGGACCTCTTCATACAAATAGTTCGACATCTACCCACCAGTTTTCCTTATCGTGCCCAACATGTCTCTGCTCTATCTGGTCGTGATACTCCAGTTCTGGCATACTGCGGGGTTGGCTGGTCGGGCGAAACAACACATCTGGTTTCGTTTCTGTCCAAGATGGCCATTTTCGGCTAGATGGAAAGTAAGTTGGCATTTGATCCCAATTCAAATATCTGTCCGCTGAGCCTATCCATAGACTTTTCCGCTTCTACGGAACGAATGCCTACTGGACCCACATTACCACTGACGCCGACTTGGATTTGACATTTCACGACATCGCTACTGCTGGCTTCAATGTCGTTCGCACTTGGGCCTTTAACGACGTCACTAGTGAACCAGCTTCAGAACCTTACTTTCAGGTATTCGAATCGTTACTAGATCACTGTCTAACCTGACCACATGAAAGATTCTCAGCGGCGGACATGCGACCATTAACGAAATTCCCGATGGCCTGCAGCGACTAGACAAGGTGGTTGCAGCCGCCGGAAAGTATGGGATCAAGCTGGTACTTACGCTTACGACAACTGGAACCCAGAAAGGCAGATACCCGCCATTGCCTGGAACCGTCGCCGGAATGACGGCGAGCTTCGTCGGGGTTATCTCTCGAACGACTATGGTATGTACCACTGTAGCTTCCCGGGATGCGGTTCATTATGGTATTTCTAGGTGGAATGGACGCGTATGCTCGGGCATTCCATCCTGGCGGTACTCATGATTTGTTCTACACCGACCAGACCATTATCGACGCCTTCAAAAACTATCTTGCTCATATGGTACCTCGATACGCGAAGAGCCCAGTAGTTCTCGGTTGGGAACTCGGGAATGACCTCCGTTGCGCCTCAACTCTCCCTGCATCATCGAACTGCAAACCAGAAACCATTACCAAATGGACCGCAGAAATCTGTAAGAGATATACTGACTAGCTATTCCGATCCTGACCCCGCCCACAGCGAGCTACATCAAAACGCTTGATTAGACGCACCTCATCACTGCGGGGTAAGTTCTTTTTCTCGAGTACAATATCATTCTACAATATCCTCGCAGCGACGGCGGCTTCTACTGTTTGTAATGCCCCAAAATCTATGCTAAGGAGTTCACCCGGCCACGTCCTGGGCTTCCCGGGAGATCTTTCAATGGCTCGTATGGCGTGGACACTGAAGATATCATCGCTGTTCCGACCATCGACTTTGGTTCTTTGTGCGTGTTCCCGAGCGATGTTAAGTATGTACACCGCTGATTTTCTCATTAGCCAACTCTTCCCGGACGAAGTAAAATACTTCCCTGCAGTAAGTGACAATTTTGCTACCAATGCTATTGGAGATGGTGGGAAATGGGTGGCGGTTCACTCCAATACGGACACACTGTAAGTATTGTGAACTCAATATTTTTGCAGATGTATAGTTGACATCATATTTTCAAGGTTCCGCAAACCCGAGGTCCTTACGGTGGCGGGTATCGTGAAGAAGGAATTCTCCGCGATGTTTGTTCCTGTCGATAGGTCTTCTCGTTTACCAGACGGGACCCCTTGTCGTAAGAGTACACTTTCAAATCTCACTTTCTTATTTAACGCTGCCGAAATGTAGGCGGAGTGGAGCCATTCCAGCAGGATTATGCGTTCACTTTCTGGACAGCAAGTAAGCACAGCTTTTTGTACTCATTGATACCGTCTGATTGGGACTGCAGCTGCGCGTAACGGAAATGTCGCTGGCGTACTGGAATATCTTGTAAGCAGGAAACAGGTTTCTGATAGTTCAACTTCTAACACCATGAATAGTGGCTCCAAGATGGTTTAACCAGCCACGGAACAACGAACGCGATATGGGATAAGAGAGATTTGACGACTTCTCCTAACCCAGGGCAAGGCAGTAAGTATTACTCAATTCTGTCCGCACCAATTGATTCAATGTTGTCGCAGCCACAAAGGTCCCGCGAATGGAAAAAATGCCGAGCAACAGGTCTTGGGTCTCCCCCCATCTAACGGACTCTCACAACTGCTATGATTTCACGCCATTTCGGACCTTTTCGAATGTTTTACTCCTTCACATACCGGTGTCTGGATGTTTCTTCTGCTAGGATAACTTCGGACTCATTGTGACATTTTCGCACTACCAGACTTTACACTCGTGTTACATCTCTTGAATCTTGTACTGAGCCTACACCTCGAACTCTTTTGCACCAATTTTAGGCTCCAAATATGCAACTTTGCTTGCTGCCGGTATAACCTGGGTTGTTGAGTATTCATTGGGAAAGTCGGTGTTCGCCGTTTGGGTGTCTGGACGGACTTCTCTAAGAAATCGTACGCACATGTATAGTAATTCCTGGCGTGATGTTATTCTCACAGAGATTGTAACTGTCAGACTGGATGTGAGCGCTTATCTTAGCTTCAGGCGCCAATCTGCTGCTGACGCGATCAAGATCTAAAAATAATCGCCGGTGCCTTGTTGTGATAGGATCCTTTAATCTCCGCTATTTGTCCCGACAACCATGGTCCTCGCAATGCTGAATGCTCGGGCAGGGGGTGGACTTGTACATATAATTCCTGAGCACCCCAAAAAAGAGGGGATACCGCGAGGAAGGTAAAGGATATAAACCATAACAACCCTCAATACCAGCTATCTATGTTTAGATAGCGGATGTCCCAATTCTTGTCTCCAAGGACCCTCCTCCTCGCTAATGAACGACTTTTGATCAATCCGTGCGTATCCTCTACCACCAGCGCCTACATGTAACGCATTCGATATGATAACATGCTCTAAGCCCACCTCCCGTCCTTTCAGGTGCTCAATCTGGTTCGCGTTTGAGATGGAACCTGGGTTCACAGACCGATCTAGAAAATGCATCGGATATAGCTAACGATAGTCACGAATTTAATTCCAGGACTAGCAATCATCGATTCATCATCCAGTACGCATATATGTGAGCTCTGCGATCGAGGAAATGTGGGAGTGTGGCAATATTAATGGGGTGGTTTCTCCATACACCAGCAAACGTCGGTTGATGCACGCGGTCGAGTACGAGTACGAGCTTGTGAACCGTGATCTTGAAGTAGAATGGGACCATGGTCGTGCATCCAGCGAGTTGTTGGCATTAGGTGGTGTCGAAAGTTCAAGTTGACTGGGAGGTGTACGCAGTGCCAGCGGTGGTATACGAAAGCCATTGCCGACGCCCCAGCACCAGCCTTCCGAAGAGACCTAACACGCTACACCGCGAGAATGGCGACGGAGAAGAACTCTTAACAACCCGCGGTGGTGTTGGAGAATCGAAGCCTGGAAGTGGCGTACTTTGTTTCACTCGTTGGCAGTTGCATCGACGATGAGATACTACCTGAGGGTGGAGATAATGGCAGTGGATGTGGTACTGCCCTCTCCGCTTGGATCTGACGCCTAAGGCTGCACCTTCTCCTGAGCTTGGGCAGTAACAGCTGCCTGGGTGGTGTTCATAAGTTCCATAGTGAGACTCATGGCGGGGTGTGGGAGTGGTCCATCGTCGGCGTCGTTATATGCGTCATCATCTGCACCGCTGATGTTCGCAGGCGCAGGCGTGGTTGGAGGCGAGCAGAGTAAGTGGTGTCATCTGTTCAAACTCTGGTTCGAGATTATTTTCGACAGGAGGGATGGTACTACCAGACGTGGGTGACTTGCCGTGTTCGTCGTGTTCGTCACGCTAGTCCTTAGCGCATCCACGTCGGTTTCTTGAATACTAGTCAGAGGAGCCGGGGATTCGAGGACGAGTGGTGTTGGTGAATGCTTCTCCTCTTTCATCCTGTCCTTATTCCTCCCCGTCCCAGCATGGTAGATGCCTCCGATGGGGCTCGACAAACCCAATCGCTCATCCTCTTGGGAGCGATGGCTATGCGTTTCTGGCATGGGCATGTGGCATCTACAGACCGAGCGTCGGTCTATTCGGACGCGACACCTCATGGAAGTTGGGGGCGGGTAGCTTATCAGGTCCAGGCTCCAGATATGAGCGCGGATGGAGGCGGGTGAGTCACTGAGCGGGTGATGTTGAAAAGGCGTAAGAGCGATAGCCTTTTGTTTGGCATTGGGCTTGTTGTCGTAGTTGTGGCGAGGCGCTATCGTGGGGAACGCCTAGACCGGTAACTGGCCCCTCTATGAGGAGTGAGGATCCCCAATAGAGGCAAGGTTTCCTTGTAATGAGACGTGCAACGTCGTCGTTCGTCCGGCTGGTCACCAGTCTAGATCGATCTGGTCTTTGGAGTTGAACGTTGATGCTTTGAAATTTGAAGGCTCACTGTACCATCATAGCTCACCCAGGTCCCAAGATCCATATTCCACCCTCCTCCATCCCTCAAGCCCACCTCATAAGTAGTGTATAAAGTGTCCCTGCAAATATAACGCCACCCCCGAGTCGGCATCAGTACTGTCGGAACCAGGAGGATGATAGGCCTCCTGATCAGACGCAGAAACAAGAGGTCTGGGTGGGATGGGAGGAGCTGTACCAGGGACTCTTCGGCTTCAAAGTCGTCTTTGTCGTTGGAGTTTGAGCTGGCGATAGACACCGTATCTGAAACTGGATATTCCGTCTTGATACCATGGTGCATGATGCCAGTTATCGATGTATCTAAATCTCGAGTCAACCACTCTCTTTCTCCCCTTCCCCCACGCCGCCTACGCTTCCTCATCGTCCTCTAATTATCTTTCATACAAATCCCTCCCTAATCTGTATTTTGGTAGGACGAGTTTAAGTGACATTGGACTCGTGGTCCTAAATGGATTTTTGAGTAAGTAGACGGTGGATGGAGAGATTGGAGGAAACTGGAAGTCAGGCGGACCCAGACGGAGCGGACGAATCGCTTCTGGGTTCGCACCAGGTTTGCTTCAGGCCCAAGTCATCCTCAACCTCCGATCCCAGGCATGCATGTCGCTTCGCTTTTTGGTCGGACCCGAACCTTCAAACAACCTGATGATCCTACCTGCCACCAACCCTGATGATGCTTTTGTCTATTCCCAGCTCAAGACCATCTCCTTGGGTACGCCTGGCATTGCAGCATTTTACACACATACCTCTATCAGTTCTGAATATGGCATGAGCGCCTAATAATTGTCGAAGTAGATTGAACGCAAATGCAATATGATTACAGAGGGAAGAGAAAAGTCTGGCATAAGCTCAAAGTGAGCAATACTCGAGTACTGTGTATAAAGAATCGAAGTACGTCGGTAACGCATTAAACCCAGATTAAGGAGACCAGTGGAAACATCTCATCATGAAAATGATGTCAGAACATTGTCGATAATGCCGGGAGCACTCTCGCTAACGGCATTGGTGCCCGCAGCTTTGGTTTGATCTCTGAACGCGGTCAATGCAGTCATAGTAGACTGGAATCGCCAATTTATATCAAAAGTAGCACTGAAAGAGGAAGTGGTAATCACTCACGTCTCTACGGCGGTATGTGATCGGGTCCGTCCATTCGGGTAAATTGTTTGCGCCGTCTCGTGTGGCCAGGAGGGATCTGAGACTGGCAGGATTGTGCTCGTAGGCGTCGCCCTTCGCCTTGATCATGGCCATGATAATAATAGCCAAAGCACCAAGATTGAATAATGTCATGGGTAGCATAAACCCACTTTCCTCGGGGACAGCAGACCAACCAATCACTCTGTAGCTGACGGTCCCATCGATGGTGCGAGAGCAAGAGTCAGGTCGATTCGCGACAGTCGACCATATTAGCCTAAGATAAGTGGCCTATAGAAGCACCGTAAGAAAAATCGCGTGTAAAATGAATTGAGAGGACGAACCTCGTACTCCAGAATACCTTGGATCATCGACTGATACAATTCCAGGTACTTCGGATTTTTCTGGTCTGGGGGTAACCCGAACGACTTTACGCCAAACGTTATGACGGATTCGGCTACCAAATTGGCCTGGCGATTCTGCGCCTCGCTTATGACACCGGCCAGCCCTACGAGTGCATACTCGATCAATCTTGGGTACACCTGTGTAGAGTTCGCAATTGATTCTACCGAGGAAAAAATTTGAGGGAGGGATTGATAGGTTACAGGGTAGATGGCTGGCAAGATTGGCGATACAGTGCAGGTGATGTTCCCGATCGAATCCAGGTAACTTCCTGGGATCCCGCGCCCTCGAAGATAGATGAAATAAGTTGGGGTCTCGCTCGCAGCCGGCGGTGACTTGCAAGCCCAAAAAGCGAGGGTATTGTTTGCGTTAGGTACGATGAGCGTCGTAACGTTTGTGAGAACATCGGCAGCTCCGTCGCAGCTGGCATTATACTGCACGAGCCAAGGTGTGCTGGCGTTAACACCAGGCACTCGATCAAATCTGATGGGGCTTTGGTCGGCGTAACTGCAGCTGACGCCGCTTGCAAGACCTTGATGCTCGAGTGTGTAATTGTATGAGATTATTCCTGCTGCTGTTTCGTTGTTAGAGAACGGAGAAGGTCCGAGAGTGTCGAAGGCGGGAACACCATTGGGACCAATAGGCAAGACGCCTCTGATCGGGCCTAAGAAGTGCAAACCACTTTTTCCACCAAGCTGGCTGAAGGACAGGCTTTGCGAGTTGTTCGAAATTAGCGAGAGGATCTGTAGAACGGTGGATAGAGAATCATGAGACGAAGTCCATGAAGATTAACCAAGCCGTTGACTAACGTTACCGCGACCAGCTTCCAAGACATCGACCATTTGATTCTGTCCAATACAGCTGGTGTAATTCAGACCATTATACATCTTTCCACCAAGCGGTCATTAGCGAACCATTATGAATAACGATGTTTGTGGCTCACCCCCCAGTCGCAGTTGTTGGATATGTGATGTGTCTCCAGCCACGCTTGGCAGTCGGTTGATGAGAAGTCGAGTTCGACCCCTTGCAGGGTCACATTCTTGTTGAATGGAACCGGGGTAATAAGGCTCGTTACTCCAGATGGTATAAAGGTATAGGCACCTATGCAGGTCGCCGCCAGGACTACGGGTACCACTCGATTTCGGACGAGCAGCTTCTTGATGTCCTTCAGAGCCCAGGGCCAGGTCTGGTGCCTCAGCGCTATGATGAGTTCCATGTCGAAGACCGTGACAGTTGCATTGGTCGCTATCCATTCCTGAGAGAACCGGATGATAGCGAAGGAAAATAGGATATTGATGAGGAGGCAGACGATATTACCAATGAGAGTCACGAAGAAAGTGGTGCTGTGAGGGTGGTCCGTTACGACTTTCGCGAGGTGGTTGTTCATCTGAATACCCTTCACCGCATAAACGACGCCGAAAAATATCCAAGGCCATGAAAGCATGATGAGGGTGCAGAGGAGCAGAGTAAGATCGTAGATGAGATGGCGGTTGGCGGTCTTCCTAGCAGCGTCTCGATCTGATGATGGCCGATATGATCAATGACATGGATAAGCATATCAAGAAACAACACCGACTAGATACTTCATCGTCTTCTTTGTCGAGCTCTGCCTTTTCATTGGCCTCAGCGACAGCCCCCTCTGGTCTGCTCTCCTTGTTTAGCGCGTCATGAGAGGTACTTCCCTTGACCTCAGACTGATCCTTTCGAAGACTCGGAACCGGAAGACTGTCAACTGACAGTGGTCGAGAATTTTCAGGCTCGGTCATCGCGGAGGGCGTACGGGGAGTTGTAGAAGGAGAGCCTTGAAGGACTTCCAGACTGAAAGTGAGGTCCAACTTTTAAACTTAGTAGCGACTGGGAATGTATTAATTCTGTCATACCCTGGTTTGCCCCGTGGTTTCCGACAGGTGCACTGTCACTGGTAATCAATAGGTGTTGTCCCAGGACGCCTGAAGGCGACACGAGCTTTGTCTTATTCGTATACTGGACATGAGGCATCCATGTCGCTTCTATAATAAGTTAAATGACATTGAGCGTCTATTCGAGTAAGGGAGGATGTACATTAGGCAGTTTATTATGGAGGCGGTGAGGAACCTGTATTGGTTTCCGAGCATGCATTAATTGCACGCTTGACCCGGTCGGACATAGTCTGGTGCAAGAACCAAAGCTTGCAGGCACTGTCACTGTCAATCCGAGTCGTTCATGAGGTACTGTACTCACTCAGGCAGTCGCGCCATTGAGCGAGATATATCCCACATTGCCAAACGAATGATACCCAGCTCTTAAACTTGCGGAGACATGATTCCGTTGTCGCTGATGGGAAAATATGCTTAATTGGGAGCTGTTCAATTTCACGAGCGTCCGTGGCACGAGTAGGAGGAACGGAAATCTCTTGTTAGGATCGCCTCTTTCTCTTCACCAACTTCACTGTGAAATCGCCGTGGACGTGCAGAGAACTCTCAAAGATACGATCTAATTTCCAATACCAATATAACCTATTCGTGTCATACTATATTTTGTCCTTTGTTTCGGGTTCAAAGTTGGAATACATGCATGACTCGTGTTCATCTACATAACCTACATAAATAGCTCGCTATGTCACTGTATTAGTGCATGTATAGGTATAATCCTCGGGACACGTCGGCCAGGGATTGGCCAGTGGCGTGTATAATATCATCACATCACATTACATCCGCCGAACCCAAACCGAAACATGCACAATTCATATTTCCTTGACCCTTCGAAGCCATACTCCTGTCATCCGTATGGAGGCTGGGTGCAGGATGCCTCAATGATTGGGTACGTGTATTTGTTTCCCTGCTGTCTGTAATGCCAAATTCTGACAGAACATAGGCGCTCACATGAGGCAGGTTATTGAGAAGCTAGAAGGAACATAAATTACGCCGAGTGCGTTAAACCGATATTTGACGCTGAGAATGCACTTTGCCGAAGGCGCTGATCATAATCGGGCGTCTAACCGTCATCAAGCGCTAACCTGAAGGAGCGTGCGAATGATAGTGCTGGCACAGCCAAGCCACTCGCTGAAACATCCGTGGCTCCTACTCTCATCCTGCAAAAAAAGTCGCTTCAAAATCACTCGTTTGTTCAAATTAAATAACTCTAACTTTTTGATGCCAGCTGAAAATTCGCATTAGATGACAGAATGCAACCTTGGTCCATGCTCCGCGTGCAGAGATGCAGAACCAGTTGATCAAAAACTTGAATCTCTATTCAAACGACGAAGACAGCTCTGGTCTATCAGGAACACTTTTCATGACCGTGTTATCCTTCGACTACCACTTGAACTTGCCTCTCGGATCTTTATCTGTTGCGTGCCTTCCGAGGGTGAGCAAGTTGCCCGCCCTAATCAGCATCGCACTCAACTCCTATTGACTTGGGTGTACAAGAGTGAGTTTACTGCTGGCGTTTAGTCCCCCTAATACTTATACTTACCGCGCATATTAGGTTGGCGTACGATTGCACAGTCAACACCTCAACTTTGGACCGCGATGCGCGTCGAGCTCGATCCAACGGACACTCATCATTCACAATCTAACATGGCAGATATGTTTCTCAAGAATTCCCGAGAGGTTTCACCAAGAAATTTTATTCTCCTCGCTCCTGGGTGCGACCTTCAAAATCAGACCGTACATGTCCACTACTTTGAGCAAATCATACAACTCCTCAATGCACATTCTGGCCGCTGGAGACACTTGCGTGCTCAACTCCCATATGCGTTGGCGTCGCAGCTTAGTGGTGCTTTTGGCGGTTCCCACTCCCAACTCAAAGACCTCAGGATAGCGGGCTATGTCAGTAATATAAACGAAGATGGCATGCACTCGACAGCCTTGAGGTCATCGTGGAAGATGAGGAGTTGCCGCCCGAGCCCTCTCAGAGTGGAAATCACAGGCTTCGCATCAGAGGTGTCGAAATCAACTGGAACAACACCATTGAGGTGACCTTCACGTCCCTTGATGCCAACGAATGCTTGGAACTGTTTCGACGAGCGCCGAGAATCATCGCATGTACAATCATCCATGTCGTTATCGGACATAACGAAGGTTTGCCAGAGCTCACATGGCTTATGCCAACTCTTTCATCGCTGAAGACACTCAGCATATCATTTTCCTCTAGAATATCTGAATCACTCGTGACGGATCGAATCTGCGCCCCAGCACTTACGCATCTCTCTGTCAGTGGTAAGGGGTCATACGACTATGTCGAACGGCTCATCGATAGATCAACGTGCCAGCTGTCCTCTTTGGACGTTGGGGAAGAGGGTCACCAGTTCCCAGACAGAGTCGGTATCTCCTCAATCGCGCGTAAAACACCAAGGTTGCCAGCCTTGGTCTATGGTCTGTCGTCCGATGACTTCCAGATAATCTTCGAGCGCCTTGCACAGTCCCCGTATATTCAGAGTCTGATTTACCTCCCAGTCGCTTCCTGCCTCAACTCTCGACATTGATATGCAGTGCTTATCCAGAGACCATTCAAAGTGCCATACATAAATCTCGCGATGGAAAAACCAGACTACATTGACGAGAAGCATTGAAAGCTCTTGCGAGTACCTGGTATTGAGATCCCAGAAGGTCTGGATTTCATCAATAACAGAGTTTCGGTGTTCGGTTAGTACGGTGGAAATCTCTGCGGTGTTCAATGTTATGTGGCGTACATTCCTGTAATCGCTAGAAATAGATAAAATCCCATTATAACCCATAATTTTGGGAACCGTTGCCGTAATTTATTAACCCAAAGACCTTGTTCAATGAGGGCCGCTTCGACACCTGGTGAATGATATTCAGTAGAGTACATCACGAGATATCTTGCTTTCAATGACGAATGACCATCAATTTCCTCAGCTGACGATGTAGTTTAGAGAGGCCTGAAAGAGCATTATCATGAGTTGGACATCAAGTGAACTGCTATATAGAGGGAGGTTGGCGTGCTGCATACAGACATGATGAGTACGACAAGCCTGAGAGCACCAACAGCTCTCTCTGCCTGCACAACTGATGAAGAGGCGAAGGACGGTTCGTGCAAGACATTGAAACGAGGGCCCAACACAGAAAACGACTGTCATATAGGTATTGTGAGTTTTATGGAAGGCTCAGTAGACTGGGTAGTGACTCACTGCTTGCTACGATAATCGAGTGCCTCCTGGAATATCTATCAATGTATATCCGACAAGGAGGGCGCCTTCAAGAACACCAAGTTCCAGTACTGCGAACAGATAGCATTGCGAAGTATCTCCTTATTCATAAGAGCATACCTATGACGAGCACGTTGACAACCTCTTTGGTCACTAGCGACGGGCTTCAGGAGCAGATGGGACTGCAACACCCACGATACCCTGACCGTACCCGAACTCCAACCCCCCAATTGACGCAAAACCGCGCATAGCAGAGTGTATGGATTGTGACATATTCCAGCAAGATCGAGACATTTCTGACCATATGCGACCAGTCTCCGCGTGAATTGCGGGGTTAGGGTTCTGCCTGTCGTGGAACTCCTGATGACCGAAAGCAGATTTATCAAGCTGGCCGGAAACCATGTTGTGGGTAGATAACCGGCGTGGAAGGAACTACAGGCCATCTTGAGTTGCAGGGGTCAAAGTAACGTGAGCCCTCTAAAGTTAAAAGTGTAATATGTCAGATAATCGAAGAGGCGGATACAGGGGGCGAGGAGAGGACAACTGCCGGCCTTACTATGTTCCTTGAATACGTACTTGCTCGTGGTAGGAAGGCAAGATATTCACACGGCAAGGGCCGCTCCTCCGAACATGATTTTCGCTCGGCGTCTTTTGCTTTGTTGTTGACCACCATCAATTTTTTCGCCAGCGCGTCAGCGAATGGTCAAATTTACAGTTTCAGTTGAACGCTGTTCGATGCTAGTTCTGCAACCGCTACCGGATGTTCTTCGTCCGGACCATCCAGGTTGGCACAATTCACGAAAGCCGCGTCAAATCGAACACAGCCACCATTGACAATCGTCAAACTGGTTGAGCGCCTGCAAAGTTTTGTACGTGTTACGGTGTTAGTAGGATTGCAACTCAATTGCTTTGACTCAGCCTGCATCTGATTTTGTTTGGTCAATGCAGTGTATAATAGATTAATGACTATCAACGATGATCGACATGATGGCGCCGATGAGTCGTGAGCACTGCGACCCTCAGGTGCAGCACGAAGAAATGAGTATAAAATGTCGACTGAGAATATCGATACTCCTCACTCGAAACCCGCAGGTCGGTGTATCGATAGCAAACCCACGAAAGCAAAACCCATCCGCTGTGCGGTGG
>Ga0247742_10001621_pt1 | contig 15365 bp, 16 predicted proteins | sample UWRJL208509C2_FD_180944 | JGI IMG/M metagenome (GOLD analysis project Ga0247742, IMG submission 180944) | Plant litter microbial communities from Arlington Agricultural Research Station in Wisconsin, United States - UWRJ-L208-509C-2 | ecosystem: Environmental > Terrestrial > Plant litter >...
TTCACCGCTTTGGAAAATGATAGTGGCGGACCATACTCACCGATTGACGGGTCCGCCTCTCGGCTCCAGGCCACGACACCGGCGTAGTGCATCGCCATTGAACTTGCATCCCGTTTTGCCCGGTCTTTGCTGTCCACCTGTCGAGGATCGAATGCCGGCACAAGTTCTCCGTCATCGTTCTTGATGAATGCCACCCATCTGGTTGAAGGCCACTGTGATTTTGTGGGTCTTCATCGCTTCGATGACGACTGCCAACGTCGGATTCACCTGGAAGATGAAGAACAACCCCCTGGCACATCCGACTGGGCGGCGTTGACGAGACTATCGAGATTGGTGGTGTAGTCAGAGCCGATCAGGTAGGCGCGGGTAGGGGAACGTCCAGCGCGCCGGCGATCCTATCCAGCATAATATCAAGCTGAGGCGATTGCGCGTGTGCGGTAAGTCCAGCCAGCGTTGTGATTGCGATCTGCATAATGCAGAGAAGGGAGAGGCCTCTCATCGTTAAGGTCGCCCAGGCGTCTTGAGGTCCAGCATCGCGGTATCACGAAGAAGCCGTGCCAGTTCCTGCTCATCGTGGATGCCGAATTCGAACCAGTCGACCAGCATCTTCGCTGTGACCTGACCTGCGTCGCTGCCCTTGTCACAAGAATGTTCCGCACACCAATCGGACAGGATTTGATCCAGTACCTGCATAGTTTCGCGGTCAACGGCTCTCTAGGCCAGTCGGTCTGAGCCATGTCATTCCCCCAGCTTGCCGTCACCGTATCGACTGGGAACCGAAGCGCTATAGCGCGGTGGCAACACTCGCTGCCAAATGGTCTGGATTTCGGGGGCCGGTTGAGATGAGGTCGAACGGAACGGGCGGAGGGCCGAATGACCATGCGTTTCGCCGCCGGCACAAAACCGATCTCGTCCAGCGCCGATCCGAGCGACTGAGAGCCGACCATCTTTGGCGGGAGTGATGGTTTGGGGGGGTGGGATCGCTTTTCAACATGTCGACGAAATGGCGTGTAAGCTGTCGCACAGGTACCGACGCGACGCTATGCACTCAAAATCGGCGGCATCGGACGTCCTTCCCGTAAGCGACGGCGTAAGTCCCCTCTCAACTCCATGTGGGTGAAAACGCCAACCCGAAGCCACGAGAAATCGCGAGTGGCAGCGAGCAGAGTTCAGCGCTGCTGCAGATCGAAGGTGAACATCATTTACCGTGAACCGTGAAGGGGGGTAGCGCACAGAGCGCCGCCTTCAGCAACAAGGTTGATGATCGCCAGTCTCAAGGCGAATAGTGGCTGAACACGAAGTCCTTCGAGCGGTCTAGCTTCACATGGCATGCGAAGCAGCTCTTGATCAGGGGCTCACTGGGATTGGCGACGCCGTTTTCGAACTGGCCGTAACCCCATCCACCTGTGTCAGCGTATTTCTTAGAATCTTTCACGCTGAACTGCACGTTGGTGGGTTCGCCAGCGACGAAGGACTGGGGTGCGGGGAAGACTTTGTCGTTTTCCGCGGACGATTGATAGACATAGGCCAACCGGGCGATCACGGTCCCGTCGGGGAACGGGCGGGTGCCGTCCCGGAACGCCGTCACGGCGATGTCGTTTCCGAGCACCGCCCTGATGTCGTTGTTCTTTCCCGCTTCGTGAGCGACCGTTATAAGCCGCCATTCGCGGTATCCTTCGGGGATTTTGACACCGTAGATCGGCGAGGCGTCGCCCACCACGGCCGATGCCGCCGCAGATGTTAAAACTGCGGCGGCGATAGCCGACACCAAGGTGCGAACCGGTAATTTCGACATCACATTTCTCCTTGTCGCTGACACTCAATCGTTCGGATCGCGGACCTCGCCCGCGGGGTAGAGAACCGACGCACATCTCAGTGCCAGCCCTCCGCCCGCGAACTGAACCAAAAGCAAGGCTGCCGTGGAGACAACCGATGCGCTTGACGGAGCCGCAAGCAAGCTCACCGCGACGGCTGGGTTCGCTATCGATCCGGTTGGAGTGGAGACGATCGCGCCCAACAGCCAAGCTCCTACAGCCAGGGGTCCTGCTAACTTGCCGACACTTCGTGAGCAGCAAAACACGATCAGCATCAGCCCGAACGTCGCAAAAGCCTCGCTCGCGAGGGATGGGATGCCTGGCAGAGCCAGACTTGGCTGTCCCGGGGGCCGCGCGAAAATGAGGTCGGCAAGAATGGTCCCCGTGAGGCCACCGCCGACCTGGGCAGCGACGTACGCAAGCGTGCAATCAATGCCGCGCTGCCCCGAGAGCCACTGTAGAACCGTGATGACCGGATTGAAGTGGCCACCCGAAACCGCTCGGAGCGCCACGATCAGCCCGACCAAAGCTCCAACGACGGCAAAAGCCGATGACAGTGGTTGATCGGCATTCTGCATCCCCGATCCAACGACTGCTACCATCAGCATCGCGGTTCCGATCCCCTCGGCAAGCGACCGCCTGCCGATCGAGATGCCAGCGTCGTCCTCGACGAAGCAACTCGAACTCCGGAGCCGTCGCGGCGTCAGGAGTGCGCCCTCCATCGATCCTCCACCTCGGCCATCTTCGTTGCCAGTTCCTCGGGTGTGATCAACTGCTTTTGGAAGGCGATATTGGCGAAAGCCGCGATCCAGCGTTCGTAATAGGTCAGCTTTCCCACCATCTCCGCGCCGAGGGATTCGACGCCGCGACGCTTCTCCTCGGTGTTGATGATCTTGTGGAAATCGAGGACGTCGGCCAGCGCGTGGCAGCGCTTTTCCCACGGGAGAAGCACGTGGTCCGTCTGCTCGATCTTGGGAGCTTCCAACCCACCGATATCGTTCGGCAGTCTCTTCAACAGCTGCTCGCTACCGCTCATGCCTCAGCTCCTTCCACTGGGGATTTGATCTGGATGACACCGATCATCGCATCGCGCGACACAAGGTCAGCGAGTCGCTCCTCCGTATAGCTTTCCGTCCCCGGTGGTCTCATCGGAAGCACGAGATACCGCTGGATCGCCGTGGAGTCGCTGACGCGGATTTCGACGTCGTCGGGAATGACGGTCCCGAACTCCTGCAATACCTTGCGAGGCTCGTATACGGCGCGCGCACGATACGGCTTCGCCTTGTACCAGTCGGGTGGCAGACCGAGGACGGGCCGGGGATAGCAGGAGCAGAGGGTGCAGACGATGAGGTTGTGCACAGCGGGCGTATTCTCGAGGACGATCAGCTCGGTCAGGTCATAGAAGGTGATCCCCAACTCTTCGCAGGCGGTGCGGCCGTTCTCCAGCAGACGCAATTTGAATTCGGGGTCGGCCCAGGCCCTGGCGACGACCTTCGCTCCGAGAGCCGGGTTTCTCGAGTCCAAGACTTCGATCTGATGCCTGATTTCGCCGGCACCGATGTAGCCTTTCTCGATCATCAGTTCCTGAAACGCCGTTTCCATGATGTCGTAGTAGCCGGGCATGCCTGCTGCTTCGATGGGTGCATGCGCATGTTCGTGCTCGGAACCATGATCGTGGTCGTGATCTTCATGGGCGCTCATTGCTCTGATCCTTCCAGCCAGTTCTCGAAAACCTCGATACGGAGATTGTCGGCGGGCGGGCCTTCGTACTCCTCCCAGATTTCGCTCATCGGTACGGCGATCCGGTAGTAAAACCCGAGCGAGCCCGCATTTCTCCCGAACGCTTCCTCTTCGTTGTTGACCGCCTTCGGCGACATCACAGCTTCGATGACCACGCTCTTGCCGCGAAGGTAGGTCGGAACGCGGTAATGGCCGACCGGGACCCGGTCCGAAACCCGGACCCGCTGGCCGGCCTTGAAGATCGGGAGATCGGCCGGCGCGGGGACAACTCCCTCAAGTCGCTTCTGTGGTCTCTGAGCAGCGTTCATGTCGGTCCTCCTGAAACGTCGGTGGAGGCTACGACGCGATCGACGAGCGATATTTCGAATTCGTGCGATCGCGGACGAAGCCAGCGCTGCTCGCAATCGGACGGTTTCGATAAACGTCAGGGACGCGATGTGTTGTGCTTCACCCAACGCCAAACAAGGAGGTCGAGCATGACGCATATCCTCACTCACGCCACACCCGTAGCCGCACCGATCACGGCACAGGAACTGTTGCCTTGGACCGTCTTCGCAGGCCTGCTGATGCTGATGATGCTCTACTTCGTCGGAGCGGAGCAGGGAGCGACGTCGCTCATTCAGGGCAACGCCGTCCACGAATTCGTGCACGACGGCCGGCACTTGTTGGGCTTTCCCTGCCACTGAGGACACGACAATGGTCCAACGACTCCTCATCACCGGAATGCTCTCCGGCCTGATCGTCGCGCTTTTGGCGTTCGGCTTCGCGCGCGCATTCTCCGAGGCGACAATCGACCGCGCGATCACGTTGGAAGAGCAGACCGCCCACGCCCACGATCACGGCGACCAAGAGACGGTTAGCAGAGAAACCCAGCGCAACCTCGGTCTTCTGACAGGTCTCGCAAGCTACAGCGTGGCGCTCGGCGGCTTCCTCGCCATCGGTGTTGCCTGCCTGTACGGCCGCTCCGGGTTAGGCGCACGATCCACTGTCTGGCTCTTGGTCGCGCTCGGATATATGTCCCTGATCGCGGTGCCTCAAATGAAGTACCCCGCCAGCCCTCCGGGAGTGGGCAGCGCCGAGACGATCGGCAGTCGGACTGAGCTGTATTTCCTACTGCTCTTCTTGTCGCTGATATCGATGGCTTTCTCTTGGTGGGCCGGCTTGCGGCTCCGACGTCAATTGGGCGGGATGTTCGCGGTCCCCGTTGGCGCGCTGATGTTTGCGTTACTGGCGCTCTCGATCACCTCGGCGTTGCCGGACATTTCCGAAGTGCCTGCCGACTTCCCGCGCGGCCTCCTATTCACGTTCCGAATGCACTCGGCTATATTGCAGTTCATAGTCTGGGCAGGTCTTGGAGTGGTGTTTGCCCAGTTTGCGTCGCGTGTTTTGGGTAAGCCAGGCTCAAGGACTGTCGCCAATGCCGAAGTGCCGAATGCCTGAGATAGACTGTGAACAGCGCTTTGATGGAGGCGTGGTTGAGGACTCCGGCCAGTCGGAGCATCCTGTTTGATGGACGAGGTCGCGTCAAAAGCACTGACGTCCCATTCGGACGGCCACGATATCGGACCTTTCCTGCGGGCCGCTCTCAGGATTTCCAACGCCAGCAGGAGCTTCCTCGTCACGTCAGAAGGCGGCGAGTTGATGGTCACAGCTATGGCGTCCATCGATACCCACGGAGTCTCTTTCGTCAACGATCCCGCGCGCGTTTTCCAGGTCGATGAGCCGACAATTCAGGCCGTCATACGGACAGGCAGGAGCGCTGCGGTCAGAGCCTCCAGCGGGCAGTCGATCGTTTGCCTACCGCTCGCGCTGCCGGAGCCGTGCGATGGCGCGCTGTATCTCGAAATGTCGGAGAGCGACGTCGCCTCCACGCACCTGGGCGATCTCGAATGGCTGGCGACTGCCTTCTCTGCTGCGGCGGTCGCGAATAATTTCCGTGGGGGCGAGGGTGTCCGCCAAAACTCCCCCGCGAAACCGGCGGGCAAGCCGGAACTCACCTTGGACATGATACCCGCTCTGACATGGATCGGGCGTCCTGACGGGGGGCTTGAGGACGCGAACAAGCAGTGGTTCGACTATACCGGGCTTAATCTCGAGACCGCGCAAGGCTTTGGGTTCGTCTCCGCATTCCATCCGGATGACCTCGATAAGGTGGTGAAGGTATGGGGCGACCTGTGCGCCTCCCGCAAACCGGGCGGCGTCGAGGCCCGAATACTAAGGCATGACGGAGAAGCGCGCTACTTCGTTCTCCGTGCAGTCCCATTGCTCGACGACACCGGCGAGGTGATACGGTGGTACGGCGTCAACACCGATATCGACGATCTGAAACGGGTTGAGTTCGAACTCGCACAGAGCCAACTGGAAATGGAGGTGGCACAGCGGATCGTCGAAACCGGAAGCTTTTCCTGGGATATGGCCTCCGATGTTTTCACTTGTTCGCCCCAGTGCGCCAGAATCGTTGGTTTCGAGAGCAACGAGATCGATTTCGAGAGCATGATAAAAAGGGTTCATCCCGACGACCGCGAATTGGTCAACGAAGCGCACCGGCGCGCTCTTGAGGGTGAAGAGCTTAACGTCGAGCATCGTTACCTTTTACCCGATGGGACGATCAGGTTCATTCACGCTCGCGGACGCTTGATTTTAGATGAGGGGCTTAACCCTCGAGCCTATATCGGCACAATCGTCAACGTCACCGAAGCACGGCAGGCCGAGGATAGAATACGGAGTTCGCTGGCTGAAGCCCAACGCGCGCAAGCCTCGCTCGCCGAGGCGCAGAAACTCAGCCATGTCGGAAGCTATCGCATCAAACCATCGAGCGGTGAAGTGACCTGGTCCGAGGAGACGTACAATATCTACGGGTTCGATCCCGCGGTCCCGCTTTCAAGCGCAGCGATCAGAGAACGGATGCACCCGAGCGACAGGGACAGGGTGGCGGCGGTTTTCGAACAGGGCATCCGGGACCGAAAGCCGTGGGAGATCGAACACAGGCTGCTGATGCCCGATGGGTCGATCAAACACGTGCACTGCGTAACCCGAGTAGAGACGGACCCTAACGAGGAACCAGAGGTTTTCGGAGCGATTATCGACCAGACAGAGAGGGTAAGGGGCGACGAGGCGTTGCAGAAAGCCCAGGCCGACATAGTTCGGATGAACAGGCTGACGGCGATGGGAGCGATTACCGTTTCCATCGCCCACGAAATGAACCAGCCGCTAATGGCGATCGTGACAAACGCGGCCACTTGCCTGAGTTGGCTCGACAGGGCCGTTCCCGACGTGAGCGAGGCTCAAATGGCAGCCCAGCGGATTATCGAAGAAGGAAAGAGGGCTGGCGACGTGCTGCTCAACGTCCGCAACATGGCGCGCAATTCGCGGCCGTCGACCATGGCGGTTGTCGACATGGGCGAGGTCGTCGCCCATGTCCTGGCGATGCTCAGAAGCGAACTGCGCCTTCGTCAGATCGACGTCGGGGTTTCGCTCGCCACCGACATCGCTCCGGTGCGGGGCGACAGGGTGCAGCTCCAACAAGTCCTGTTGAACCTTTTGCTGAACGCGGCGGAGGCGATGTCGGGCAGCAGCGAAGCCCGCCGTATCGACGTCTCCGGGGGCAACGAAAGTGGCGGACATGTGCTCGTCCGTGTGGAAGACAACGGCGAGGGAATAGACCCTGCCGCATCGGAGCGCATATTCGAAGCCTTCTACTCGACCAAGCAGGAGGGAACCGGCATGGGTCTCGCAATCTGTCGGTCGATCATCACGGCACACAGCGGAACGCTGTCCGCCCGAGCGCGCGAAGGAGGGGGCTCCGTGTTCGAGATTTCGATACCGTTTGCAGGGGAGGGCAAATGAACCAGAAACAACGAGTTGACGGTTCAGCACAGATCGTCGTGATCGAAGACGACATCGGCGTGCGGGAATCCCTCGTCGGCCTCTTGCGGTCGATGAAGTTCAGCGTGACGCCATTCGCATCGGCGGGCGAATTCACGGCCAAAGGCACGTTGGCGACGGTCGGCTGCATGATCCTGGACGTGCGTCTTCCGGGCCAAAGCGGGATCGAATTCTACGAGGAAGTCCGGTCGGCAGGTTTCCACAGACCGGTAATCTTCATGAGTGGCCACGCAGACGTACCCATCGCCGTCAGGGCAATGAAGGCCGGCGCGGTCGAGTTCCTGACGAAGCCCGTTCGCGAACAGGACCTCCTCGATGCCATCCACACTGCGCTGAGAAATGACAATATCAGCACCACCAAGGAAGCGGCCACCGCGCGCGCCAAGGCGAACTTCCAGAGCCTCACCAGGCGTGAGCAGGAAGTTCTGGCTCGTGTCGTCGAAGGCGAAAAGAACAAACAGATTTCTGCCGCCCTCGGCATCACGGAGGCGACGGTCAAGCTGCATCGAGGTAACGTCATGCAAAAGATGCATGCGCAAACGCTACCGCAACTCGTGCGGCACTACGATTTATTGGAACTCACGCAACCACTCGGTGCTCCGAAAGATTGATAGACGAAGGTCCGATCAGCTTGCGAAAGCCGAGCGCTTTGACATCCTGTTGCCAGGTTAGGATTGATGAATGGTTGAGACAAAGCGGTCTCTGGTGGTTTGTGTGGAGGATGACGAACCTGTGCGCGACGCGCTCAGGGGCCTCTTGAGAGCGTCCGGGATTAGTGTCGCGGCGTTCGCGTCGGCGGAAGAATTCCTCATGTCCGATGAGTTGCAGACAGCCACGTGTCTCGTGACGGACATCCAGCTCGGTGGAATCTCCGGTCTTGATCTGCTCGACCGCTTGGCGGGGATGACAGTCAATATTCCTTCGATCCTCATAACGGCCCATGCAGATGTCGCTCTCGGCGACCGCGCCCGAAACGCCGGAGCCATGAATATCTTTCTCAAGCCAGTCAGTCCCGCCGACCTCCTGCAGGCCATCCGGCTTGCTTTGGCCAGCGCCCCCTAACACGATCAAATGCCGTCTAACGCTATCTCGCTGTACGTAGGAGAGGGGCGGGCGCATGCTTCAATCAACGGACGGCTTTGACAAGCGCCGTAGATCGGAGAACCTCATGGCCGACACCGACCTCCTGAGTGCCAGAGACGTCAAAGGGCCGTCGCCGTTGATTTCCATCGCCAACGAGGAGGAACCCAGGCTGATAGTCGACGAGCCGCTTCCCGAGCCTCTCTCTCGCGGCCTCGTCTTCATTCAATATCGGACGGAGAATATCCGCGTCCTACCCGTCTTCGGGGAGGGAGCGCTGGCTGTCTCGCCGCGCGTCGGCCACTTGCACATCACCGTCGACAATCTGCCGTGGCATTTCGTCGACGCGAGCGGCGAGACATTAATCGTCGTCGGGCTGCCGTCAGGACCTCATGAAATTCTGGTGGAGTTGGCCGACCCCACGCATCACGTGATTGCCGCGCGACGCGTGGCTTTCTTGATCCCTGATAGACAAACCGGAGAGCATCCAAGGTAGATCGCGCGCGAACCCGCCCGCAAACCTGCCCCTCTCAGGTTGGCGATCACCAAGGAGGAGGCCCCCGTTCATCTCCGTGCGGGGGCCTCATTTCGACACGAGCGGGCTGGCAAAGGAAATCGGATATGTCATTGCCGCGGGAAATCCCGGTCGCGAGACCGGAAGCGACCATTGTGGAAGGTGCGCTGACGTCGCCCGAGCCGACAACCTCCGAATTGAATCTGAGGCGATCCAAGCTCGCGCAAGAGATAGCGGAGGCACTAAGGCGTCAAGCTCCTCCGCCGAGCCGCTTCGCGGACGAGTAGCGCTCTCATCTTCGAGGCTGACATGACCGTCGCTGAAATAATGACACCCGCGGAAACGATGGCCAGCATCGCCGACCTCCTTCAGGCAGGCCAAGCGGCCGCAGCTGCCAGCCACTACGCGGACAATGCGATCCTCATGGTCACCCGCGATTGCCATGCTATCGGCAGGGCGGCGATCCGCGAAGGGTTTGTCACGATTTCCCACCGCTTCCCTTGCATCGTCGTCAATCAAGCCCAAGTCGTCAGGCGAGGGGCGATCGCGCTTCATACTGCCCAATGGATCGCGCGTGGGGCTGGGCAGGGCAGCCAAGCTGTCCAAGCTAGAGGTACGACCTCGGCTGTGCTGAACCTCGGGAATGACGGCCGCTGGCTTGTCCTCATGGAGAACCCATGGGGCGGACCGTGCTTCGATTTATAACGTCCTTCGTTCAGCCCTTCTGAGCCGCGATTTATTACGCAATCGACCAATTTCGCAAAACCCTTGCCGAATGTTTGCGCAAATCTGCACTGCCATCCGGACATAGGTGGTGGCCTTGTCGATGCAGCTTTCGAATGCCACTTGTGGTGACAACGAACAAACCACGCCCTCGCATATTTCAACAGCACCAATGAGATCGCCAGCAGCGCCTTCGAGCGTCCTGGCATGGCTTATGAATGGATGGCCATAATGAACGCACGAACTTTGAACGAGATGTCACCTGCCGAGAGGTCCGACATGGTATCGCTCGTCGTACAGGCCTTGGAAAGCGTCGCCGAGGATGCCGATGACCGAGGCGACCACCAATCTGCGGTGAACGCGACCTACCTCGCGTGTTCGATACGGGGCTGCGCGCTCGAGACGTCAACTGACAGTATGAGCGCGGCTGAGATCCTGCTGGAACAAGGCATCAGTTACGTCGCAAGCATTTCTGAACGCCTCGAGGATCGAGGGCGTGGCGAGAGTGTCGAGGCCGATGAGACGACCCGAAGCGTCTCGGAGCATCAAGCTCGAATTCTACACTAGCTCGCCTTCGACCTGACGCTGGACTGCCAAGGAAACCATTTGCGCTACGAACCCAAGCCCGGAGATATCTGTCTCTTCGAAAACGAGAAAGCCGGCCACGAGACTGCGCCGGATCACTAAGGCTATTTTATTGCCCATCGTGACATCAAGGTGGGCGAGAAAATCCCGATCGCCCTCTGGTCGGGACGGCCGGGGAGCGCTCGGACGTTGGCGGCAAAATCACGGAGGTACAGCCCTCCGGCGCACGGAAAGTGTCGGCAGCGCCAACCGACTTGTTCGGCAACCCGCTGGTTGATCAATAGTGAGCCTGCGTTTGCCCGACGGGCTAACGCAGGGCGCATTCCTGACGCTGAACCACGCGATGACGAAGGCGTCGAAAATTAATAGTGCCGGACTTAGTCAACCTTGATGTTGACGGCCTTGGGACCCTTCCCACGCATATCGGGCTCCAAATCATATGAGACCTTCTGGCCTTCACTAACCGATTGCAGACCAGATGCCTGCAATGCGGAGATGTGAACGAAAATATCATTTCCGCCGCTGCTTGGGGTGATGAAACCGAACCCTTTGTCACCGTTGAAGAATTTAACCGTACCAGATGCCATGTTCTTTCCTCTGCGAGCCGTCTGGCGTTAACATGCAATCAGTCGGTATCACTCGCAACCCGAAAATTCGCCCTGGAAAAACGTTGGTACGTCGAGTGGATGCTCCATTCCGACCCGAGTCCTCAAAATCGCTGCGGCGGCTAGTTCACGACCTCAAGCTTCGAGGGCCGCAGAAGCAAAGGGCGTCTGCGAATAGAACGCAGCACGACGTAGAAGACCGGCGTGAGAAACAGTCCGAAGAACGTAACTCCCAGCATGCCCGAAAACACGGCTGTCCCCAGTGACTGCCTCATCTCCGCGCCAGGCCCGGTGGCGACAGCCAGTGGCAATACCCCGAAGATGAAAGCAAAGGCGGTCATCAGGATTGGCCGAAGTCGAAGCTGGCTTGCCTCAACGGCGGCGTCGACGATCGACTTTCCGTCGATCTCGCCTTGTCGCGCGAACTCAACGATCAGGATCGCGTTCTTGGCGGCGAGGCCGATGAGTACGATGAGGCCGATCTGGGTGAGGACGTTGTTGTCCATCCCCCGGAAATACACCCCGACCAAAGCTGCCAGGACCGCGAGCGGCACGATCAATATGATTGCGAGCGGAAGTACCCAGCTTTCATACTGAGCGGAGAGGGCCAGGAAGACAAAGATCACGGACAGCGCAAAGATGTACGATCCCGAACTCCCGGTGTGGGTTTCCTGGTAGGCGAGTTCCGTCCATTCGAACGAGACGCCCGGCGGCAATATCCTCGCGGCTATCTCCTCCATTTTCTGGATCGCTGTTCCCGTCGGCGTCCCAGGTGTCGGATTGCCCTGCAGCGGCACCGAAACGTACATGTTGTATCGCTGGACGAGCGTCGGGCCGCTGGTGTCCTCGATGTCCATGATCGTTCCCAGCGGGACGAGTGCTCCTCTGGCCGATCTGACTTTGAGAGCCAGAATGTCGTCACGGTCCATGCGGAACTGGCGATCTGCCTGAGCCCTTACTTGATAGACTCTTCCGAACGCATTGAAGTCGTTCACGTAAGAGGTGCCGAGGTTGACCGAGAGAGCGCTGAAGATGTTGGCGATAGGGACGTCCAAGTAGCGCGCCTTGTCGCGGTCGATCGCGAGATAATATTCGGGGCTGGATTCCGAGAACGTGGTGAAAACGCCCGTCAGCCCCTCGGTCGTCGCGGCCTCGGCCATGATCTCCCTCGCGAGGCCCAGTGCACGTGTCATGTCGGGGTTTTCCTCGTCGAGGATTTGCATTTTGAAGCCGCCGGCGTTCCCGACGCCGCGTACGGAGGGCGGCGGGATGTCGATGATGAACGCATCCTCGATCTCGCGGACCCTGGCATTGATCTCGGCGATGATCTTGTCGGCGGACGCACCGATCGCCTCGCGCTCGGCGAAGGACTTGAAGGGTGTGAAGATGACGCCTGCGTTAGAAGCGGCGGTGAACGTCGCTCCGCTGAAACCGGAGAACTGGATGGCATTGCGCACGCCCGGCACCGTCTTGACGATGGCACCGACCTTTTTGACGACTTCGTCGGTGCGCGCTAGGGACGCGCCGTCAGGAAGCTGGATGACCACGATCGAATAGCCCTGATCCATGATCGGGACGAAGCCCGACGGGACCACGGTCGACATCAACCAGGTGCCGGCAAGAAGTCCTGCGAATACCGCGAGAGCGATTGTTCTTCCCAGCCATCCTGCGACGAGCCCTAGCACGATCCGGGAGTAGCCACGGCTGATCCGATCGAAACCTGCGTTGAAGCCGTTCGCGACGGCTGAACCGGCTCTGGTGAGGATGTTTCCGGGCGCGGCCCCATGGTCGTGCGGTCTGAGCAGGATGCCGGCGAGCGCCGGAGATAGCGTCAACGAGTTCAGAGCCGAGATCGCAGTCGTGACCGAAATCGTCACAGCGAACTGTTTGTAGAACTGGCCGGATATCCCGGGTATGAACGCCGTCGGCGCGAAGACGGCGATAAGTACCAGCGAGATCGCCACGACTGCCGTTCCGACCTCGTCCATGGTGACGTGCGCGGCCTCCTTGGGCGACATTCCCCGCGCGAGGTTGCGTTCCACATTCTCGACGACCACGATCGCGTCGTCGACGACAATGCCGATGGCGAGCACCAGGCCGAAAAGCGTGAGCATGTTCAGCGAAAAACCGAACGCAAGCAGGAATGCGAAGGTGCCGACCAGCGAGACGGGAATCGCAATAATGGGGATCAACGCGTTGCGCCAGGACTGCAGGAAGATGATGACTACGATCGCGACCAAGATCGCGGCTTCGCCCATCGTCCGGTAGACCTCGAATATCGAGTCCTCGATGAACTCCGTCGTGTCGTAGTTGATCTGATACTCGAGGCCTTCCGGGAAGCTCTTCGACAGGTTCGCCATGATGTCGCGGACCTGCTTCGCCGTCGACAGGGCGTTGGTGCCCGGACGAGCGAAAATGCCGAGCGCGATCGCCGGATCGTTCGTGAGGTAGCTGTTGGTGACGTATTCCTGCGCGCCGAGTTCGACGCGGGCGACGTCCTGCAATTCCACCAGCCGGCCGCCTGCGGTTGACTTGACGATAACGTATCTAAACTCACGGGCGTCGGAGAAGCGGCCGTCCGACCTGACCGTGTACTCAAAAGCGTTCTTTCCGACGACCGGCGGCGCGCCGATGCGGCCGCCGGATATCTGCACGTTCTGCTCCCGGAGCGCGGCTACGACGTCGTCGGAGGTCATTCCGTAAGCCGATAGCTTCTCCGGGTCGAGCCAGATGCGCATCGAATACTGCCGTTCGCCGAATGACTGGATGTCTCCCACGCCGTCCAGTCGCAGAAGGAGGTCGCGCACTTTGCTGCGGGCATAGTTGGAAACGTAGAGTTGATCGAAGCGATGATTGGGAGAAAGCAGATGGACCACCATCATCAGGTCCGGAGAACTCTTGTCAGTGGTGACGCCGATGCGCCGAACCTCTTCCGGAAGTCGGGGCAGGGCGATCGACACGCGGTTCTGGACGAGAACCTGCGCCTTGTTGAGGTCGGCACCCAGTTTGAAGGTGATCGTCAGCGCCATCGCACCGTCGGCGCTCGAATACGATGACATGTAGAGCATGTCTTCGACGCCGTTGATCTGCTGTTCCAACGGGGTCGAGACGGTGTCGGCGACCGTCTGAGGGTCTGCACCCGGGTAGGACGTCCTGACGATAATCGTCGGCGGCGCGATTTCTGGATACTGCGACACGGGAAGCTGCGTATAGGCGATGACGCCGATAACGAGAAGCAGGATCGATATGACCGCGGCGAAGATCGGGCGGTCGACGAAAAAATGCGCGAACCTCATTGGGCTGCCTCCGCGACCGCAGCGGTCTGCGGCAGCTCGGTCATCTTGGGTGTGACCTTCGCTCCCGGGCGGATGCGCATGAGGCCATTGATGACGATTGTTTCCGACCCGTCGAGCCCCGCGCGGATGACACGGTAGCCGTAGAGCCTAGGTCCGGTGCGGATAGCCTTCGTGCGAACGGTTCCGTCCTCGTCGACGACATAGACGATACGCTCGTTCTGGTTCGACGAGATCGCTTCGTCCGGCACCAGGACCGCCTGATATGTGTTGGAAGCTTCAACTTGAATACGGCCGAAGAGTCCGGGCTGCAGCGTCAAGTTGGGATTCGCGAAGCGTGCTCTGACACGCATGGTCCCGCTATCGCTGTCGACGTGGTTCTCGGCGAAATTCAGCTTGCCTTTGAATTCCCGCCTGGCGTTGTCGCCGATCGCCACGGTGACGTCGACGTCGCCACCCGATGCCTGGAGGTCGACGCCCCGCTTTTGGGCGGTCTCCTGAAAGTTCAGGAGGCGGCGCTCGTCCACGTCGAAGTAAAAGTCGATCGGATCGAGCGTTACTATCGTGGTCATCACTGTGGTGTCGGCCTGAACCAGATTGCCGGCAGAAACGAGGTGTCGGTCAGTACGTCCTGTGAGTGGCGCGGTGATCTTGGTGTAGTCCAGGTCGAGGGCGGCCCTGTCGAGTGCCGCCTGCGCGCCTCTGACATTCGCCTGCGCCGATATCCACTCTCGACGCCGATCGTCCAGAACAGAAACCGACTGGCTGCCGTTCTGCGACAGGGATTCCGCCCGCTTGAACTGCGCCTCGGCATAGGTCTGTGTGGACTTTGCGACCTCGAGAGCCGAAGTCGCTTCGTTGAAAGCCGTAACGTAGGGCCTCTGGTCGATGACAAAGAGCAAATCCCCCTGCTTCACCAGAGCACCGTCGGAGAAGTAAATCTCGTGCAGGTAACCACCGATCCGCGACCTGACGGAAACCTGTTCGACGGGTTCGAACCGGCCTATGAACTCGTCGTTGTCCACGACGTCCCGAACGACCGGTTTGGCAACCGTCACAGGAGGCGGCGCGTTCTGGCCGAGCACGGACGAGGTGAGCGTGAAGACGGTCATCACGCTGAAACAGG
>Ga0247742_10001622_pt1 | contig 15358 bp, 20 predicted proteins | sample UWRJL208509C2_FD_180944 | JGI IMG/M metagenome (GOLD analysis project Ga0247742, IMG submission 180944) | Plant litter microbial communities from Arlington Agricultural Research Station in Wisconsin, United States - UWRJ-L208-509C-2 | ecosystem: Environmental > Terrestrial > Plant litter >...
CACCTGCCAGTGAAGTATGTGCCCTTCCCATGCTAATAGGTTTGCGAACGAGCTGGTTTTTGGTGGTTCATTAAAAATGAAGTAAAGAAGAACTCACTAAGGTCTTTAGGTGGCTTCAGACTAGAGGGCATGCCCAAACTTCTACCTCAAGCGATTTCTCCACGTCAATAACGCCCCGAACGGTAATTTTCCGCCTCTAACTGATGCTTGCTGTCACTGACAAAGGCAAGATTTTATTTAGCTCATTGGAATAGCGAAGACGAATCAGACGAGAACGCACCACAGCCCCTAGACGTTCGACTCTCTACCCCAAGCAACCACCTGATGTGGCCTGTGTCTTGAATCGCAACGGTCTACATCACCCGTACAACAGGCTTCACTGACGATCTGGTATTTAATCAGATCACTAGGAATGGCGAGGACGAGCAAATGAGAACTTACCACGGCCGCATGATCGCACCCGCGCCGATCCTACTAGCGACATCGTCACAGTGAGTCTATACCACTGCCCATACCCTCCCTTTCACAGTTTTCTCGCTAACGATTCTGTATTTATTGATCAATAGCGAAGACGAAGAAAATATAAAGAGATTCACCACGAACGCCCGATAAACATTTGACGCCTCCATGGCCCAGACGCCTAGATAGCCCCCTAGGATCGTCCGATGAGAGACTAGGTGCATGTCCCCAGCTCTTCCGAGCTCCAAATCCTTCCACACGATGCCGCCGTCTTCAACGAACCTCGGGTTGGGGTCCATCGATTCATGATAGTCCACGATGGGTGAGATTTGTGCCGTCCCCATCGTCCTCCCCTCTGGCTGACGTGTTGCCGGTTGCTAGCGTGTACGATTTCAATGGCCGCAGCGGCGAATGTGTTGATGTGTAGGAGCGATCGATGGTGTAAGGTATGTCAGTGCACTCAACGACGGGACGTGGGGGGCTGATCTACATGCTAGATGTTAGTTCGGTTGGATGGACGAAGGGTAATACACGCCCCTGATGAACTATAGAGAGAGAGATGCGCTGGAGAGCCCAGTCGACGCGTCGATAGTTTGGCCGTTCATATTGCGTGCTGGGGCGTCATTAACGTCTTTTAGGTTCAATAAACGATCCTGGAGGGAGCTAGTCGTCTCAGATGGGCGTCATTTCAATCCCTACGGCTGTGGTGAGCACACGACCCACGTAAACGAGCAATTGAACGTCTACCAGTCTGCCCAAACGTCGTCTACACAAAACGCCCCGTAATACGACCCCATCCTCTGTAATTTATCTTCGCTCGTCATTATAGACGTTTGCTGGTGCCGCGCTCGTCCTAGACAAACCGATTCGTGTCGGTAGAAGGTGGAATGGTTGGTGGAGTTTTGATATTGCGGCGGAATCGGAGGCGATGTGGCGATCAGGTAATGTGTCCATTGTGTCTAGTGAGTGTTGCTGATGGATTTTAGGCTGTAGGATCGTTGGATGGAGGGGGCAGGGGGCAGGGGATCGGGCCCTGACCACAGATATTACAGCTTCGACGATAGGACCCGACGAGTCGTTCTGAGCTGAAACTGACATTGGCTCGTGAAATTTGACTAACAGGTGTGTTCGCCGCATATCTTGTTGCGACACAAGAGGTGGAAGTCTGAACAATTTAGATAATAATATTAGACCCGGTTAAACAGAAGAATAGATCAGTTCACTTACCTAGCCATTATGAGCGACCATTTTGTATGGCACATACAACGTCCAGCTGTATTGAAACCACCTACAGCCACATCACTTCTAGACAGCCAGCAGAGAGGACATCAGACATGTCTAAGGCAAGAGGTCCACAGAGAAAGGAGAGAAGAGGGAGATGTGATTTGAGAACAAGAAGTGGCGGCCATTTGAGTCGAGTCCTCTTTCCATCCACAAATTCTTGCTGTCAGCTGTACCACCTGTCTCCTTTATCCATCCGTAAATCTTACACCCTGTCCGTTTGCTGTCATGAACCCAACCTGGATATCGAATCTCCCGCATAACTGATCCTACTCATGGCCGTTTCCCCTCCAGCACAACGCATAGGTATGCATAGGTGATATTGAGGATGGAATACAGATGGATAACCGCAGGACACAACGGAGAGCAAGAGGCAAGCCTGGAGCGTACAGTAAAAGTGGGTTGACTTGAGCTTAAAGCTTAATTCCTAAAGTAGTAGTCATGATCGCACGCGATATCCTCCTCAACTCTGCATGGATCTCAGGCCCTCTGGCATATTATACCAAATAAAATTGATCAGAAATCGATATAATGCAATCCTCACGGTTTAAACGCTTACTAGGACGGGCTTGGGGCACCTGATTTTGTGCATGGCACGAGCGTGCGTTTGCGTGAGTAGCGTGTGGGAGGATATGAGTAGGCTAATGCTTCGTCAAAATTAGCATTTGATCTGGTAGGAAATGTATTTAACAATGTATCTTACCCAAGGCTTCTTTTGAAGGAGGAACCAAAGGCAGTGAACGCTGAATAGGGGAATAAAACTCTCCAACATATTTTCCTATTGGTTAGTTAGTCAAATCGAACGAGAAACTGTATATTCATGGTAGATAAAAATATCTATACCTATATTGTCATACAATGGATAAGAGTCTCGAGACGCCCCACCATTCTCTGGCTCCAACTTTGTCCTCCCTTCTTCATCTCACCCTTCTCCGAGTCTTCGGGTGCAAAGTATCGGTACATGTGCTAAAAGAAGCCCTGGAATATGATGTGTAAGTGATAATCTACTCCTTCAGCTAGAATAATTCATACCAATACCATGATTCCAATTATCTACCGTAGCTTTGTTTCAAAGAAGAGTTTGGGACGAGGTTTGCATGTCTCATCAAAAAATTCTACATTTGGCTAATTATATAACTCCGAACCACTCAGATTCCAAGTTGAGTGACCCGCAAATCTTAGCGTGCGCTCGAGTGTGCTTGCTTGCAGCTGCGTGAGTAGTATGCGCCTTTGCGTGCATTTGGATACACATCGCGTGCGGTTTCATTTATGTGCGTGCAGTTGCGTGTCTTGGAGTGCAGTCGCGTGCCAGAGGGCACATTTGCGTGCATGTTGCGACTCTGATCATTGAGCCGACTCTGCAAGTGTTGGCCACTCCAGAGTGCTCAAAATAGTTTCATCCTCCAGATAATACTCGTAAGTAATGAACCCAGGAGAACTCAGAACGATATTTGGGGTCTAATGTGAAAGGGGAACCTTAACTGTCTGGTTAGTAGAGCCACTACACACTCAATTCACGTTGCGGACCATTAAGACCTGGAACTATGGAAGCTGTAGTTACAAAGTTACAATTAGTTCAAATTGTGCTTGAATTTAGTCGTCCGTGGCCTCTCTGTACGGACTTACAGTGACCAATGTTCCTGAGTGCCTTGTGGCATTATTGGCTCGCTGACCCAGAGAAGCATTATGTGAACGTGTTTCACGTTGCGGACCCTTAAGACCTGGAACTAAGCTGTAGTTACAATTAATTTAATACCTACGTGTTGTTGATATCTGACAAGGACTATTGATAAGCTACCTGTAAGGTGTGCGTAGGCGGAGAGGATACCTCAAAGCAGAGTACTAGTGAGTCACTAGTAATCTGCTGTCCATCTACGGTAGTAACTCAAAAGTTGGAAGAGTGGAAGAGATTTAGTGTACTTTTTATAGACCCGTCGAAACGGATATCCGATCCCGCATAAATCTACTTTGGCCTTGAAGATATGTTCAATCCAAAACATGTATATAATAGGCAAAAATTGGTAAAGACGAAGGAAGGTCTATTTTTCCCCAGCCGGTATACGTACTTTTAGCCAAAAATGGCGATTTTAGGATCAGCCTCCTCTCTCAATTGTGTATCCGCCTTTTGACGTTCACATATGATGGTCAAAGATGGTTGGCGCCTAGAGTATACCACAATCAATACCTACCAACGCCATCGTACGAGCGTTGACGCCTACCTACAACCATCGATAATGCTTGCATGAGCGTTGACATCCATTCCACACGTGTCACGAGGCACAAAGTGGCTTTTCAGAACCCAAAAAATCACATCACAATCAACATTTTTTGGCTCGAAAAAATCAAAAGATATATTGGGTACGGAAATTTCATACGGAGGACCAATGATATTCCAAATAAGTACCATGTTAGAAGTTCGAAAAACTGGAGCGTGGGAAATGATTTTTATAGCGAAAATGAGCTTTTTGCATGTCTGGACGTGAACCCTCTTGCCCCAGCATGCGCTCTTATATATTTCGCGATATCAAAACACTCAAGGATGTTACTGCCCTCTGGAACCGTATCCGAGGGGAGATAGTCACCAAGTGCCGACAAGGCCCCATCGGATATGCCACATTGGTCCAGGTTAACAACACCTTGGTTCGTGCTTCCATTGCGACCGTCTGCTATTTTTCAATGCTTTCATAGGCGTGCTTGTTGGCCCTGTATGCTAGAAAGGGATTTACTTCTTATGACTTAGAAATCTATCACCGTCTGGCGGTTGTATGCAGGACCTATCGCGATCCGACTTCCAGTATGGTCCTGGCCACGCAAAGTTTGTTGGAGGTATTTGAGGGGAAGGGACCTTCAGGTACTTCAGCCAACTTATTCTAACGTGTTTTATTTACCCTTATCCTTTGACTAGTCCCTCCCAGTGAACCCAATGCTTCTCAGGTATGAATGCTTGGGTTTTTACTAAACCTGTACTCCAATTCAATTTCTTCGCCCAACGAAGACGCTCAAGGGAGGATCTAGAGAGGACAATGCGTCCCTTTCATTCCGACAGGAAGAATTGAATGCCTTTGCGACGCGAGAGGTGGCCTCTACTGCTTACGGCTTTCGCCACCAAGGTTTGTAATTTAAATGTGCTCTGATATCACCACTGATATCATCAGGCTCTCAAGAACCATCCATATGCAGTAGCCCGCAGTTACGATCACTTTCCATATCACATTGTCCAAGTACGGGCACTGTCGAACACAAATCCGACCATGCCTTAGCTGATGGCCAGGAATTGGCCACAGCTTCAAGAGAGGCACTCCTGGAGGTTGCTCAAGGTCTTCAGTTACGCCTCCAGCGTGCAGAGGCTAATTACAACTCAACGAAGCAATGGTTACACGACACTCTTGGGCTGGTTGCCCAACAACAACTTCTCATCTGTCGTTCCCATCAACCAACTGCTGTAAATGACGAGCTGGCTGCTATGAAGTCAAATCTGGACGCTCGCTTCAAATCCCTCAAGCCATTAAACCCCTCCAAGCACATCCGCACTGCTAGTAAAAATTACACCATTGAAGGAGAGGAACTACCCACAATCCATGGTATGTTTACTGTCCATCCTCTAATGGTAATGATATATCTAATTGGAATTGAAGTACCCCTGTCAAGAATTAGTGATGATTCCTCTACTACAGCCTTCAACTTTGCTTTTCGTAGCATCTTAAACAGGATCTCCCAGGAGTGGCCACTTGATGTTGCCAATTCCCCAGACTTCTTAGAAGCAACCTTTCGAATATCCACTGAATATGCCTTTACGAACCTTTTTAGACACCACCTTCAAATAGCCATCAACGTTAGCAGGAACCAAGGATTGAATGATGGGGTAGAAGCATTGGTGAACTTACGAGATGCATTCACCAGAAAAGTTTGTCTGCGTTTCTTTGTGTCAGCAAGTTACTGAGCCAGAACAGAACATACAGCGCTCTCTCTTCAACCGCTTCTGCAATGAAGGTGAAAGAATGTCCTTCTCTGCTGGTCTAAGGTCATGTCTATTGAAGGCAAAGATGCTCCAGACAGAGTGGAAGTCTCTGAAAAAAGCTGGTAAATTGCACCGAAAACATGCAGTTTTTGTTGGATATGAACAGTCAGTGTCTAATATTGTTAAGCAGAGTGTGGTGACCTTATTGTAATTGATATAGGAGTCCACAAGAAGTTGTTGCTATGCTGGAAAAACGAATACTAGTGGAAACAGCTTCAATTGCCAGGGCTGGCTTGCAATCTCAGCAGCTGACTGACTGTGATCCAGAATCAAAAGCACCAAATTACTTCCTCCTAGAAGGAAAAACTCATCGGATTGTAGCTCCAAGTGACAATATGCCACACTCTATAATATTCTGGACAAAAGAGGGCCTTGATGATACCAGCCCAACATCAGAAAAAATAGTAGGTTATTTCTGTAAAAATTTATTTTCACAGCTAATGCTCTGCATATCCTAACAGTTTGGAGCAATTATATACAATGTTGCTGGCTTTCTAGAGGGGAAGCTAGAGGAAAGCCATAACCCAGACACCAATGCTCAGGCCATTTCTGTAGAGCAGGAGGCCTGTGAGAGGTCTATAATGTGGGTATCTTACACAATATACAACATTTGCCACATCATTGATTATTTGCCCCTTAGCTACAAAACCATTCTAAAACGGAGCAGACTAGTCACAGAAGGGAAGATGGTAAAGGGTAGTGGTGTACACCAAGTCTATGGTGCTATGTATGAGCCCATGGTATGTGGGTAGCTGGTTATGATTGCAAAAATCTGTCTAATGCACTTAGCACAGATGCCCACTATTCCACAAGACAACGACAACCTTGTTAGTTGCAAGATTTCCTTTGGAGAAGCCCAAACAAGTAGTTGAAACTGATTCATTAGATGTGGTCTATTACTAACATCTTTGTTAAAGTTTTAGAAGCTCGTAATCATTCCTTCCTTGAGGGTTTTCTTCCAGAGTTTGCTTTGAGACGGGTTGTAAGTGAATTGTATGAGTACTGCATGAGTTATTTAAACTTGCTTTTAAAAGGATGCAGCAGGAAAAGCGAACCTCCTCAATGTATTAGGATTCCCAAGGTCGTCAACCTTTGTAGCATATAACTACTCTGCCTCAGCCCACCTTGATGATGATTCATCACCTTCCATTGGCTGGGTCATAAATCGGACTCCAGAGGTAAATAATACTATTCCTATCCTTGAAGACCCATCATATTCATTATATTTGTCGTGGTAGATGCCAAGACACACTCGAAATTTCTTCTATGGATCACATGGACTCGTAGTTGAGCTACAGCAAGGAGCACAATGGTTCTGGGAAGGGGCTAAGGATGAACACGGAACCACTTCTAGTGATTTCAGCCAACCACCCAATCTTATAACCATGGCCCATATTCGTAACCATCTGAAATGTGGTCAGCTTACAAGGGTTTCAGTTCTGCCTACAGCTGTTGTAAATGCGGCATTGAAGCAGTCATAACACTTTAGAGTACATTTAGAAATCTCATTGTTGCTCTGATTGCATGTGCATACTATCATTATTAGGAGTCATTTGTGTGCCCTTTCACTGGCATTGAATCAAACCCGTGCCCCCCATGAAGTACCCATAGTTATCAAAAATGATGGTGGGCTGGATATTTTCTCAAGTCTCCTTGACAAAAGTTCTGGATTATTCATGGCATGATGCCTGTTCAAACCGTCTGTAAACTTAGATATGTATGAACAATCCAGAACTTTTTTCAGCAGGAAATTGTATTATAATCATTCCAAAATCTCAGACCGCTGTCAGCGGAAGGTCGAGGCTACTCCTCTAGTTAATGGTTGTATAATTTACTGAAATGTGGATGCTGTACCGTTAAGAGCAGCACCAAGGGGTACTGCTGGATTGGCTGGGTCATTCCAAGATGAGTAGAGGTGCAGACACAAGAGTAGGCTCAGTCAAAAGCTGACATTCAAAGGCTCCAAATGAGAGTCGGAATGCCAAATTCAGGGACAGATGACAACGAAGTGGCCAATATAAGCCCAGGAGCCCCAACTTTGGCGAATTGCTCCATTGCTCGTTAACGCGTGGGTCATTCAGCTCAGGCGTGGGCTCATTGGGAGGTGTCGCCGTATGGGGGCTGTGCAACGAGATAAGGGATTGAAGGGCAAAAAGAATACATGGCGCGCTCCGAGACAAGTACTCGCGCTGCAACCTTGAGAGCGAGCTCAATCTAAATCTAACATTGTTAGATTCCAATCGAGAGGTCGAATGCCGAATTCCACGGGCAGAGGACAACGTAGTGGGGGATAGGAGCCCTGGAGTCCTACTTTCTGCAAGCTATTTGATTGCTCGCAAACATGTGGGCTTTTTGACTGAAGCGTGGGTTCGTTGGAAAGGCCTCATTCAGAGCTTTCCAACGGCGCAGAGAACGCACAAAACAGAGCCTAGGAGGTAGTGCAAAAAGATGAATGATTGAAGTGGGAGAGAACATAGGGTGTGAGTGTGTTCCTAGACAACAAGTGCAATTGGGAGGCGAGAGGGACACCAAACAGAGCAGGCGGCTAAGCTAATTTTAGAAATGAGGTCCATGGCCACAGGTGAGGGTAGCCCAAGGCAGAGGCGAAATGAGCTGGAGAGGCGCGGGCGCAAAATCGAAGTCCGGCGCAAGGCAGAACAACGAGTGCACCTCCCGGGTTGCGCCTAGGCTCGTTCGAAGCGCCCCATCAATGCGAAAACGATTTACAAAACGACTAGGCAATAGCTACCTTAATTCCGGAAATATGGGCCCGACACGACGTCCTCCTGTACCACCCATGACCCCATCAACACCCAAACCACCCCATACATTAGGGTGATTTGAAGAAAAGACAGAGAAAGAGACAGAGGAAATTGGGGTTTGAGGGCGGAAGAGAGGAATACGGCTGGTGCGCCTTCATTGAATGCGAATACGCGAACGAGAGGAGGATGTGAGATGGGGTGGGATCGATGATCGTAACACTTGTGCTGAGAAATTTTTGAGGCCAGAGTAAGGTCACCAAGGAATGCACGCTGGGGAAGAGGAGAGGCGAAGGCAGGGGAAGGGACATGGCTCCGACCACAGATGTTGCACCTTCGACAACAAGGCTCGAGGCCCGAGGAGTCATCCTCTTGCATGTCGTACTCCGAGTTTAAGCTGCCATTGGCTTGCGAAATCCGACGAACAAGCGTATTCGCCACACATCCTGTCACGATACGAGCGGTGGAAATGGCAAAAGGTACATAGCTCTTAACGATCTAGATAATAACATTAGATCTTGTTTAACAGAAGGTTCAGTTCACGACCTAGCAGCTGCTAGCGACCGTTTCGTATGACACATCTAACGTCCAGCCACATTGAAGTCACCTACAGCTGCTACCACTTCCAGCCAGTCAGCAGAGAAGTTGTCAGACGAGTCGAAGGCGAGAGGTACAGAGAAAGGGAAGATGCGGGTGGAAAGAGGGCCGACACATCCATTCATCCACCAATTCTCGATGTTAGCGTTGAGGCGAAGGCGGGAGCAGCGAGCTGGAGTCGGTGAGAATCGAGCTTGTTGCCGTCAGGAGTATTGCAACCTTGACGCATTGATTGATGAATAACAAGCAACCGCAAGTAAGTTGATGACTCAATTTTTGGCCACAGCTTGCTGGTCAATCCGGGTGATCAGGCCGAAGGGTCCCGAGCGAAGAGGCGACGGTGAGGGAAGGGAGGAGGGAAAGTTTAGTGTGGGTCGAGGGTTTGTTTCGTCAGAAAATATGTGACGGAAGTGACATTGTGTGAGGATTAGTAACACGCAGGAAGTTCCGGCACACTAGAGGAACTCAGAAAGATGGAATAAACGCTTTAGAATTCACAGGGGGACTAACTACGAGAGGAGGCCAGTATATATACCATCGCGTAGGTAGTCAGGTGATGCAAGAGGAGAAAGGCGAGCCGGGGGAAACGAACCGAAAGGAAAAGTAACATTAACAGAAAGAGTAAGGGGGAATAGGGACTGAATCCTTACATACCGCGTGGCGCGTGAATGGTTCAGCGCCTATGCAATGACTTGGTTATCGACTCATGTCAAGATTTCTCCATAGTTGTAGAGAGTTCTGTAGTGTTATGTTAGATTCTGTAATAGTTAGTATATAAGGATATAAGTCAGGAATCACGATGTCTGGCGGTTTCTCGGTTCTGCGACCATCTGGACTTTATATGTCGTATGTTCGTGTTAGCGTCGTGCGTAAGTTAAGATGAGTTGTGTAAATGTGTCAATCGAGTAGAGATATGTCCGTCGATTAAATGAAATATCCTTAATCAAACCAATGTCACCTAAGTATAATCGCCGCTACATACCACACTGGCAATAACACGTATTGAAGGACCCCTGTAGTACTTCAAGACCATCCGCGTTGAGGGCTCCTCGGCGCGCTTAATACTTAGTAATGACTTACTACGAGAACTTACGTTCGTTCGATGTTTAGGGACAGCGGCCGAATTCTCTTCAACGAGAACGGTATAATCTTGGCACGGCTTCTGACGCTCACAACGCTGCATAAAGCGACAACGGTCTCCGTATCTATTGAAATGAATGAATTTTACTGCGTAAGAACTCGTAAAATTGCCGATTGAGATCAAATCTGTGACTGCATATGCCCCCTCCTGGCCTGGTCTTATACTAGCCTGTACTGATACTCGTCTCCAGACTGATGGGCGGGGCCCCAAATACAGGACATAATTTATGTTTTCGAAGCAAAAACACACCTGCTCGCTATTGGCAACCATAGTTAACCTCCATGATTGGCAGGTCCAAAGCGGAATTCAAGTAAACTTATTTTTAACATTGCATTCCCTAATTGATCAATAGCTTGGACTTGTGATGCCTCCGAGGATTCTAGGCGTTCAAGTAGGAGTCTTATGCCGATGTCGTATGGCACATCAGGGAAAAGGTTGAGAATTCGTTTATGCATCGCAAGAATGTCATCATAGGTAATCTATACGCCCTGCATTAGACTATGGAGCTACCGGATATACGGGGGACTCACCATGTGCATCTGCTTATCAGTCAACATCTTTTTAGTGGCCGCTCCGTTAAGATTTGGACTTTTAATGTCTTGTGGGTGCGAAGCCTCTTCAATTTGCTTGCCTAATGGTTGGAGAATTGGTTGAGAGGTCGATCAAGAGATAAAGACTTTGGCTACTTGGCAATGGTGTTTTCTCCGACCGAGCTACCTGTAAAGTGCCGTCCGCTTCGCATTCTACCGGATGGTTTTCCATGAACATGGGGAATGCTGGATCGGAGCGATCTTTCTACACTGTGAATATTACCCCACAAAGCGGACGGTGAGAGTCTCACAGGTTATTGAATTCTGGCGCGGCCGTTCCCCTATGAAGACGTTCTCTGCGTAACACGAAAATGAGATGCTTCATGTAGAAATAAGGTGAATGATGGATGACCTAGGCAGTGAGCGTCGGTGGTTACGACGGCGTCTCGTTTCCAGTGACGCGGAAGTTCGGAGATCTGGATATTTTCTGGGAAGTTAAAGTGATCTCGTAGCCCATCCATACTGAAACCCGGTGGTACTTGACGTGAGCAAAATATCCGAGCAGTGAGAGCTTTTCCACTTCGATCTGTGACTAAATGATGTAGCGATGGGTGCCTGATGAAGCTTAAGCTTTGGTACACAGGCTACAGTTCTTGACACTTTCGCACGGTTTAATCGACATGATCCCGGAGATCATCGAATCGATCAACGTTCAACGCTAATGGGAAGCACTGTGACAGCCAGAAGCTGTCACATTACTGACACTTCAGCTCGGAAAGTGGTTGAGAGCATTTTCCGCTTGTTCTCCACGCATCATGGATGTGTGCATGCCGTGTGTTTGTAAGAGCGGATGAAGATGCAGGAACATCAATTTTTTGCAAGACCGTCCTCGGGTGTGCATAAGGTCCACGCTGTTCGCTGGCGTTGGAATTCCGTGCTGGACACTCATTTCCTGGGTGGACTTACGGAGACCGGAAGAACTTTAATGAGATGCTTTCCAACGTTCGGTAAGATCTTGTTATCTCGGTTTCATTGGCGTTAACGACAGATCTTTTACGAGTTTCCCTATCCCAATCCCTGTCGCTCACATTTTTACGTCTGATCATCAATTAGGCGCTATGTCAGATACCCAGCCGTCCAAACTTATTCCGGGTCAAGCTGCAAAGGTGAACTTTACCTTCATTTTGAAATGCTCGATATATAATTGAGATATTGCTGGATACCGTAGCATAGGTACAGATTCGCTTTCTTTCGCACACGGCTGTACAGATCAGTGAATGGGTAACCTTCACCAACACGGACAACATGAATATCATACTTTCAAGAAAGGCGATGAATACAGTCAAGTGGATGCCCAGAGCCTCCTGCAGAGGCTTGGGCTTGATCACCTATCGCGTACAACTCTTGAAAGCCGTTGGAATTTACAGTGGAGTAACAGCTGGGCAACTGATGACAGCCTCAACTTCGAAAGCGAATACTATACCAATAGTACCCCAGCCCCAGACTTATCGTAGATGACTCGATAAATTGATTTACACTTGTTCATCTGATCATAACCCGCGATCTCCGCAAAATCGAGAAAAGTAAAAGCAAGGGCGCTCTGTCAATCAATCGAAAGACGGAAAAATCACTGACAGACGTGCACCGTTTAAATTTACGGGCTGCCTAGCGCATGTAGAAATCACGGAGCGCGAAAGTGACAGGAAATCACTCGCATTGCTGGCCACTTCGAACACAATCAAGAATATCAGACATCAACCCTTTCACGTCTGCCAGCTATTCCGCTCCTGATTATGTTTACGAGGTCGCTCTTGATCAGCTTGAGAATGGTGCCAAGTAAGCCTCTGTTCTTCTCGTCTGATTTGAAAAAACCCTGATCCCTTACACCTGTATTACAGCCATTCAACGCTGGAATCGCGAGGTGATTGAGTCCGAGGCGTATCGAGACATGCGACATGGTTCCTATCCTAAAACGTGTAATGTCCGTTATCATCTACTACCCTCTGATAATGCCACGCTCTATCGAAAGTTCAGTCGCTGTAATGGTATTGATACTCGAAAGAAACCCAAATATAACATCGATGATTAACTCAATCTTCATTCATCCAATTTCCAACAAAAGATTCAAGAAGCGATATTTCATTATTTAGCTCAAAACGAGGCTAGTGAGAGATTCAAAATCTGTATCTCCACTAAAGCCATGGACGATGCAGCATGGAAGTATGCCCACCACTCGCAGCTGGTCCTTGACCGAACTTTCGGGGTCTCCACCTAATTCATGTTTTCTAGCCCGTGTAGGCAGGCAACTGTGAGTTAAACCCCCATAAACCTTTACCTTCAGTCGTCACTTGAACTCATTGCTTTTCACGCTAGGATGCCATGATTGCTTTAAGGTGCAGCAATTAATATATTATTTGTCAGGTTAAAAGATATTTCGAAGGCCTCTATGTGTCAGGAAGTAAACATAAACATATACGACAAGTGTTGATAACCAGTAGAGCTAGTCACTGGCAGTACCAACGCAAGAGATAATGTGAGTGCGAAGAAGACTTTTGGACAGAAAGATATTTGGCTTCAACGGTGGAAGTAAAGACAGCAGCGAACGAAGGTCGAAGGGCTATGGGAGCCATATAGTTGTTAGCAGCAGGAGTCGGAGTTGACTGGCTCGAGGGGCCTGCTTCGCTGTGGCCAATGCTGCATATTTTTCTGACGGTAGTGTTCGTGTGAGGGGCCTGGTTGTACCTCGAAGCCGTGTGTAAGCTTTTGATCTAGGAGGAGGAGGAGGGGGGGGCAAGTGCTTGTGCAGAGACAAATGTAGCCACAGTTACGCTTTCGAGATCAAGGCGCTTCCTCTTTAAGCCGCATGGTTCCTGATCATAACCATGACCTGAACGCAAATACAGCACAGTCAACGACGTAACTTATGAAGAGTGGGACCGCCATACCTGTAATCGGAGGCCAACTGCGAGGCATTCCCGCCTTTTTACAAGTCCGGGATACTCGTACCCAGACTCTTCAAGATAGCCAGGAAAGTAACCGCATGGGTCGAGTGAACCGTGAAGGAGGAAATCGGTGAGGAGCATCCCCATATCAGGTAGATTTCCAGAGACTGAAAGCTCTGTAAGTTGCTTGACTTGGAGAATGAAGTAGGGCGAAGGGTGTAAACTTACCAAAAGTTGGCAAGGTAGTATACTCAAACTCGATTTGAGCCGTGACATAGATCCGGGATAAGTTCACTGGAGAAGCGGCATTAATTAAGTGAGGACCATCGTGAACAAGAAGGAAAACGTACATTTGAATCCACATATGGAGGGGTAGTGGCCGCAGTATGTAAAGACACGATCGCTCTGCGTATGTACAATTTGAGTTGAGACCATCGTCCAAGTGATCAGAGGACACGGGCACGGCAGGAAGAGGCCACGACTTCGCAAGAATTGACGGAATCCGGTGGGTAAGATGCGAACACCATTCACCGACAGCTATGAATGTATGAGCAACAGAGGATATGGGATGGGGCTGTCGACTTACCATGCAGCCGTAACATTTTATGGGCCGGCTGCAGAATATCAGAAATGTAGAGCTATGGAGGGGTGGAACTGCGTACCTTTCTTTCTGGCTTTGCCCCAGCTTCATCGACCGAGAAACCATAGTCCGAAGAGTTAATTTCATCGACGTCAGATGTCACCCCAGAATCAGAACCAGCTTTTGAGAGCTTCATGATGCTTTCAGACGTATCCATCTCGTCCAAGTCTTCTTCATCCGAGCTGTCCAATGTCTCGATAATATCTGTACCGTTCTCTTAGAGGGTCCATGTCCTAGCCTGTGTACCGGAGAGGCCAGTGTTGCTGGAAGAGTTGTCTCCAGACTCGAGAGCGTTGGATTGACTGGGAGTGAGGTCCATGGTCTGGACTTGGACTAGACTTTGTACCTGCACGTGAGTGCTATCTTTCTTACGCAGAAAGTACAACTTGGGTCCAACACAGCGTTATGGTGGGTTACCTCTGTTTCGTCGTTGTCCATTGTCAACACCATTGAACGTGTGCCACCATCGCTGCCACCGTCATGACTGCCAATGTTATGTGCGCACCACCTCCCTATAACATCTACCGCATCCTTGTACGCTCTATTGCAATTTTGGCTTCTGTCTTCTGTCTTGCTCATGGATCCCTTCCCACTCCGCTCTGTCTTTGGTTACACCGCACGGAATACTTTATCTGAATACATGAGATTATTTTACTGCATTTACTGATAAAGGAAACCTGCGCTTTGTGGCACAGGCGCCTGTTTAATTGCCGTGATTAAGACTCCCCCGGCCCATAAATCTAACCCAAGTCCATCAGTGGTCCAACTGCGGTGTCCTTGTACTTTGAATGTCCAAGTGTTGTCCAAGCGGCTTCGTCACGCCACTCCAAATCTCTGTCCATTACTGGGCTACAGTCAGGCCAAAGCAGCTAGAAACTCGGTCTGGTGTTGGGCCAAGGTGTCAAAGCGATCAGTCCACGCTGGTACATCAGTCCAAAGTCTATGGTCCAAGGTCCAAATGCACCTGTGACCTAGTGGACCCAACCTTCTG
>Ga0247742_10001623_pt1 | contig 15352 bp, 15 predicted proteins | sample UWRJL208509C2_FD_180944 | JGI IMG/M metagenome (GOLD analysis project Ga0247742, IMG submission 180944) | Plant litter microbial communities from Arlington Agricultural Research Station in Wisconsin, United States - UWRJ-L208-509C-2 | ecosystem: Environmental > Terrestrial > Plant litter >...
AGCTTCTCGATACGCCGGCTGAGGGCCGGCTGGGAGATACGGATGGCTTCGGCCGCCGCACGGAAACTGCCCTTGTCTACGACGGCGCGGAAGGCTTGGAGGTCGTTGAGGTCGAAGTTGATGATCATCGAGTGGGCCGTTGGGTAGTCGCGGGAGAAAAACGCTCAGATGCAAAAAACCCAGCAACAGGCTGGGTTTTTCCGGTATCTGCCGTATACAAAAATCCTGCCTCTGCTAACAGCTCAGTGAGCTGGGCTTGATCATAGGTCTCGGGTATTAGGGCGTCAATTGTCGCAAAACTGGCATCAAGCTTCACACGCTCGCTGGCACCGTCAAAACCCTTGATCAGCAGGTCTACGTGAATCTGCACACCGTATAAGCGTTTCAGTTCAATGACCTCTTGATGCTGTCCGGCTTCCTACGTGCAAGTCAGCTTCTTCCTGTTTTTCCTGAAGCAAAGACACCTCTGCCCAGTTTGCCTAGAATCGCGCGTTCGACTCGTTATGACTAAGGATTAAGCCATGACCGCCCCAATCTCCAAAAGCACACCGCTGACTTGGTATGTTGAAAATTTCCCTGCATTCAGCGGCATCGTTACTCTACTCGCCGTTGTGTGGCTGCTTTGTTTCATCTACCGACGCTCCGGCTCTCTGTTGTTTCTGCGCGACTGGATTTGGCGTTTTTTTGGTGGGCAGCCGCACTTCGAAACCGAACGTTTCGAACGCATGCGCAAGGACCTCCGTGAGCTGGAGTACTACCGCTATGAGTTCAACATTCCTGCAAACACCTTGCAGGATGCAGACTCGGCTGAAGAGTGGATGTACAACAATGGATTCACCCCACGCGATTTCGGTCGAGTGAAGCGCTACATTGACTGGAGCGACTTCACTGCCTTGAGCTTCATCACCAGAAGGTTCGCGCAGTGGAGGACCAATTGCTGTTTCTTGTTGGCCATCGTGCTGCTGGCAGGCGTAGCGATCACTCCACCGTTGATTGAATCCGGGTATTTGATGGTGTCACTGAAAAACTCTCCGGAGTCGCCATCATTCTACCTCTCCGAAGAAAACGTGAAGTTCGGGATATGGTCCGACGCAAGGCTCACTGTTGAGCAATGTCGGTCATCAGGGTCTCTGCAAGCCTTCATCCTTCCCGGTCTGCCAGAAGAAAAGCTCGACGTCATCTGCTCATTTTTTATCGATAAAAACTACAGTAAATACGTGCGCGACGGTTTGAGCGAACAGCGCGGGCTCCTGCTGTGGTTCGCCTTGCTCTCGATGGGCGGGATGATCTGGCTGGTTATCCTTATCGCGCGAATGGAAGTCGCCCGTAAGCTATACCGCCAGTGGCTTGCCAGAGGGATCAGGTGATTCCCAGAGACGTTTCAGGTGGGGCACGATATGCAGCCCTCTTGCAGGTGACCACGACAATTAATTTATATTCAGATCTTTTCTATTCACGACTACCTACCGGCAGCGCACTCAATGGATAACACAATAAAAAGGACTTCCAACCCAGCGCCTCTCTATCGCGCGCTTCTTCTGGGTCTGTGGCTACTGGGGTTGCTCTGCCTTGCCACCCTGGGCTTCTTCGCCTGGCAAAGTTTCTATCCGGTCAGCGCTGCCAATAACTGGAGTGTGCAAGTGATCCACCGCAATGTGGAAAAGGCTGCGTCGCTGATGCCAATGCTTGACGGTTCGCTGATGGTCAGCCAGGAATTGAGCAACAGCCTTGGCAGTATCGTGCGCATCTTGCCCGACGGAAAACGCGAACAGGTGGTAGGAAATTTATCCAAACCGGATGGGATGGTCGCCACTCAAGGCGGTTGGGTATTCAGCCAGGAAGTGGACGGCGCGCCGGTCAGTTTCCTCAAGGACGGCGTCGTTACCGAGCTGTTCAAGGGCGACAGCGTGCAAGGGCTGTGGGACGACGGCGAGTTCCTTTACGCCATCGAAGACCGCAAGGTAGCTGCCCGCATACTGCGCTATCGCTGGAGCGACAAGACCTTGAGCGTCGTGCGTGACCAACTCAGCGAAGGCGAGTCGATCGTTCGCTGTACCGATGGGCGCATGCTCTACACGGAAAAGAAGAAGGGTGTGGTCCGCGAATTAACCGAGGACGGTAGCGATCCAGTGGTACTGAGCCAATTGAACAAACCCACCTTCCTGATGTGCGATGAACGCGGGTTATGGATCAACGAGGATTCCACCCACCGCGCGCGTTTGTTGTTGATCGACAAGCAAGGACGCCAGCAGACGATCCTGTCTTTCCTGAAGGCGCCACAGTCGATTGTGCGTACGACTAAGGGAACGTACCTCGTGGCCGAAGGTGGCCGTGACCGTATCCTGGAACTGGTGCCATCCGTGGCACGAGTAGACCCCGTTACAGCTGAAACCGCGCCACCGCCTCATTGAGCGACACGGCCAAGCGCGCCAGCTCTTGGCTCGACCCGTTGATCTGCCCTGCTCCCGAAGATGATTGCGCGGACAGGTCACGAATGTTGACGATGTTGCGATCCACTTCCTTGGCCACTTGCGCCTGCTCCTCGGCGGCGCTGGCGATGACCAGGTTGCGCTGGTGAATCTGGTCGATGGAGTCGGTGATCTGGCTCAAGGCTCCACCGGCGCCTTCGGCCAGGATCAAGGTTTCGCTGGCCCGCTGGGTGCTCGATTGCATTGAGGTCAGTGCCTCGCTGGAGCCACTGCGCATCGCGGTGACCATCTGGTCGATTTCCAGGGTCGATTGCTGGGTGCGATGGGCCAGCGCACGCACTTCGTCGGCTACCACGGCAAAGCCACGCCCGGACTCACCGGCACGCGCCGCCTCGATGGCGGCGTTCAGGGCCAACAGGTTGGTCTGCTCGGCGATGGAGCGAATCACATCGAGCACCTTGCCGATGTCCCGCGATTGATCGGCGAGGTTTTGCACCAGGCTCGAGGTTTCACCGATGTTGGTACTCAACGCCTGAATCGCGCTGACCGTCTCGCCGACGCGCTGCTGGCCATCGCGGGCCGTTTCATTAGAGAGCCGGGTGGATTCGGAAGTGGAGACTGCATTACGTGCCACCTCATCGGCGGCCGAGGTCATCTCGTTGACCGCGGTGGCGGCTTGCTCGATTTCAGCGGTCTGCTTTTGCAGGCTGCGGCTGCTCTGGTCGGTGATGCCGTTGAGGTCGGTGGCCGACGCGGCCATCTGCCCGGCCGACTGGCGAATCAGCTGCAAGGTACTGCGCAGGCTGCCTTGCATGGTCTGCAACGCCACCAGCAGGCGCGTCACTTCGTCATCGCCGGTCACTTCAACGGTTTGCGTCAGGTCGCCTTGGGCGACGTTTTCTGCGGCGCGCACCGCGTGGCTGAGCGGGCCGACAATGCTACGCGTCAGCAACCAGGCCAGGGCCACGGTGCTCAACGCGGCCAGCAGCACGAAGCCGAAGACCATCGTGCGCGAGCGGCTGTACTGCAACTCGGCCGTCTGGCCCTGCAGGTTTATCTGGGCGTTGTAATAGTCGGCCAGGGCATTGAGCTGATTGCCGGAACCGTCGACCACGGTCTTCATGTCCACCAGCAGCAACTTGTTCAGCTCGGCGGTCTGCTGCTTGTCGGCGAGGATGAATGACTGAGTGAGACCTTGCTGATACTGACGCAGGGAGACCTGGAACTGATCATAAAGATTGCGTACCTCGGGGGTATCAATCACCGCATTCAGGTCGGCCAGTTTCTTCGTCAGATCCTGGCTGCGGGTGTCCATCTGGCTACGGTATTGCAAGAGGCTCGCGGGATTGGGATCAAGGGCCATGCGCAGGGAAATAGTGCGGATGCGCAGCATGATTTCGCGGATATCCGAGACCAGGCGCATTTTCGGCACCAGGCCACTTTCAACCTGCACGGCGCTTTCGCGGATGCTTGCCATGTTCGAGAGCGCAAAGAACCCCAACAGCGCCACGAGCAAGGCAATCAAGGCAAAACCGAGACCCGCACGGCGGGCGATGGACAGGCTGCGGAGCGACATGGCGATTGTTCTCATTATGGGCATACGACATCGTATGACAGAGTTTCGGCCAGTCGGGGCGGGACTTTAGGGGTGTCGACCAGAAGTTAAGAGATATAAATTATCGACGTGAAAGGCCCACGGGGCGGACGCGCCTTGAATGTATTTCCAAGGCAGTCCGGGGCGCTTTATTCAGCGGGTTACATCGACCACGCCTGCGCACTTGCAAAAAACGCCTGAGCATTACTGTCCAGCGTTTCCAGGTGATACCCGCCCTCCTGCACGATCACACACGGCAACCCCAATCCACGAATGCACTCCCCCAGCCGCGCAAATCCTTCCCGCGTCACCGCCACTTTGCTTTGCGGATCCAGCTCGTAGATATCGAACCCCAGCGACAACACCAGCACGTCCGCCGAGAAGTCCTTCACTGCCTTCAATGCCAGTTCCAGCTTTTGGAAAAACACCGCCTCACTCGCGCCATGCGCCATCGGCAGGTTGAGGTTGAAGCCTTCCCCCTTGGCTGCGCCGCGCTCCTCCGCAAAGCCTGCAACACCCGGATAGAAGTTGGTCGGGTCGCCGTGAATCGACACGTACAGCACGTCATCACGCTCGTAGAAAATCTCCTGGATGCCTTGCCCATGGTGCATGTCGGTGTCGAGTACGGCGACGCGCTCGAAGCCCGCGCGCAACGCCTGCGCCGCAACCGCCGCGTTGTTGATATAGCAGAACCCACCGGCTGCATCAAAACGCGCGTGGTGGCCTGGCGGGCGGCACAGCGCGTAGGCCGCGGGTGCGCCGTCGAGGATGTCCCGGGCGGCAGCGACGGCGCTTTGGGCGGACCAATAGGCCGAGCGCCAGGTGAGTTCGCCAATCGGGCAACTGCCGTCGGCGAGGTAGCGCGCCGCCTGGGCAAGGATGCCGCGCAGGGCGTTGGGCTCGCGCACGAAGATGTTGGACATGACTTCGTCGCCCCAGTCTTCGGGGATTTCTTTCCAGCGCTGGTGGGCTTCCTGGAGGAAGGCCAGGTAGGCCGCACCGTGCACAGCCAGCAGTGGATCAAGGCCGTGGTCGTGGGGTTGCTGGATGTCGAAGCCCAGGTTTTGCGCGGCCAGCAGCAGATTGCGGGCGCGCTCCGGAACTTCCTGCGGGGTACGCATTTGGCCACGGGAGTAGTAGCTGCGAGGATGGTGCAGGAGTTGTTCGGGGTGGAAATAAGTACGCATGGGATTTCTCCTGATGGGCACACATCTGCGGTTGAACACCGGACCTGTAGGAGCTGGCTTGCCTGCGATTGCGGTGGCTCAGATACAAATTTGTTGCCTGAACCACCGCTATCGCAGGCAAGCCAGCTCCTACATTTTGATCGTGTTCAACCTTGCAGAAATGTTTCGTTAATTAGCCTGGCCGGCACGTTTCAACACGGCATTGAGCAATACATCGGTACCCTGGCGAACGTCCTCGGGCAGCACATCTTCGGCTTCGTTATGACTCAAGCCGCCCACACACGGGATAAAGACCATCGCCGTGGGGCAGAACCGCGCCAGGTGGATGGCGTCATGGCCAGCACCGCTGACAATCGATTGCTGGGCATAGCCCAACGCATCCACGGCGGACTGCACACAGGCGACACACTCGGCATCAAACGGTGTCGCCGGGCTGATCCAGTGCGGGCTGACGGTGACGCTCAGACCACGTTGGGCAGCGATATCCTGCAAGCGGGTGCGCACCTGTTGCTCCATGGCTTCTATGTCGGCGTCGCGGTGATGGCGCAGGTCGACGGTAAAATTCAGCAGGCCGGGAATGGTGTTGCGCGACGACTTGGCGATGCTCAATTCACCCACGGTCGTGAGGCCCTCAGGCGCAAAATCAGCCGCCAGGTTTTCCAGCGACTGGATCATCTGCGCGGCGCCGTACAAGGCGTCCTTGCGCAGCAGCATCGGCGTAGTCCCGGCATGGGCGGCCATGCCTTCCACGCGCACGTCGAGCCAGCGAATCGCCTGCCCACCGGTGACCACGCCAATGCTCTTGGCGTTGTCTTCCAGAATAGGACCTTGCTCGATGTGCGCTTCAAAATACGCATCCACCGCGCCACCCAAGGGGCGCTCGCCGTTGTAGCCGGTGCTGCGCAACGCATCCGCCACGCTGACACCGGCGACATCCCGGGTGGCCAGCGCGTTATCCAACGCCAAGGTGCCAGTGAACACCGCCGAGCCGAGCATGGCCGGGGTAAACCGGGCGCCCTCCTCGTTGGTCCACACCGCGATTTCCAGCGGTTTGCGGGTCTTGATGCCGTGGTCGTCGAGGCTGCGGATCACTTCCAGTCCGGCCAGCACACCATAGACGCCATCAAAACGCCCGCCTTCCGGCTGGGTGTCGAGGTGGCTGCCCATCATCACCGGCGCAGCTTCAGGGTCGGTGCCAGCCCGGCGGGCGAACAGGTTGCCGATGGCATCGACGCTCAGGGTCAGCCCGGCATCTTCACACCAGCGGCTGAACAGTGCGCGGCCGGCCTGGTCTTCGGCGCTCAACGCCAGGCGGCAGCTGCCACCGCGGGCCGTGGCGCCGATTTCGGCCATGGCCATCAGGCTGGCCCACAGGCGCTCGCCATTAATCTTCAACATACACATTCTCCAATCAAACGCTTCAAGCCATTTCAAGACGGTGGGCGGTGGCGTGACGCCGGGACAACGCAAGTACGCACAGCAGCGAAACCGCCGCGATCGCGCTGTAGAACACAGCCATCGGCCACCACTGGCCCTGGTATTCATGGGCCAGCCAGGTGCCGATCAACGGCGTGAGGCCACCGGCCAGTGCGCCGCACACTTGGTAGGCCAGGGAGATGGCGGTGTAGCGCACGCGGGTTTCGAACAAGCCGCTGACGAAGCCTGCAATCACCGCATAAAACGAGGCCATGCACACCACGGCCAGGGCGATGCCGAGGATGATCAATGGCGCCTGGCCGCTGCTGACAAGCACGAACATCGGATAAGGCGAGGCCATCGCAAGCACGCTCATCGCACACAGAAAGCGTGTGGCACCGACCTTCTCCGCCACCCAGGCCGCCAGCGGCTGGACACAGAATTGGATGATGGCCACGACAAACAGGCATTCCAGAATCAACGAGCGCGGCAGGTTAAGTTGCTGGGTGGTGTAGGCAATCATGAAGGTATTGGTGAAATACACCCCGGCAATCCCCAGGGTGTTGGCGCCGATGCACAGCAGCAGCGGGCGCCAGGCCGTTTTCAGCACTTCGATCACCGGGGCCTGATCCTGGGTGATGGCCCGGGCCTTTTCTGCCTTGGCTTTGTCTTCCAGGAACTCAGGCGATTCGTTGACGCCCAGGCGGATTGCCAGACCGACGATCAACAACAAGGCACTGGCCAGGAACGGCACGCGCCAGCCCCAACTGAGCAGGTCGGCCTCCGGCAAACGGGTTACCGCACTGAAGGCCAGCAACGACAGGATCAAACCCGCCGGGCTGCCCAACTGTGCAAAGGAGGCAAAGAAATTGCGACGGCCTTTGGGTGCATGTTCGCCGGCCATCAGCACCGCCCCGCCCCACTCGCCGCCAACGGCGATGCCCTGCACGATGCGCAGCAGCACCAGCAACACCGGCGCCGCGACGCCGATCTGCGCATAGGTCGGCAACAGGCCGATACATACGGTGACCACGCCCATCATCACCAGCGTGATCACCAGGGATTTCTTGCGACCGATACGGTCACCGATATGCCCAAACACAATGCCGCCCAATGGCCGGGCGAAAAAGCCCACGGCAAAGGTGCCGAACGCGGCCATGGTGCTGAACAGTTTGTCGTCGGAAGGGAAGAACAATTGACCGAACACCAGCGCGGCGGCGGTGGCGTAGATGTAAAAGTCGTACCACTCGATCATGGTGCCGATGAAAGCGGCGGCCGCGGCACGGCGCGGCTGCGGCGAAGCGGAAGGCTTCATGGGGCTGGCTCCTTTGGTTATTTTTTTGGCAGGAGAAAGGACTGGCGCACGCGCTCTGATGGCGCTGGTTGAGGGTGATTTTTCGTCTCAGCCCTATGATTAGTCAATTTTCTATTTATTATTCCGATTATAAATCCTGCTTATTATCGAGCTGTCGACATGCCTGAAAACCGCCGCGATGTTCATCCGCTGCTCAATGACCGCCTGGACTGGAACCTGTTGCGCACCTTCAGGGTGATCGGCCAGGAGCTGAGCATCAGTCGCGCCGCCGCCCGCCTGCACCTCACCCAGCCGGCCATCAGCCAGGCGCTCAAGCGCCTGGAAGAACAGCTCGACTGCCAGTTGATCGCCCGGCGCGGCCCGCGCTTTGTGCTGACCGAAGCCGGCGAGCAGATTTTCGCGATCGCCGGCGAGATGTATGGCCAGGTCTCGCAGATGAGCAACGCCCTGCAAAAGCCTGGCGACGAGGTGCTTGGCAAAGTGCGGTTGCTGATGATCAGCCGGATCAGTTCGGACACCTTTGATGACTTCCTGGCGGACTTCCATCGCCAGCATCCCCGGGTCGACCTGGACGTTGAGGTGATGCGCAGCTCTGACATCGTCGCCGCCCTGCTGGAGAAAACCGCGACGCTGGGCCTGAGCCTCAATCGCCGGCCGCAACCACGGCTGGAGCAGCACCTGTTCCTGCGTCAGCGTTATGCATTTTTTTGCGGGCGGCATCACCCGTTGTTCGGACGCACCGGGCTGGCGGAGGGAGATTTGCAGTCGGAGAACTTCGTGAGTTTCACCAGCGACCAGATCGGCGGAATGCTCTCGCCGTTGACGATCTTTCGCGACCAGCAGGGCTTCAGCGGGCGCATCGTGGCGTCGTCCTCCAGCCTGGAGGAAGTGCGGCGGTTGGTGATTGCCGGGTTTGGCCTGGGCTGCCTGCCGATTCATGTGGTGGCCGAGGATGTGAAGCATGGGTTGCTCTGGCGCCTGCCGCCAGACGAAGGGATTACCGACGTGGATATCCACCTGCTGTGGAACCGTGAGCAGAAGATGAGCCGGGCGGAGACGGTGTTTATCGAAAGCCTGTCGGCACGGTTGGCCGCAGAATAAATGGCGTGATATGCAAGTCACTTGGCGGCCTCTTGCTAGTGTATGAGAGAAGCCGGTCGACCATCATTCGTTCACAGGTTACTCCCGCAGTCTCAAACGAAGAGGTGTTCGAATGTCCAGGATATGGTTTATCACCGGCAGTTCCCGCGGCCTCGGCCGCTCGATTACCGTAGCCGCCCTGCGCGCCGGTGATCGTGTGGTTGCCACCGCGCGCAATCCCAAGCAGTTGGATGACCTGGTGGCCGACTACGGCGAGGCGATTTATCCGGTCACGCTGGACGTGACCAACAACCAGCAGGTGCTGGAAGCGGTGGATGCCGCGGTGAAACATTTTGGTCGCCTGGATGTGGTGGTCAATAACGCCGGCTACGGTGACCTGGCGTCGGTGGAAGATGTGACGCTGGAGGATTTTTCCGCGCAGATCAGCACCAACTTCTATGGTGTGGTGCACGTGAGCAAGGCCGTGGTGCCGGTGCTGCGCGCCCAGGGCCGTGGGCATATCTTCCAGGTATCGTCGTTGGGTGGCCGCATCGGCATGGCCGGCCTGGCCGCGTATCAGAGTGCGAAATGGGCAGTCGGTGGATTTTCCACAGTACTGGCACAGGAAGTCACACCACTGGGCATCCAGGTGACCGTGCTGGAGCCGGGCGGCATGCGCACGGACTGGTCGGGCAGTTCCATGACGATTCCGGCCATCAGTGAGCCCTACCAACAAACGGTCGGCGCCCTGGTTGAATTGCTCAACTCCCCCGGCATCCTGCCGACGGGTCCGGACCGGGTTGCCGAAATCGTGCTGGAGCTGGCACTGAACAAAGACGCCCCGCTACGCTTGCTGATCGGCAGCGATGCCGTGCAATACGCCGCCCGGGCAGCAGCAGACTTGGCCGAGTCGGATAAGAAGTGGCATGACCTCAGCGTGTCAGCCTCGGATTAATCTCACGCTTTTGAAAAAGGTGCCGCATGCCTGACGTGACCCAACCCCGTTTCAACATACCGGATGTGTTCTGGCTGGCGCTGCAGAGCGTCGGGCTGGAGCCGTCGGTGGTGTTGCGTCAGGCACGCTTGCCCATGACCCTGCATATCCGCGAGCGGCGAGACCGGCGGCAGGTGACGACGCTGGAGTTCTTTCGCTTGTGGGAGGCGGTGCGCATACTTAATCCTGATCCGGCTGTCGGGATATTACTGGTGACGCGGCTGGATATCACCGCGCTTCCACCCTCCAGCTTTGCCGCTTTTATCGCCCGGGATTATCGCGATGGCCTGCACCGCCTCGCCCGCTTCAAGCAATTGTGCACACCCGAGCGCCTGCAGGTTTGCGAGGATGGCCGTACCTGTACGGTGACCATCGACTGGTTGCACACGCCAGAATTACCGCCTGCGCTGCTGGTGGATGCGGCGTTTGCGACGTTTGTTGAATTGGGGCGACGGGGAGCACGGACGCAGATCACTCCCCTGCAGGTCGAACTGGTTCGCCCGGACGATGGCAGCCGTGCACTGGCCGAGTTTTTCGGTTGCTCCGTGCGTTTTGGTGCCGGGCGCAACGCGCTGATACTGGACGCCGCCGATCTGGACCGATCTTTTCCGGGGTACAACCCGCAAATGCTCGAAATGCTGAACCCGGGCCTGGTGGCAGCGCTTGCCGAAGCCTCGACACCAGCCAGCATCAGCCATCAGGTCAAGATCACCCTCAAGCGCTTCCTGGCCAGTGGCCGCCCCGAGATGGTCGAGGTAGCGCGGGAGCTGGGCATGAGCGAACGCACGTTGCAACGGCGCATTACCGAGGCCGGCACCAGTTTTCGGCAACTGATGCTGGAAACCCGCCAGGAAGTGGTGCGGCATCTGCTCACCGAGCCGTCGATTGAGATAGACGAGATCGCGTGCCTGGTGGGCTATGAAGATACCAACTCGTTTTATCGTGCGTTTCGTTCCTGGGAGGGGACGACGCCGGCTCGGTGGCGGGCGTTGCAGACGCCCTCATCGTCTCATTGAAGCTATGCCGACAAAGCCTTCTCGGCACTGCGCGCCATGATCTGCAAATCCTCGAACGGGTTTCTGCCAATCAACATGAACGCATGGGACGGGCTGGACCAAAACACCACGTTCATGCCCCGGCGCTGTTCGGTGGCCATGGCCACCGCACCTTTTTTCGCCGCCGTAATGCACAGCGCCAGCGGGCCGTGGCGCGCGTCGAGGTAGGTCAGTTGGCCGATCAGTACGCCGTCATAATCGAGGATTTGTGCGCGGCGAAATTCGGCGCCAGGCAGGTGTACTGCATCCGGGTTCAACGGCAGGCCGAGCTGGGTCCCGACCGAACTCAGCTGGGCGATATGGGAGTCGGGATCGGCGCTGAGGTTTTCCAGGGTCTGGGGCGTATACAGCGCCATGTATTCGGCCACCGAGGCACGCCAGCCCGAACCGGGCTCAGGCCGGGGCCAGGTCATGAACAAGCGATCAGCGACCACACCGGCCACCGCAAAGCTTGCTGCTACCGCGAGAAATTTGCGTCGACTCAGGGTGGGTGTTTGTGCCGGCGGCAAGGCATCGAGCATCACCTGCAAACGCTCTGTAGGGGCTTGATCGAGAACCGAATCGAAGGCTGATTTGAACGGCAAGTGGCCGCGCTTGAGCAGCTCCAAGCGGGCCGTCACGGCAGGATCGATCCCCAGCAGGTTATCGATAACCTGACGCTGCCGAGGGTCTAACTCACCGTCCAGGTAAGCCACCAGCAGTTCATCCGACGGTGGTGTATTTTGAGTCATCGTCGTTCTCCGCTCGATTTATCCAACAAGCCGCTTGAGTGCGCAGTTTCAGCCAGCTTCATGCGCGCAGCGGCCAACCGGCTCATCACCGTTCCTACGGGAATATGCAGGACTTCGGCAATTTCCTTGTATGAGAGGCCTTCGACGTAGGCCAGAAAAACAGTCTCCCGCTGCGCTTCGGGCAATGCATTGACGCGCTTGATCACCTGTGCGGCCAGGACCTGGTCCTGAGCCAGGGCTTCACCGTCGAACGACAACGCCTGCTCGGCGTCGACAAACCCCTGCCCTTGCCGTACTCGCTGGGCGCGCAATTCGTTAAGCCAGATCGAATGCATGATCGTCAGCAACCAGCGGTCCAGCCGCGTGCCAGCCACGAACTGGCCTGCACGCTCCAACGCCCGCACGCAGGTGGCTTGCACCAGGTCATCAGCCACATGCTTTTGTCGCGACAGCACCAGCCCGTATCGCCATAAACGTGGCAACAGCTGGCTCAACTCTCGGCGCAACTCAGCGTCTGTGGTGATGGCAATCTCCCGACTGTTCGCTCACAGGTTCAAGCCTGAGGCGCGGCGGCGATGGCTTCAGCCAGGTCTTCGTACTCTTCGCAGGTGGTGCTGCACAACGCCTTGATCTTCACCAGTTGCTCCTGGGCCAGGTCCACACGGCCCTTGATGACGTAGGCCTCCCCCAGGTACTCACGGACTTGTGCGTAGTTGGGGTCCAGTGCCACGGACTTCAGGTAGTAGCTGATGCCTTCATCGGTGCGCCCCAGTTTGCGGGTGGCGTAGCCGCGGTAGTTCAGGGCCTTGGCGGTGTTCGGGTTGTGCAGGGTGTCGAGCAGTGACAGGGCTTCTTCGTAACGCCCGTCCTTGGCCAGGCGGTAGGCGTAGTCGGTGCGGTCGGCGTCCGACGTGGCCTTGCTGGTTTGCAGCACGCACTTGCCGGTCTTGGTATCCCAGACCTGGCCTTTGGGGCAGTTGGGCTTGGGCGGCGCCGATTCGTCACCGGAGGCATGGGCCTGGCCGGCCAATAGCGCGGCGGCCATACAGGCGCCAAAGAACAAAGCGGTGCGGTAACCTACGGCGTGCTCGGGACGATTCTTCATGGCATTCATGCTCCGTAACGATAGGGAAAGTACAGCAGCAAACTCAGTAGGGAAGATCGCCACGAGGGGCCGGCAGCATGCGGCGCAACGTGCTGTCGCGCTGGATGTAGTGATGCCACAGCGCGGCGCAGGCATGCAGCCCGGCGAGTACGATGATCGCCCAGGCGACATTGTTGTGCAGGCCGCCCAGGGTGCCACGCAATTCGTGATCAATCACAAAAGGCGCTGGCACCGGGAACAGTCCGAAAAAGTTGAAGGGCTCGCCCTGGGCCCAGCGGAACAGGAAGCCCAGGGTCACCTGCGTCAGTAACAACAGGTATAGACAGCCGTGGGCGATTTTGGCGGCCACGTTAAGCGCAGGGTGATTGTCGGCCTTTGGGTGATTGCCGCCGAACACACGCCAGAGGATACGTGCAGCGATCAGCACCGCCATGGCGATGCCCAGGGAGATATGGACCGATTGCAGGCCCTTGCGCAGTGGCGTGCCTTTTTCCAGGTTTTCCCAGACGTGGGCGCTGGCGAACATGAAGATCACCAGGGCGGCGGTCAGCCAGTGGAAGGTGCGGGTCAGGCGGTCGTAGCGGTCGGCGGGATTGTTCATGGGCGTTTCCTGAGTGGTCTGTGTGGTGAACACCGCAGCAGGAAAACTTATTCAGAGGGATGGAAAATTTACAGATTAGACTTGTTTATTTTCCAACCCCGCATCCTTGGTCAAAATATGCGAACTAAATGCTAGAAACTCATCCAGGTGTTTTGTAATGATCGCTACAGTAATCGGCAATTGAAGCGTCTGGTACTCGTGAACAGCAATGTTACGGAACCCGACCATGTTCTTCAGGTTGGTCAGCAACGCAGGATTGACCCAACCGCCCTGACATAACAACTCAAACACGTCACGAGCTCCTTGTGGAACACCCAGGCGCTCACGACGAATCAAGTGCTGGCCCATGTCCAGCGCTGCCTCACAGGCACGCTGAATATTCAAAATCGCCGCATCCTGGCGCGTGAAATCGGTGGTGAAGCTGGTGGGATCCTTATCGTATTCCTGACGGGCGCGCGCAACGCAACGCTCAATACTGGCTGCTTTATTGATGAGAACATCATCGACCATAAACTTTCCCTTCCTTCTGGATATCCGCCAACAACTCAGCCCTTGCCGTGTCCAGCGCGGTTTTTTCGCTCAGGACGTAGCTCTCGAATAGACCCGCCTGGACGTTCCCGGACCAGAGCCGACGCCCAGTGGTCAATACTTGGTATTGCATTACCGTTGAGGCTGCGCGCAAATCAAGCAAGTCGACGGGAACTCCAACGATATCGGCCAACTCCCCGGAAAGCTGCCATAGCAATAAAGGCTCGACCACTCCCGCAGAAAGGACCGCAACATCCAGATCACTCTCACTACCTGCCTCACCCGTCACTTGGCTACCGAACACATACACAGCCAATAGCTCGGGAACTTCAGCCTGCAAATGCGCCAGTACTTTTTTAAAATTCATGACCGATGTCCGAAGCGCCAATTAACGAAGACCGTAGCAGAATTCATTATGCAGTTTCTGACTGAAAGCAAAAAACCCCCGACAACATTGAAGTTATCGGGGGTTTTTCATTTTTCAATAATGGCGGAGAGATAGGGACTCACCACACACCACGAAAAACCCCAGCAACCATTGTACCACAAGGCTTTCCATGTGAATCTACGTAGAATCTTTACGTAGAATTGGCCGCTGGCAGGTGATCATGGCAAAGGCAAACAACCTAGAACTCCAAGGCGGGACATACCACGTAAGGCTGGACGTTCCCAAGGACGTGCGGGAAGCATTTGGCGGTCGCCGGGTGCTATCCCAATCGTTGAAAACGGGATCGAGAGAAGAGGCCCTATACCGTCGCCTACCTATCCTTCACGCTTGGAAAAGTCAGATAAAAATCGCACGGCAAGGCAAACAGTTGCAGGATGGCTGGCAAGACAACGTAGCCATGATGGTTGAGCAACTTGACCAAATGGCGACTAGCGCCAAACGGGAAAGAATCGGCGAGAAAATCCCACCTCTGCCAGAGCCTGATCCCGAAGCGGTGAAGCAGGCGCTGGAAAACCCGGAGGTAGTAGCAGCCCTTAAAGCGATGATTGAGCGCCGCAGGGGTGAGCCAATGGGGATGATCAAACTTGAGGATGATCTAGCCGACATGTTCAAGGGGTTTGTGGGAAGACGACTTACCGAAAGTCACAACCTAACCCCTGACCAGAAGGACGAACTGGCAGCCCTGATCAAAGACCCTTCCAGTTACAAAGCTCGCTCCCCTATCACCAAGACACGTCTGGCAGCATTCCGCACATACCGCCTTGAACATCACGTGGCACTCAAGACGGTAAACCAGCAGGAAGCGAAACTGTTGAGCCTATCGGACCATCTTCAACAATCCGGCAGTCCTCTCGACTTCGATGCAGTTA
>Ga0247742_10001625_pt1 | contig 15337 bp, 16 predicted proteins | sample UWRJL208509C2_FD_180944 | JGI IMG/M metagenome (GOLD analysis project Ga0247742, IMG submission 180944) | Plant litter microbial communities from Arlington Agricultural Research Station in Wisconsin, United States - UWRJ-L208-509C-2 | ecosystem: Environmental > Terrestrial > Plant litter >...
ACTCGCACCCGGGCGCATTCGCGCTCACGCGGGACGGCAGGTCCTGAGGTAACTGAGGAACGAGGCCTGAAGGCCGGTGACGTGCGTTTCGTGCAGGACTTCGCAGGTGATCGCGTCACCGCGCGAGGTGAGTCGGTGAACGACGGTGGCCGTGTTCCTGGCGAGACTTTGGTAGACGGCGAGGTCCCCGAGAAGCTCGCGGTCGTTCAAGGTCACGTGAAGCTTGGCGGCACGCGGGCTGTCACCGATTCCGTCGAGTTGGGCGAAGATCTGACTGTCGTCGGCGATGACGCCAGGGCTGCCCGCTCCGATACTGTCGAACAGTTCGATGCCGGCGAGCCAGGTGTAGAGGCTGAAGAGTCCGCCGTAGGAGTATCCGAACAGACCGTGACCGCTCGTGGCAGTGCCGTAGTCGCGGGCGATCCGCGGGTGCAGTTCGGCGGTCAGGAAGCTCAGGAACATGTCGGCGCGGGCGTCGCGTAACTCGGCGAGGTAGGCGTCGGCCTCTTCGCGGGTTCTGGCGCCCGCCTCCACTCCCATCTCCACGGCGTCGACGAGCTCCTTGGCCATCGGCTCGTCGGGTGGCACGAAGTCTCTGTTGCGCAACCGATCCCAATCCTGTGCCTCTTCGCCCGCATAGCCGACGCTGACCTGGATGTAGGGCTGAATCCGTTGCATGGGGTCCATCTGGGTGACGATGAGGGGAGCAGTCAGGCCCACGGCCCAGTTGCCGTCGAGCACGTATACGACAGGCGCTTTCGTCGTGGCGCGGTCGTATCCGGGTGGCGTGGTGACCCAAATGCCGTAGAGATGCCCACCGCTGGAACGCGCCTCGAAGTAATCGGTGCCGGCGAGGCAGCCCTGCCACATGGAGCTCATCGAAGGTCCTTTACGGCTCGTCCACTTGGAAAAGATTATCCAATGGATAAACTACCGTAATGATCACGTCGAGTGCGGAACGCAGGGGCGATGCGCGAGACCGCCTTCTGGTTCGGCTGCTCGACGCCTTCGATGGGGACCTTCCCTCGCCGGAGATGTCGCTGCGCGAGGTCGCCGCCCGTGCCGAGAGCAGCCACGCCCTACTGCGCTACCACTTCGGGTCCCTCTCCGGCGTCTTGGCGGCCATGCTCACGGTGCAGCGGTCCCGCGACAACGAGACGCTCGTCGAGGACGCGCAGCAGGGCACCTTCGACGACTTCGTCCTGGCGATCTGGCGGGCATACACCCGCCCGGAGCAGCTGGCGCGTGCCCGCGGCTTCTTTCACGTCGTCGGACTTGCCGCGTACAGCCCGGGGGACTTCGGTGAGTTCGTCGACTCGCTCGGCGACCTGACCACGATGCTGGCCTCGCTGGCGGAACGTGAAGGACGCGACGCCAATGATGCGCTGAGCCTGGCGACCGTCACCGTTGCCGCAATTCGTGGCCTGCTCCTGCAGCAAGTCTTGGCTCCAGTAGCCCACTCTCAAGATGCGATCGCCTTGATCCTGCGCATGACCAGAGGCTGACGCGAGAACGGGGAGTCGTCCCCCTCTACTGATCCCGCCAAGCAAGCACCGCCTTCAGAGACGCAAGGTCGTAACCGTTGGCTGCGGTGAGTTCGGTCTGGAACAACGTGACGCCTGCCTCCCGGAAGGCATCGGCGCTGGCGGCGTCTTCCCACAGGGTAGAGCGTTCGATGTCGGCGCCGTTGCGGCCGAACGTCGCTGCCAACTCGTCGACGCGGTCGCTGGACTTGCGGAACGCGTCGAGGCTCGTGAATGCGTGCCAGATATCAGCGTGCCGGGCAACGGCGGGCAGTGAGCGTTTCGGGCCCGTCCCGCCGATGAGGATCGGCAGCTTGCGCACGGGCGGGGGGACCAGTGCGGCGAGCCGGTTCTCGATGCGAATCAGGCTCTCGTCGAACAGGTCGAAGCGGGAGCCGAAGGTGCCGAATTCGTAACCGTAAGTGGTGTAGTCCTTTTCGTACCAGCCCGCGCCGAGTCCGAGGATGAGCCGGCCCCCGCTGATGTGGTCGACGGTGCGCGCCATGTCGGCGAGCAGGTCCGCGTTGCGGTAACCCACGCCGGTGACGAGGAGCCCGATGTCGGCGTGTGAGGTGATCTCGCCCCACGACGCGAGCGCGGTCCAGCCTTCGAAGTTGGCGACGTCAGGCTGCTCGTCGCTCATGATGGGCTTACCGTCCACGATTCCCTCCATAGCCGGGAGGTGAAAGTGGTCGTAGCCGAAGATCACGTCGACGCCCAGGTCGTCGGCGGCCAGGACGGCCTCGCGCCACGTGCGGTAATCGGGCGTGCCCCCGGGCTGGATTTGCACGGCAACGCGGACGGGACGGGTCATGGAGGCTCCTGAGTCAGGGAAGGGCGACTCTTGAGACCAAGTTCACTCGGCGCGGAGTTATTCCGCGTCAGCCCAGGATCGCCCGCGCGGCGCGTTCTGCGATCAGCATGACCGGAGCATTCGTGTTCCCGGATGTGATGGTGGGCATCGCCGACGCGTCGGCCACCCGAAGGCCGGCGACGCGGTACACGCGACAGTCGGTGTCGAGCACCGTGGCGGGCGACTTCGGTACGCCACGTGTGTCGAAGGCTCCCATCGCGCAGGTGCCCACCGGATGAAAGATGGTGGTACCGAGCTCACGGGCGGCCTGCTGCAGGTCTTCGTCGCTCACCAGGTGCGGGCCAGGAAGTAGTTCTTCTGGGCGGTAGCGCGCCAGGGAGGGCGCCGCCATGATCTGCCGCGTCATCCGAAGGCCACGTACGGCGAGCTCTCGATCGGCGTCGGTGGACAGGTAGTTGCAGGAGATCTTGGGGGAGGCCAGCGGATCTGGATCGGCTATCCGCACATGGCCTCGCGAGCTGGGTCGCAGATTGCACACCGAGGGCGTGATCGCTCCGAAGGTATGCAGCGGTTCGCCAAACTTGGCCAACGACAAGGGCTGCACGTGCCATTCCAGATTGGGACTGGCCAACGCGGGATCGCTCTTGGCGAAGGCTCCCAGCGTGGAGGGCGGCATGGTCATGGGTCCCGAGCGCAGTAACAGGTACTGAAGTCCCATGCCGGCGCGGGTGATCCAGTTCCGATACAGCGTGTTGACGGTCCGGGCGCCCTTCACCCGGTAGACCGTTCGCAGCTGCAGGTGGTCTTGGAGGTTTTCACCCACTCCTGGCAGGTCGACCGACACCGGCACCTGATGCTGGGTGAGGAGCCCGGCCGGGCCCAGGCCCGAGGCCTGCATGAGCTGCGGCGACCCAATCGCCCCTGCACTCAGGATCACCTCCCGGCGGGCCCGGACGTCGAGCATCTGGCCGTCTTTGAGCAGCCGCACACCGGTGGCGCGATGCCGAGCGGTGGTCCACGCGCCGCGACGCTGATCGTCCTGCACCTGGTCGTCCATCAGCAGCTTCACGGCCTGGGTGTTGGTGTAGACGGTGAGGTTTGATCGCTTGGCGACGGGATGAAGGAAGGAATCGGCCATCGACCAGCGACGGCCGCGCCGTTGGTTGACGTGAAAGTACGCGCTGCCGGCGTTGTCCCCGCGGTTGAACTCCTCGATCGGGTTGATGCCCATCTGAGCAGCGGCCGCCTGCCAGGCGTCCAGAATCTTCCAGCGCACCCGCGGCCGCTCGACGGCGATCTCACCACCGGCGCCGTGCCATTCGTCGGCCCCGCCGAAGTAGTCCTCCAACTCCTTGTAGATCGCCAAGGTGTCGCCGGCACCGTCCCGGCCGCCCCACAGCCACCGGTCGTCACCGGTGGCCCGAGCCCAGAGTTCGTAATCGGAGGCTTGTCCGCGCATGTGGATCATGGCGTTGATCGACGAGCTGCCGCCGATCACGCGGCCCCGCGCGTAGTGGATGCTGCGGCCGGCCAAACCGGGGTCGGCCTCGGTCGCGAAGCACCAGTCGGTGCGTGGGTTGGCGATCGTGTATAGGTAGCCCACCGGGACCTTGATCCAGAACCAGTTGTCCTTGCCGCCGGCCTCGATCAAGAGCACACGGTTATCGGGGTTGGCGCTAAGCCGATTGGCGAGCAGGCAGCCCGCACTGCCTGCCCCCACGATGACGAAGTCGAACTCGGTGGCGGGGCTCATTCCGGAATCGTTCCTCCAATGGCGTCGGCTGCGAACCCCCAGTGTGCGCGAGACCCGCACGAGGCGTGCCGTCGTATCCTCGGTTGACGGTGATGGCTTCGAAGGGAGCAGCGATATGAGCGTGGCCTGGGTGGCGTTGACGCCCGTCGCGGCGTGGCTGGGATATTTCAGCTGGCGACTCATCCGTCGACGTCGTTACTGGGACGACGACCGGGTCGCCGAGCGACGCCGTCGCGCCCTTGCCGACCCGCGAGTCGATCTCAGCGCAGGGCACGGTGGCCAATCAAGCATTCCAGGGGCTTCCGGAGCGCTCAACGGGTGACGCGACGACCGCATCACGTCGTGGTCCTCGTCCTCGACGGGGCGCTCCCGTTGGACGTCGGGATCCCGGCAGAGGTGTTCCACCCGGAGACGGGGTTCGGATACGAGGTGTCGGTGTGCGGGGTCACCGCCGGAACGGTGCCGTCCCACGGGGCCTTTGGCTACGCGGTCCCGCGGGGCTTGGACGCACTGGCTGACGCGGACACGATCGTCGTCCCGGGGTACGCCCCGGCGGGTCGGCCGATTCCGGTGGAAGTGGGCGAAGCGCTCCGGACCGCCGCAGCGCGCGGGGCACGCGTCGCGTCGATCTGCTACGGCGCATTCGCCCTCGCGGACGCCGGCCTACTCGACGGCCTGCGCGCGACGACGCACTGGGATGCGGCGGAGAAGTTCGCGGCGCGGTATCCCGACGTCACGGTCGAGCCGAACGTGCTCTTCGTCGACGAGGGGTCCATCCTCACCTCCGCGGGGGCTGCCGCCGGTCTCGACCTGTGCCTGCACATCGTTCGGTGCGACCTCGGTGTCGGCGCGGCGAACGAGATCGCCCGAGGGCTCGTCACCGCGCCCTACCGGACCGGAGGTCAGGCCCAGTACCTGCCTAAGGCCAGCTCGGCAGCGCACGGCGAAAGCCTTGCCGCGACACGCGAATGGGCCATGACGCAGCTCGACCAGCAGCTGACGATTGCCGGACTCGCTGCACACGCGCGAATGTCGCCCCGAACGTTCCTGCGTCGCTTCGCCGAAGAGACCGGCAGCACTCCGCTGCAGTGGATTCTCCGGGCGCGGGTGGACACCGCCCGCGAACTCTTGGAGAGCACGAGGCTGTCGGTCGACCGCGTCGCCGAACAGGTCGGCCTTGGAACGGGATCGAACCTCCGACTGCACTTTCGCAGGCTGCTGGATGTGTCGCCCTCGGAGTACCGCGCCACCTTCTCCGGACGGAGCTGACCGCTACGAGATGCGTTGGGGCAAAGCGACGGTGTCGCCTGCCACGTCGATGGCGACCTTGCCGCGGAGCGCATACGACCGTCTGTTCTCCATGATCTCGTGAGCCTCGCCCATGCGAGCGAGCGGGAGCGTCGCGCCGATGACCGGCTTCACCAGTCCGCGTTCGACGAGCGTGGTGAGCGCGTCCAGCTTGCCCGTGTTCTGCCGTGTGAAGACGAAGTGGTATGCAGCGTTCTTGCCCCACGCCTCTATGAGGTTTTGCGGCTGCGCGATGTCGACGATGCTGACGACGCGCCCGAAGTCGGCCAGCGTCAACGGACTTCGGGTGAGCGCGTCGCCACCGATCGTGTCGTAGACGACGTCGACGCCCTTACCTTGAGTCATCTCGGCGACGGCGTCGACGTAGTCCGTCGACGTGAAGTCGACGGCCGCGTCGGCTCCGAGAGAGCGCACGAACTCGTGGTCGCCGGCTTTTGCGGTGGTGATCACCCGTGCGCCGATCGCCTTCGCGATCTGGATCGCGATCGTGCCGACGCCGCCCGCGCCGCCATGGATGAGGATCGTTTCCCCCACCATGAGATGAGCCCGCGTCACCAGGGACTCCCAAACCGTTCCGCCGACGAGGGTCAGGCTCGCGGCCTCCAGGTGGCTGAGATTCTCGGGCTTGCGGCCGACGAGGTCGACGTCGGCGACGTGCTGCTCGGCGTATGAGCCGGGGCCACCAAAGATTTGGGGCGTGTAGTAGACCTCGTCGCCGACCCGGAACTCGGTGACATGCGTTCCGGCTTCCTCGACGACCCCGGAGACGTCGTGCCCGATGATTGCCGGGAGCGGCACGAGATCCGCGTAGTCTCCGCGACGGATTTGGTAGTCCAGCGGGTTGACGGCGGTGGCATGGACGCGCACTCGCACCTGGCGGGGGCCGACGGGCGGTACGGGGACGTCGCGCAGTTCGAAGGCATCGGGCCCTCCGAAACGTCCGAGCACAACGGCTTTCATCGAATCGGGCATCTCGGTGTTCCTCTTCGTGGTTCTGGGGGCGGGCCGCGCCGGGCGGGAGGTTCTCTCCCAGTGTTGCGGGAATGCGCACCACTCTCTAGTGGCGGCAATGCCGATATTCGCGAGGATAGTGACACGCGGTTTCCCGTAGGAACGTCGTCACTGCCGACGGATCGGTGATGGCCAAACCCCTGCCACTGACCAAGCCGAGCTGAGCAAGTACCTGGGCATGGTCCCAGTAAAGTCGCTCGCTGCTCATCAGGCCGTCGCGGAATGTCACGAACACGGCAAAAGGCACTTCCAGTGCAACACCGGTTGGCGCAAGACCCGGCAGCAGGTAGGGAATTTCACGATCGTGGAGGATTTTCATGATCGCCTGGTCGACCAGGAAGTCGTCTCCTACGAAGCGAGCGACGGGCTCGTTGACGGTGCCGTCGGGTATCGCGGGGATGAAGACGTCCCGGTAATACTCACGCAACGCTTCGCGACCCGTTGCACCGCTCATCGTGGGGAGATGCATGACGCTCGCGTCCGAAACCATCGTCGATACGGCCGCATCGGCGTCTTTGGTTTCGAACTCATAGCGGGCGTGGCGTTCCCAAAGTTCAATTATCGCTTCGCGCTTCATCGTCGACCACCCGAAATGCTGACGTGCGTCATGGCGTAGAGGGGGTCAGGCACGTCGTCGGCACCGTCGATGCAGCTGTCAAAGAACATACCGACTTCAACGATCAGAGAGATGCTTCTATTCGGAGCAAGGCGGCTAACTCGCTGTGTCATAACGCTGAAACAGCTGGGAGTCAATAATATTGAGTGCGATTGACATAGGTTGAGTGTCAATTCTGCATCTGGCGGCAAGAAATGGGCAGTATGAACACGAGATTCCCAGTAGGTACGCACGCCAAGGCGAACGCTTCGACACCGCGCGTCGGCTGGCATTCGACGCCGGATGCCAGCTTCAGCAGGGGCGACCGCTCGCTGTCTGACCGAAGCGCGTTGGCGGGCGCAATCGGTGCCGTTGCCGTCTTGTGTTCTGTTCTCACGTGCGGAGACTCGGCCGCCGCGCCAGATGGCTGTGGGTTGACCACCGGGCGGCAACAAGCGCTCGTCAGCGCGTTCGCGGCGGCCATTGTGCAAGATGACCATATGGGGATCGCCGCTCATGCTGCCCCGGACATTACGTGGACGATTCCCGGTACCAGCGTGGTATCAGGTCGTGCATCCGGTATCGACGAGGTTACGGGGCTCGCCGACACGTTCGCCCAATACGGATTGCACATCACGCCGAAGAGCTCCGCATTTGGTCGTGACTCCGTTGCAGTAACGCTGCACGACACCGGCGAGCACGCTGGCAAGCGGCTCGATCAGGACGTCGTGAACGTCCTCACCCTTCGTGATGACAAAATACAAGATGTAACAGCGCATTTGACCGACGTCAAGTCGTTTGACGCATACTTTTCCTGACCGGGAGCCGGCTCTTCTCGAGCGATTGCCCCTTGATCATGTCGGCGTCGTTGCCGCATGCCGACGTCCCGGGTCCTTCACCGTAGCCATAGAATAACGAGCACTATATAGTGGTCGTTATTCCCCGTTGACGGCCGACGACGAACCGTTGCGCTGGACATCATGGAAAGAATGCGCGAGATCATGAGTCACCAGTCTGAGAGTTCCGATCGGCCCACGCCCGATGATGACCACCGTGGAACGCCGGCCGTGACGTTCACATCGATACCGCTCAACCCGCCGTGGCCTCGGCCGCGGGCACCGCACCTTGGATCGAAAGAGTTACGGACCGTGGACGTCCACCACGAAGTACTGGACGTCAAGGGGATTCTCGTCGAGACGTACGGCACCCAGTCGAGCAGGCCACCCCTGTTAATGGTCCACGGTGGATGCCAGGGGAGCTGGGCATGGCACAAAGTCGGCCCGCGTCTGGCCAGCGCGGGGTGGTTTGTCGTGTGCCTCAATTGGTTTGGCCACAACGGGTCGACGGCGCTCTCGCCACCCGTGGCGCTGAACCGGTCGATCCTCGACGTAACCACAGAGATCGATGAGGTTGCAGATCACTTCGGCCGCAAGCCGGTTCTGGTGGGACACAGCATGGGTGGTCTGGCGAGCCTGGCCTTTGCCGGTGCCCAACCTCTCGCCGCCTTGGTACTGCTGGCGCCAGTTGTTCCGGCAGCCTTCGCGGCGCAACCAGTCGATCTGCCCGTCGATCCCACAACGATGTGGTTTCCCCCTCCGCAACTGGTCGACCATGCATGGTGGGGTGAAGTCAGTGACGAGGAGGCGCAGCTCTACAGATCGCTCATGTGCCCAGAGTCGCCGCGAGCAGTCTTGGAAGCAACACGTTGGCTGTGCCACGTGGATACGTCGAGCGTGGTACACACCCCGACGCTCATGATCGGCGCAGAGGACGACCTACTGGTGCCTCCCGACGCCGTTCGAGCACTTGCCAACTCCGTCGAAGCGGACTTCGTCGAACTAGGTGCGACCGGTCACGGAATTCCACTGAACCCGGTTTGGGCTGACGCAACTGCGACAATCCTGAATTGGCTCCCGCAGCACACTTGACCTGCGCCGCTTCATGCCTGAGCAGGTCTAGGTGGGGTTGATCTCGTCGAGGCTGAGCAGGGACGTTCGCGGGCCGACGAGCGCCACCGCAGCGATGACGATAGCAAGCGCGACGACGACGACCGTGAACATCGCGGGTGCACCGTAGGCATAGAGAACCGGCAGCAGGACGAACGGCAGGGCCCCGCCGGACAGTCGTGACAGCGAGTACGTCAGACCGACAGCGGATGCGCGCACATCGGTAGGGAATATCTCGGCCTGATACACGTGGTAGATGTTGGAAAAGACATTGCTAATCGCGGTCGTCGAAAATCCGCACACAACGATCAATACGACGTTGTCGACCGTCGCGAATATCAGACCCGAGATGGCCATCAGCGCCACGGACCCCATCAAAAGTGATTTGCGGTCGAAGCGTTGCATCAGTGGGACGGCCAGCGCAGAGCCGACTGGGTAGCCGATGAACGACAACGCGGTGTAGAGCAACGAGGAGGTGACGTCGAATCCGCGCGCGACCAGGACGAGTGTGGCCAACGTTCCGAACCCGTAGTAACCAAGTGGTTGGAGGAGGTGGAAGACCACCATCATGGCAAATCGACGCCGGTAAGGGGGCGTTGACAAACGCGCCATCGGCTTTGGCCTGCTCGTCGGAAGCTCTGTGGGACAGCGAGAGTAATCGGTTTGACGTTCATGTTTCCGGGCGGCGGTCTCGTTGAAGCCGGACGTGGATTCGAACTGCGCGAGCGCCTGCTGAGCCTCGGGCATTCGTCCGACAGAGGCCAGCCAGCGTGGAGACTCGGGAAGGCTACGCCGCATTATGGATACCAGAACTGCGCCGAGGCTCCCCAAGGCTAGAAGGATTCGCCACCCGGCGACACCAAGGACGTCGCGCCCGGTCAGGGCTAGCGCAAGGAACCCGAGCACGGGCACGGCGAGGAACGAGCACGTATAGGCCCAAGCGGCCAGTCGACCGAGATGGGACCGCGGAAGCACCTCGGACAGATAGGCGTCTGCCACCGGATACTCGGCGCCGATGCCGACGCCAGCCAAAAAACGGCTTGCGACAAGTAGATACGGCCCACTGGCAAAGGCGCCGATCAACGACCATACCGAGAACCACACCAGGGTGAGCACGAATGCCCTCTTGCGACCGACGATGTCGGCCAGTCGAGTGAGAAGTGCAGCTCCGACGAACATGCCCAGGAACGCCGAAGCCATGAAGAACTTCAATGTCTCTTCGTCGACCGCGTACTCCGACTTCAGGGCAACACCAATTGCGCCCGAGAGGAATATCTCGTATATGTCGAAGAACAGTCCAAGTCCGATGGCCCACACCACTCGACGGTGAACTCGGCCCACTGTCAACCGGTCGAGTCGCATCTCGACTTCGTCGAGCGCAGCTCCGCGCCGGTCTGGGTCCGACGGTGACATCATCGGCGAACCCAACCGGAGCGCCGACGAACACCAAGTGCGATGACCGACCCGTCGACGACGGGCATTACATCCCGCTCCATCTCGGCAATTTTCGGGAAGGAGACCCTCGCCACTGGACTTTGTACAAGTCGGCGCGGCGACCGACCCAGACAAGCCCAAGACGCAAGCAACCAAACTCGCTGCGCCGCCTGCTCGCTGGACGGAGAAAAATTGGACGGGGTGGACCTGAAGGTGATCACTTGGCGACAATCCTTGTCTGTGACGCGTCTTGGGTTGGCGACCTCGTTGAACCCTGTGTCGTCATGTGAACGCCCACTGTCATTGCGATCCGTACGATCACGACCACTATGCTATATGCGGGCCATCGTCAACGCCATCATCTTCGTTCAGGCCAACCCGTGGGGCGTCGCCACCGCTGTCTTGCAACACTATTGGACATGTCGATGAGTGTGAGGATTCGTCGAAGGCTTGCGGAGCGCTGAGTGCACTCGATGCATCACGGCATGAGATTCTGCTGACTTGCTCCAGCGTCCAGTGGTGACTTCTGCACCTGCCAGTCCGAACCGCGCCAAGGGCGTCCCCGTAGTGGGTTGCACGGATTCTTCGTCGGCGAGACGGGACTCCATGAGGCGAGCGCCATGCCTGGGCCGCCGATCGATCGAACAGGTTCTCCGGCAATGCCCAGTCAGCGGTCTGGCTCACGAGTGCGTCACGGGTTTGTGCCGATACGTGGCTGACCCGCAAGAATGGTTGTCAGTTGCCGCAGGTTCCGCCCTGAGTCGACCCGCCGCCCATTACAGGATAGCGGTGGTGATGCAAAGGCGTATGGTTGTGAAGAACCTGGGAATCCAGAAGGGACGGCGGCATGCGATATCCACCGAATCAGAAAGCCGAGGCGCGTGCGGCACTGTTGCAGGCCGGTATGCGGGAGATGAAAGTCGCTGGCTTCAACGGGATCGGAGTGGACGGACTCGCGTCCGCGGCGGACGTCACATCGGGGGCGTTCTATTCCAACTTCGTCAGCAAGGCAGAGATGCTTCAAGCGATTGTCGAAGTTGCCGTCGGTGAGCCATTTCTCGCAGACAGCGAGTCGGGTACCAAAGCCGAGAAGCGTTCACAACTCAAGAGGTTCCTGTCTGATTATCTCAGTGCCGATCACGTGGAGAATCCGGGCGATGGCTGCGTTATGCCTGCGCTGAGTGCCGATGTAGCGCGGGCGAGTGCCGCGACTCGGGAGACGTACGAGAGCAGGATCGTGGCGCTGGCGGAGCGGGTGGCAGACCTGCTCGACGGCAGGCGACCTGACCGGGAGCGCCGAGCATGGAGCATCGTTGCGCTGATAGTGGGAGCCGTATCGATCTCGCGGGCCATGTCCACACCCGCTACCCAGATCGAAGTGGTCGACGCTGCGAGACGGACTGCTGGCAGACTGATGTCGCCGGCCGGACCGCCCAAATGACAAGTAGACATCCCGCTCGGCACACGCACTCCGGAACCGACGAAGCGCTCGTCGCCCTCAGTCATGCCAATTGTCGACTTGCAGAACCGGATGTTCACGGAAAGTCATGCAGGAGTTGCTGATAACGCGGTGGTCAACATGAATGGCCAGATTGACGGTGCCCATCCTGGTGCGCGGTGGCGTTCGTCGTCGAGCATGCCGTCGCGCACGGTGTTGGTCGCGATGAAGGAGAACGGGGCCGTGATGCGGTCTTGCAGCTGATCGTGGTCAGCTTTGGTGGGGGATTGTCCACCGTATCTGCGAGATGTGATGTCGGTTGGCTAGTTGCGCCGCCTGGGGCTATGCGGCGGTCCCCGGGTAGTGCAATTCGAAGAGCGCGCGATTGTCATTGACGAATTCTTGGACAGTGGAAAGGGGTTGGCCGACTATGCGGCGCGCGGTGTCATCGACGCCGGCCAAGAGACCTTCCTGTTGATCAAGCGTCACCGCCTCGAAGTGCTTGAGCTTGGCGACGTCATCGGATAGCCCGATCAGTTCGAGGAACGTTGTCACCGTGACTTGCTCGTAGGGCATGTCTCTGTCGAGTACTCGACTGACCTCAGCGGCTAGCTCTTGATGGCTGTACTCGACTGGACCGGTCAGGGTGTAGACCTGACCACCATGTTCGGAGGGATGCGCGAAGATTTTGGCGGCGGTCAACGCGATGTCGCTGGCCGCGATGGGCGCAAAACGGCTTCCGGCGTCAAACGGCATGGCATACCGGCCATATCGGACCAGATGTGACACGTAGAGCAGCCACTGCATGAAGAACGTGACGCGCAGATGCGTGGTGGGCACACCCGACCAGTTGAAGACCTGCTCGGAAAGCCAGTGGTTCTGCGTGGCCTTGCTGCGCGCGTGGGGCCTCGACTGAATGTGGGACATGTTCACAATCATCTCGAGATCCCGTTCCTTCGCGGCCTGGGCGAACATGACCGCAGCCTCGACCAGGCCTTCCCCGACCGGGTAGTTGAAGTAGGCGCGCTGCACGCCATCTAGAGCTGTACGCACGTCGCGGAAATCAAGTAGATCACCGAAGACGACCTCGGCGCCCTTGTCGCGGAGCTGCTGGGCACGGGCATCGTCCTTGCGGACCATGGCACGGACCTGTAAACCCTCAGTGATTAGGTGGTCGACCATCGGTCGGCCGGTATCGCCTGTGGCTGTGCTGACCAGAACGGTAGGCATCGAGTTCCTCTTTCCTTCGTGGGAGATCCTCTAGGACACCGGTTCTCGTCATCCCGTTGGAGTGACTGGACCGGCTAAGTTACTTAATATTAGTTACTAGCAGAATACAAGTCATGAGGTGCCGACAACATTCCCCGTCGGGGTACATTCCTTGGTCGACGCCTGGAGACCGCCCAACCCGAGTTGGGCGGTCTCCAGGCGTAAGTGCAGGCTGTGCAACCTACGAACACTCTGGCCATCTCCGGCAGTTCTATTGTGGAAGGCGTGACCGAAACGCGGCTGCCGCTCTACCCCTGCTCCTACATCGAGGTCGCCTTTGGCTCGCTCGGCAAGCGCTGGATGGGTCAGCTGGTAGATCTACTTCTTCAGCGCCCGGCACGTTTCAACGAACTGCTTGCCGCGCTTCCCGCGCTGTCGAGCCGTGTGTTGAGCGAACGACTCACAGAGCTTCAGGACATCGGGCTGGTCGAGCGCGAAGTCGACCCCGGGCCGCCGATCACCGCGACTTATCGGCTCACTGAACGTGCTCAACGGCTCGGCCCGGCGATGGATGCGTTGCGGGTATGGGCCGGTGCACCAGTCGACGAACAGGGGCGACCGCTCCCGCCGCAACGTTGAACATGTTGGATTGACGGGCGGCCCGTCGGTACGGCCATCGACAAGCGACGCTAGTGGGCGCGTCTTTCGGTAACAGCGCCCTCTGCGCGCCGGCCCTTCACCGAATGGGGGGAGCCACCCGGGCGACAGACGTCACGCCTTCGGTCCGCGGCGCGCCTTCGCTTGGGTGCGCTTCGTGGTCGGCCGGGCGATTCCGTTGACGACGATCGTGAGTAGACCCTCGGTTTCCAGGGGGTCCCTGGTCGTCTCGGTGGTCATGGCGATCGCGTTGAGAAGTGTTGTGACGTCGACCATTTTCACATCGGGGCGAACCGCACCCTCGTCGACCGCCCTGGCCAACAGCGCGGTGCCGATCGACTCAACCGGTGCCTGGCACGCGGCAACGAATCTTGAATCCTCGCGACCGCCAGAGGCAAAGGCTGCTGCCAGGCCGTGCTTGGCCCGGACGTGGTCGACGTAGGCGCGCAGCCACTTGTCGAGTGCCTGCGCCCCGTCGGGTTCGGCCAGCAACTCCTCGCCAAGGGCGCACAACGCTTCCACTTCGGTCACGCATACCGCGACGAGCAGATCTCGGCGGTCGGGGAAGTGCCGGTAGAGGGTCGCGTTGCTGACCCCGGCGCGCCGCGCGATTGCATCCAAGGGGGCGCCAGGCCCGTGAGCGGTGAACATCTCGTCGGCGGCAGCGAGGAGCGCTTCATAGCTGCGACGGCCGTCAGCCCGCAACGGTGGGTGCACCAGGTGGCCGAGCGTGGAACGCGCAGCGGTGATCGGTGGTCGTCGTGGCACGGGTCCTCCGAGCGGCTTGATAAACGGGGAAGTCCGGAGTTATGGTACGACGACCGCTAACCGGGGATTTCCCCGGATAACGGGACCGAAAATGGATAGGGACGAAATGGGAACGGAGCACTGCGATGTTCAAGGTGCTGAGCTACCTGGTCAAGCGGGACGGAATGAACATCGAAGACTTCGTCGAGTATTACGAAAACCGCCATGTGCCACTCATTTTGAGTCTGGCTCCGGTTCCGGTCGTCTACAAGCGCCACTACCTTCAACACGGCGACGCGGCCAACTTGGGCGCGGGGACGATTGACTTCGACGTGGTCACCGAGATCGCGTTTGCCGACAGGGCGGCGTTCGAATTCTGGTCGGACGCAGTCGGAACCGGGGACAACGGCGATCGGGTAGCCGCTGACGAAGCGCGTTTCCTCAACCGTTCACGCACGCGGGCCTGCGTGGTCCACGACCACGTCACCGCGGGATGATGACTTCCGCATCGGTGTACGTTCGAATTCGTGCGTGGTGACGAACGAGTCCAGAACATCGTCCTGGGTGACGTCGAGGTCATCCGTGCCGTCGAGTGGCACGAGCCCTTCCTGCCGACGGGTGAATTTCTCCCAGACGTGGCGGCCGAGGTGTGGACGGCCAACGCGGACTGGTTGATGCCGGAACATTGGCAACCCGATACCGGCCGGATGGTCATCGCGCTGCAAACCTGGGTACTTCGAAGCGGCGGCCGAACCATCTTGGTCGACACGGGTGCTGGTAACCGGCGCGAGCGGCCGGGAATGGCGCCCTGGTTCGACCAACGCGAGAGCGATCTCTTGGCGTTGCTCGCCGATGCCGGCGTAGAACCGCGAGACGTCGACGTCGTCGTCAACACGCATCTC
>Ga0247742_10001626_pt1 | contig 15334 bp, 16 predicted proteins | sample UWRJL208509C2_FD_180944 | JGI IMG/M metagenome (GOLD analysis project Ga0247742, IMG submission 180944) | Plant litter microbial communities from Arlington Agricultural Research Station in Wisconsin, United States - UWRJ-L208-509C-2 | ecosystem: Environmental > Terrestrial > Plant litter >...
TGGTATTTACATTAGTGATAAGCTGGTAAAAGGTCAGAATATTGACATTACTCTTAGTGGTATCTCTGAGCGTTATTTCAATTATATGAGCAAAATCATCAGTATTTCGTCGGCAGGAGGTCCCTTTCAATCACCACCTGCTTCTTTAAGAGGTAATATTATTAATACTACTGATGAAAACAACTATGCATTAGGATATTTCAGCCTTTCCGAAGCTGATACCCGAAATCATATAATCCAATAAACTTCTATACGGTAATTTTCCTATCTTTACTTGCTATTGTACACAACACCGAATATCAAATAACATGTCCTCACACCATATAGTCCGAGATGATCAGGAACCTGCATTAATAATTGCCAATGGAGCTGCCTGTAGTGAAGAACTCCTGGGGCAACTGTTAGAATGGTCTCCTTTAGTAATTGTACTTGATTCAGCAATAGAAAGAGTGATGAAACTCGACATCAAGGTCGACGTATTACTTGGCGATTTTGATCGTGGTTTTGACCCTCAGGAATTCATAACCTTACAACATCCTATAGCGATTATACATACACCTGATCAAAATAAAACAGATCTTGAAAAAGCATTTGATTATCTGATTGAAAGGAAAATACCAGCTGTAAATGTAGTCTGGGCAACCGGCAGAAGAGCCGACCATACTATAACAAACCTGACAAATATTGTACGCTACAGAAACAAGCTTAAAATTGTAATTCTCGATGACTATTCCAAAATATTCATATTACCGAGGAGTTTCAAAAAATGGTATACTGCAAAAACCAATATATCATTAATCCCTATCGGGATTGTAACAGGTATTACTTCAAAAAATCTGGTGTATGAATTGGATAACGATATATTAACCATCGGTTACCGTACTGGAAGCAGTAACGAAGTAAAAGAAGATGGAATTGTTGTTATTGATCATACAGATGGGGATTTACTGATGATGGAATGTGTAGATTAGTTATTTGATTTATAACAATCTTTCATCCCAGAAGTAATCTTCATTCCTTACAAGCTTTACATTATCAAAAAACAAGGGATGTTTTGTATTAATCACATAATTAAATTCTTTTGGAATTATTGCAGAAGGAACTTTTAAAATTAGTGTTTCCTGGGAGTTATACCAATTTGCACCCATTTCCTGAAGTTGTGGATAAGCATCCAATTTATTCCAACTGGCAGGTAAATCAGCTATTTGAATCTGCTTAATCAGACTCTCATCATCATTAATAGAGATCACTAATAGCTTATAAAGAGATAAAGGCATTATACCGGTTCTGTGAGCAACCAGCTCCAGTGTTGATAATGATCTGCTGGCAGCAGTATAAATTACGAATTGCCCTTTCCTGTTCCATCTGTTCTCAACTCCCGAAGAGTTTAAATCACCTGAATATTTTTCCCTGCAAATTTTAAATACTTCCATTCTTAAACATTATCTCCATATTCAATAGCAGTCAATCTATCGTCTATGAACTTAATTCCTGATACTGTATCTAAATAATTTTTAGGAAGCTTATTATCAAAGTAAAAATTCTGGTTATTTAACCATTTATCAAAATTTTCTTTACTTTCAAAAACATCTACTCCGTGCTCATATAATGACAAAATAAGAACAATATGCTCTTTCATATTTTCTTTAAAACTTGTTTCAGGTTTTCTATAGGCTCTCAGCGTCTTAACACTGATATTGAGCCAGTCTGAAATAACATCATCACTAAAAGTCGTAACTTCCTTTAGATAGATCAAATACTGCCAGTCGATAATATTGTTCTTAACGTAGAAGAAAACATCCGTATAATTACTCATATCAGGGATATTCTCTATTTGTTTTCTTGAAAGTGAGCGAGCCGTTCCCATAAGAATATAATTTATTCAACAAATTTAGGTAAAATTACCGAATTAAAAGAGAATTATTGCCGTTATTTATATTTCATATAAATTCTTATTAAATTATGAATTTTTACTCTATAAACTATTTGCAAATACATTCTAAAAGGCGTTAATTTGGTTGAAAGTAAAATATAATTCTATGTCACATCCACAAATAAAAATTACAAATAACGAATTGCTTTCAGACAACTGGTACATTCTGAGAAAAGTAGTATATGAATATCAAAAAAAGGATGGCTCATGGGAAACCCAATCACGCGAAATATATGACCGCGGAAACGGAGCTACAATTCTACTTTATAACAAAAAAGATAAAACTATTATCCTGATACGCCAATTTCGCATGCCGACATATATGAACGGAAACGAAACAGGAATGTTAATCGAATCCTGTGCCGGATTGCTGGAAAAAGATAATCCTGAAGAATGCATCCGCCGGGAAACAGAAGAAGAAACAGGCTACAATATCAAAGATGTAAAGAAAATATTTGAAGCTTATATGTCACCCGGTTCAGTAACAGAAATCGTCCACTTCTTTGTAGCCGAATATTCCAAAGAGATGAAAACAGGAGAAGGTGGAGGCCTCGATACCGAAAACGAAAATATTGATGTACTCGAGCTGCCTTTTGACAAAGCAATGCAGATGATAGAAACTGGCGAAATCAAAGATGCCAAAACCATAATGTTATTACAATATGCTAAAATCAACGAACTTTTAAATTAACCTTCGCTTAAAAGGGATTGACTATCTTTGCATTGAAAAGCAAATAATGAAATCTAATACACCTCAAGAAAAAACAAATCTGCATATCCGAAACTCACACCGATTCGGATACGATTTTGCGGAATTGATACAAGCCAGTCCTGAACTTAAACCTTTTGTGTTTACTAATGAGTATCAGATAACAACTGTAGATTTCAGTAATCCCGATGCTGTAAAAGCATTGAATAAGGCATTGCTGATATCAGGATATGATATCCACAACTGGGACATACCCGATAACTACCTCTGCCCTCCTATACCTGGCCGCGCCGATTATATTCACTATATAGCAGACCTGCTGGCAGATTCGAATAAAGGCATTATCCCGGAAGGCGAAAATATAACCGGACTTGATATAGGCATCGGTGCTAATTGCATTTACCCAATAATAGCCAATACCGTTTATGGATGGAGTTTTGTTGGGACAGACATTGATGAAGATGCTATAGCGAATTGTAGTAAAATCATAGAGGCCAATCCAAGACTAGTCGACTTTATTAGTTTACAACAACAGACTAATCCTCGTTATATATTCAGAAATATAATCCTGCCTGAAGACAGGTTTGCATTTACAATCTGTAATCCCCCGTTCCATTCATCCAAGGAAGAGGCGACAAAAAGTACTGTCCGTAAACTGACCAATCTCGAAAATAAAAGACCAGAGAAACCAATACTTAATTTTGGTGGCCATAATGCCGAACTGTGGTGTGAAGGTGGGGAATTTGGATTTATCACACAGATGATTTACGAAAGCGCTAAATATGCCATGCAATGTTTATGGTTCACTACTTTGGTTTCTAAAAAAGACAACCTTAAAGGACTTTACCGTATCCTGAACAAAGCTAATGTTGTGGAAATAAAAACTATTGAAATGGCCCAGGGACAAAAGAACAGCCGCATCTTGGCATGGACATTCTTATCGGAAAGCCAACAACAAAACTGGAAGTTTTAAGTTTTTGTAAACGGTTTATTGGGCAATTCAATTGTAAATTTGTAACTTGTCAACTCAGTGATTTGGTTTACCCAGCAACTTAGCAACTAAAAACATGAAATTTCAGGTAGTATCCGATTATCAGCCAAAAGGTGACCAACCCCAGGCAATAGAAAAATTAGCACAGGGAATTGTCGATGGTGAAAAATTTCAAACTCTACTCGGAGTAACCGGTTCAGGAAAAACTTTTACTGTTGCTAATGTTATACAGGAAGTACAACGTCCAACACTAGTTTTAGCCCATAATAAAACACTGGCTGCCCAACTCTATTCGGAATTCAAGCAATTTTTCCCAAACAATGCGGTTGAATATTTCGTATCCTATTACGACTACTATCAGCCCGAAGCATTTATGCCTGTAACAGGTGTGTTCATTGAAAAGGATCTATCCATCAATGAGGAACTCGAGAAAATGCGTATGAGTACCACAGCTTCATTACTTTCCGGACGACGTGATATCCTGGTAGTGGCTTCCGTTTCGTGTTTATATGGTATTGGAAACCCTATAGAATTCCAAAAAAATATTATTGGGGTTGCCAAAAACCAAATTATATCAAGAACCAAACTATTACATTCACTGGTACAAAGTTTATACGCAAGAACTGAAGCCGACTTCAATCCTGGGAATTTCAGGATTAAGGGCGATACGGTCGAAGTTTTTCCGAGTTATTCTGATGAAGCCTACAGATTACATTTCTTTGGAGATGAAATTGAAGAAATTGAAAGTTTCGATCCCAAAAACGCCCAGGTTCTGGAGAAATTCGAGCAATTAAACATCTATCCCGCAAATATGTTTGTAACCTCTCCTGATGTACTTCAAAATGCAATATGGGAAATACAGCAGGATCTTGTAAAACAGGTTACTTATTTTAACGAAATAGGTAAAAATCTCGAAGCCAAGCGTCTTGAAGAACGCACTAACTTCGATCTGGAAATGATCCGTGAGCTTGGTTACTGTTCCGGCATTGAAAATTACTCCCGATATCTTGACGGCAGGATGCCAGGAACACGTCCGTTCTGTCTGTTGGATTATTTTCCTAAAGACTATCTGATGGTGATTGATGAAAGCCACGTTACCGTATCCCAGGTACATGCTATGTATGGAGGTGACAGAAGCCGAAAGGAAAATTTAGTAGAATATGGTTTTCGTTTGCCAGCAGCAATGGATAACCGACCTTTGCGCTTTGAAGAATTTGAGGCAATGCAGAATCAGGTGCTTTATGTTTCCGCAACTCCGGCAGACTACGAACTTGAAAAAAGCCAGGGTGTTTATGTAGAACAAATTATCAGGCCAACCGGCTTAATAGATCCAATAATAGAAGTACGGCCAAGCTTAAACCAGATTGATGACCTCATTGAAGAAATTCAGTTGAGGGCAGAAATTGATGAGCGTGTACTCGTCACCACACTAACCAAAAGAATGGCGGAGGAACTGGCCAAATACCTCACCAAAGTATCTATCAGATGTCGCTATATACACTCGGAAGTAGATACATTAGAGAGAATAGAAATCATGCAGGATTTGAGAAGAGGTATATTTGATGTACTTATAGGCGTAAATCTGCTTCGTGAAGGACTGGATTTACCTGAAGTATCACTGGTCGCAATTCTGGATGCCGACAAAGAAGGCTTTTTACGAAATGCCCGTTCGCTTACACAAACTATTGGCCGCGCAGCAAGGAATCTTAATGGTAAGGCGATATTGTATGCCGATAAAATGACTGCAAGTATGCAGAAAACAATCGACGAAACCAATTACCGCAGGACAAAACAAATCAATTTTAATACTCAAAATAACCTGGTTCCCCAGGCACTGAATAAAAAAATAGAAAATAGCGCATTCGCTACAAAGAATCCATTAGTAGATTACGAACTGGGACTTGGTGGACGAATAGCTGCAGAGCCTGACACTACATACATGGTAAAAGGAGATATCGAAAAATTGATCCGCGATAAACGCAAGGCGATGGAAAAAGCAGCAAAAGACCTGGATTTTATGCAGGCAGCAAAATTTAGGGATGAAATAAAAAAGCTACAGGAAAACTTAGCATAAACTGCTAAGCTGATTACGAAATAAGTTATATGTAATCTGCTAACTAAATATTGGAAATTGCATTACTAATTATGTTGCTCTTTAAAAGCTTCAAGCAAATAATCCGGATCAATCATACCTGTTGGTGACATTTTTATCATCAACAGTATGCGCTTAGTGACCGAAGGATTAAGTGCCATGTTTATTGCAATCTCCCGAATAGCCTTTTCTTCCTTTTCATGCATAACACCATCAACCTGCATTAATAAAGCAAGCCTGTAAAATTGCTGTATACGCTGAAATTCTGATTTGATAACAATAGTTTTTACTTCCTGATGAAACAAATCATGAAAAATACCTTTCTCAATCTTAAGTTCATTTGCTACGATCCACAAAAACTCATATTCCCTATCATGAAGTTTGCCATCTACTATGGAAAAGGCGATCATTTCAGTCAATAGGCTTATTCTTTCTTCGTAAGTATGCATTTAGTTTTTGTTTTAGCAATATATTTCGATAAAGGTAAAAAGAAAAAATTTCTTTGAAAATTAGAATGTCGGAAAAAATTGAACTCTTCAATATTTATTCAAAAGACATTAAATAATAAATACCGCTCAAATAAATATTAAGCGGTGTTTTAAATTAGATCCTAATTACCGTAATATTATTTAACAGTTCATCATTTAGATATCAATACTCACTAAGACACCATTACTTTTTCTTTCTACTCGTTCCAAAAATATATTCTAAATAAGAATAAATCATAATCAATCATTAAATTTGAAAACAATGCCGGGTACTCATAAATAGAAAATTTATATTTGTCAATCATTGTCGTTTTAAAAACAGTGGGAACTCAAAAATATTAGCCGAAACATCAATTAAGAATACCGAACAAAATACCAGCTCATTATATAATTAACTTATAATACTATGCTAAAATTATTGCTGATTACAGTACTTTCAATATCCGTAAGCTGTAAATTAACTGCACAGGAGAGCACCGCTTCCAAACAAGTATCTACATTTACAATCGATGCACCACAATTAAATACCACAAAGAAAATATGGGTATACCTTCCAAAATCATATTTTCTTTCAGACAAAAAATATCCTGTGATTTATATGCATGATGCCCAAAACTTATTTGACAAAACCACTGCTTTCGCAGAAGAATGGGAAGTAGACGAAACACTCGACAGACTTAAAGCTGAAGTAATAGTTATAGGAATTGAACACGGAAATGATAAGCGTACGGACGAACTTACACCTTATAAAAATGAAAAATATGGAGGTGGTAAAGCTGACGACTATCTCGAATTCATTGTAAAGACTCTTAAGCCGTATGTTGATAATAATTACAGAACGAAAACCAAAGCAAAAAACACTACTATTTTTGGAAGTTCACTTGGAGGACTTGTTTCTTTCTATGCAGTATTGAAATACCCTGAAGTGTTTGGAAAAGCTGGAATATTTTCACCTTCATTTTGGTTTTCAAAAGACATCTATGACCTTATGGAAAAATCCCCAACAACAAAAGCCAGAATTTATTTCCTGTGTGGCGATAATGAAAGCGAAGAAATGGTTACTGATTTGAATAAAATGGACAGACTCCTTGACAGAAACCGTTGCTATTGTCTCAAGCTCACAAAAAAAGTAATTATCAAAGGAGGACAGCACTATGAAAAATTATGGAGGGAAGGTTTTGAAAATGCGTACCTTTGGCTCAAATAATCCAATAATAATCTTCAATACATTTTAAAATGAATAATAACGATATATTTAAAAAGCTTCGTGTAGCATTACAACTGCGTGATGACCAAATAGTAGAAATCCTTGAACTGGTAGATTTCAAGATGTCTAAAACTGAACTTGGGGCTTTTTTCCGTACTGAAGACAACCCAAATTATATGGAATGTGGCGACCAGGTTTTACGTAATTTCCTAAATGGATTAGTCATCCATTTACGTGGTACTAAAGACAATCCAAAAAATGCTATGGATGTTATTAACAAGAACCAACAGGATATCCGTGATAAAAACAGCGGGAAATTTCCAAAAGATTTAGGTACAAAAGCCGCCGCAACCGGAAAACCCAAATCGACTGCAAAACCATATAAAAAGAACACGCCGGCTAAAGCTACCCCAAAAATCCAGGTTGTTGAAAAAGTAAGATTCAATAATGGCAAGAAGAACGGCTAGTAAAATCTATTTAGCAGATCAATAAACTTTTAGCCTCACAAATCCTGAAATCATTCAGGATTTCTTATTTTTGGTAAACAAATAATAACTAAAATCTAAAAACAATGGCAGCAATTAATCCTTATCTTACTTTTAATGGCAACTGTGAAGAAGCTTTTCTTTTCTATCAATCTGTATTTGGAGGCGAAATTTCTTATATGGGAAGATTTAAAGATATGCCTACGGAAAATGGAATGGAAACTTCAGCGGATGATGCTAATAAAATTATGCATGTGGCATTTCCTATAAGTAAAGAAACTGTGCTTATGGGCAGCGATACTTCCGAAGCTTACGGAAAAGTCAATCTGGGAACAAATTTTGCAATCTCCGTAAATGTTGAAAGCATCGAGGAAGCAGACAAAATATTCAATGGCCTTTCTGCAGGAGGTAAAGTACAGATGCCTATGGAGAAGACATTTTGGGGTGCCTATTTCGGTATGTTTACAGATAAATTTGGAATTAACTGGATGGTTAATTTTGACAGTAATGAATCCAAATAAAATACTTATTTTAGTTTAATGCAATTGTTAAATCCTTACAGTACTAAAGAATATAAAGATGAGTCTCTATAAATTTCATTTTAACATTCATGGGAAAATCATCTTATTTTCTTGACTGGGCAAATCTGAATCGCTATGCTAATGATAACAGCAGAATAGAATCAGACACCAAAGAACAAAATTCAATAGTATTTATAGGGGATTCAATTACGGAGGCATGGGAAAATATTGACCCTTCCTTTTTCACAGATAAGCCCTATATAAACCGTGGGATTAGTGGTCAGACAAGTCCGCAAATACTATTACGGTTTAGGGCTGATGTAATAAATCTTAATCCGGTACTGGTTGTCATATTAGCAGGGACAAATGACATAGCAGGTAATACCGGCCCTTCGACACTCGATATGATTTTAAATAATATCATTTCAATGGCAGAATTAGCCAGATGTAATAATATTAAGACAATCTTATGTTCTGTACTTCCTGCTTTTAAATATAAATGGCGGCCTGAAATTGAACCTGCACTAAAAATTATCAGGATTAATGAAATGATAAGAGAATATGCTTTAAAAAATGACATCACATATGTCGATTATCATTCTGCTATGACAAATAACTGTAAAGGTCTTCACTCAGATTATTCAGAAGATGGCGTTCATCCTAATCTCGCAGGTTATAAAATTATGACTCCTTTAATCGAAAACTCAATTGAAACAGTTTTAGAACAAATTAAATTGGAATGATTCATTTTTATGTTAACTATCGTGATCTTTTATAATCGCAACAAGACACATTATAAATTATTACAATGCATTTATTTTTATTAAAAGATTAACAGTATTGTGCTATAAGCAGGTCGCTAAACAAATCATAAAAAGTGAATAATTCCTATAATTTACATGTACTACATATAGTAATTTAGGATTTTTTGTTTAAATTTGAGAATAAACATCGCTGTACTCTCAATAATATAGGGGATTCAAGGTTAAAAAAATAATTAAAATTATCAATCATTCTGAAAACCAATCAATTATAAAATACGTATATATTTAATACAAAAAAATATAAACGTTAAAATTATCTCATAAATATGAATTAAAAAATCACTTAAACAGTAGTATAAAACCTACAATATACATTATCGTTTTATAATTTATATTTATAATTAAAGTCCCCCAACCTATGAACAAAACCTGCCTTACCCAACTTGAAGAAAGTGATAATTTTCTTTTAAAAGCAATCACAGATTGCGATATTGCTTCACTTCGTGCATTTGTACATCCAGAGATAGTCATAACCAATGAAAATGGCCAAGTATTTAATGGTATAGCAAATATGCCTGAGAACAATCCCAAAGTTTTCAAAATAAATAGCACTAAAACAGAAGAAAAATTCACTTCATTCTTTGATAATATAGCTATAATAAATTCCGTAGAAATGAGAACAGGGGAATTTCTAGGACTGCATTTTGAAGGACAATACAGGCTCACGCGAATTTGGAAACGAAACGGGCGATGGAAATTAATTGCGTCAACCACTGTATTAATATAAATAATATTACGTCTAACCTCTCTAGCAGAATCTAAAAAAGGGTATTATGTATATAAATCCTACTTAATACGCACAGTCCGATGAACAGAACACATCAGCAAGTCATTGAGGAAAATGAAAAAAAGCTTTTAAAAGCAGTGACTGATGCTGAAATAGCCGTAATTCACAGCCTCATACATGACGATTTTGTATATATAGATGAAAATGGACAGCTATTTAAAGGCGCTTCAGGCCTGTCCATAAATAATGTAGAATTATTAAATATTAAGAATATTGAGATCCAGGAAAAAACGATTACATTTTTTGATAGTGTTGCAATAGTAAATTCAGTTGAAAAAAGAGATGGTTTTTTTCGTGATGCTCCTTTTTCAGGCCATTACAGATTAACTCGAATTTGGAAATTCTATGGAGGATGGAAGCTCATTGCTACTACGACAGTGCTAATCTAATTTCTATAAATCTCCCCGGTTCTCAATTCCTTCTTTTCAAAGGCCAAGACTTAGGCAAATTATAGCATTCATTATTTCATAAAAAACAAAAAATCCCGGATTTTCATCCGGGATTTTATAATCAAGGTATCAGAAATAATTTGAACACTATAACTAATACGTTTTTATATTATTAACTCAAAGCAGCTTTCACTTGGTCTGCAGCTTCCTGGAATTGAACCGCTGATAAAATCGGCATTCCTGAATTGTCTATTAATTCTTTTGCAATCTCAGCATTAGTTCCCTGTAAACGTACAATGATAGGCACTTTAATTGCATCTCCCATATTTTTGTATGCATCAACAACACCTTGGGCTACCCTGTCGCAACGAACGATTCCACCAAATATATTGATAAGGATCGCTTTTACATTAGGATCTTTTAATATAATACGGAAAGCAAGCTCTACACGTTTTGCATCAGCGGTTCCTCCCACGTCCAGGAAGTTAGCCGGCTCATAACCTGCATATTTGATTAAATCCATAGTTGCCATTGCAAGACCTGCACCATTTACCATACAACCAACAGTACCATCAAGATCGACATAGTTTAATCCTGCTGCTTTTGCTTCAACTTCGATTGGGTTTTCCTCACGAACGTCACGCATTTCAGCATATTTAGGCTGTCTGTATAAAGCATTATCATCAAGATTTACTTTTGCATCAACAGCTATAATTTTATTGTCAGATGTTTTTAATACCGGATTAATTTCAAACATTGAAGCATCAGATCCGATATAAGCATTATATAACGCAACAACAAACTGTGTCATTTCTTTAAAAGCTGTTCCTGACAAACCTAAATTAAAAGCAATTCTTCTTGCCTGGAAAGCCTGGATTCCTACAGAAGGATCAATCTCTTCAGTAAAAATTAAGTGTGGAGTATGCTCAGCAACTTCTTCGATATCCATACCACCTTCGGTAGAATACATAATCATGTTACGTGCTTTGCCTCTATTTAGTAAAACTGACATATAGAATTCCGAAGTTTCGCTTTCTCCTGGATAATATACATCCTCAGCAACTAAAACTTTATGTACTTTTTTTCCCTCAGCAGAAGTCTGCGGAGTAATCAATTGCATTCCAATGATTTGTTCAGCTATTTCTTCAACTTGTTGTAAGTTTTTAGCAAGCTTAACGCCGCCTCCTTTTCCACGACCACCCGCATGAACCTGGGCTTTAATAACGTGCCATCCTGTCCCTGTTTCTGCTGTAAGTTGTTTCGCAGCAGCAACGGCCTCCTGTGGGTTATTAGCAACATAACCACGTTGAACTTTTACACCATAACTGGCTAATATTTCCTTTCCTTGGTATTCGTGTATATCCATATTGAAGTTTTTGACTTTTTAAAGTGGCACAAAAATAACTAAAATCATCTGATTGGCGAAAAGAATTAGAGTTTTTTATTCAGCTATCTAATACGTCCGAAACCGCTCTTTTAAAGCACTCACAGATTTCTATGACTACTACACTATATACAAAATATCCTATAACAAGCCATCAACAACAAGCTTAAAATCTAATTATTAATACTTTACGCAACCATCTTAACAAAAAGACATCATAACTACATAACCTTAAACCAAACCAAATGAAAAATTTAAAAATTCTAATAGCAGTATTAGCATTATTTACACTCTTAAGCTGTAATGACGATGATGGCAATCCGGTAAACACTATTGACGGACAATGGAGACTGGCAAGAGTTTCCGGAGGCCTAACTGGTATTGAACAAACTTTTATGGATGATACAATAAAATGGGAGTTTCATCCAGAAAACAATACCCTTGTGGTTGTAAATAATAACACTGATGAGAATCTTTATGATGGGCTTGAATCGGGCACATATAGTTATACAATAGTCAATAATCCTAATTCTCAAGATTGCACAAATACCTTATTGATCAATAATGAAACTTTTGGATGTGTTACTATAGAAGAATTTAAATTAACAATAGATGATTCTTACGCAGATGGATTCAAATATGAGCTATACCGTAAGCACATAATGTTGGAATAATGCGATTTATGACAATAATTCGACCAGCATTACTCTAAATATCAGCATAATTAATACAAACCTCTACTGTATTGACAGGCAACCAGCAAGATGATTAAAATAACATTTTAAGTTATTTAAGTTTTATAAATAACATTTTGTTATATTTTGTTATTATTCAATACATCTTTTGGCTGCTTACAATTTGTGTGATAGTTTTGTATAAAATTAAGCAAAAGATGCAGCCAAAAGATTTATTACATTTAGCAGAGGAATTCGGTAGTCCTCTATATGTTTACGATGCCGAAAAAATAGAGTCCCAATACAACCGTCTGACTTCCGCTTTTTCAAAGGTTGAACGTCTTCGTATCAATTATGCCGCTAAGGCGCTGTCTAATATTGCCGTATTACAGTTATTAAAGAATATCGGTTCAAATCTTGACACTGTATCCATACAGGAAGTACAACTGGGCCTTCATGCAGGCTTTGCTCCTGACAAAATTATCTATACTCCAAATGGCGTTTCTTTTGAAGAGATTGAAGCCGTAGCCGAAATGGGCGTGCAGATCAATATCGACAACCTTTCTGTATTAGAGCACTTTGGAGCCAAGCATCCTAAGGTTCCTGTATGTATCCGGATTAATCCACACGTTATGGCCGGAGGAAATTCGAATATTTCTGTAGGTCATATCGACAGTAAATTCGGAATCTCTATTCACCAGATGCCACATATTTTACGTATTGTAGAAAACACCGGTATGCACATCAATGGCATCCATATGCATACAGGATCAGATATTCTTGATATAGAAGTATTCCTATATGCTGCAGAAATCCTTTTTGAAGCTGCCAAAAACTTTAAAGAATTAGATTTCCTTGACTTTGGAAGCGGATTCAAAGTACCTTATTCAAAAGGGGATATCGAAACTAATATAGAAGAGTTTGGTAAAAAACTGACCAAAAGATTCAACGCATTTGAGAAAGAATATGGCCGCGAACTCACACTTGCATTTGAGCCAGGTAAATTTCTCGTGAGTGAAGCAGGCTTCTTTCTGGCCAAAGTAAATGTTGTAAAACAAACTACCTCAACAGTATTCGCAGGAATAGATAGCGGATTTAACCATCTGATTCGTCCAATGCTGTATGGCTCACAACACTATATTGAAAACATTTCCAACACAAAAGGAAAAGAACGTTTTTATACAGTCGTTGGTTACATTTGCGAAACAGATACTTTCGCAAATAACAGGCGTATCAATGAAATCACAGAAGGGGACATACTTTGTTTTCGAAATGCCGGAGCTTATTGCTTCTCTATGTCTTCCAATTATAATTCCCGGTACAAACCCGCTGAAGTGCTATGGAAAGATGGAAAAGGAATACTAATCCGTCAAAGAGAAACATTTGAAGATTTACTCAAAAACCAGATCATGCTTGAAGCATAATTCATATAAATTTAAAAGGGTCGTTCAAAAAACGGCCCTTTTAAATTCTAAATAGATGCAGATAACACATTTCTCATCCTATTCTCTCCATCCTATTTCTTTACTCTTGCTTCTTCCCTTTTAGTTCAAAACCTCCTCAAGCACATTTGATTCCGTTCCATTTGGAAAAGTAATTTTTAATTTCTGTGCTAATGTTGGCGCTATCTGAGTAATATATTTTTTATTGTGACTCTCCCCTTTTTTAATATTCCATCCATAAAAAAGTAATGGAACATGGGTATCATAACTATATGGCGTTCCGTGAGATGTTCCTGTAGTACCATATTCAATATACCCGGGTTTGTTAAGTATCACAAGATCTCCATTCTGTGAAGGGTCATAACCTTTGGCTATAAAATTCAGGTAATAATCAGCTCCTGATGAAGCTTCAATTTCTTCCTCTGTATAAACACGCTTAACTTCTTCACGCGCCATTAGGAATGCTGTAAATGACTGTTTAACTTTAACAAGATCAAGACCTTTCCTTTTTATAATCTCTTTATTAAAAAATAAATTATTATTAGAATAATCAAGAATTATATCTTCGCCAAAGGTAGCTGTAGAATAGTTCTTTAATTCCTTACTAAGTGCTCCGTAAGGAATATTAGTAACATTATATTTATTATCTTTTAAATAAGTTACATTTTCCGCTCCTGCATGATCTGCAGTCAGGAAAAGGAGGTAATTGCCTTTCCCTACATTTTTATCAAGATAATCCAGAAAATCAGCGATAGTCTGATCAAGTCGCAGATAAGTATCCTGTAATTCTATGGAACGCGGCCCTATGATATGACCCACATAATCCGTAGAAGAAAAACTTACTGTCAGGAAATCTGTAATATCATCTTTACCCAGTTGTTCTTTCTCTATAGCTTTCTTTGCAAACTCAGCAAGTAAGTCATTCCCAAATGGTGTTGAACGTAAAACTCCAGCATCATTTTTATCATACATCTCCTTTAGATTATAAGGAAATACAGGAGCTTTGCTTCCATATAATTTCCCTTCATACGGATTATCATCTGCCAGACTCTCATTATACGTTTCCTTTGGCTTCAACAAGTCCCATCCCTTATTAATATAAGGCATGTATCGTTTCTCATTATTAAATTCTGTTACCCAATCCGGCAATTTATCACCATAGAAGGTACTTGAAATAAATGCTCCCGTTTTACTATACCAAAAAGCCCAGTTAGCAAAATGACCGGCAGGCAATATTGCCCCGCGATCTTTAAGACTCATCCCAATAACTTTTCCTTTAAAGTTAGTCGCCAAACGCAATTCATCAGTAATTGTAGTACTCAGCAGGTTCTTTGGAGACATCGCTCCTTCTTCCGGAGTACCATCTCCAATAGTCTTTACTGTAGCATCGTCTGTACAATACATACTT
>Ga0247742_10001627_pt1 | contig 15330 bp, 24 predicted proteins | sample UWRJL208509C2_FD_180944 | JGI IMG/M metagenome (GOLD analysis project Ga0247742, IMG submission 180944) | Plant litter microbial communities from Arlington Agricultural Research Station in Wisconsin, United States - UWRJ-L208-509C-2 | ecosystem: Environmental > Terrestrial > Plant litter >...
ACTCCAATACACTAGTGCTGAGTTATCGGGCAATATCTTGAACTTGAAAGAAGGACGAGCGTTCTGTGAGCCACCATTCAACGTGGAATGACTTTCTATGATCTTGCAGAATGTCATGGCAAATCCTTTTTGCCGCCGCGAGCTCTCAGGCCCATCTGATCTTGCAGCATTTTCTCCTCCGAGCCACCATATCCCATTGTTGTACCCTTCAAGAAATAGGACACCCTTACCCGACGCAAGCAATGTCCCATACATGCCTCGTCTCGCCTGGCGCCACCTCTTCCGTTGCATTGCCCAACTCATCGCCGTTAAACGATGTACCCCGTCGTCTTCCCACTCCTTCCCTTACCTCGAGTTCGGTCCATGCTACATCCCTGCCCCCTTCAACGTCAGGGAGTCGAGATCTTGGCCTATGTAGATGGATTGCCGACCACTCAAGTACGATGTCCTCCTCTCGAGTTGAAGATATATCGCTCAACAACTCGGCATCGGCATGTTGGGGCGTTGAACGTTGGATGTTTCAGTTTTCAGTTTCAGTTTCTGTACGACCGCCGGTGTCGATGTCGATGTCGATGTCGAGCAAGTCTCAGAACGCGTGCTCAGGTCCAGACTGAACGCGCCAAGTCACCATTCAACTCTCGCACAAGTCCGCACCCCAAGGAAAAAATCTCTGAACAATCCATCATAACCATGTGCAAGATGGCGTATACCTACCTTCGGAGCCTGGAGGATGCACCTGCCAGCACCGTCATTGTTGTCATGGTGGTCTGGGCGAGCGACTGCTACTCTGCACCTCAAACCTCAACGTTCAACTCGCCAGGTTCTCGTGGACGCAGACATGCACGGCCATTGACCAATACCGCCTTTCCTACCATGTCACCTTACTACGGGCAGGATTCCATGGATATAGCTTCAAAACGCGGACGATATGTTCACATTTAGGCACATGAAGCACATATCTGAAGACGCGTACAACTCGGAGGCGATTTTTCTGGTATTTTGCTACTACACCGAGTCCAAGAGTGGGGGGTATGAGGTTTGGTGTGGAGCCTGGGTTTAGGTGTCAGGTGCTGAGGTGTCAAGTGATGCGTCCATTTTTGCAAGGACAGGTCCAGGTATGTCCTTCCCGCCTACTCCGAGTGTGTTCCAGATTCTCAAAAATACATTCCTGTAGCAATTTCCAAAATCGTTGATACCGACCGCTTGGGATCTCGTTTGGTCGGCACAATAACTCTGCTCCTGCCTCGACGTTCACCATTCCACTCAATCTCGACCTCTGTCTGAGCGGCGAGCCTGCTCTTGTTGAACAATATCGATATGCACCTTTCCTACTCCACACGAACCACGATAAATCTCGGCCTTGGCTTCGTCAGTTACATCTTCGTCGGTCACATCTGCTGGTTTCGTACGCTCAAACGACTCAAAGCTTTCAGCACCGGTCAATAATTACCCTCCAATTGTCCGACGTCGTCCGAGTCTGACGTCGCAGCGGACATCTTGCAACGCCTAGTCACTGCAAGGCGTACTATATCCATCGTTGGACCTCCAACGGCTCCATTGGATATCGCCTAGTCAACGTTCAACTTCTGAAAGATTGGGCTTCAATGCGTTAAGACTCAAAACACAGTTGAAGTATTGACGCTGGTCAATATGAATCTCTTGATGCGCAACCTGGCACTTCATGTATGAACCCGGAGAAACTGGCTCTAGAAGGTGGATGTCACATTCACATGGAATTAGTGATCATCAACCATCCCGCCTAATCGCTTAGGTACGTCTCGTATCTGCACATATATCATCTCAATCTCTTCAGGCTGACTTGACATTCGGGTTTACCGATTTTCTTGGATTTGGTTGGTCAGAGCTAGGTCAGTGAAATCTTGTCTTATCTGCCACCTGTAGTCCCGGACCGTGCGCTGATTGTTGACGAATTGAGAAGGTTCAACCTTCTCGAGGACGTGAATCAAGATTGTTTCTGGATCTCTCTCCTTGGAACGTTACTCAGGCCGACACGTCGACTACACCTCAGCAGATGACTTTGTACCCTAGCCTCCCGTGATTACTTGGGCGTCTGCCTAACCAGCGCCTTGCCCCGAATCTCGAGACACGGACTCGCTGATAGGCTCAGTCTGACTGTCAAGACGTTTACGCCGGCATAGGCAACTGTAATGGGCTGTATGGTGAACGGCGTAGAGCTTAGTAGCTGGGTTCACAGAATTCTGAACTTGAGTAATATGTTCAACCTGCGAGGACAGCTTCGAGTATGTCTTCAGCTTTGCCTACTGCTGTTTTGTCCACTTATCCGCTCTGCAGTATGTCATGGACAACCATCGACCACCAGCACCCGCGGTGACAGCCCCTCCTTGTCGTCTACTCGACCCACCCGGCCTCTTCGACTACAACCAGACTCGTCGACGCCTGGTGCCCACTCATCGCAACAACTTATCCTCTTGCATCAGTGCCTGCTCTGGCAGAATCTCCTTACCTGAGCTGCATGGCACATTCTTATTCACCAATCTGTTGAACGCCCTTAATTTACACGTTCAAAGCCACATTGATGTCGGTGCCAACTCCGCTATTGTGTCACCGACGCCTATCCTACACGCATCCTCTCCATTAGATGTTGTGTACCATCGTATTATCGAGCGATGAACCATTTTTGCCACTGCTGATAATCACCTGAACCACGTCGTATAGGGACCGCTGGTTTTCCTAGTAAACCTTGGATCCTGTCCCAGATCTCGTTGAAATAGCCATGCGATCCCAAATTCGGCCCAGCTATCGCCTGCGGGGTGCCAAAAGATGAGGCTTCATGGAAGTCTTTGACGACAAAAAGTGTTCAACAAAATAAGGACTACGATTGCGATCCTCATCCAAAGTCATGCGATGAGATATTGTGAGATATTACTCTTCCGACAATCCAACGAAACGGGTCCCGTCGTTGTAAGAATGCAGAGGCCGTCACAGGAACTGTTAGCAGCTGTTGGCTCCTGTTGCCACGACGTGAAGACAGGTGATAATGGGCGCGAGCCGATCGGGCCTCGGTAATTTACAAACATGTCTACATTTGCCGTTGGCAACTGCTGGGCCAGCTCTCTTTCTGGCTTGGCTGTTTACCTAAATCTATCTGCTCACCGCTCTATGAAAGAACACCTGCCCGGAAGATTCAAGAAGTCTCATTGCACATATGCAATCGGTCCTCTATCCTTGTGGCTGCGTCTACCCGATAAAACGGCATTCTCTTGTTCTTATGGCTCTTCTTTAGTTGACATTGCAACAACTGTTCCCTAATAAAGTCATCAGTACCGTGTAGGCCCTCGTCATGTGTGTTCTGAGAATTATGGCAGTGAAATGTCCCATGAGGTCGAGGTCACCCTCACGATCCCGAGACTTGAGGCCAGTGAATACTCTTGATGCATTCGGTTGGTCCACTCATCGTGCAGTGGCCTTATCCGGACATGGTATTCTTGGTGACCAATAGCTCACTAAAGTATCACAGATCCCCGAAGTTGAGCCATGAGGAACAGTTCTCGTACGTGCGTGGTGCAGAGCCTCTGGTGTGTATTTATTATGGAAACCGACTTGGCTTTGACTATAAAATCAGTCTCGAAAAGAGGAGGGATTGCTCATCTGGAAAACTACACTCCCCAGCGATCAGCTTTCAGCCGATACTCTCTTCAAGCAACATGAAGGCCACAATCGTGTCTTCTGCATTCCTGGCTCTCTCTTCTATTGCTCCCGCGATAGCCGCGACATACTCTCTAGCCGACAACATCGTTGGTAATGCCTTTTACAACGCTTTTGACTGGCAAAGAATCTCTGACCCAACCAACGGCCGAGTGTACGTTGTATTATTCAAAAGCATCCCTTGATATTGGGCTGATTTATCTTGCAGTAACTATGTTGACCAAGCCACCTCCAAAGCCCAAAATCTCACTTATGCATCTGCGGACACCTTCATCCTCCGAACCGATTTCAAGACAACTTTGGGCTCGGGTGGATTGCGTAACTCTGTCCGCATTAGAAGCAAGAAGAGCTATACCACACATGTTGCCATGTATGTCTTCCATAAATTCTAAGGACGGGGAATGTTTCCTTAACAATGCCCTATATATAGATTCGATGTGCGCCACATGCCTCAAGGATGCGGGTAAGCCCTAATGTATCTATACCAAGCACAACGGAGTCTGATCATAGTTGGCAGAACCTGGCCTGCTATCTGGGAAACCAAGGAAAACGGCTGGCCCGCAGGAGGCGAAGTTGATATTTTGGAAGGCGTCAATGATCAAGGACCAAACGCTGCGACATTACACACACTGTCAGGTAAGTCGGAGATAATTACTTCTAATCATATCTGAATCATCTTCCTCTCCGCTTAGGATGCAGCATGCCTGGAGGAGGCGCTCAGACTGGGTGAGTAATATTTATCGGCGTATTTAAACCCATGCATCTAAATGTTTCTTCCGTCCCTAGAACCTCGACTCAGCTCGACATCAGGAAACCCAAAATGCTAAGCAATGCTAAAAAGTGCTAAGCGAGTGCTAAGCGAGAGTTAAATACATATATTTAGCGAATCCGGTTTGCTGATGGACTGCAACTATCAGGTTAACGGTAACGCCGGCTGTGGTGTCAAAATGCCCACTTCAAACAGCTATGGACCTACTTTCAACAGCAACGGCGGTGGATGGTTTGTCCTAGAGCGCACATCTACCTACTTGAAGGTCTGGTTCTGGCCAAGAAACGACGGCAATGTCCCGGCTGAGGTTCGCAACGGCGGGTCTCAGATAAATCCAAACAACTGGGTGAGTGATACTGCCTGCTCTTTGTGTCTAGATTACTGATCCTGTGAGAATCAGGGCACACCCGCAGCCTACTTCCCCAACACCAGGTGTAATATCCCCCAATACTTCTCTGACAACAATATTATCATCAACTTAACACTATGTATGTTCCTCATTACTCATGTACCGATGAGCTTCTTAGTAATGGCATTACAGGCGGCGACTGGGCTGGTAGCGTCTACGGTCAGTCAGGGTGCCCAGGGACCTGCCAGCAGCGGGTTGAAAGCAATCCCTCATCATTCTCAAATGCTTTCTTCGACTTTGCTTCTGTCCGCGTTTACCAGTAATCTGGAAGCATGAGAGTATCTACATTTTATACCCATTGTATAGATGTAGAAATGCTACTAGAGTTGAACGAAAATCCCTTTCTGCCCTTCTCCATTCGGTTAAATTATGTGGCCAAATACATTACTTATACCTATCCACCACTGCCAGTGACAAGACCCCAGTCAAAACCAATCCCGATTGTGATTCTGAATGGGTTCTTACTTACTATTGTGAAGGCTAAATTTGCACCTCAAACCAATTTGCGGTCCGCTTAAGTGCTAAGCTTCGGACTTCACATAGTGAGTAGTGTGATGAGAGAATCGAGTTGTTGGGCATATTGCGTCTAAGATGATGTTACGGTATAACGGTGGCAGGTATGAGGCACAGATCGGGAGGGAAGTCTAAGGTAGATGCTGGAAATATGTTACATATGGCAGTATCGGATAAGTACGTCGGAGACTTCATCTGAGAGGAGTAGATGTTGTTCCTGAGCTTTCAGCTTCGAATGCACATTCTGCTCAAGGGGACATATTGAAGACCTCATCGTCGCCATCATCCCGATGCCGGCGCTGCTTGCTGGATTTTTCACAGACTGCAGAGGTCTTTCATTATTCGAGGCAGCTGGAGAGTCGCCCAAGTTCATATGTCGGTCCTGTGTAACGCGTTGGTGAGCCAAGATAAAAATAAACAAATAAAACAGTTATTATGATAAAAAGCGCACGATGGTGACCCTCAACGTCTCCCGAGCCCAAGAGGACAAAGTACTGTAGTACTGATTCCACGCTGGCGTTCTGGCAGGGCTGTGGGATGCCAGTTGGATATGGACTGTCTCCAGTAGTCTGAGACATTGCTAGTCGCACTGGAAGGGGTGCATTAGATCTACATATAAAAGCGAGGGCACCAAGGAACATACCGCGTCGAGGTATTAGTTATTGGAAGCCTCCTTGAGGGTAGCCATGATGACATGGTATCTAGGGTCGGTGGTCATTTTCGAGATGTGTAATGAGGGATTTTGAGGGCGTATTTGATATGTATCTGCAGGAAGTGACGGGTGGGTAGGTTGAGGACGAGTAAAATCTCGCTGGGCTATTTATGCGACCTTCGAAGGATGTAGCACGGTGTATGTACGAGTAAGTCTTGCATTGTTGTTGCGAACTTCATCTAATGAGCTGGGAAAGGCACAAAGACGATAAGCTACGCAGCTTGCCTGCTTTTTCTCAGGGATGTGGCCCTTAGACTTAATGAGCACTTACCTTGCGGGTAAATAATTGGACCCCTGACGCATCCGTTACGGAAGCAAAGATAATTACCACAAATGGAATTCCCACTACCGTAGGTAGAGGGTCTTGTAAAGCCAACCCGCGGTTTTTGGCAGAGGTTTCAGATTCCTGGCCAAGCTGTGCAAAATGACGACAAGCTATACACCGTAAGCGCCTGAAAATGGGGCTGTACTATTCAAACGAAACCCTAACCTGATGCTGGGGTCAGTCAGCCTTACCCCCAATATGGACATCGCTATTGCATCCTCTGATTCACCTGCGCATACTTTTTTCAATTATCATGTTCCTGTCAACATCATGCCTTGGTGGTAACCGGAAAATGTCAATTAAGTATCGTTGAAATCGATGAAAGCTAGATAGATAAACCATCCTTAATTTTCATAGCCCTGAATTATAAGCTTAACTGCAATGAAGGTGTTTTGGAAACGAGAGGTGAGCATCACACCTTGTATATCTAGAACTTTGCGGTGTACTGGATGTACGGATATTCCACACGGTAGTGGGCATTGCCGCTCGACGGCCCTATCACGATTATATGTCCGACTAGGCAGATATTCAAATCCTGTCGTCATTGTGCAATTCGACAATCCACAGACACATAATCTTCTTAACGGGATCTCATGTCGCAGGCCCAGGGAGTTATCCAGCAACATCAACCTGGAAATTCGTGGTTACACTGGCATTCAGGTTACCCCGCTCTGAGAACGGTGTGAAGGTGGTTCATCAGAAGCACCCTCCAGAGCTCGTACGTTACCTTATTCCCATTCTTGATTTGTATGAATTTTCATGTCATTTAGGTCGCAACGAGGTCCAATCAGCACCTTGAATTTCTCGAGGTTTTCACGTGCAAAGCTCCTTCCTGGACTGCTCTACTCTGGCAGTCAGGTGTCGACTGATCTCTACCGATATCGTAGCCGCATGGGTGAGATGCCAGGATACAGCTCCATTCTACGAGCAATGCGTGCACTGTCCGAACACGAAGCCGCTGTCACATTGGCTTATGGTATAGATCCCAGTGCGCTCGGTATATATCAAATGGATACTTTCCAAAATTTTGAGGTCCACCGTGATCCTGCAATCGGCCGTGAAAATAAACTCAACATTGGCCTTGCGACTACCTATTACGATGTCGACCTTGATTTTCAACTTGGATCGGAAGAAGGCAATGTTACTCAGCTGATTAGTTGAGTGTTCGTGGTTTGCTGGAATTTTCTGGGCGACGCGTCAGCCCATTTCCATTTTGTAGCCCTATTTTCTAATGGCTGCTGCGACTGTTGTCTGCTTCTCGCTGTTTGTCCGACTCGGATCCTGCAACTCCCTCAGGCTCAAGCTCTGGGTTCTGATTTGGGATCTGGTATCCACGCTTCGTATTCTGGGTCTATGCATTTTGGTCCAAGGCTGCAAGGAAGCTAATATTGGAACATAATGCGACGAACGAACTACTAGTATGCACTGTACGGCTACCATCCTCATCTAAGTATCACCAAAACCGAGGATTAAGCGAGGAGTAGATCTATAACCAATTTTCTATTAGAGGTTCATGAATAGCATGAAGAATAGCAAGGATATAACAACCAGCACCGCTCCCGCGACAGGAGGTGATGTACAGCTCGGAAAAACCAATTACCTCACCGACACTTCTCAGGTGGATGATCTATCTGATTCTATCATCTTGCATACCCTATTTGGATATCCTAATAATCCTATCAATGGCACTCTTCGGCGGTACTCTCTGCGAACTCTACTGAAGGAAAGCTCTCGGTTGTTTTTGGCCATGGATGCCAATCCAACCAGCGATTGGGCTTCGAAATGTGCGTGATGCACTGGCCTCAGTGCGGCTCTATCGTTTATTCTTATTTGGGAAGCCCCTCCATGGGAGCGACGTCCGTGATGGGTCGGACGATCTTAGTATATCAGAAGCTCGGGTTTATGGAAGCTAAACCTCCGGCGATTAGACCGCTGCTTTTCCGGTAGACCTTCACTGTCGAGAGACATGGTAGACTGGTGAGCATGACCACTCTTAAATTTCCTCGCCTCATCGATTTCCCACTGCAGGACATATAAAACCTTCGTTGAATCCCCAAGTCCTAGGATGTTTGGTCATTCAAGTTCAAGCGGTCCATCTTCGCCATGAGACTCCAGCGTATCTTAGCTCTTGCCTCAGCTGTTTCCACCTCATTTGCCAGCAACTTTGGATCCATTGCTGGTGCATCTCTTGGAGAGCAATGCGGTGGGGTGAGCTACCTCTTTTTCTCTCGTAAGAGTCATTCACTGACGACTTCCGTCCCGTAGTCAGGTTTCATGTAAGTAATTTCACTCAAAACCAACTGGGTGCGAAATGACACAAATACAGTGGCCCAAACTCTTGCATCGAAGGTGTTTGCGCATTTGTGAATGGTAAGAAGGCCGCCACTGGTAAAATCATTGTGAACCCGACAATGCCTAATCATTAAATAGATCGGGATTCACGCTGTGTCCTTGAGAGTGAAAATACTGCGCCACCACCGACCATCAACCCAATCACTGCCAAATTGCCCAGTAGTTTCAGCTGGAGCTCCACCGGCATGCTAATTAGCCCTAAAAACGACTCTCGCAATCTTGCTGGGATCAAGGATCCATCCGTAGTCTATTACAACGACCACTGGCACGTATTCGCGAGCACCTCACAATCCGCTGGTTACAATCTCGTCTACCTCAACTTCACTGACTGGTCCGAGGCTAGTACCGCCAGCTTCTACTACCTCGACCAGTCGCCCCTCGGCGTTGGATACCGTGCCGCTCCCGAAATCTTCTACTTCGCTCCGCAAAATCTCTGGTATCTCGTCTACCAAAATGACAACGCAGCCTATTCCACAAACCCGGACATCAGCAACCCGAGTGGCTGGACTGCGCCACGCACTTTCTACAGCAGCATGCCCACGATAATCAAGGATAATATCGGCAGTGGCTACTGGGTCGATATGTGGGTGATATGCGACTCTACCAATTGTCATCTCTTTTCCTCCGATGATAATGGCCACCTGTACCGATCACAAACCCCACTCGCCGACTTCCCTAACGGATTTAGCGAACCCATCATTGCGATGCAAGACACGGAGAGGTACAGGCTATTTGAGGCGTCCAACGTTTACCGGGTCGATGACATCTACCTTCTGATTGTCGAGGCGATCGGGAGCGACAACCGCAGGTACTTCCGCTCCTGGACTTCGTCCGACATCGCAGGGCCGTGGCAGCCGCTTGCAGATTCCGAGGCCAACCCCTTCGCTCGTGCCAGTAATGTCGCTTTCAATGGTACAGCCTGGTCCAAAGATATCAGCCACGGGGAGATGATTCGCAACAGCACCGACCAAACCCTCACTATCAGCTCTTGCAACATGCGCTACCTCTATCAGGGCCTTGACCCCGGTGCTAGCGGGGACTATAACGGTCTTCCCTGGCGTCTTGCCCTCCTTACGCAGACGAACTCGGCGTGTTGAAGGTTGTGGGATTGGGAAGTCATCTGAGCAGTTTAGGGATTTAGCAATGCCGAGTATTGGGAGTAAATACAATTGCTGAGATTTGTTATTAGTTACTGGACTGAATGCACCTAGTGATGTGCGGGCTTGGGCTCAAAGCCCAAAGCTGGCCCAAGCCGGCCCTTAAAAGCCCAGCCCAAGCCCTGGCCGTGACAAGGCTTTGGAGGGCCTACGGCTCGGGCCTCAGTTTGCGAAAGCCCAAGCCATGGGCTTAGGCCCACGGCTTACTACCTGTACTTAATGTAGATATGACGATCCTATCCTGTGGGTTATAATTATCAGTGGTGTACTTGTCGATTGATAAGTTTTATCATACAGTTCTTTACCACGTGATATGAGGTCAAAGGCGCGTTCAGCACTAATTGCACAGCCCAATATGGCTTCTTCCCGCCCAGTACGCACAGCTCGCCCAAGCAGCAGACTCACCGATAAGGACAACATCGCCGACGCTAAGCTCGAATCCCATCGAAACCTTGTAAGAGCTGCTCAGGCTGAGCCGAGCACATCATCAAGAAGTTCACCCGAGTTGTGATTTTCAGTGTTAGGCCGCGGCCTAAGCCCAAGCCAAGCCGTGGCTTGGGCCTACCATGGCTCACGGCTCGGGCTCCAACTTTTGGAAGCCTGAGCCCTCAAAAGCCAGGCCTAAGCCACGGCTTTCAGGCCGAGCCGAGCCCGCACATCACTAAATGCACCTATGAATTGTCGTGTCCACCTCCGAGGTTTCGTCACAGTGGACAGGGATGGGGGTAGGCAATTAGATGAAGCAGCCGTGAATACGATTGTGATTTGTTATACTAGCGAGCTCGAGGCTCTGTACAAATTTGACGAGTCCGAGATTCGCGACAATGCCAACACGCCCAAGTAATCCTGAAATCGCGCATGAGACGAGACACATCAGCTCGAACAACGCTCCGAGATGAGAGATTCAGAACCATCTTGGTCCATGTCCTCAAGAGACTTGGTGCTTCGATGTGAGGAGCAAGTCGAGTTATTGTTGCCCCTTTCCGGTTCGCGGTCCGGGCCTCCGAGTGGCATCCCAGCTGCTCATGCCAACGTAAGCGTCTTGAAAGTGAGAGTCAGACTGGTGCTTGTGCTGGCAGTTCGAGTCCGAGCAGGTAGATACGCCTCAGTGTTTGGAAGTTATATCCACGACATCCTGCTCGTAGTGTGATGGGAGAGGCGGTATTGGTCCATGGCCATTACACGTGCGCGTCCACGAGATTGGAGGTTGGGATGCAGAGCTATGGTTGCTCGCTGAGCGGTCAAACAATAACGACGAAGTTGCTGGTACAGACACGTCCTCCAGGTTCTGAGGGTAGGTTTCCATCGACTTGTGCGTAGTTGAGGTTGATATGCCGAGCTCGAGGTGTTCGAGAGTATCTGTGAATGTTGTGTTGTACTTGAATTCGGCGCGTTTAGGAGGCTCAGTCTACGATTGGAGACTAGCCATATGTCGACGTTGACATCGAACCCAGCGGTCGTATCAAAACTGTTGATACCCAACACGCCAATTCAGAGTCGTTGAGGAATATCTTGAGGTCGAAAGAAACGACCAGCGTTCTCAAGACTCTCGTTCGACGTGGAGCATGCATTCAGGGCATGTTGCCTAAGTCGTCCGCTTCATCTTCGTCTTGGGTCGTGTCGTGGCCATCGTATTCGAGTGATCTGTGTTCGATGGTCACAACCATGTGTATGTCTCGAGATCTCGAAACAGGATGGACAGGATGAGCAGGGATTAGGAGAGGGCAACAGCAGAGTGGGCGCCAGGTCTGGGGATGCCAGCGAAAAGAAAATAACGAAGGTTGGTATGGCGGTGGAATTGATATGATAGGACGGACAGGATGGCGATAAGTCCTTGCGATGGGCGGGCACCAGGTTTTGGAATCCGAGATTCGCCAAAGGCAACATCAGATGAGTGGGTGGGTAAAACAGCAAGGACGTGTTGTCGGAGTGGGTGCTAACAAAGGAAGGCGTTCACGTCATTCTGTGTGAGTGGATGAGTAGATGAAAAGGCAGTAGCAGTAGCTGAAGACATGCCTGAAGGCTGTCTTCGGTTCGACCAGGTCACCCGTGCCTCCCGTCGACGAGTCGGAGAAGGCAGACGTGCCTCATCCTGATATCGCGGCTGAAGAGGACGCGTCAGAATAGTCATTTAATGAGGCATATGGTGGTCGAGGTAGGCAAGTTGTGCATGAAACCCAGACAAACCTTGTTGGACTCCGAGTCGATGCGTCAGCGATTGAGGCAAGGCTGATAGCCCATTGACATACATCCGGTGCGTGGTGAGATATCTAAAGACTATCTCAAACCACTTTTGCGAGAAACTTTGATGAGCGCGTTTCAGCAGAGTCGTCTGTCGAGGCGATGTGGTTGGGGTCACTGTCAAGGCAAGGCCAACATTTTCACCTGCCCGATTCGGATCATCCATGGCCCGAGCGTGCCGAATGGTCCGGACGCCGATGAGATTCAAATTTGAGGCGGTATGGGAGTTCTCAGTCATTCTAACTCACTTACCACCGTGAATTTTCTACTGCCAGGTCTGAGACTCTAAGGTTTGGCGCTTTCCAGTGCAAGTTTGGCTTTCACTATATATGTCATCTAGTTGGACTCACCTCAAGAAAACATTATCTGGCAAATATGCGGATTTGCGAGAGTTACGCTTGCCGCCCATGTCAGGAGCTCGAGGACACGGAAAGACAATTATCAGATGCCATACGCGTTGGTCATCTTCGTCGCACTATCACCTCCTTGAAGTCGGACGTGAACGCTGCCCATGACCGGGTCATCAGTCGCCTACCTATCGAGCTCATATCACGGGTCTTCTGTATGCCAGACGACGAACCGCAACCACTTGACCAAAACTTGGGCGACTCTACGCCATGGATCAGCTGCTTTCCTCAGCACCTTCTAGGCTCAGTTAGCATCCAATGGTGGGACATTGCATGGTCCACCCCCCAGATTTGGAACGTCATACGTTTGCGGCTTCACCCTGACACCCTGCAATTGGGGGGCTTGCTAGCCCCCCAATTGCAGGTTGTGGCCGCTCATCTTTTGCGCTCAGGTGCATTTCCTCTGTCTATACGGATGCAGTGGCACCCCAATCATGGTGGGATGTATAACAATGCGAACATCTTTCAGCCGATAATTGATCTCCTGAACTCGAGCTCTGACCGTTGGCGGGTATTGGACTTGAAACTTCCCCCCACTTTGATTATGAGAATGTACGGCAAAGATTCAGGCTCTCTACAGCTGCACACACTCCACCTCAGCGACACCACCAATACAGCAATACCTTTTGCCATGCAATGCGGTACAACCCGTCCCTCAAAAGTGGTGATGGCTGACAGTTTCAGGTTATCGCGAATAGAAATTGACTGGAGCAATGTCGCCCATCCCGAAGCAGCTCAGGCTGATGTCCGCTTCGATGAATGTGTACCGATTCTCAAGTTAGCGCCGAAATTGAAGCGCATCATATTCAACATTTATCGTGAACCCTACCCCCCAAAACTACTCACATCCTCATCTCAAGTAACACTCCCAAATTTGTGTTCCCTCGACTTAATCAACGCCGTGAGTCACCATATGTACCTCTTTGACGTCCTCACTCTTTCTTCGCTGGAGAAACTCTCTGCACCATGGATAAGAGATCGCGCTTCCTTGGTGGGCCTCCTCCGCCGCTCGTCCTGCCATCTCTCTCATTTTCACGTCGGCGCCGTGTTCTCTCTGGCCAGCGAGGTGATCTCCTTTACTCGGAAAATGCCATATCTGAAGGTTATCTCCTTGCACGACATTACCGTTGACGGCTTCAACCAACTCTCCCAACTCCTTGCACCTCCCCCCACAAGCGGTGCTGATCGTGAAGACTTGTTTTTCCCTCCACTTAGCACTTTATCTCTCACCGGAAACCTCAACAGCGTTTAATCCAAGACCCCTTCATGGTACAGTCTCGACCAGATGGACGGTAACACCCAATTACGGCCAATGTGCAATGTGAAATTTACGACATGGGTGCCAATGGGAGTGCCTCTCGAAGACGGTTATATCGACTCCGAAACTCTTGCCAAGCTCGATGCTGTCATTGAGAACGGATACTTGTTGTCGATTAAGTACCACTATCCTCCGAAATGGTGAAAAAATGGACCTCATTACCTTATCCTCTGAATTCGACAAGTCGAAAGCAGTACGACGGAGAAAAATGCGCGCATTCACTAAGATAATATGATTTCTTTATTCTATCATACGCAGCGTATCTTTACCGCTCTATATAAATGAACAGAAACGTTTGTAGGATTTTCTCGTCTTTGCAATGATATGACTCGCGATAGGATATGATTTGGAGGGAGGACCACTATGTGAATATAATTCCCGGTTTTCTTCCCCTCAGACCAACTCTTATACTCCATGCAACATAATTGGCACCACCTCAAAAAATCGACGGTACTGTTCGAAGGATGGACTCGAGCGACCTAAACCCTTTTGTTGTAGGCCAGTCTCAGGCCAGTCTCAAGAATCGTTAGGTATTCCTCATAGTCGTTGAGGTAACGTATACCACTGCTTGAGCCTACTTCCTGAAAGGTTTCATCACCCGAAAGCGCCCAGTGAGCCTGGAAAAGAGGGTTAGAAAGGCTAGACCGACAAAAGTGGGTGGTAATAACATACTAATATACCCATGTAGCAATCACATCGGGTGTGATATTGCGAATGTGATGAAGCCGAGCTATCGTCTCGCTCTGAGGTTGAAACAGCCCTCTATTTAAGAAGAGCTTCCCAGCTTTATACCCACGAATAAGTGCGACGTAGATCTATAGTAAAAATTGTTTCTCAAAGATAGGTGTGAATTGTAAAGACTTACCGAAACTGAAACCGAAACCGAAACACCCAACACGCGGGAGACATTGAGGGCTCGAGACCGACTACTAAAAATAAGGGACCTTGTAGCGAGGAGGATTTGCCACAACACGCCTTCAGATTGGACAGACAGGATGGACAGGCTGAGAATATCGAGGAGTACTTGACTTGCAGATCAACCAAAGCCGCAATATTAAACGAATTCGGTTGTAAGTTGGATTGGCTGGGTAAACAGTAAGGAGGAGCTGTCGGAGGGGTACTACAAATCCATGTCATTTTGTGAGAGTGGATAAGTGGATGGAGTAGCAGTAGTATGGCGGTCAAAGTGGGTAAAAAATGCCCGCAACTATCTTTTGAGTGCCGCAACTATTTTTTGATGTCCCGCAACTGTTTCTCCATGTGCCGCAACTTTTCTCGAGTTGCCGCAACTTTTGGCAGGGTCCAAGTGTCTCAGCCTGAGGGTCGGTTAAGACCGGACCGGCCGGCGCCTGCTGCCACCTGTACCTGCAATGGACATCGGTCGATACAATAGCAGGTTCTAGCTACATCTAAGCTCAAATAGCGAGGGCATACACAGGA
>Ga0247742_10001628_pt1 | contig 15322 bp, 18 predicted proteins | sample UWRJL208509C2_FD_180944 | JGI IMG/M metagenome (GOLD analysis project Ga0247742, IMG submission 180944) | Plant litter microbial communities from Arlington Agricultural Research Station in Wisconsin, United States - UWRJ-L208-509C-2 | ecosystem: Environmental > Terrestrial > Plant litter >...
GAATCCAGGTACGCTTTGAGAATAGCACAGCACTTCGCCCCTGGAATCAGGAGCGAAGTGCCGGTTTTCACAAGCGAAAACGTTCAAATCAAGCTGAACGGACGGTGTCGACCGTGCGCTTTTCGGGGATCGAGTCGATCAGGCCATAGGCCTGGGCCTCGGCCCCACTCATGAAGCGGTCGCGCTCGGTGTCACGGGCGATCTCGTCGACCGTCTTGCCACTGTGGTGGGCAAGGATGGCGTTGAGACGCTCGCGCATGGTCAGGATTTCACGGGCGTGGATCTCAATGTCCGTGGCCTGACCCGAAATGCCGCCAGCCCAGGGCTGGTGGATCATGATGCGCGAATGCGGCAGCGAGTAACGCTTGCCCGCCGCACCGGCTGCCAGCAGCAGGGCGCCCATCGAGGCCGCCTGGCCGATGCACATCGTGCTGACGTCCGGCTTCACGAACTGCATCGTGTCGTAGATCGCCATGCCGGCCGTGACGGAACCGCCCGGGCTGTTGATGTACAGGTTGATGTCCTTGTCCGGGTTTTCCGACTCAAGGAACAGCAGCTGGGCGACGATCACATTGGCCATGTAATCGTCGACCGGCCCCACGGCGAAGATGATGCGCTCTTTGAGGAGACGCGAATAAATGTCGTACGAACGCTCACCGCGTGAGGTCTGTTCGACGACGATGGGCACCAGGTTGAGGTTCTGGATCGGAGCCATGGACATGCGGTCTCTCCTTCGTGTGGGGCCCGGCTATTGCAAGTGATCGATGCGATTAGGCACCGATCGGGCGCATCACCTCGTCGAAGGTCAGTTCCTGGTCGGTGGACTTGGCGTTATCCGCCACCCACTCAGCCACCTGATCCTCCATGACGCGGTTCTGCAGTCCCGACATCAGTTGGGGATCGCCGTTATACAGTTCAATGACCTTTTCCGGTTCTTCATAGGTCGAAGCGATCGCGGAAAGCATTTCCGCCATGCGCTTGCGATCAATCCGGATCTCATTCTTGCGTGCGATTTCACCCATCAGCAGCGCGGCGAGCACGCGCTTACGGGCGAACGGCGTGGCCTCGGCGACCATCTGCGGGCTCGGCTCCTGGCCGCGCGGCAGGTTACCGGCGGCAAGGCTGCGGGCCTCGGCATCGGTCATGAGGTCGGGCACGTCCAGTTCCGGGTAGGCGCCGGCCAGCTTCTCGGCCACTTCGGACTTCAGGCGGGCCATCACGCTGGCCTTGAGCTCGCGCTCGAGGTTGGCGCGGACTTCCTTGCGGAAGGTCTCGATGTCGCCATCGGCCACACCGAACAGCTGCACGAACTCGGCGTCGACGGTCGGCAGGTTCGGCTCCTGCACCTTGACGATCTTGAAGGTGACCTTGGCGGTCTTGCCGGCGAGCTCCGGGTTACGGAAGTCTTCCGGGAAGGCCACGTCCTGGACCAGGTCTTCGCCAGCCGAACGGCCGGTCAGGGCTTCGTCGAGCGCCTTGAACAGGGTACCCGAGCCGAGCACGCTACCCGCGCGCTCCAGGCCTTCGGTCGGGAAGCGGTAGTCACCGGCTTCAGCGGCGTATTCGAACATCACGAAGTCGCCGTCCTTGGAGGCGCGGGTCACTTCGTCGAAGCTGCGACGCTGCGTGCGCAGGGTTTCGATCATCTTGTCGATGTCGGAATCCTTCACTTCAGCCTTCGGACGGGCGATCTCGAGCGCCGCCACGTCGATCACCGGGAACTCCGGCATGATCTCGAAGGTAGCCGTGTAGGCGATTTCGCCGTTCTCGGCATTACCCGTGGTGTCCACCGCCGGGTTGGCGATCGGCTGGAGCTTTTCCTGCTCGACGGCCTGACGCAGCGTGGAGCCGATCAGCTCGGACAGTGCCTCGCCACGGACCTGCGCGCCAAAGCGCTGCTGGATCACGTTGGTGGGAACCTTGCCGGGACGGAACCCCTTCAGGCGTACCGTGCGACCCATCTCCGCGATGCGCTGGCTGACCTGCGACTCGAGGCGCTCAGCCGGGAACTTCACCGTGAGCTTGCGCCCGAGCTTGCCGACATTCTCAACCGAAACCTGCATGACCTCTCCTGAAACCACCACGAGTGTGGCGCGATGGGGTGAAAAACCCCGCAAATGACTGCCCATTCTACGTTTTGCCCCTCTACCGCCGCAACAGGCGTCAGACGGGGGTCAGGCGGGGCTCCAGCGCCTCGGACCGCCGCCATCCGCCGCCAGTGCGTCGCCCGGATTGGCGAGGGCGCAGGCGGTCAGCGAAAGGCAGCCGCAGCCGATGCACTCGGTCAGTTTGTCCTTCAGATTCACCAGTTGCTTGATCCGGTCGTCGAGCTCCTCCTGCCAGGCCGCGGACATCTGCGCCCATTCCTCACGACTGGGGGTGCGCTCGTCCGGCAGGGCCGAAAAAGCCCGCCGCACGGCCTCCAGTGGGATGCCGACCCGCTGGGCCACCCGGATCACCGCGATCCGGCGCAGGACATCGCCGGCGTAGCGACGCTGGTTCCCGGCCGTTCGCAGGCTACGGATCAGCCCTTTTCGTTCATAAAAGTGCAGGGCCGAGACCGCCACACCGGCACGCCTGGCGGCGTCACCCACGCTGAATTCCCGCATCGCTTGACCTCAACCAACGTTGAGGTTCCATCCTGCGCGTCCCGGGATGTGCGCGCAAGCGTGCGAAACTCCCTACCCCCAAGGAAGAAAGAATGAACGTGGGCACGTCGACCCCTGACCTCACCCAGCCCTCTGCGACTCCCCGCGCCGAGGGCATCCTCTCTCCGACCTACCGGGCCGCCACGCTCGGCATGGTTGCGCTGATCTCCCTGCTCGCCTTCGAGGCGCTGGCCGTGACCACGGCGATGCCGACGGTGGCCCGGGAACTCGATGGCCTGAGGGCCTACGCCCTCGCCTTCGGCGGCATGCTTGCGACCAGCGTCATCGGCATGGCGCTGTCCGGCCGCTGGTCCGACCGTAAAGGTCCGGCTCCTGCCGTGTGGACCGGTCTGGTCGGATTCGTGGCTGGCCTGCTGATCGCGGGTTTCGCGCACAACATGCCGACGTTGCTTGTCGGCAGGCTCGTGCAGGGGCTCGGTGCCGGCTGCCTGTCGCCGGCGCTGTACGTGATCGTCGCCCGTCTTTATCCGGATCACCTCAGACCGAAGGTGTTCGCATCGTTCTCGGCCGGGTGGGTGGTACCCGCCCTGATCGGCCCCGCCATCAGCGGCGCCATCGTCGAGCACGTCGGCTGGCGCTGGGTGTTCCTCGCCGTCCCCCTACTTGCCCTGCCCGCCGCAGCCGCGCTACGCGGCGCACTGAACTCGCTGGCACCACCGACGCATCCGCAGGACGACAAACCCGGTCGCATGCTCAACGCCGTCAGGGCGTCCCTCGGCACCTGCCTGCTGTTCGTCGCTGGCCAGGAGCATGGCTGGCTGGCCGCGGCGCTCTTCGCGCCCGCCGTCGCCCTGCTCATCGGATGTGGTCACCGACTGCTGCCCGCAGGCACGCTGCGGGCAGCGCGTGGATTGCCGGCGGTGATCGCCCTGCGCGGCATCGCAGCCTCCGCCTTCTTCGGCGCGGAGGCGTTTCTTCCCCTGGTCTTCTCGCAACAACACGGCCTGTCACCAACGTGGTCAGGCATCGGCATCAGTGTCGGCGCGATCGGCTGGTTCTCGGGTTCGTGGTACCAAGGCCATTACGCAAAGATTTCCCGACAGGCCCTGCTCACTCGCGGCACCGCGTTGATGGTCCTCGGCGTCACTACCGCATCGCTGGCCACGTTCGAATGGATGCCGGTGACGGGAGCTGTCCTTGGCTGGCTACTGACGGGCCTCGGCATGGGCATGCTCTACGGCACCGTCGCCGTTCTCGCGCTCTCGATGTCGGGCGAACACGAGCAAGGCAGTAACAGCTCGGCACTGCAGTTGTGCGAGTCACTGATGGTGGCAACGACACTCGCGATCGGCGGCACGTTGTTCGCTGCGTTGTTGAATGTGTCGCACACGGCAGCGTTTGCGGCGAACTTCGCGATTACGGTGGTGTTGGCCGTCTTAGGAACTATCGTAGCTCGGCGAACGCAGACACCGGCGTAGTTGCCCTACGCATCAGCTGCATTGCCTTCGCATTTCTGGCGGATTTGGCTGACATTGCCGCACCTTGCGCGTCCGTAATCTGCGTACTCATGCCGGCCGAAGTGGCCCGGTGATACGCTGGGAGCAAGAGATGTCCGCCATACCTTTACCGGCCGAGCCGGAGACCGAACTGATGATCGACGACGAGCGCGAAAAACTCCGCGCGGAGATCCGAAAGATCACCGCCGAGACCATGAAAATCAACGCAGAGGCGCGTTGGTACCCTTACGTGGCGGTGGCGGGTACGTTTGCCGCTGCGCTTGGCCTTTTGAAGCTCTTGGGATCCTGACATCAAGCATCCCTACGAAGCGTCGTAGGGAGATGCGTCGGCGTGACGCATCAAGATGCGCTTGGCGCAACACGGCCCTTTGCACCCGGCCACACAGACTGACTCGACTACGGCAGTAGCGGCGCGATCTTACTCACCCCGCCTAACTTCGCCGGGGGCGCCGCCAACGACATGCCGCGTTTAATGGAAAAGTTATCCATGAGCGGCACATCCCCCATGCGACCCGAGCAAATCGAGTTGATCTGCGCGCAAATCAGCCAGGCCACGGCAGATGCCACGAAAATCGAAGCCGAGACCGAAAAAATCAAGGCCGAAACTACGAAAATTCTGCTGGAGCACAGCTACTACCCAAAGCTTGCGGTTGGAACCCTCCTCGTCAGCGCAGTAGCTGCCGGGGCTGCGATCGCGAAGCTTTGGCTTGACGGGTGATACAGGCATCAAGCCGCCCCATGACGACGACGCATGGTCTGGTTACGCTCATACTTACCCACCGACCGAAGCAAGGAAGGAATCTATGACCCCGAAAAACAGTGAGCTGATCCAGGCAAGATTGACGGGCATGCTTGAGGATGCCGCAGCCCATAGGGCTGAAATGAAAAAGATCGCCGCTGTGAACGCGAAGATCGCGGCGGAGAGTCATTTTTATATGCGGACGCTCCAATGGATCATCATGATCGCCGCGGTCGTGGCAGGCACCGCGTTTGTTATTGCCATGATTCAAGTGATCGTCAGGCTACTATCCTGACGCACGCTTACCTCGCAGCGAAGCGTCGCAAAGCTGCCGGGGCATCGACGATCAGGGCATGTTTGGCGCAACGCGCATCTTTGCACCCGGTCCGCAAAGAAAATAGAACGCCGGAACCAGATAGAAGATCAGGCAGTGACCGGACCACATACGCATCTGCCACTCGAGATAGTCCCGATACTCCACATCACTTAAAGCGCGCGAGACGCCTGAAGCGTAGGCGATAGCCTTACCACCGGAAACATGCACCTTTCCGCCGTGGAAGACGACGCACCAGAAGAAGTTCACGGCGACGTAGACGGCACACGCGCCGATCGCGACACGCGCCCATGTCGGCATGCCAGCGACAATTCGCGAGTTCGATACGCCACCGATCCGACCGTCGCTGGCATCGCGAAACATGGGCATGAACACCAGAGCCGCGCCGACAAACAGGAAAAATGAAAGCGGGCAACCCCGCCAAATCTCCTCGGGGACCGGAAGATGGAGGATGCATCGCACATGGATCGACAGCGCGGCGCAAAATCCGGCCAGAGCTACGATTCCGACAAGCTTCGACCACCAGACTCTCGCGCCACTTCCCTGCACTGCGTTCAAGGTGACTGTCCTGCTGTGGCCCTTTGGGCCGGATTAATGGGACACGTTCTTAAGCTCGGAGGGCCCGACGATATCGAAGCGCTGCACCCGTCCACTTTTCACAACGAAGGCGTGATGGATGACTTCATCGAGAAGAATCTGCCCCTGCAGGTCACGGACAAGCTGATGCACTTCAACCGTCATACAGGCGGCGAATGAGCTGCTCGTCACTGGTCATGGGTCGATCCCTGGTTGGTGCGAGAGGCGGGACTCGAACCCGCACGGTTTTACCCGTCAGAACCTAAATCTGGTGCGTCTACCAATTCCGCCACTCTCGCTTGCGGCGCCATTCTAGGTCTCGCGCACGCTCAGGTCTATCGTCCGGGGCGAGTGAAGGCGGTTCAGGTGTCGTCCCGCGCAGCGTCGGTCAACATGTAGGCCATTTTTCAGAACTGGCGTATTCAATCGACTCGCCCATAGATCGATCCTGAGCCTTCCACCCAAGGAGGCACGCCAATGCGATATCCACTCCCGCTCGCCGCCGCTGCGATGCCCGCTCTCGCCTTCGCCCAAGTCACCCAGCAAAGCACGAGCACTTCGCTAGAGGGCGAGAAACGTGTCGTCCGGCAAGTCATCCTGAAAGACGAACACGGGATGGACGCGCTGGTCGAGCAACACCTTATCGAACTTGAAAATGGCGATTACCTGTACCTGCACACATCCCAGCCCGAGGCTACCCGGGAACTCGACCAACGGATCTGTGCCAGTTTCGGCTCGCAAGTCTCGAAAGGTAGCCTAGTGAGATTGAGCCCCGAGACCCTTGGAGGCGGCGCGTGCCGAACCGAGACACCCGTGGAACCGAGTGCGGCTGCCGCGGCCCGGCGATGCATTACCTCGATGCTGCAGGCACCGTCACCGGCGAACCTGTCATAACCGGTCGGTACCGTGGCCGACTTCTGATCCGTCAGAGCGGCAGTCACTCCGAGGCTTCTGACTCCCCGCCAGTCCGGTCACCTAGAGGAGCGGACGGCGGGTCGCTCGACGCCGCGCCAGGAGAGCTCGAGGAGCGCTCCGCACGCCCACCCGACTTCACCCGCGTCTCCGCGCCGACGTGCGGCCGAATCAACAGGCCGGAGCCTGGACGTCCATCGCGCCGCGGGGTTCTCGTCTTGCCAGGTTTGCCGGTATCCATCGCTCTGCTCGCGGGAAACATGAGGGCAAAAGAAAAGGCGCTTAGGTTTCCCTAAGCGCCTTCCAAAATGGTGGGCCGTGTAAGATTCGAACTTACGACCAATTGATTAAGAGTCAACTGCTCTACCAACTGAGCTAACGGCCCATTTTGAAACACATCGCACGTTGTAAGTGGGGTGGACGATGGGACTCGAACCCACGACATCCGGAATCACAATCCGGTACTCTAACCAGCTGAGCTACGCCCACCATAAAACACGATCTGGCGCGCCCGACAGGAATCGAACCTGCAACCGTCGGCTTAGAAGGCCGATGCTCTATCCGGTTGAGCTACAGGCGCAGGCACTGTACGTAGAACGCCGACTGGTCGGGGCAGAGGGATTCGAACCCCCGACATCCAGCTCCCAAAGCTGGCGCTCTACCAGACTGAGCTATACCCCGAAACTTAAAGCACTCACCGATACGACTAGGTGAAGCCTTCAAATGTTACGGGTCTAGCCCAAGCCCGTCAATCCGTATGAACACACCACACTTTCAACCGCTTTTAAAGATGGTGCGCCCGGAGAGATTCGAACTCCCGACCACCAAGTTCGTAGCCTGGTACTCTATCCAACTGAGCTACGGGCGCACACTTTAAACCTTTGACTCGTTGCCTGCCGCTGCGAAGCGTTGGCGCCGTGTCGAGAAGCGGAATTATTCAGATATCGAGCGTGGGCGTCAACACTTTTCTGAAAGTTTTTTTCTCGAATTGGTAACAAGTGGGGTAATCAGGCGTCTGGACGTGCGAATGGGGGTTTTTAGCGAGCACCCGTTTCGCCGATGAATCGGCTCCCACACTCCAACCGTGCCTCGGTTCCTAGATTTGCACTTCGCCTAAAGAAGAAGGGCGGCCTGGTGGCCGCCCTTCTCTTCTTACAGCTGCGTAGCGGGCTTGCCGACCTTATCCGGGGCCGAGCCAGCGTCACCACGCGGGGGCGGCGGAGGCGGCGAACCAGGCTTGGTCCAGTCGATCGGCGGACCGGGCTCGCGACCATTCATGATGTCGTCGATCTGGCGCGCGTCGATCGTCTCGTACTGCAGCAGCGTCTCGGCCATGATGTGCAGCTTGTCGATGTTCGTGGTCAGCAGCTCCTTGCTGCGCGCGTATGCGCGATCAAGGATGGTGCGCACCACTTCGTCGATCTTGCGTGCGGTCTCGTTGGAGACGCTCTTGTGCTGCGTGACGGAGCGACCGATGAAGACCTCGTCTTCCTCTTCTCCATAGGTGACCGGACCGAGTTCGTCGGAGAGGCCCCACTTGGTCGCCATGTTGCGCGCCATCTTGGTCGCACGCTCGATATCGTTTGACGCGCCGGTGGTGACCTTGTCATGACCGAAGATGAGTTCCTCGGCAACGCGGCCGCCGTACAGCGAGCAGAGCTGTGATTCGATCGCCACCTTGTTCATGCTGTAACGATCGCCTTCCGGCAGGTACATGGTGACGCCCAGCGCGCGACCGCGCGGGATGATCGTGACCTTGTAGACCGGATCGTGCTCGGGCACCAGGCGACCGATGATGGCGTGGCCTGCCTCGTGATACGCGGTGAGTTTCTTCTCTTCGTCGTTCATGGCCATGGAGCGACGCTCCGAGCCCATGAGGATCTTGTCGCGTGCACGGTCCAGGTGGCTCATGCGCACTTCGCGGGCGTTCTCACGCGCAGCGAACAGCGCCGCCTCGTTGACCAGGTTGGCGAGATCCGCACCCGAGAAGCCTGGCGTACCACGTGCGATGACCATCGGGTCGACGTCGGCCGCGGTCGGCACCTTGCGCATGTGCACCTTGAGGATCTGGTCGCGACCCTTGACGTCCGGCAGGCCGACGACGACCTGGCGATCGAAGCGACCCGGACGCAGGAGGGCCGGATCGAGCACGTCGGGGCGGTTCGTGGCGGCGATGACGATGATGCCCTCGGTGCCTTCGAAGCCGTCCATTTCGACCAGCAGCTGGTTCAGCGTCTGCTCGCGCTCATCGTGACCGCCGCCCATACCGGCGCCGCGATGGCGACCGACAGCGTCGATCTCGTCGATGAAGATGATGCAGGGAGCGTGCTTCTTGGCCTGCTCGAACATGTCGCGCACGCGGCTCGCGCCGACGCCGACGAACATTTCGACGAAGTCCGAACCGGAGATCGAGAAGAACGGCACCTTGGCTTCACCGGCGATCGCCTTGGCGAGCAGGGTCTTACCGGTACCCGGCGGGCCCACCATCAGCACGCCGCGAGGAATCTTGCCGCCGAGCTTCTGGAACTTGCCCGGGTCGCGGAGGAACTCGACGAGCTCGCCGACCTCTTCCTTCGCCTCGTCGCAACCGGCGACGTCGGTGAAGTTGACCTTGACCTGGTCCTCGCCCTGCAGCTTGGCGCGTGAGCGGCCGAAGCTCATGGCGCCGCGGCCACCGGAACCGGCCTGCATCTGGCGCATGAACCAGATCAGCACGGCGACGAAGATGATGATCGGCAGCCAGTTGAACAGCAGGCCGAGCAGGGAGAAGCCGTTGTCGGCGGGCTCCTGGCGCAGCTCGACGCCCTTGTCGCGCATCTGCTTGACCAGGTCGCTGCTGGACATGCCAACCACCGGGACGACCGTGCGATAGGCACCGCCATCCTTCAGCTTGCCGGTGATCGTCGGCGGCGCCGTCGAGGTGATCGTGCCGTTGGCGACATTGCCGTTATCGACGTTCTGGGCGAACGTCGTATACGACATGTCCTGCGACGAGCCGCTGTGGGGATTGAATGTCTGGAACACGGTAAGGAGGACCACCGCGATGACCAGCCAGAGCAATAGATTTTTTGCCATCTCATTCATGCGGTGTTCTCGCCAGGTTACCGGGACGCCGACTTGAGGCCGGTCGCCAGTGCATACACCTCCGCCGAACGTGCGCGGGAGGCTTTCGGTTTACGCATCGTCACGCGACTGAAGTCAGCACGCAAGTTCTTAAGGTAATCGTCGAACCCTACGCCCTGGAACAGTTTTACCAGGAACGACCCGCCTGGCTTGAGCCAGTCGAGGCTGAACTGGCGAGCCAGGTCACAAAGGTCCATCGCACGGATCTGATCGGCCAGTGCCACACCTGACATATTGGGGGCCATGTCCGAGAGGACAAGATCGACCTTCTGGCCACCGAGCATGGCTTCCAGCTCACGGAGCACGGCTTCTTCGCGGAAATCGCCCTGCATGAACTCCACCCCGGCCAGGCTGGCCATGGGCAGGATGTCCATGGCGATCACCTTGCCGGTGTCGCCCAGACGGCGACGGGCCAGCTGGGACCAGCCGCCCGGGGCGGCGCCGAGGTCGACGATGGTCATGCCCGGCTTGATAAGGCGATCGCGCTCGATCAGCTCCTCGAGCTTGTAGATGGCGCGCGAGCGCGCACCTTCCGCCTGAGCCCTTTTGACGTAGGGATCGTCGAAGTGCTCTTTCAGCCACTGGGAGCTGGTCTTGCTGCGTGCCATGGCTTTAGACCGGAGTCTTAATAAGGAGCGGGCCTTGCATGATACCCTTTGACGCCTGTCAGCCGCACATCGAACCTGAACGCAATGTCGCTTTCCCCTACACAGTCCCGCTATCTCCGCAGCATGGCCCACGATCTCAAGCCGGTCGTCCTGCTGGGCAACAAGGGTGCCACCGAGGCCGTGGCCAAGGAGCTCGCCCAGGCCCTGGATATCCATGAGCTGGTCAAGGTCAAGCTCTCCGGAGGCGACAAGGACGAGCGCCAGGCCCAGATCGACTTCCTGACCAGCCAGACCGGCTCCGAAAAGGTCCAGGAAATCGGCCATATCGTCGTCCTGTTCCGCCGGAACGAGCAGGACCCGAAGCTCGCCCTGCCCCGGTAACCCGCCATGGACCTCTCGTTCGAGCACCCTGGCGAGTACCTCTTCGTGCGCCGGGTGGGCGCGAACACGGTCACCATCGTCGATCGCGACTTTCACAAGAGCCTCCTGCTGACCCCTGAAAAGGTGGTCGAGGACTGGCCGGTGACGGACGCGAAGCAGCTCACCCTGACCGATGTCGCCCTGATCGCCGAGCTCAAGCCGGAGCTGGTCATCATCGGGACCGGGGAGCGACAGGTCTTTCCGCCCGCCGAAGTCATGGCCGGTTTCCTGCGCCAGGGCATCGGCGTCGAGGCGATGACCAACGGCTCGGCCGCACGTACCTATAGTCTCCTGGCCGGCGAGGGCCGCAGGGTCCTGGCGGCCTTCATCCTGCCCCAGGGATAACTCTGCGATGCGCATCCTCGTTCTCGGTGCCGGTGGCACCGGCGGATACTTCGGCGGCCGCCTGAGCCAGGAAGGCGCGGACGTGACCTTCCTGGTCCGACCGGATCGGGCAGCGGCGCTGGATGCGAAGGGACTGGTGATCAAGAGCCCGTTCGGCGACGCCACCCTGACGGTGAAGCACGTCACCGCCGACACGGTCGCCGCGGCGGGTACGTTCGATCTCGTCCTGCTCTCCTGCAAGGCCTACGACCTGCACTCGGCCATCGAGGCGATCGATCCAGCCATCGGCGAGACGACGGCGATCCTGCCGATCCTCAACGGGCTGGCCCATTACCCGGCGCTCGACAAACGCTTCGGTGCGGACCGCATCATCGGCGGCATGTGCGTGATCAGCGCCGCGAAAGGCCCGGCGGGAGAGATCCTGCACTTTGGCAACGGGGCATCGGTGACCTTCGGCGAGCGAGACGGCGCCGGACACGACGGCCGTTGCATCGCCATCGCCGAAGCCTTCACCAAGGCGAACGTCGACCACACACACTCGACCGATATCGAGCGCGATCTGTGGGCCAAATTCTCGTTCCTGGCCACCCTCGCCGGGGCGACCTGCCTGTTCCGCGCCAGCGTCGGCGATATCGCCGCCACGAACGACGGCCGTCTGCTCACCGAGCAGATGTACGAGGAATGCTTGGCAGTGGCGCGCGCAGCCGGTCATGCCGTGCCGGACAACGCCCGCGCCTTTGCCTGGAAAACGCTGACGCAGGAAGGCTCACCGCTGACGGCGTCCATGCTGCGCGACCTGGAATCGGGGCAGCGCATCGAAGCCGATCACATCGTGGGTGACATGCTGCGCCGGGCGCGGGACGCTGGCGTCAAGGCGCCGATGCTGGAGGTGGCCTTTGCGCACCTGCAAGCGTTCGAGGTGCGGAGCAAGCGCGCCAGCTGACCATAGACGTTGCGGTTTGCAGCAGATGCTTTGGTAGGAGCCGATTCATCGGCGAGCTCTTCTCCCTTCGACAGGGACTGAAGCTAGCAACCTAGAAAGAGGCGCTGCTGCGCAGCGCGTTTATTTGCCATTCGCCGATGAATCGGCTCCTACCGGGCCGGCAGGTATTGCAGAGGGTCGACGGGGTTGCCGTCGCGGCGGATCTGGAACTGGAGTTCGTCGCGCGTCGCGCCGCTCGAGCCCATTTCAGCCACGGCCTGCCCTGCCTTCACTTTCTCGCCTTCCTTAACCAGTCGCTTGCGGTTGTGGCCGTAGGCGGAGAGGAAGCTGTCGCTGTGCTTGATGATGACCAGCTCGCCGTAGCCGACCAGGCCGTTGCCGCTGTACACGACCACGCCATCGGCGGCCGAGCGCACCGGGTCACCGGCCTTGCCACCGATTTCGATGCCGGGAATGGCGTCGGCGGATGAGAACTTCTTCAACATCGTGCCGTCAGCCGGCCAGCGCCAGGTGATACCACCGGCACTGCGCGATGCGCCGCTGGTAACGATAGGCGTCGCCGCCGGCGGATTCTCGACGGGTGCGGGGGCCGCGACGGGGGCGTTAGGCGCGCTCGGGGGCACCGGGACAACAACGGGAACGACCGACTCGGCAGGCTTGCCGGCCACGACGACCGGCGTGTTCGTCGTCGTCGCGGGAGCCGGGACAGCGGAGGCTGGGACGGCCGGTGGCGCGACGTCCGCATCCGTCACGCTCTGGAAAGCGGGCTGCGCGGGCTGGGCCGGCGGCGGTGTGCCATGCGTGGCACTACCGGCGGGCGGCGGCGTACCGGCGGGCGGCGGTGTGGCAGCCACGACGACCGGTGCAGCGTGCGACGGTGCCGACTTGGCGTCATGCCCCGGCGGCGCAAGCCGCAGGTCCTGGCCCGGCCAGATGGTGTACGGCGTGGCGATGCCGTTCCAGCTGGCGAGGTCACGGAAATCCACCTTGTTGCGGAAGGCGATGCTATAGAGCGTGTCGCCCTTCATGACCCGGTAACTGCCACCGGGCGGCGCCGGAGGTGGCGTCGCCTCGTGGGTCGGCGTGTAGCTGCCCGGGCTTCGCGTGACGATGACGGAACTGCGCGTGACATCGCAGCCGGCCAGGACCACGGCGGCCGACAGCACGCCGGCCAGGGCGAGCGGACGGATCATGAGCATCGCGGATTTCCTTTCACGGGCACTCATCGCAGCAGGAACCACCACACGGCCAGAAGGACGACTGCAACGATAGCAGCCCAACCTATCCACTCTATGTGTTTACGCAGGATCCGTTCAGCGCGCTCACCGAACAGGCGGACGAGCAAGGCCAGCAGCCAGACCCGCTTGCCGCGACCGATCAGCATGCAGAGCAGGAACGGCAGCAGGGGCACGCCGATGATGCCCGAGGCCCAGGTCACGAACTTCATCGGCACCACGGGCTGCAGGGCGGCCATGGCCAGGGCGACGTAGAGGGCCAGCGCATGCGCGGCCATGTCCTCCCGCAGACTCGCCACGCCCTTCTCGATCGGCGCGAGCAGATGCATCGATTCGAGCAGCGGCTTCAGGGCCTCGTAGGCGTAGTGGCCGAGCATGTAACCGACCAGTGAACCCGCCAGCGAAAACAGCAAGCTCCAGTTCGCGTAGCGAAACGCCTTGCGCGGCTCGGCCAGCATCATCGGCGCGAGCATCACTTCCGGCATGATCGGGAAGATGAATGCTTCGACGAAGGACAGGCCCGCCAGATAGCGGACCGCGTGACGATGACGCGCCCAGACGATGGCGCGTTCGTAAAGCGAAGCAAACATCCGCATTCAGCGGTTTTCCCTGTCGTGAAGGCGCATCAACCGATGCCGCCGAGCAAGGGCACGAAACTCACCGCACCCAGTTCTTCCCGTAAGACGTCGCCGTTTTCGCCCTTGCGCAGACGCAGGAGCACCTGCTGGCTCGGGCTGCCCACCGGCGCGACGAGCACGCCACCCGGCTTGAGCTGATCGAGCAGCTTCAGCGGCACGCGGTCGCCGGCGGCGGTCAGGATGATGGCGTCAAAAGGCGCATCCGACTCCCAGCCCAGCTTGCCGTCGTCGTGTCGCGAGCGGAGGTTCTCGATGCCCAGCTGACGGAACCGGCGGCGCGCCTGGCGCAGCAGCTCTTCGATCCGTTCGACCGTGTACACCGTGGACACGATCCCGGCGAGCACCGCGGCCTGGTAACCCGACCCCGTGCCGATTTCGAGCACGCGCTCGGGCACGCCATGTTCGATCAGCGCCTCGGTCATGCGGGCGACGATCCAGGGCTGGGAAATGGTCTGGCCGTGACCGATGGGAAGCGCCGTATTCTCGTAGGCACGCGAATGCAGCGCTTGGTCGATGAAGTGATGTCGCGGCAGTTGCCGGATGACTTCGAGCACCCGCTCGTCGCGGATACCTTCCTCGACCAGCTTGGCGACCAGGCGGTCGCGCGCACGTTGCGAGGTCATCCCCTCACCGCGCAGGGCCGAAGCAGGCAAGGCATGCAGGTTCACCACGTCAGGCCGCCTCCTCGTTACCCATCGCCGACGACAGCGGAAGCATCCAGCTGCTGACTTTCTCCAGCGCCTGGAAACGGGTGAGATCGGTGTGGATCGGCGTAACCGACACGAAGCCGCGGCTGACCGCGTTGAAATCGGTACCCGGACCGGCATCGTCGATGTCGCCCGGCGGGCCGATCCACCACATGGTGCGGCCGCGCGGATCTTCCGTCCGGATGGCGGGCGCCGCGCGATGACGCTTGCCCAGCCGGGTGACCTCGAAGCCGCGGATCTCTTCCCAGGGAAGATCGGGCACGTTGACGTTGAGGATGGTGTCCGCCGGCAGCGGATCCACGATCAACCGACGCATGATCATGAGCACCGCGGTGGCGGCCGCATCGAAATGGCGGCCAGAGCCCTCTTTCGTCACCAGGGAAACGGCGATCGCGGGAAGGCCGAGGAAGCGCCCTTCCATGGCGGCCGAGACGGTGCCCGAATAGATGACGTCGTCACCCAGGTTGGCGACGTTGTTGATGCCCGACACGACGATGTCGGTCTCGTGATCGAGCATGCCGGCCAGGGCCAGATGGACACAGTCCGTCGGCGTGCCCGACACGCGATAGAACCCGTTCTCCATGCGATGGGCACGGATGGGGGCATCGAGGGTGAG
>Ga0247742_10001629_pt1 | contig 15322 bp, 21 predicted proteins | sample UWRJL208509C2_FD_180944 | JGI IMG/M metagenome (GOLD analysis project Ga0247742, IMG submission 180944) | Plant litter microbial communities from Arlington Agricultural Research Station in Wisconsin, United States - UWRJ-L208-509C-2 | ecosystem: Environmental > Terrestrial > Plant litter >...
TTACAATGCTTGATAATTTGCTGATATGTCCTCTCGCAGAAACTGATAAGTTCTTGTAAGTCCATCAGCTGCCGCAAGTACTTATACGCAAATCGGGATTTTTCCGACAAGCATTTGACTATGACAGTGAACATTGATCCATCGTTTGACCGTTTTCATCTTCTCCAAGTATCATTTCACACAGGCGACGCCTTGCTCAATGACATCGAAGGTGACGGATGCATCCGAGCAAAAGCATCGCAACTTGCTGTGTTGAAACTGTGGTAGTATTGGCCTGGCGGTTTACAGTGAATAGCGCATGTATCTACCAAAGTTAGAATGTGTTTTTGCAGCTGTAAGATGAAGATCCTGATTCTAGGATCGAAGAAATATGGCCGTCAGCGCATGGAAGGGGACTGGAGGAGGCGAAGGCGTGGAGCTCACCATTTATTTGACACAATTGTCGGCTGGAATCCGAGTCGCTTGAGGGCCTATTGAGGATATGCAAGGTAAGAGCACATAAAGAGGAGTATTTTGAAGGCCTGAGGCGCTGGCGTTCAAATGGTCCCTGAGAGAGTAATGGAGTGCAGCTGCTGAACAGAAATCGGATTTTATTTTTTGAAAGTCACGGTCGAGGGACTCTACAGACACTGGGATATGAGATGTCCTGCAGGTACACGAGTCGGAGGTCAAGGAGGGCCTGCTACTAGCAGTACACGTAGGCGTCGTCTAAGAAGGTTCAATATAGATAACAATAAATCATGCAAACAATCTCGAATGTAGAAAAAACCCATATCTATATTGCGTGGGGGTAAGTCATACCGCTGGCGATTTGATTGTTACAAACGGAGGCCCAACTCGCCTATTAATCCTGATTCGGCGGCGTTTGAGTAGTCGAGGGTCAACAAAAGTTCCTAGACGTTCAATAAGGTGGTGTTGACGGAGCTCGCCAGACGCAGGCCGCGGTGGACGTCAATGCATAAGTCACTGCATTTTCCATGGAAGAGTAAGGAAACGAGGTAGTTTTTGCAACATATATCCTTCTTTTGCGAGGGTTGGAGGAGTACATAGATATCAGTGCCAACTTGAAGAAGATAGCAAGCAACCATTTGAGATTAGACCTAGCAAATATTGCAGTAGTTAGTAACAGTCAACGGCAAAAAAGCGAGGGAAAAACATACAATATGCCGCTGAATGCAGCTTGGTCGAGGTCAACATAGCTGAACGCAAATCTCGAATCGAACGGAGGTAGGACGTTGGAAGACACCATGATCCCCAAAACCACGGCTACAGGACAGCATCACCGCGCCTCCTGTGGCCGGAAATCCTGAAGCAAAGCCAGAACGGAACAGAGTGTCGTTGCAGTTGAAGGATATAAGACGCGAAAGATCCAAAATTTCTGTTCTGGATTAGATGTTCGTATAATGGTAGTGCAACGTTGTAAATGGGTTCAATCGAGGGTTCTGCATCTGCAGCCTGGTGTGCCTATATCGCGTCAACGGTCGACGAAGTTTGAGCACCAGCCATCTAGCATCTACCTTCCACCCTCAACGAAGTCAGGGCAACAATGTTTCTACTTTCCATCTCCTTGCCAGCTTTCCTCGTCTAAAGTACCTTTTCGCTGAATCCGCCGTCCTTACCTCCAACATTCCGTGAGTGGACGGTGAAGAGGCCTGGCAAAGCCAGAGTATACGTCGAGGTTTCGATCGTATCAGACTTTTGACCCGCCGATAATTGGTAAGTCTCGTATATGCGGGTGTTGTTGGTTCCTGCGATGGCGACAAGGGTGCCATACAGAGCACTGGCGCTCGTGTGTTTGTAGAAGAGCCGCAAGATCTGGAACAGAAGAGGTAGATTGTCAGAGATTGTGATTAGATGACAAGGAGAGATGCGGCTCATCATTTGGACATCACGAATGGTGAACCTTCCATCAAGTCCAGCCTTTTGGACTCTGCTTAACGCATGCAAACGCAAGATGGGCGGCAGAGGCAGTAGCAGGCGCCAAAGGTGAGTGCGATGGTCCAGAAGGCCTAAGGCTCAAAAAGAGAGATCGAGTCTTCACGGCGAGGAATACGGTAGAGGCAGGTGGATTGCGCATGGACCAGTTGTACTAATTGGTGGAATAATGGTGTCCTGATGGCCTATTGAGGTTCGAAGTGGGAGGACAGTTCAGGCCGCCTAAGTGGAGGTTCAAAATCGTTTGAGTACGAGTAATGAGGAGAAAATGTCAACACAAACCTCCTCCGCTCGAGGCGCAAGGGCAAGGCTTCCTCCTAGCACGTACCAGTGCACGGCCATAGAGCGGCAGGGAACATGAGGAGTGGGTAGTGTTGATCGAGAGAGCAAGGCCATGTCTGCCATATGTGGACTCAACAGGCCAACGAGACCACTAGTGTGAGGGCCAGCACAGCAGATGGAACACCTGTAGCCGACGAGAGTGAGGGACATGTTGGCAGATTTGAGGTGCGTCGTGTGCCCCAAGAATAAGGGACTTAAGGAACGAGCTGACAAGTTCGGACCAAGCATAGCCGAACGGTCCGGGTCCAGACTCTGGCCATTCGATCAATGACTCGGATATTCTGTGTCAGCCAAGCCCCCTTGACTCGGACAGCACAACCGAAACAGACTTCCACTTATCTAGTCCTGGCGCCCGCCACCCGACATCGGTCTTCCAGAATGGTTAAAAGTGGCGCTGTGGATGAACCGGATGGCGCTGGTGCCCACTCAGCCTCGATTTGGAGTCTAGCAACACCGTCAGATAGTAGAGGAGCGAGTTCATCGCGCATAGGTGGAAGCCTGCTTGGCGGGGGCAGGAAACACTGAGCGAGTCACGCAACAAGCTGATAGGACCGAGCTCTATTGGGGGCGACGGGACGAGGACGTGGTACAAGGACAAGATCTAAACTACCGAACTAGAAGGCGAATGCCCGTATATGTACGATGTGACCTATGTGACGACGTGATAAGGCGGGCAGCCTTACAATAGGTTGCATGACGCCCCGGAGAGAAGACCTCGCCAGTTTCGAGAGACATCACCAAGCCAAGCATGGTCGACGAAGCTATGGAAATCATCATGAGTTGATAGGAGAATACGAAAGCTTTCTGAGCAGATGAGGCTATCTAGGTGATCTTCAAAAAGCGGAAGATGAGATAGAGGAAACAGATAGATTGTGAGTTCTCGTTCTACGCCGTTCACCACAATAGGCGCTGACACCTATCTCTAGCTTGTTGGATAGTCTAGATTGTATAGCCTGGCATGATAATCAACCTTCAGACGACAATGTCGTGCGTGCCCACTTATGAGCCCTTGATGTACAGCAACACCGTGTCAACCTCGAACCATGTACTTCACTTTCCTCAGGTGGGGTCAGTAGTGATGCTAGCAGAGAGTGGCTTCTGTAAGACATGGGTGGTTCCAGGACAACAGTTCGTTTTCGCTATTCTACTTCCTTGTCCTGTTACTAAACCAATTTTACTCTACAGTAACATGCATGAGTACTGTTCTTTGACAATATTAGGGCCATTATTTCCATATGTATGAACCCGGTTCCGTATCAGTGTCGACCCACCCCAACATGTCCCTCACTCTCGTTGTCCCATTCGCTGTGGTGGTCCTCACACTAGTGGTCTCGTTGGCCAATTGGGCTGATTGCTGGCGATGTCAGCTAGATTCTTGATTCCACATGTATAGGCTACAGCCAGAGCCAGAGGTGTGTGACGCTCACATCTATGATCTCTTGGTGCTCACCTTTCAAACCACCTTCCAGATCGACACAACGCCTCCACAATGATACCACCCGCCTCTAATCGTCCGGAAGACACACTCGTCTCATTGAAACCCATTCTGTTCCTCACCCCAACCACCTGTGTGCTCAGTGGAGCCATGACGCCCGTCTCCTCCTTCCTTCTCTCATATTTCCTTGTTGGGGCCTCTGCCGGAGCCGGTGCATCCAATGTATCAGTCATGAACAACTCTGGAGATGCCATCTAAGCTGTCGCCGTGCTCGCTATCGCACCAGGCACCAGTGTGTTTGCAGGTGTCATGGCCATCCGGACGCGTTTGGTTACTGTTTTGTGAATGCGCAGCAAGGTTGCCCGGAGGGGGGTCGTGAGCGAGTCATACGATGCCATCACCAGTTCACGGTCTTTACAGACGGTAGAAGTGCACAATTCTGTTGCATTCTCGGTGAGGATCGGGAGTCGGCTCATGGCTTTCAGTACGTTTTATTTCTTGACCACACAAGTGGTATTTTACTAATGCTTCTTCACAGCCGAAGTCCGTTCAGGTCATATCCGAATTTCTACAAGTCTGCAACCTGACCACCAATGCCAATGAGTTAAAAGCTGTTCTCTACCTACCACCCATCATCTTCTCCGTCGTCTTTTTATTCTACCTTGAAAATACTGCAGCTCAGCTCCAAGTGTCTTCTACGCTGTGGCCTACACCCAGCTAGGTTTTTTTCACCGGTGCATACGTAAAATTAGAACTTAGAACTTTCGCTCCAGGTTTTTTTTGTGCTTGTCCGTTTCTTCAGTCCCAAGACCCTGTTGTCACTTATGGCTTTCTCGACTCCTCTCATTCATGTTTTGGTTCTTCGTATCTTGATGCAATTTTCACCTCTTCAGGCATCTACTTAGTGCATATATTTGCTTCATTTGCGGTCGACTTTTAATGGGCGGCAATCATGACAACCAAAATGTTTTGTACAGAATGTCAGAGCAACCAATAAGGATTTGACAGAAAACCTATGCGAAAATCGATCAATCCGCGTTACATCAGACGTGTATACCTCGAATTATGGACCTGTGACAAAATCCATTCCGCTTCTGCCTGGTCTCTGAGTCGTAATCTACAAACCTCCGCCACAGTGCACCAGGACCACTTTTCCGATTTCTGAAGAGGTATGGATGTTCAAAGTGTTGCATATGCATATTCTTCATAATCCGCTTATCCGCCAAAAAGGCCGCATGGAAATTGCCCATACCCGTACGCACTGGCAATTCCTCCAACTTTTACAATATTGAGCTCATTATATGAGCCCTGATATTAGGCGCTACCCTGGAGTAGATTCAAGAACATCGAGTAGACTTAATATTAATGTAGCACTGGTTATTAGTGTGTCTCAAGGTATGTGATTTGGTGCGCAGCCTCGCCCATACTGCGGGTAAGAGTCAGGAAAGTTGGTTAAGCATTACACTATAATACAGCTCTAGTATAACGTCTGTGTCTACAGAATCAGGGAGTTCTTCCTCGTGATCTTCCAGTAACTATTTGTCCCATAAGTTGCTCTGACTCGAAAGATGTCATTACCATGCAGAGAGATTGCCTTTAACGGGTTTTTTACATACTCGCAGGCACGGGCATAATCTAGCATGCCTGCTGGTGGCTCAGGGGGCCGGTTCATTACTGCCAATATGCCTGTCAAACCCGTTCGCCTCGAGAAAGGCCGATTATTAGGATTACAGGAAGCAAGGCTAAAGCTTATTTTGCTGCCATCAGGGTTGCGAGGACCACCATATGTAATTTTCCTTGCCTCTGCTTCAATTTCAACCTATGTAAGTAATGATGTTGTCAGTACGGATGTGGATGAGGTGAGAGAGATGACAATTCACTGACAAGTGCTTCTTCGATCCAGCTTGGGGTTATAATCTTGTCTAAAATGTTCTTCTGTAGCTTATTCAAGAATTTGGTGGGCTTGGTTGGTTTAGAGGCGTTATGCATTGGCATGTTGTGAGGTTCACTAGGAACCAGCCTCAGCCTTGGTGTGGCATCTGCTTCTGTCGCCATTTCAGAGGGTGGATTGGGTGCTTGGCTTTGGGCGAGAGCACCCGGCCTACATCATTGTATAAGCTAAAGAGAAAAGAAGGAATATGAATAAACATACACTTCATCATCACATGGCAGTTCATATACTTCAAAGTGCTGCTCAGTATGGGCACTTGTATCACCAGTGGCATCTGCATCCCCTGGGTTATCCGCAGTCTGATCTTGTCCATCGATGTCGATGGGAGTTTTGGTGACAACGAGACTGAGATCATACTCCTTGTCACTACTTGTGGGATCAGGACAGCTAGAAGAGGTCAAGGACAAGGACGGAATGAACTTATTCAGAAATTGAGGCTGACGAAGAAACGGATGGCTCACGGATCGGATAAACCCTCATCATCGTCTTTTTCGAGGGGAGTACGCCCTTGAAACCGTTTGACGGCTTTTTTAACATCCTTTCTGGTGGTCTTAGCCTTCGGCTTGGGTCCTGATCTACCGGGTGCCACTTCCAATTTTGCTGGCCGCCCTCGTTGTGCCTTGGGTTGAACACGGTTGAGGAGCTGCTCTCGAAATTGGGCAGGACCAACTGTGGTGGCGTAGGAGAAGCATGTGATGTCTTTTTCAACACGTTTCTGTGATACGAAGATGATGAATATGAGCATTGTGAAGTATGCGGTATAGTTAACTAACCCTCTCAGACGTGAAGCCCCACTCAGGAGGTGGTATAGCTCTGATGATTGAGTAAAAACGTAGCCTTCCACCATAAAAATAAACCCTCTTCCAAACGAATGATTTGAATGGGTCCGGCAGTGGGTCAACGACGGGGCTGGGATCCTTCCATGTCACCATCCTGGACTCAAACGAGTCACTGCGATCCATGAGCATGCTTGGTTCATATGTTTGACCTAGAGCTAGCCGTCAGTACGGGTGACCACAATTACAACAAAAACTGTCGTACCAATTGTATGCTGGCTATCGAAAAGCCCTTTCCTGCAGTACTCAAAATAGAGCTCTGTATGTACCATTGCCCTAGATCGACGAAATACGGTGACATATTGTTCAAGATAGACATCGTTTGACGCCTCATTGAATGTGAAAGGATTGTCACTATTCGGCACAGTCGCCACCATGTTCAGATATTCATCCGAGTCGAAGACCTCCATGAAGCGAAATAGACACACTTCCAACCTCTCAAATTCCTCAGGGTTTTCCCAGATGATATACGACGGCATGCCAGGGAAAATGGCCATCTCAAACAAAAAATCATTCGCCAGATGACGGCCAAAGCCACTAAAAGCACCACAGGGATTTGAACAAATCTCCTGTATGATGGGCCGTAGAGGTTCTGCTGGGAGTGAGGGAGATGGAGCAGTAGGCATTGTAGTAGCGCTAGTAGCGGTTGTTAGAGGAGTTATTCATCGTCGATATAACATGAGGGCTGACCTTGTCGAAGGAAAGTATGACGAAACATTGGTTTGACTTGTGATGGTTGCTACGACATCTTTCCATCGTTGACGCTCGTGTAAACCCATACCTTGCCACTTCCGTAGCTCAGTCATAGCCATGGGACGCTCGAGTATTGGGTCTGCGCCTCCCCTAAATACTTCACCCAACCTCTGAAAACTCTAGAGAACAAGACAGTCAGTTTAGCGACAGACAGGTCTATATATACACACTTACCTCAGACCCCGGTTCGAGATCCGCTCTTGTCCAGGGTTCGGTTCGGGATTCAACGTGCATCCTGACCAGGCCGGAGAAGTCACTCAAGACCCAAACATAAGACTCAGAGATGAAAGCGGCAAAAATCTTCATTGTCCTGACTTCCTTAGGCTTTGAGGAATCGGGCACAGTGAATTTTGACGGGAGCTCGAATACCCGAATCTCCTCCGATTTAGTCGCAGAAGGACCGGGCACGTCCTTGGTGATTATTTGCCAGTATTCTTTGGGCTTCATGCCAGTTATGTGCCCCTCAAGGGCGAAACTTATAACAACAGCCCTCTACGAAAAACAAATAAGCTTTGGGTTCAAGTATAAACTCTGAGATAAACTCACATTCCCCGCAGCGACGATCATGATCTTCCCTCTCACTACCACAATCAACTCGCCCACCATACCGTCGTCGAGGATGAGATAATCCCATACTTGTCCTACCGTCCGTAGACGCCATGATTCAGGTGGCCATAGAGAGAATCCCGCTTCTTTACGTTGCGCTTGCACCCATTCTGGAAGTGGGCTGGACGGTATGTATGTGTGCTCGCGAATGTTAGGTGGCGCTTTCGTCGTCAGTGGGGTGTAGCGTCGCTCCGATGAGCCAAAAGACAAGCACAAAGGACATATTTGTATGTAGACTTTGTCAGATTTTGGGTCAGTCTGTAATACACTCGTACGCAGGAATGAGACCTACAGGACAGCCTCTTATAGGCATCAGTACTCAAACCTGAGCCCTTGCCTTTGACCATAACATTCTGAGTGGCTTTCCCCTCCGGCCTCTCAGGCATCGTAGAGGAGTGAAGGGGCAGAAGAGAAACACGGTTTCGAACCAAGTAGATGGGAGGAAGAGCAGAAGTAGTTTTAATTTGGTTTTGGCAAGCCGCTGCCTCATTGTTAATGCGCATCTCGTACTTGACACGTGCCCTGACCCAGGGTTTGGTGCAGATTGTAATTCTAGTTTAGAGAAAGGAACATCGACGGGATAGAATATCTTTGAGGGTCCAAATTCACGTTGGCCCCAAGACATCAGCAATGTTGCCTCAACAAACGACTCCGCTTAATCTAATCGCCCTCACCATAGCTTCCAGCCGACGGACATGTGCCAAGATCGTCTCTTGTGCTGGATGTAAGAGCTGTTAAGCTCAGAATATGGGTCTGGTTCGCTGATACGTCGGGTTCAACAAGGCCTCTCCATTGAAGCTTCACGCGTGTCTTGTCTGCTTTTCAACCACGAAATCAGGATGCAGCGCGATTATTTTCTCAAACCTGTCAACGCGAACCCCCTCTGTCACCAAAAACGTGTACAGTACGTCAGCATGGCCAAGTCCAAAAACTGATAGTCGGACGAACAGCGCTGGGCTGGATTTTGGAACCTGGGGCTCGCTAACTCGCGAGGAAAGTCCATGTATGTCTGGAGCTCCTAATGGCCTTTCCTCCACCTAGCATGTCCTCGCCACAACCTCTTAGGTCCCTTAGACGCAATCATCAATTTTTTACACTCAACGCCTTCACCGCCTCACATGTCGCAGCATTTCCTCCCGCCTGAGCTACCGTATTCCATCCTTCAAGCTATGAGCGCTATTAACCCGACAAACTACGGCTGATTACTATGCGTTGTAAATCATCCTGGGCGAGCCGTGAATCCAAGTCAGGGAGACCTGACTTGATGGGGGTTGTCGGGAACGTGCAAGGTCGGCCAGGGGGCAAGGTGAGGGTTTGCACTTTGACCAAAGGCCTCCCAGTTGTAGATCAATCATCATGGTCTTCCGATTCCCACTTTGTGCAGCTGGATCATGCAACAACTAGGTACACAATTGACACTTCGAGTCCAACAACACCCTGGCGGAAGTGGACCACGACGACGATGTCCGTATATGCGTCAAGCATCCTCGCGGCTAACCACCCTGCTGCGTACCCAACCCGCCCGAACTAAGTCTAATACTGAGGTCTGACCAGATCTGACCAGCAACCTCCTCAGACCGATCAGCCTAGATTTATTATTCGTCGGGTTAGAAGTACAGCTCGAGCCGCTATAGATCTATACTTGAGAGACTCAATCTTCATATTGAAGAGGGTTGATTCATGGAGAAATAATGCTAGGGTAACCCTACATAAGGCCACTGAAGGCAGCCATCTCAGCGCCACCCGACTCGCGAATCCCGATTTCTCAGTCTGACAGTATGAATGAGTAAATACTTGATAGAAGAATAGCAGTAGGACCTACACCCGACGATGGTGGCAGCCATGAGGAAACCTGTTTCACTTCCGATAGCACCAGAGATCAGCGGCTGCGAAGAGGAAGCCAAGGATAGCACCACCGAAGGCAGCCGCAGTGGGAATGACGCGCTTAAGCTCCTTGTATATTACTGCCTTACAATGGCCAGCCATGACCTGCAAAAAGACATGATAAGTCGTGATAGAATAACGATGGAAACGCGCACATACCATTTGTTGATCCTTCAACTGCTTGGTAATGTCCTGAAGGCCAGAGCCAGAAACCCCAATCCAAGTCTTCGAGAAAGGGCGCAGGCAGAGAGCATAAAGGTAATATAGACGGCGGTGTGGACGGGGTCCAGGACAACTTCCTTGAAGGTATGAGGAGGCGACATGTAACACGCGTGGACTTGGCGACGAGCTGAGGTGAGTCGTCTATAAGCTAATCATAGAATTAGAAAAGGTATGAAATAGCAAGCAACTTCAAGGCCTACCTCCCAGACACCGAGAACCTTGACAAGAGATTGCTAGGGAAACGAGATGCCAACATTTGTGAGATAATGAAGACATTTGAGGTCAGAGACGACTACAGCATGATTGGCATGTTCGAATTGTAGAAGAGCTCGATAGGGTAGGTATCACGCAGACTGCGGAAGCGGTTGCTCTTAACGGGAATCTCAATTCGGAAGCCTTGCAGGTAGATGACAACGGCAAAGATAACAACCCTAGAGATAATGTTCATTACGTTGGTGAGACGCTCGCACCAGAAGGCCTCATCTCGTACCGGGTGAAAAGCAAGTGGAAGAGAGAGACAACGGCGCCCTTGAATTTGGAGCCACGTCCAGTGGTGGGCAAGAATAGTGAGGGCGTAAACGGTCTCTTGTCCAAGAGAGATGGTGAGAACAAAGACTGTGAAGAAATTTTTCAGTTAAGAATGAGCAACCGCACAAAGCGTCAAGGCAACAACGCTGGAAAATGGAGAAGTAGACTCCAAGTGGTTACGACAAGGATGCAAGAGGAAAGGAAAGGAAGGCTTACTCACGTTTCTGGGCACCACTGAACAGGGTACAGTCTTCCTTGAGGTCAAAGTCGACGTTAAATAGGTTCTCACCAGCAAGCAGCTGCGTGATCATTCCAGAGGTGATAATAGGCGTGATTCCAAGCTCCACGAGGGTACCGTAGTTTGACACCAGAATGACACACATCCAGTATATAGGGGGTCGGACGAGTCAGACGACACAATGCCATAGAGGTACCTGTGAGCAGACCAGGATGAGGACGGTAACCGCGGTTCATAGTACTTTTTGGCCAAATGTACCTAGGGAACATATAAGAAGAGTATATTGCAAAAGCAATGGAAGCATACCTTTCGACCCGGCGAAGAAACCCCAGGGAGAATAGGAAGGAGAGGCTAGACAACGAAACGACATGTGCCACAGATAGCAACGAGCGCCATGCCCACGTTGACCCACATCCAGGGCGATGAAGGTGCCAGTACTACCACCCGACGTAATGTGTCACCGAATGAGGCACCACCCTGGTCTTGCTCTTCTGCATCTTGGCCTCGACGTTATACGATTGTGCGTCGATTTACTGGAGATTGGGTTGCGGCCTCAACTGCAACCGCGTTGGCATAAACAGATGTCCGGGGGGTACAGTCATGCTGACGGTTACTTTGCAAATCTGCTCGCGATGGACCAGCCTGCCAACCCTCAATCCTCCGCCTGTCGACGTCGACAAAACGACAGACTGGCAACATTTGAGCTGCAGCCACTTGTTTTATCTGCGCTCATCACGCCTAACGCCGGATGTGATACGGCCGTTGTCACCACTTCGCTGACCATCACAGGAGCGACACTCCTACGTGCAACCTCGAAAGGTGGGTGGGTTCGCTCGGGCGGTGGGTTAGCCAAATTGGCTGGCGTGGCCTCCGGATTCCAAGGTCGATTTCGCCAGCCTAGACCATTTCCGCATATCGACCTGGGCAGCAGGTTGCTCGTATGCCAGCCGACAATATCTATGCAAACGCAAACAACGCTCGAAAGCTGCACAGAATGCGTTCGTTGTGGTGAACTCGCCGACCGTCGCTTTCGAGATAGTCACGGATGGGTCCGAGGGTCGGCGGAGGCGTTGTGCACACGCCAGGTGGCAAAATTGCGGCTTGAGGAGTTGTCGCATAGCTTCAAACATATCATCTTTCGGCAGATGCCATCCAAATTATCGGACGGTGTCTCCCTGCTCGATGCATCTGTATTTTTCACACGAGCTGCAGCGATCCAGCCTCGCTGCGACCAGTATGAACAGCTGTTAAACAGGCAGTAAGCCACTCATTCGGTTAATATACATAACCCAGCCGTAAAACAGGCCGCAAGTGGCGGAGCGGAGGTGTCACAAACACGCGATGTCAGACAAACACGTCTTGAGGAAAAATTGAAGAGGGTACTGTGTGTTCTGGGTGGCGATCCGAGTCCAGTACGCCTGGGTGCTCGTAAAGGAATCGATCTATTGAAATGGAGGTGGTGAGTTATCGACAAACATGTGGACGGCCTAACAACGCACTTAGGAGCCTCCCACTTCACCGATACTTGCTGTCATTCCACATCACTCTCCGTAAATAAATCCTAGCCCACGTCCTCGTCAGAGTCCTAGGACGCTTGTATCGTCGGTATTCATGTTCTGGCTAACCAGCCGAGCCGGCTCCAAAGGGGTCGCCATTGGGCCTGCAAACCGTCGTTAGTGTACTTATAATGCATATCAAAATACTTTACTTAGTTATTTGTGGTGTTTGCGGGCGTCGTATGGCCAGAGGGACGGAAGAAGCAAGTAGTGGTGGCGGCACGAAGGAAAGATCAACGCTGTTGATCCCGTTGATCCCGTTTCAGCTCTTGCCATAACCGACTTGAAGTTCCAGTGCGGTCGCACGACTTCTCTGTGCAAAGTAAGTATCTAGAACACAATGCTGCATTAGATTGAGAAAATATGCGTAATCAGTCAAGAACATGTTGATATTGTAGTATAAGATTTTTTTTTAAATCAGTTTTTAGCCCATATTTCTGTCAATTCGTGCTCGTTTACCACAATCTAAACTATTTTATGATCGTTACATTAATGCACTAAAGTTCGCATATCGTGAGATACTTACTGAGCCTTTTCACCTAGTCTAAATTACCCGAATTAAGTTAAGCGTGGTTTAGAGCGCTACTCAGCGCACTCTTTTTCGTTGAAATCAGCCCAGAAATAACCTGGATGAGTAAAAGCAGGTGATTGAGAAAGCATCACACACAGAGGGCAGCGATGCACCTGTGCACACGCAATCCAAGCCCTTCCACCATAAGATGCCCTTAGCGCCAAAGATGACGCCTCCGTTTAACACCAAATCTGCCGGCTATTGATGTATTGCTGCCTGTCCAGGTTACAGCGGCAGCCCGACGGCCAATAGATCTAGAACTAAAGCTCAGTGGTTGGCATAGCAGACGGTTGAGTGATCTTTTTGTACTAGAAGTAAAGCTACGGTACGACATTAGCCTAATGGCATACCAGGGGACTTAGACAGGGATCAGGTAGCACAGCCACATCCTCAAAGTTTCGAATACAGAGAGGGTGTAAAGCACTTATTTTCCTCCAAAAACTATTGAACATGACACCAATTAGTTGTATCTACCTACAGAAATTTGTTTGAAGAAAATCTATGTTGTGGTTGTCGAGCAAGGCTGTTACACTAATCCCAGTGCTAGTGTCAGGCATCAGGAATCCGTCCATTTGGTTTTTTGAGTTTTCAAAACCCAAAAAACCCGCAAAAAATAGGAAAAACATCCTAAATACCTCGAAAGCTGGAAACCTTGAAACCCAGGTCCATTTTTCAAAAAACCTTCCATCACGTGCAGCATGTAATAGTGATAAATTTATCAGATGCCGAGTTTCCGAGTTTCCGGAAACTCCCAAAATAGAAAAAACCATCAAAACCCTGACACCAAATGGACGGTTTACTGAAGGGGGATCGGCCCGCACAGCCACGCCCTCAAAGTTTCGAATACAGAGAGGGTGTAGGCAACCTCTTTTCCTCCGAAAACTATTGAACATAATACTAATTAGTTGTACCTACCCACAGAAAATTGTTTGAAGAAAATCTGTGCTGTGGTTGTGGAGCAAGGTCGCCGTGCCAATCTTATGGCATGCAGTACGAGTACTTCAAAGTTTCGAATCTATGCCAGATCTTGATTATAAACGGTGGTACACTGTTCAGATGAGCGGCATTAGTGGGATTAAAGAGAGGAAGGATATTGAGCACACTGAAGAACCCACCTCAGAATCGTCAACATGAAGGTAGCAAAAAGCTTATTCTGCAGCCCTTGTTGTCTGCCGTTCGATTTATAAAATGTGAAACCTCCAATAATTTCCAAACTCTAGCTATAAGTTCCCAACATTTCGAGCCCTCGTTTATCCCATCCATCCTAGCCGGTATATAACTACTCGGGCTGTAATTTTAACCCGACAGATAATATTTCTAGGCGATTGGGATTCTCAAGTTCCTACATTCAATTCTCGAACGACTCGACCTCTGCATATCTCACGCAAGATTTGTAGACCTGCCCTCGGAGCCTAGAGCCTAAAGAAGGTCTGTCTCACTGTCTTCACCTTTATCGTTGGCGTTGATTACTACTTACTCTGCACCCCAATGTTGAATACGCCAAGCCTCGTAGTACACTGTGCCGCTACCGACTTGTGGAATCATGTCCAACACTCCTACTTGCATTTTTAATACGTACTAACAGCCTCTATTTCTTCTTTTCCCTCAATCGTCGCACCTTTCCTATCCAGTTGTATTATATATAGTCTCAAATGTTCATAGTCATTTGTGTGAGATTGCCGGGTTTGTCGATGTCGATGTCGATAGTCGTTGTCGTTGTCGAAGTCGGCGTCGGAAAGTGGCAATACACTAGAGAATTCGAGACAAACTTAGAAGTGCGCGAGAAGTTGCGTATTCAAGGTTGTCGTATTCGAAATGCTAAAGTTCTACCTACGAAACTATGATCTACTTATACCACATAATGAAATTAGATGAAGTAAGCTACTGACGAACTAATAAGGTATGAGACTTACCACTCGTTAATACCACCCTCGAGGATGGAACGAGGCAATGTGAGTCAAAAGTGAGCGGCGATGTCACGAGTAAGCCACGAGCCGTAAACGTGCGTGATATTGTGAAATCGTGAAAGATAGACATGAGGCTCGGACCGGTACCTTACAATTTGCTTGTTATAGTACTCTGTATTGATCAGCAGCATTTTATAAAGTAACACAAGATATCCGCCTCGCTTCGCTTCGGCGCCGATATTGAGTCTTGATAAACCGTTGGGGTCTGTTCCTTCCTTCCTTTTTGTACTCAAGTCGGAACTCGCAATGATAATGCTGCCTGGTCCTAGCATTTATTGAGGAGAGCGAGATCTTTTGAATTGGTAAACAATGTAGATTTGGATATGTCATCAACCTCCATGCGTATGGGGTGCGTCGTTTGTCGCCGAGCCTGTGGCTCGCTCCTCACGACTCTTGAAACCCAAATTTTATTTATTTGAACTCAGGTGATAGTACAACGTCAGAATGTGGCCAACGAATGTCCCTCCGAAAAGAAAAGCCGTCTAATTGTCGAAACCT
>Ga0247742_10001630_pt1 | contig 15312 bp, 9 predicted proteins | sample UWRJL208509C2_FD_180944 | JGI IMG/M metagenome (GOLD analysis project Ga0247742, IMG submission 180944) | Plant litter microbial communities from Arlington Agricultural Research Station in Wisconsin, United States - UWRJ-L208-509C-2 | ecosystem: Environmental > Terrestrial > Plant litter >...
TCACCATATTTTTTTCCCCATTCATCGTATGTAAGCCATGGTTTATTGGAGGGCACATCAAGCAAGTTCCCGACGATCGGATAGCCCTTTGGACCGGGGGGATAAGGAAGCCGTTTTGAATTGCGTTTAGATCCTCGCGCAGCCGCCAGGCCACCAAAATAAAGGAGGATGACAGCGACAAGTGTATAGTATGGGTGGGTCGTAGCCAAACCCGTCACTGCAGAGCTGAAGGACATCTCTTAGGCAACGAAAGTAGTCAGGGTTTGTGAAGACATTTATACCTTTGTACAGCGACCAATAGTAGGCACTCCAATGCGACGTGGAGCGCCGATAAGATCAGAAGTTCAGCGAGGTTCATAACAAACATCCAAAGATAGCAGGAAGCACCACCCGACAAAAATACAATCATGTCAGCTGGCCAATTGCGAATTCTACCACAAAATAGCTCGGTCCAGGCTTTGATACTTACAAATCAAGAATTGTATGACTCAGCACGAGAAAGCGGCCGCCAATGTCATTCAAACGTTTACAGCGCTTCTCGAAAGTAATGGGAATCGATCAATTTTTTCCGCGCGTCTTCCCAAAGCGGTAATGGATTATTCGAACGTCAACTTGGATGCTTCAATCGCGATTTTCATAAATCAAAGGGTCAAGATCGCCTTTATAGGGTATATTTAGATCACACAATTTTTTTTGTGATTTTATCAGTCGTCCTAGTACCGCTGGCGAAGAAAGCGGTCTTTGTTGCCATTTACGGATTTCTCGTAGAAATAGAGTATATACTAAACTAGTAGGAGTAGAAGTGGTTGGGAGGTGGGAAGTGGGAAGTGGAAGTGGAAGAGGTGAGGAAGTCCACTTCCACTGTGAGATACTAGCGCCTCCTCCCACCGCCCCCGCCCACACGTGACTATTTCGCATACCTCATTAGGTATATAGTCAACTGTGACCCATGACTCCTACAAAAAAACACTTCATACTTGAAACAAGGAGAATACTTTCCCATTCTCTCCCTCGTTCTCACTGCGCTCTCCAGATCCCGAGCGTGATCTTGTGCCAAGTTCATCCGACTTTCTTTCTGGTTCTCAACTTGGTTCAATGCCACTACTGGATCTTCGCTCATTCATGTAGTATATTATGTAGTATAGAGCTGCTTGTAATATTTACAGTGTACTCAAATAAAGAACCAGATGATAGTAGTGGCAGTCGTGAGTTTGACGCGCAGAAGAGACTTTTTGGCGCTGATGATGTCGTTTTACAGGACAAAAACAGTTTTATTGACTAGAATACATGAATAGTACATCATTTATCTACTTAATACTGAAATTAATGAGCGGAAAGGGTGAAGGGTAACCTAATCTTTCGTTCGCCTACCAAAACACTGAGGGGACCTGGGCGCTAGCAATCCTGAAGCTCCAGAAACACCTGGAGTCCCGTTGACATGCTTCATCTCAAATGAGTCAAATAAAATATTTTATCAAGCACAGCTATATAACCCCGCAGCGTCCCCTCAACGACGGCGGCCACCCTGGCACCTCCGAACGACGTCCTAGATTTGACCAGTCACGTGAGGCCTGGTTGAATCCACGTTTGGCCCTAGTCCTCTTTAGACTTTAGAACGTGCGGCGGGATGTGTCGGGAGGGCGGGCACACAAACGCCACATGGCTGTTTTGTAGGTGGATCTGACACCTGGTTAGTGGAACTCGGACCACCGGCAGTGAAAGTCCGGTAGTGGAAGTGGGTTCCACTTCCACTACTTTGGTCACGACTCATTCTAATCTGTGAGCAACGGACTATGATGGGGCTTTCATAGCCCTTGAGCTGAACTTTGATTGAATCTCTCTTGGATTCACTCAAGTACACAGTACTTTACACGAGCTTTATATAAGGGTACTACAGAAAGGGCGATATAAAATATACGAGAAAAAAGAGTAAAACAGACAAAAGACAGGGGAGAAAAAGAAAAGAAAAGATGTAAAAAAAAGAAATAAAAGATGGGAACCAAGTTACCAGCGAGGATTTCGTCGGAAATTGAGGTAAAGGATAGATATCAATGAAGTATATTGGATACAAGGGTAGGAAACAATCGAGAGGCAGGTTCTTGATGCGTTCTCCCGATTCAGAAAGTGGGGTGTTTGTGCGAGTGCGCGTTCAGATGCGTGCGGGTGTTTGATGCTCAGCCGACTCCAGCTCCTTACAGTATACACTTGGCTTGTAAGTGAATTACACAATGATTAAGCAGCATGTCGACGGCGTTCTTCGTTCCATACCAACTTTGAGGGAGTAATATGGCGGGTCCTGGTGATCCACTTTTTGGGAGTGGTGTAGCAGACAATAGATTGCTATACTTGTAAGCGACTGTGCCCCCAGATTCTCTATCAAAGAAAGTCGTTAAAATATAGCCCTCAGTCTTCTCGGGGCTTAGACGGTTGAATGACCATACCTATCGAATGTGTGGGCGGCACGTTCATGGATGGAGAGTGTTTAGAATTTGAATTCGACAAGACGGATTTGAGTTGTTGCCAAGACTTGTAGAGACATGGCGAGTGTCGACATCGACGGGTAGCCTTCCAGCATAGAAGAGGTGTTAGAGAGACAGTATTTTTATCTTTCGAAAGGAGACGACCTAAGTACGAAAAGACTATGTTTCTAGTGGCAATAGTGATGTATCCCAGACCCTTAGAGCCTCTCCACAAAACTTGTGGTGGGTAATTCCTGTCTGAAGTAGGTGTGTTTGCGGCCTTTCTCATATAAATTGAGCATTAGGCGAGACATCATCGTAATCGACATACTAGCCAGGTGATTAGCACATTGATGGAGACAAAATGGATTGGAATTTTTGAATGGCTTACTTGCTTGCAAACGCACATAACCCGTCCTGCAAGAACGGCTGCATGCGACAGTTAAGCTGAGCATAAGCTAAGATGCTGAAGAGACATTAAATGACGTACACCACATAACTAACAAATGCTTGAGCAGTGTTTGAAGATTTGGTAGGATGTACTTACATAGAATGTGAGAATGTTAGCTAAATTACAAATAGCCATGACTCTGTTGGTGATCGCACACCGAGGCAGCATGAGTGCCCTGATACATTGTAATTCGAAAAATAAAGCGCGCACGCAAAGTAACTAGCACCTATGAGAATAATTTCAACTATTGGAGTATAAAGAGACATGTAGGCTAAGAAATTTGCTCACCATCTCTCAACATGACCGCATGTAAGCTCGTGTTTAAGAGATCTTCTCTTTCCTTCAAGGTCTTGAATACAATCAGTCCAAAGATCAAGAGGTCAATGACCAAAAGTGCTTCCCAAGCTGCAGCAAGTCCTTGGTGAATTGCATGAATATATGATTATTTTATGAGTGATTAGACGACTAACTTATACTCCTGCAATGAGGGCGTTAAAACGAATGCATGTAGAGGTGATTTGACACCAAGAATAAATGACGCACATTTCCCTAGAGAGCCCGACATGGCAGCCGCTGATACTCCTTTCAGATCCACCTGTATCGCCAAACGAAGCCCACTAAGCAACTATAATTCATTTCTGTCTCGTTATTATGGGCAATTAATCTCAACTCACGCCACATAATATAGCCGTAATTGCGCCAATTCCCATTAGAAACACTAACATTCGCTTTGAGCGATCGTAAAGTGCATAAATTCTTAAGCTTGCGAGCACTGCAACAGCGCTGAGCTTCAGGTTTATTGAAGAGAAGGAATTTAGCTTACCGCCGATAAATGCTTGGGTGAAAACTACTATTAGTCGTCGAAAGAGGTTGTAATGTCGACAGCTGTATGGCATCATATTAGTCCCAGGATATTCCGTGAGCGGTATTCCTCACCTCTAACATAAATTCAGAAGAGTCAGGTTGGCGACTCCTATTACAGATTTAACTCACCGTCTCAGATAAATCATAAAATGGGATAATTGCGGCCACAATGTTTCCAAAGAACGCAAAATATCGATGCACCAGAAACCAGTACGAGCGCCGATTTCCCCACGTCCTCCATAGGTGCTCAACCTCCGCTTCTATTAAGTCTTTCGTTATTATCTTTTGTGATGTTATATCTCAATATACTCACCGAGGGTAATGAGGTGATCATAGTAGAGAACAGCTAAAGACGAAGAAAGGATTTCGTAAGCATCTTAATGCAGGGCGAGATTCGGTATCATACCAACACCCAGTATGAGGAAATAATTGCTCAATCGGCTACCTCGATTCGCGATGTCAGATAAATCGAATAACTCGTTGATATTTTGACGCAGCGCACATCTCTTGGGAAGTTGCTGAACTATCGAAATCGGAGCTCATAATAACAATCGTGAGGAAAGGATGGGGTGTGAATTGCTGCGACATGACAGCGTCGTCGTTTTATAGTGATCTTTATGTGATCTTCCTCGGGGATCTGCACCGATTTTGATGGTTATGGTCTGAAACATTCCAACTCGAGTTTGAAGGAAGGTGAAAGTGGAAAAGAAGTCGAAGGCTGTACCGCGCAGAAATCAATCAAAGGCGCCCACGCATCTTGGTGAGGAATAGATTGTATGTTATGATCCGTCTATCACAGCGGACATCTAACTGTCAAGTCGGGCCTAACCGTCCTGTCAAGTTATGGCCATGGGTGATCTAGTGTCACACATGCGACGATATTTGTCTTGCTCGTCGTTACGAGTATGTACGGCCACTGCGTCCACGAACCCATTCTCTCCTGCTTTACCAGTAGTATTCTAAAGCTCTCCATCCAACAGGCAATATGCCACAGGCTACACCGAAATTCGTGGCCGTGTGAGGAGTAAATTATGTATCGACCTTTCTGTCCATTTGATCTCATCTCAACCCTGTCTGGCCGCACAGCCATGACGACAACCCACCCCCACTCCAGCACCTTTTTTAACCGACTCGACCAGACATTATGCAGATTTGGAGGGATTTAACAAGCATTATGGTTTCCTGGGCTTTCTGTGTAGTCCTTCAAGCTTGAGAACCCAAAACTCTGTGGAACGAGAAGCAGGAATATCTAAATGCGACGGAAAAGACGCGCTGCACGCCCAGTCAACTTCGACTGGGGCCGCATCGCGCAGTAGTGTCCTCAAATTTCTTCAGCGTTTCGGCTCCAATGCCATTCGGTGCATTATTTTTGTCGACCTGTGTCACAAAGTCTTGCAATGTCTTGACAGGGTCATTGATCCAGAGTCGGGCAAGGGAGTCAACCACTATTTTTTCAGCGGGTAAAGGTATTATCTTCTTTTCCTCCTCGAATTCAGACTTAGGTTACCATGTACATAGTGAGGTACAAAAGACCCAATTTGGTGATCAAAAAGACATCTCGGCGCGCCCGCTCCCATTTCTTCTCTCTCCAATCTGGGGTATTTCACCGTCAATCGACGCGATCGTCGCAGGCTCTCAACACTCGGTCCCACCATCGAGACCCGAAGATCTCATTGCTAGCACTTTGTCCACCTCTTTGTGAGTTGAACGGACCGTTGCTGACGGGGATTAGAGGTCTTGGAACACAGCTGCGCACCCATGTTTAAAGAGGCCACCACCGGGTGAGATGTATTCGATTGCTGAAGGTATTACCCATAATTATTGATTGATGCATGTTTACCAGCGGTATTTTTATGTAAGTTTCAAGTCTTCAAGAACTCGATTTTTCATTACTCGTTAATCACCACACCTCCTCCTATATGCTTCTTCACGAAAAAAATTATCACTACTCATCACTAGTTGAACCATTCATCCTCCCCCATGGCCTCCCCGCTACGTTCAATCTAGTAGAATGAGTACATAAAAGACGGCCAAAAGCAGCTGATCACGCACCCAGGATGTCAGTATGCCGGCTATTAAGTCCGGCTGTGTTTTGTGGATGGTTATCTGGTCACCCTCCTGCACGGGAGCCGCTGATTGCGGTATTGAGGCTCTATATGAAGCTCCACCATTGGGATTGACACTGAGGATGATAAATATCCATTCATAACCATTCGTCAAAGCGCCTCGAATGTGCGTCTGCCTGCTAATCAATCAGCCCTGTAGAATCAAGCAACTAGGTCAAGAATCGTACCTTAGCTTCGTTGCGGATGCATACAGCCGTTTAAGAGCTTGAGGAAGGTGTTCAGAGAAAATCACTTTCCCAGACTTCGCCCCAACAACGAAAAACCCAGATACCATATTGCTTTTTTCCACGAGGCCCTGTACTCCCGGACGATTCAGGTAGAATGCTGTGAGGAACAAGAAATGAGATTGGCAAAACTGGGCGCCTCGAGAAGCACTCACAAGCCATGTTAGAATCAGTAACGATCACAGTGTAGTCCATGAAACTAACTAGCATCTCCGTCTCCCCAGAGACTCTCGGTACAGTGACTGATGTGTGAAGGTATTCGACGTTTACAACCATTTTTTTGCCGGCAGTCAGCATTGACGATGCACGGTAGAGAAGGGCGTCCACCCAGGTGCGGGCGCTGGCTTCAGACTATCAATAATATCAGGCTAAAGTGTCGAAAGGCTATGAGAGAATCGCGCGCACCGGTCTCGCGATAAGATGAAGCAGCATGTCCAAAAATTTGTGCATATTCTCAGAAGACATGAAATGATCTGTGCTGGTTAACTGGGTAGTCTTGACGCGCTGAAGCCAGTCAGATTTGAGAGTAAGGGGTGGTCCTGCTGAAGTCTGTATGTTCTCCAGAATTTTGGAGTCGAGTTTGAGTTAACTCCTTATGTAAAAAGACGTGCCTGACTCACTGATTCAGTCTCGGGCTCCATCCACTGAAGAATTTCATCCAACTGCTCGAGCTTGTCTGCTATCTTCGACTCCGCGTTTTCGGGCTCTGCGATATCGGTCGAGATGCTATCCCTAAACGTAAACCTCTGTATGACGTTGAACGCCGCCACAAGTTCTACAGCCTTAGAACCGGATCGAATTTTACGCCTCTTAGTGGTAAGCATGTTCGGGAGGATGTGAAAAGAAGTAGAAATGCGAACGTTGGTGATCGTGGTGCGTGATCTGCAGCTGACCAAATTTCCCCTATTTGTTTCCCCCGAAACTCCCGGTGCGCCTAGAATCTTACTATGGACTACCCACCATGAATACATGAATTCCAAACGGATACTGTGTTCAGAATCTCCTAAGCATGGGACTGATTATAATCTTAGAGCGACTACGACATTTCGGTGCATCAGAGGAGATGTGGGCAGGAAAGCTGAACGTTGAACCCGCTGGGAAGGTCACTCTGGAAGCATCCGTGTGTGACATGTGTGTCACAGCCACTACCGTTTCCACCCCGCGCCTAGGCCTCAAGGCCTCAACGTCAACTTCAACGTTGGCCATCGGAGTTCTAGCTGCGCTCTCCCCCAAGTTTGAACGAAACTAGTCGTACACCTTTCATTCGAAGTCGACGCTGCTGATACACACGTCATCCCAGACTCATGGCTTTCTCTTGATCTTCTTGTCCCTCGATGGGATGGGCTACGACAGCCATGCACGCTAGTGCCAGTCGAGGCAATGACCAATAGCCCTCTCGAGTCTCCATCCAGAATCCTGTGCATGCGCGTTAAATTCACCTCCAACCGCACCCTTTTGCTTTCTACTCCACCTCCACCAAGCTCCTCCGAGCGATGACTGTCGCCCACGGGGTCATTTATACCTCAGATGTGCTCGAGGCATCTACTACGCGTTGTAATGCGATTCGGATGGTAGAAATGAAAATGACATGGAGATGAATTTTGGCGGCACTTGGTGCACCGTCGACCTCCACCGCGCATATAGTCAACACGACCCTCAACATCACATAAACAATTCTTGTCCGTCGCCATTCGTCCTGCTCACCATTCCTTATCCTCCTGAAATCCAGGCACGTACAGCTGCCCAATGGATGAAGGTTCCCTGCACGATCTATTGCTTGTTTTACATCCATGGAAATCAAGATTTATGGAATATTGATGTGCGGCAGCCTAGGTCGGCGTTGACTTTGATTTAGGGAGGATAGACGGTGCTTGTCGTGCCGGTTGAGAAGGCCGATGTGGACATGCTATTCCCGCAGGTCGCGCTTCGTGTTCCTGCCGTTGCATCGCATTGAGCTTTGGGTGCTGGGTGGGTGGGCTCGTCAGCGTTGACGGTTCTCGGGATCGGTTGACGTCGTCGACGAGTGATGGTTGGGAAGATTGGATTTAGGTTGGACGTCTGCCGTCCTCCAAGATCCAGAGAGCGAGATCAAACGGAGGATGGGAGTCGGATTACCTTCGTTGGTGTCGTCGAAGAACCGAGAGCTTGACTCATGCTCGAACTTGAACGTTTAAACGCTGCCTTTGAGACAGTTTCTGGGGTTGAATTATTGACAGAGATGGCTGCCGAGTGTACGACGACGATTCGATTTGTCTCATCCTCCTTCCTTTGCCCCCTTCTACCGACACTTTCCACAGCTCAAACGCTCCGGTTCCAGCCCGAACAAGTGCCGATACAGCCTAACCAAACGCTTGCCACTCACACGTCCAGTTCACAGTAACCTCGAGCAAGATGAGGTTCTTGATCCTCTCGACATGTATCCTACCCAAGCTGAAGAAATTTGTGATCCTATGATGGGAACGTATGTACTACTGCGATAAGAAATGGTACCGTTGTCGATGGAGGAGTAGGGGCAGCAGGATGGAGATTGCACAACTCGTCCTCACCAAGCTGAGCTTTCCCACATCTATGGACCTGCTTTTCATCCCCAGCTGACGCTATTCGATAGCCACTTGCCGGTTCAGACTAACTGAAGTCTCGTGCCTCTCTTGATATTCGTGTCTCGCGATGAGTCGGATTACGACATCCACCCTTGCACAAGCACGAGTGTTAATCAAGGTGACGGCCAACGAGCTCTCTCAGGATCTCGATCTATAATCCGAAGTTTGCATGTCAACTCCACTCCAACCCGCATCCTCCGTACAGTGACAGTGGGAGTGTATGTACTAGGTTGAAACTCGTACCATATGTACTAATTTAAGTTACAGAATTTATCGTCTACTTCTCCACGTCAAGGCTACTGCTAATCGACAACCCATTCACCCTCGGCATTGGGTGTGTTCCCTGCTATCGTTCCTGTTGCCATTACTTTATCGAAACTTCCTCGTAGATATCTTCGACGGCATCAACCACGGCCGCGCAACAAGTGGTGGATACTAGTGTGTCGCGGTTGAAATTTACCAGATGGTGACTGCTTTCCTCTGTAACCATTTGAAGATATTTGACCCAATGTTGCGTTTTTTAGACAACTACATTATGGATGTGTATGTATTCGACCGCTAGCGCCAAATGACCACATATCTCGCACATTGAACATCCTCCCTCACGTTGTTCTGCAATTACAGTACTGGCAACCAATCGGTGAACTCTTTCCCCTCATATTACTCATCGTGCACCGTTTAGTCGCGGTATTATAGATACATTTACCGCCACCATCCCTGCAACCTTGGTCATCGCAATGACCTGCACTGGTGCTGCCAAACATGCACCCTTGGCTGGATCTAGCTTCTAGTTCGAGGGATGTGAGACTAGGGCCGGTGGGTATAGCAGCTACCATGCCGAGGGTAAAGGTCAGAGTTAGGATGGACGCGAAGAACTTCATTGTGTGATCTAGTAGATGCGTTGAATATGCTTGTTGGACACTGTAATGTCGTTAAACACTGACCAAGGGGTGTGTCGAATGCAATTTGTTGGGCAATGCAAGAAATAATCCGACCAGCGCTGTAAGTTAACGAATTAGTTAGTCTTTCAAAACAGTTGAGCTTGTTACTCACGATGTGAAGTTATTGAGAATACCTGTCTGAAGAACAGTTCCTTGCTGCTGCACTTATATACTCGGCATGCTATGCACGTATTAATGAGGCTCTATCTGAAGCGTTGATTAACTCATCAGCGGTATCGAAGTCCGCCATCGGGAGACTAACGAGGCCCCAAAATTTTTCAAACGTGTTGACTGATAGGCAATACCAACAGATCAATCTGTGGCGTGAGTTGGTACGATAGAAATGTGTAGTGTGAACACCCAATGACGGCCAACAAAGCTTGCTGTGGCGATTGAGCGGAGGAGCCGTAAAACTGACTTGCTATTTTTGGTGGTGCCAGGTGTGAGTTGACGAAAATAACGCATTTCATGGTTGCCCTTACGATACGATAATGAGCTCCCATCTAATAAGAAATAACAGAAACGATGTATGCGTAAATGAACTATCCGCAAAATCGGTGCCGAAGCTTGCAGAAGTGAGATCATTTCATAATCTATTGACACATCATCGACTCTCTCGGGTTGGGGAGTACTCGGTACCAAGGTGAGGTGAGATGAGGTGGTACGCGGTATAGTGGAATGCTGTACACCGGTGTCCGATCAAGGATTTATCCGTCAATGAATAGTAGCGGCGGAGTTTGTGAGATCGACGAATTTAGGTGCACAGACGCGATATAGTTCCATATAGTAAAATTAACCAACATAAATTGATCAGATATTTTTGGAATCCATTGATACTTATGAATGGGTTGCAATAGTACAGCTTGGCGTCGAGGTCGTCATGACGGCACCAGAAATTTTTGCAAATATATGAAGTTCAAAGCCGAAGTTATCAGCTCTCAAACAGTAACCTTGACGGTCTCATTTCAAATTTGCGGTCATACCAATCGAAAAAACCTCACCGAACGAACTTTATCCCTCCCATGGCCGACCAAGTAAGCACTCTCACTCATACAGCCTCAGAGCTCAACGTTTATAATTACTAGCCATCTACGAGTGCCCCAACGAGCGACCCACCCAGCGTCTTCGTCTTCAATGTAGGCAGAAAAGGCGCCAGGCATATCAACGATGGTAGTAGCGACAAAACACTTCTTGAGGCTTTTATTTCAACATTGCAATCTATCCAGGCCAAGGGATATATTGTACAGGGGGCCATGTATGGACCAGAGGGAGTGAACATTTTTATTGATACGGAGGACCAGGATTGGGCTGATCACGTTGGGTGTTAGGCAGTGTGGTACAATTCCGGGGTTGGTGGAAGGAACTCTTGATTTAAACGAGATCGTGCAATACAAAATGTCTTTTCTTAGGTCGTGCCATTTTCCTCCCGTGGGCCATGATATTTGAGTACCTCATCTACGCGTAATCCGCGCATGTCTTGTGGAGATATGCCCTTCAGTTGAGGTTGGATAGAGAAGAGCGGTCTGTGAATGATTTTTAATTCATTGGTGGGGTATTTGCTCGACTTAATTCTGGAACTATCAGTGGAACGTCAAGACTCTCGGTTGATGGGGGGACATAGAACCAAAAAATATCCTTGAAATAAAATCGAGCAATGCATCAGGAGGGTACAAGCAGTGGTTCATACGGAGAAACAAAGTGTTTGAGATAAGAATCTTTCAGTCTCGGAATAAAATTAGACTGGGCACTGCACCTCCGTATGTAATAAAATACTGACTTGGCTTAATGATCTTCGTAATCTTGTACCGTGTAATTTGTGTGCAATTATAGTCTAATACGTGCTCACGGATAATAATTATGACTTTAAAAGCTGAGCATCAGTTATCTGCAGAGCATTTTATGATGTACTTTGTAATACAATCAAGCTTCTCCGTATCCACAAGGACTACCCATCGAATGCTATATTATAGAAAGAAAGAATTTTAATAGCTAGAAGCTCCATCTGTACAGTAAATATGCAATTATGGAGTGAATGTACGACTTGTCAAATCCGATCACAGCTACCAGAATTCTAGAGTACCCAAACAGAACATGACAGGAGCGAGCTTGGGCAGGAATTATGCGACCGAGTGGTTAGAGTGGGTTACTAGCCATCACGCGCTAGCCAACGTCTTCGAATTTGACTTGCGAAGTGATGTCTGAGTCATAGTTCGTGAGATTAACAAGGTAGTCCGGATAGGGAAACATTATTTGGGCTCTGTTGAGATTTCGCATAGCATATCTGGCCCTTCGTAAGGAGAGCTCTCAAGGTAATGGGCGTTTTCGAACTCCATTCTTTCGCATCGTTACATCATGTACTGAATTTAGAAGAGATACATTATTTGACTGAAATTTACCGGGGTTCAATGTCTTGTCATCAAATTAATCTAGAATAGCAGAGGAAGGATACTGCGCACAAGCTGTGACGGGCTAGGGAGGATAGAAGCTGTCGGGATACCCTGGTCCGGAATTTCCCACACCATGGCTCAAACAAACAAACCCTCTTCTTCGAAGCTAGAGCTTAGAAAAGCTGTCCAAACTTCTCCACGGGCTCTATGTATAGTTCCGTGCTTCGGTTTGAGAAGATCTATTGAAATCAGCGAAGCAGTCGAGGTTAAATCAAGAAAATGTATGTATTCCCTGTTGACCTCGGTGAGCTCATGAGGGGTGCGGAAGGGTATCACGGTACGGGTAGACGACTTAAAACTCCAAAGGTTAATTACGGGGGCTACACAAGAAATATTAGGTACCTCCATCATGATTTGGGGGTGAATAACTCCATTAACTGAACACCAGGGTCCGGGAGCCGTCTCAGAGTGAAATTTGTGTCCACTCCTTCGTCCTGGAAACCCTAACCCGTGAAACAAGAGGGCCGCATTGCATATACTTGCATCCGATATTAAAACATGATCTTACTTGGGCCTTACAAATTCTAAACCTCTTCAAGTCGTGAGTATATTCTTTCAGTGCGCAGAAGTTATCCGGTGCACTGCTATAACACTGCCTACTTTACATTACCTTTATTGATAAGTTGTCAACTTGATTTTGTATTAGGCACTGGGTTGAAAGGGGATGTGGAGTCGAAAAGGACCTGGTAAAAATACTGGCTGTTTTGCCGCGGCATCGATTTTTTTTCTCCACTCGACGCTAACAGTAACTCTGGAGTTAGGTTCCGTCTGTGATGCTGCAGCCTGCCAATAGTGGCTCATCGTTGTCAAATATAGGACTTTAAATCTTCTGATATTATAAATCCTCTTTATTTTCTCATGAAAATAGAAAAACACTCCCTATTGTGATCTGCAGAACGTCCCATCAACAGGGCAAATTTTGACGCGTCGCGTCAGCTCGCGTCTCGTTTGAATAATCACGTGCAACAGTCCTTTGGTGACGCGTGCACTTACACTCAGACTGTAAGTTTAACGTACACAGTACAGTGGCCACCATGGTTGTTGGACAAATTTCCTTGTCTTCACCAAGCTCAGGCGAAACACCATATACCACTCGACCTCGGTTGAAGCTGCTGAAATTTATTTAGCCCATGTCTCTCGATGACACAAGTCCCAGTCGAGCCAACGACCAATAAGCCATATCAGTGCTTGTACGTTTAATCCAATTCCAATCGCGTCCTTCGCACAGTACTAACCAGATAAAAGCTATCCAGCCTCCGTCCATTTATTTATATTTTTCCTCTCATGCCCAACCAGGAAACGATTCCGCCCTCGCTCGGCTGCTACATGTATCATTACGGCCTACTCAAACCTTACCTCTGCTCGAGCTACAGGCTATTCGCCAGCACCCAACTCCACTACGCATTAGCCTACAAGGCGCAGGCGACAGTGATAAATTTTGGTGTTTCTTCACTCAGCGTTAACCGTGCGTATAAGTATAGTATATCCAATACGGGCCTTGACATCGCACACACGCGCCTTTCCCTTCTTCACTTTCGCCGTGTCCATCTCTGATAATCCATAACCCCTTATACCGATAAATGTTCTGGTCCACCAACTTGGTGAGCGGGTATTTCAATGGAAAAACCCAAAGGTCGTAGTAACTCATAATCCATACCTCTCTGCAAGCAAAACCATAGGTTTTGGCTACTATATTGCCGCAATATGTAACTTTTGGGTCTAATAATTATTTTTCTAGTTGCCCATCAGTTCGATGTGCCACTTGAGTGGACCATTTGACTAGTCGAATTTGTCGTTTTCGCGTCAAAAGTATCTCCGACGCCCTATGTACTTTACCACAATTTTTTTCAAAGGCAAATAACCGAGATTCGAGTCGACTAATGTGTATACAAGTACAGGGCGGGGCGACAAGATCCTCCAAAAGAGAGGTACAAAGGGCTCCTATTGAGAGAGTGTGTGTGGGCATGGCGTACGAGATATGGAGAAGTAGTAGATAAACGTATAATAAAGAAATAGAAAGTTCAACTAACGTAAACAATTCCGATATAGCACTGACATAGCGCACGGAGTTTGTGTCTTAGGGAGCAAGATTCTGACGACGATCAGCCACCTCTCACAGCTGTTTTCATATCGATAGACTCATTTTGATTTTGCAGCATACAGCGTTTTTGTTTACATCAGTAACTTTGCATCTGGGTTTCCGGGATTCGCACGTTTTTGGCACGTTTTTGGCAGTTTCCGGGTTTCCGGAATCCTGGAAACCTAGATTTATAACCAAAAGTGTTTAAAATTTGTGGCTAAAATAAAGGCAAATCACGTGGTTTCTGGGAAAAGGGACATGAGTCTCCAGGACACCAAGTTTCGGGGTTTTTGATGGTTTTTTGGTGGTTTTCAGGGTTGCACAACCCGTGGAATCCTATTTGCAATGTTTCTGATGTATATGGTGGGGCCGTATAAACAAAACTAACCAAAACGGGATGTGGGGCCAGATACAACCGAATGTAATATTTTACAGCAATCGACGGTTTCCAGTCGTGGTTTGTGGTGAGAACGATGAGCCAAGCGGTTGAGGGTGGCCATCTCAATTCCAAAGGTGAACGGTGGAGTAAAACTGATCCAATTTTGGTTCTATTTGTAAAGCCCCATCGTATAAACAAAAATGCTGAGCGCTGCAAAACCAGAATGAGTCTATCGATATGAAAACAGCTGCAATCGAGATTAGTAGGCTGTGTGGCAACTCCCACTCGGGTACACAGTCTGCCCACAGTTCTTGAGGCTAGAAGCTTGAATAAGGTTGACAGTTTGGCAGAGCCTGTCTACTGGGAATCCAGGAATCATCCAGGCAGGCTCCGGTCCGTGACGGCATATCGGCAGGCGTGTCGGAGTCGCAACGCACATCTTATGCTGCGAACGCAAAGTACACTCAAGTACATAGATGTTAGACAGAATACCCGCTCTAAAGCGCCAAACAGGGTAATCTTGTGCCGTTAATTTATCTGTATATTTGGGACCAGGTATAATAACGAGTCATATAAGTTATTGTCACAACATCCTATTTACGGTAGGCCGGATCGCCGCGGTTCAACTTTTGATCGTGAGTGATGGGGACACCGAACACTGCCTGACTGGCCACACCTTACACCATGCACATATGTATATATTAAGTATCTCAGGCTATTTATTACCCTTCATAGAGCATA
>Ga0247742_10001633_pt1 | contig 15304 bp, 11 predicted proteins | sample UWRJL208509C2_FD_180944 | JGI IMG/M metagenome (GOLD analysis project Ga0247742, IMG submission 180944) | Plant litter microbial communities from Arlington Agricultural Research Station in Wisconsin, United States - UWRJ-L208-509C-2 | ecosystem: Environmental > Terrestrial > Plant litter >...
TCGCCGGATACTCCGCCTCGGCGCTGAAGGCACGCGTCGAGGACGCCGAAGCCAAGTTGGTCATCACCACCGACGGGCAGTTCCGCCGCGGCAAGGCCGCCTCCCTGAAGGAGGCCGTCGACGAGGCAGTCAAAGAGTCCGAGAGCGTCGAGCACGTCCTGGTGGTGCGCCGCACCGGGATCGACGTCGAATGGACCGAGGGCCGCGACCTGTGGTGGCACGACGTCGTCGATGACGCGTCGACCGAGCACACCCCCGAAGCGTTCGACTCCGAGCACCCGCTGTTCCTGCTGTACACCTCGGGAACCACCGGCAAGCCCAAGGGCATCCTGCACACCACGGGCGGCTACCTGACGCAGTCGTCGTACACCCACTTCAACGTCTTCGACGTCAAACCCGAGACCGACGTCTACTGGTGCACCGCCGACATCGGCTGGGTCACCGGGCACACCTACATCGTCTACGGCCCGCTCTCCAACGGCGTCACCCAGGTGGTCTACGAGGGCACCCCCACCTCACCCACCGAGCACCGGCACTTCGAGATCATCGAAAAGTGCGGTGTCACAATCTATTACACCGCACCCACGCTGGTGCGCACGTTCATGAAGCTCGGCCGCCAGATCGCCGCCGAGCACGATCTGTCGAGCCTGCGCTTGCTCGGCTCGGTCGGCGAGCCCATCAACCCCGAGGCGTGGCGCTGGTACCGCACCGTCTTCGGCGCCGACCAGACCCCAATCGTCGACACCTGGTGGCAGACCGAGACCGGCTCCATCATGATCTCCCCGCTGCCCGGGGTCACCGACGCCAAGCCGGGGTCGGCCATGACCCCACTGCCGGGCATCTCCGCGATGATCGTCGACGACGACGGCAACAAACTGGAGCCGGGCACCGACCACGGCGAACAGGCCAGCGGCTACCTCGTGCTCGACAAGCCGTGGCCGTCGATGCTGCGCGGCATCTGGGGCGACCCCGAACGCTTCAAGGAAACCTACTGGTCGCGCTTCGCCGAGCAGGGCTGGTACTTCGCCGGCGACGGCGCCCGCTACGGCAAGGACGGCGAGATCTGGGTGCTCGGCCGCATCGACGACGTCATGAACATCTCCGGGCACCGGATCTCCACCGCCGAGGTCGAATCCGCACTGGTCGGGCACTCCGGGGTCGCCGAAGCCGCCGTCGTCGGGGCCACCGACGAACAGACCGGTCAGGCCATCTGCGCCTTCGTGATCCTCAAGGCCTCGGCGAAGGGTGGCGAGGAGGACATGGTCGACGAACTGCGCAAGCAGGTTGCCACTGAGATCTCCCCCATCGCCAGACCGCGGGAAATCCACGTCGTCCCCGAACTCCCGAAGACCCGCAGCGGCAAGATCATGCGGCGCCTGCTGCGCGACGTCGCAGAGGGCCGCGAACTCGGCGACACCTCCACACTCGTCGACCCCAGCGTCTTCGAGGCCATCCGCGCCAGCAAGTAGGGGCGCAGAGACGGGTCCCATCGGCGGTGACTCGGCCCTGCGGGTGCATTCGGTGGTCAGCGCGGCCGAAGCGCTGGACTCGTTGAGTAGCTGACCCCACTTGCGTGTGGCGCACCCGCGAGGGACCTGCGCGACAAGCGCCACCCCCAACGACCAGCAGCGTTGACCGCGGTCGAGGGTTTATTCGTTGCCCTCGCATGATGACCGCGAAGATCCCGTCGGACAGAAAGGTGAATCGCTCAAGAGTGGTGCGGTCATCGCTGATCCGGGCGTCTTACTCCTTGAGTGTCGCGTCGTGATTCGCCTGGGCGACGTCCATGTCCAACGCCAAGGCGAACAGCGTGCGTTGGCGGGGGTCGTCCGGATTGCGGCCCGCGATCTCGGTGATCCGCCGGAGCCGATGGCGCACCGTGTGCCGGTGGACGGCCAGCCGCGAGGCGGCGACCTCCATCGCCCCAAGGGCTTCGAGGTACACCCGCAGTGTCGTCACCAGATCCCCTGGCGCAGTGGCCAAGTCACCGAGCACCGTGCGGGCGAACGCCGCGCGGTCCTCAGCGGTGACCGCCGTCAACAGCTGCGCCAGCGCGGGGTCCTGCGAGACCGCGTCGGTCGACGCGGCGGCCGCCGCCGACCGCAGGGTGCGCGACACCGACGACTGTCCGGTGACGGCGCCCAGCGCGACCGACACCCCACGCACGCCGTGATCGGTACGCAATCCGGCGGATGGGTTGAGCAACAGGCAGTCGACGCGGCGGCTCCTCGGATGTGCCAGCAACACGTCGCACTGCGATTCGAAGTAGTACCTCGCCAGGTTGCGCCCCACGTCAGGGGTGAAGTCGCCGTGAATCGTCGCCGCCCGGACCAGCGTGTCCTGGTATCCGGCGGCGATCAGGCGGGCGTCGATGTCGGCGTCGGGGACCGAGGACGCGAACACCCAACGGGCACATTCCACCCGCCACGCCAGATGATGCGGATCGCCCGTCGCCGGGGGTAGAAGCGTCCGCGACACCGCCGACACCAGCAGCGGAATGGCCTCGCGCATCGCCGTGTCGAAGGGATGCGTCCCGGCCAGTGCCAGGTAGCCACCGACGAACTGGCGATCGAGTTCGACGGCGTGCAACTCAATTCGTTCGGTCCCGATGTCGGTGGCGTGCAGGGCGTCGCAGGCCAGGGGCGCGGAGGCACTCGTGTACTGACTCAAGGCGCGACGGGCCTCGGTGTCCGGACCGGACGGCGCGATGAGCGGCGCCCCGGCAGGCGAGCACACCAGCGCGCTAACTCCGAATTCCGTCTCGACGATTCCGAGGACGTCGCCGGCCGGGGCGCCGTGCGACAGTGACCGCGACAGCGCCCGCTGCACGCGTGCAGTGCTGCGGGCAGCGGCGATCTGTTCGCGCGACGCGTAGGCGGCCACCGTCTCGACGACCTTCTCCAGCGGCAAGCGCTCGGCGATCGACACCAACGGCAATCCGACGGCGGCCGCCGCGTCGACGAGCGGAGTCGGGATGGACCGCAGCGCCAGCGAGGGTCCGGTGCTGATGCCCAGCGCGGCGATTCCCGCCGCCGACAGCCGCCTGACGTACTCGGCCATCGCGACGGCATCGGTGGGCAGCATGAGCCCGGTCAGCAGGAGCAGTTCGCCGCCGCGCAGCCACCGCGTCGGGTCGACCATCTCGCTGACGTGAGCCCACTCGACGGCGGTGTGGTCGACGTCGACTTCGTCGTCGACGAGGTGTGCGTCGGGACCTAGCTCGGTCAGCAGAACCGCGAGCGGCATCGCCGGGCGGGTCGTCGTCACGGGGACGTGGCGCCAACCGTCAGCCCACGGGCCACCGCCTGCTGCAGGCACGTCTGTGCCGGCGATCCCGGGTCGTCGAGCGCTGCGGCCGGCAGGACAGTGCCGCCCTTGCAGCGCGGGCACGACGGCCCCCGCCGGTGTCCGGCGGTCGCGAGCGTAAGTGCCTGACGGACCTCGACGGGCCGGGTCTGGGCGCCGACGAGGTGGTGGACCGCAGAGAGGGCGAGGGTGCTGTCACGCAGAGTGGCGGTGTCGTCGATGACGGTGCAGGCGGCCAGGGCGACGGCCAGGCGCTTGAAGTGCCCCGTCTCGGGGTCGCTCTCGGGAAACACGCGCTCGTCGATGACCGCGACGGCAAGGAGCCCGTCGTCCTCGAACGTCTCGGCATAGGGGCCGAGGGTGACGACGCTGGTGGCCTCCTCGGCCAGGCCCAGCGCCGTTGGTACGGCGATGTGTGCGCGAGGCCGGGTTTGCGGCTGCTGTCCGGGCCGCCGCAGCGGGTTGCTCGCCAACAGCGCCACCGCCTTGCCGGTGGCGATCAGCGCGCTGTCGCCGACCGACACCAAGGCACCGCCGGCGAACTGGGCCAGGACTCGCGCGACCCCGTCGACGTCACCGTCACGGTCCAGTCCACCCGCCATCTCGACGACGCGCGCGGGCATGGAGGCCTCGGACAGCGCCCGCTCGACATGGGCCCTTGCCTCACCGCCGGTGCTAGCGTCGACCAGGATCAACGCGCGACTCTGCCCCATGTCGCGGACGAGTTCGGGCAGGTGGTCGATGGCGGTCGGGCCGGCGTGCAGAACACCGAGCTTGGTGTCGTGCGTCGATGAATCCTTCATGCCGTCATCATCCTCTTCTGCGGCGCTCGGCAACCGTCGCATCGATCAGCGATGTGCAGCCTTGGGGTTGCGTACCGGGCTCGGCATGCCGGCGAACGGCTTCCAGTGCGGCGGTTCGGACCGCACATCGCCGAGGTACTTGGCCCGGTAGGCGCGCATCGACGGCGCCCAGGTGTCCGGCTCATTCATCACGTCGTCAGCGATCCGCGTGATGGCCACCCGGTGCGGCGCCGTCAGGACCGTCTCCGGACTACTCGAGGCCTCCTCAGCCACGGTTCGGAACGCGTCGACGAACTGGTCCAGTTCGGCGCGGGTGTAGGACTCGGTGGGCTCGAACGTTGCAGGCTCGGGTACGACGTAGGGGTGATGGCTCGTCCAGTAGTGAAAGCCGAAGTCCGCCATGCGCACCGCCAGGTCCGCGGAGCTCACACCGGTGCGCTCGGCGAGGCCCTGCAGGCTGAAGCGCACCTGTTCGAGCCGGTGTCCGTGGGGAGCAAGAGGCGCTGTCACACCCGCCACCTTCACGAGTTCGTGCATCAGGTAGTTGTTGGCCAGCACGGCGCCCTCGGTCACCTGTTGCAGCCCCTCGTCGCCCAGAGCCAGGATCCAGCAATAGGCCCGCACTATCTGACCGGTCACCCCGTAGAACGGTCGCACCTTCCCAATCGAGGACGGGCGGTCGTAGTCCAAGGTGTAGATGTCGTCGTCTCGCCGCACGATCACCGGCACCGGCAGGAACGGTTCCAGTGCCCGGGTCACCAGGCATGCGCCGGCGGCAGGCCCGCCGGAGAAGTGTGGCGCGCCAAAGGTCTTGTGCAGGTTGAACTGGCAGGCGTCGAAGCCGGCGTCGGCAGCCCGGGTGATGCCAAGCAGGGCGTTGGCGTTCGCCTGATCGTAGATGCAGAGCCCGCCGAATTCGTGGACCAGCTCCACGAATTCGGCGATGTGCGGGTTGAACACACCGATGTCCTCCGGATTGGTGATCATCAACGCGGCACAGTTCTCGTCGAGTACCGCGCGCAGCGCATCCACGGTGGGGTACCCGTCGGGTCCGGAGACGATGGTGTGGACGTCGTATCCGGCGGCACGGGCGGTAGCGGCGTTGGACGGATGCGAGAAGCTGGTCGTGACGACCACGTTGCGGTGGTCTTCGCCGCGGGAGTGGTGGTAGGCCTGCACCATCCTGATGTTGGTGTAGATGCCGGCTGACCCGCTGGCCGGTTGCAGGCTGCAGGCGTCCAATCCCGATATGGCGCAGAGGAACTGGCCGAGCTCGTGGAAGATCTGCAGCAGCCCCTGCACCGAGGACTCCGGTTGCAGCGGATGCACCCTGGCGACGTGGGCGTCGTTGGCCAGGTCGTCGTTCACCTTCGGGTTGTACTTGATGGTGCAGGTACCTTGCCCGACGTCGACGTTGAGGTGTGAACCCAACGTCTCCTGCGACAGGCGCAGCGCGTGCCGCAAGACCTGCGCCTGACCGATCTCCGGAAGGCGGGGCGCTTCGGTCCTGGCGGTGCGAATCAGGTGGCGGCGCCGGTCACCGCTCCGCTGCATCTCGGGTCCGGCGAGCGCGGGCAGCAGACCGCGCTCACCCGGGCTGCCGAGATCGGTGATCAACGGCTCGTTCCACCGCGCGCCGTGGTACCGGTGCGGTTGGGTGTCCCTGGTGGGAAAGTCGATCACGAGTTCTCCAATGCCGTTGCAAACGAGTCGATGTCAGCCTGTGAATGGGTTTCGGTGACGCATACGAGGATGTCCCGGTCGGACAGCGGCACTCCGCCGAAGATGCCGTCCGCGGCGAGTGCGTCGAGCACGCCCTGCGCCGTCGAACCGGGGCGCTCGACGTGCAGGACGAACTCCCGGAAATGCGGCCGATGCGCATCTCTGACGGAGAAGCCGGCCAGGGCGTCGAGGCGGTCGACGGCGTAGGAGGTCCGGTCGAAGATCGAGGTGCTCAGTTCGGCGATGCCGGACGGGCCGTGCAATGCAAGGAACGTTCCTGCGACGATGCCCGACAGGGCCGAGGCTGTGCCGATCCACTCGACGCCGTTCTCCCGGGCTGCCAACGACGTCCTCTCGTAGGCGACGTCGACGAAGCCGATCTCCCCGCTGGTGGCCGTCGGGGCGATGCCGTACAACCGGGTGGGCAGTTCGTAGACGAACGTCGGGTCGTCGTGCACGGCAAGCAGGCCGGCGTGCGCTCCACCGAAGTGCAGCCCGTTGCCGAGGGATTGCAGGTCGCCGCAGACGATGTCGGCACCAAAACGGGCTGGGGCACCGAGCAACCCGAGCGCGATGGGATCCACGGCGACCACGACGATCGCCCCCGCCGCGTGCGCAACGGCGGCCACCTCCGACAGGTCGACGTCGACCAGGCCGTGTGCGTCGGGAAGTTCGACGAGCACCGCCGCACACGTGTCGTCGAGGGTCGCCCGCAGGTCGCTCAGGTCGAGTTCACCGGGCAGGTACTCGAGGTGCTCCAGCGCCGGCCTGACGTACTCGCCGATGCGAGAGCGGCGGTCGGGCAGAACGGCGCCGAGCACCACGGCGCGACGGCGACCGGTGATCCTGGCGGCCATGCGCAATGCGGTGCCCGCCGCCTGATAGCCGTCGTAGGTGGGAATGGAGACGACGTCCATCTCGAGCAGTTCGGCCATGACGCTTTGGTATTCGAAGAGTGCCTGGTGCTTTCCGTGGTCCTCGTAGGGCTCCCCGGCGTAGGCGCTGACGAACTCGGCGCGGCCTGCGACCTCCGTGCACACCGATGGCACGTCGTGCAGATAGGTCCCGGCGCCGCAGAAGTTCAGGACGTCATCGGTGGTCTCGTTGCGTCGCAACAGTTTCCGCACGTGGCGTACCAAATCGGCCTCCGAGCGAAGCGCCGGTGGCAGCCCGAACGGGCGAGTCTGTCGAAGCCCGGCCGGGACGTCGATGAACAGGTCGTCGAACCCGGCGACGCCGATGTGGTCGAGCATGTCGCGCACCGCATGGGGCGTGGAGTTGGGCAGGTAGGGGTGGGGGCGGGTGTCGAGCACGGTGGTGGACTCCTCGGTAGATCGTGAATCGTTCACGCCGACGCCAGTTCTCGAATGCGGGTGCGTAGCACCAACACCGCGGCGCCCACGGCGACGCCGATCGCGCTGAGCATCAGGTAGTACGACGTGGTCGTCATGACGGTGGAGAGCTTGACCATCTGCGCGCCAAGGCCAGCCCCGGCCGCCATGGACAGGTACCAGAAGCCCATCGTCTGATTGGCGAACGCTCGGGGCGCGAGTCGCGTGGTCTCGGCGATGCCGACCGGAGACACCGCCAACTCGGCGACCGCCTGGATCAGGTAGATCACGATGAGCCACAGCGGGGAGATGAGCGCGGAGCCTCCGGCACTGGCCAACGCCAAGGGCACCACGGCGAAGGTGAGGCCACCCACCAGCGTTCCGACTCCCATCTTGGTGGCGGCGTCGGGGTTGCGGTTGCGCATCTTGATCCACAGGGCAGCCATGACGGGGGCGAACACGATGATGGCCAGAGAGTTCACCGACAAGAACCACGACGAGGGGAACGCGTAACCGAACAGCGAGGTGCTCACCCGATCGGAGGCCAACTCCGAGAGCACGGTCGACCCTTGTTCGAACATCATCCAGAACGCGACGGAGGTGAGGAACAGTGGCACGTAGGCCTTGAGTCGGCTGCGTTCCGCGCAGTCGACCCGCGGGCTGCGCAGCATCACGAGCAGGACCGCGACCGGTGCGGTGAAGGTCGCCGCGCTGATCGCGTTGATCGCCCCGGACAGTCCCCCACCGCTGAGAACGAAGGTGGCCACGACCACGACTGCGACCGCCACGCCCGAGTAGATGGCGACACGGGACGTGCCCGCGTCGTCGAGACTGCCCGGTGCCGCCTTCGGGCGGGGGCCGACGTCGGGCATCGCACGGAAGTTGACCAGAAAGTAGACGACACCGATGCCCATGCCGACGGCCGCGGCCAAGAAACCCGCGTGGTAGTTGACGTTCTGACCAAGCCAGCCACAGACCAAGGGCGCGACGAATCCGCCGATGTTGATGCCCATGTAGAACAGCGAGAAGCCGGAGTCGCGGCGGCGATCCTCCGGGGAGTAGAGCGCGCCGACCAGGGAGGCGATGTTGGGCTTGAGCAGTCCGGTGCCCACTACTACGGCGGTGAGTCCGACGTAGAAGAGCGACGACGTCGGCACGGCGAGCACGATGTGGCCGGACATGATGATCAACCCGCCGGTCAGCACCGTCTTGCGGGCGCCGAGGTAGCGGTCGGCCAGCCAGCCGCCCAGCACCGAGGTCAGGTAGGCGCTGGCGCTGTAGATCGCGGTTAGCGACAACGCGCTCGCGGTCGGCAGACCCATCCCGCCGTGGGCCACGGGGGTCAGCAGGTATAGCGCCAGAATGGCGCGCATGCCGTAGAAGGAGAAGCGCTCCCAAATCTCGACCGACACCGGCGTCATCAATTGACGTGGGTGCCCGAAGAATTCGGGTTCGCGGCGCAGCGGGTCTCGGGTCGTGCCGAGGCGAGTTGTCATGCGTAGTCCTCGAGTTTGGTGGGATCACACCGGCCGTGAGCCTGCTCACAGCGGGTGCGTCCACCCAGTGTCGGAACCGTCTGCCCTGTGGACAATCGCCGAACCGTATAGTCCCGACCGCCAAATGGCCGACTCGTACAGTGGTCGGGCCCATAACGTGATGGCTACGACGACCGCCCATTTGGTGTCGACATTTGGTAGTGCTGCCGCCTCAACGGGCGCGTGCCACGAGGCGGCCCATCACGGATCACGACTACGCGGGCACGCAGACAACGCCCGTAGATCAACGCCGATCCGTCCTACATCTCGAACGTTCCACCCCCGCGCGGCTAGAACCCATTGGTGGATCCACCGCGCGAAAACCGTTGGGGTCAAGGCTGATCGTTGCGCTCCGCTGTCCACCGACCTCGTTGCGGCCGGTAGTGCGTTGGTCCGTCATGCGGCACGGCCGAAGACGTTCTGAGCTGTGCGTTTGGGCGTACGGCCTTGCAGCATCTTCAATTGGACTGCCGAATATGCACTCGTTGAGGAGGCTTGGGTGGACGCACCGACGGGTCGACTGGCTTACCTGCCAGCGGGCGTGTCAGCCCCTGACCCCGGCGCCTTTCTCAGCGATGTGCTCACCGGGCGGCGCCGCGCGCAGTTTGCAAAGAACTTCTGCACCGACGCCGCCCGTCGGCGAGCGGCGTCGGTGCTGCGGATGACCGAATTCGTGGGGTCTTATCCGTGGCAATGGACGCCAACTGACGCCGATGATTACTTCGGACATCTCCGGGGCGTACGGCCGACGGGTTCGCTACCCAGAACGTGATGAACCGTATGATCCGGCTCGTCCTAGCGGAGCGTCGTCAATGGCCACGACGTTGGAGTGACCGATGGATTAGGGCGGTGTGTTAGATCGGGTAGGTGATCCCGGTTAGTTCCTCGGAGACGGCCCAGAGACGACGTTGCAGCTCGACGTCGTGGGATTGCTCGCTGGAGGCCACCACCTTGGGGTGACCGCGGGTTTCGCCGATCCCGTCGGGGCCGTAGTACTGGCCGCCGAGGACTCCGGGATCGGTCGCCGCACGAAGGGTCGGCAGTGCACCCATCGCTGAGGGCTGTGAGACCAGCGGGTTGATCAGCTCCAGGACCTGGCGCAACGGCGTCACTATGTTTCGGGTGAGATGGGTGTTGGACAGGCCCGGATGGGCGGCGGCGGCGATGGTCGTCGTACCGAGCAGTCGGCGCTGTAGCTCGTAAGTGAACAGTAGGTTGGCCAGCTTGGCTTGGCCGTACGCGGCGACCGAGGAGTAGCTGCGTTCCCACTGCAAGTCTTCGAAGTGGATCGCGGCTCGCATGCGGTGCCCGACGCTACTGACGGTGACGATTCGGGATAGTGGAGTGCTCAGGATGCGGTCGAGCAGCAGGCCGGTAAGCGCGAAGTGACCGAGATGGTTTGTCCCAAACTGTAGTTCGAAGCCGTCTTCAGTGGTGATTTTGGGCCCGAACATGACCCCGGCGTTGTTGATCAGAAGATCGATCGACTCGTGCGCGGAACGCAATGAGTCGGCGGCAGCGCGGATAGACGTCTGCGAATTGAGGTCGAGTTCTTGTAACGAGACTCGCGTACCGGGGTTCTTCGCGACAATCGCGTCGGCCGCCTGCTGGCCCTTGTCGAGGTTGCGCACTGCTAGCACGACGTGCGCACCGTGTGCAGCCAGCGCGGTAGCGGTCTGCAAACCCAGGCCAGTGTTCGCGCCGGTGATGACCGCCGTGCGCCCGGACTGGTCGGGAATGTTGTTCGTGGTCCACGTCGCCATGGTCGTCCTTCCGAAACTCTTCGACCGGGGCGTGCGCCCCGCTTAGGTCAGACTAGGGGGCTTTCCGCGCCAAAGAGAAGATAATGACGTAGATAACAGTTGTCTGTGCATGGCCTTAAGGGCGTAGTCCGGCCATGGCCATCTCAGTCACTCGGGCGGCAACCTCAGAGTCGTATGCCTGCATCGCATGGACGCCGACGATCAGCGCCTTGAGGTCACGCGCTGTGACAGTGGCCTTGACCGAGCCGGACCGCTGTGCCGCGGCGAGTAGCTCGCCGAGCAACGCGCGGAATTCCTCGTCAGCCTCCGGTGCGACGAGGTGAAGGTCGATGCCCGAGCCGGCCATCGCATCGGCGAAGGAGCGGTCGAGGAAACCCTCCGCGATCACCGCACGAAGGAAATCGAAGATCGCCTCGCTGGAATCGCCACCGTCGAGCAGCTCTCGGGCGGTGTCGGCCAACTTGTGCACACGGCCGACGATCACCGCGCTCAACAGCGCCGCCTTGGTGGGGAAGTGGCGCCAAACCGTCCCGGCTCCCACGCCCGCCCGTCGGGCTATCTCGTCAATCGGCACCGACGTACCTTCGGTGGCCAGCGCCTCGTACGCAACCTCCAGCACCCGCGCCCGATTGCGAGCGGCGTCGGCGCGTAGCGGGCGCCTCAAGCCATCCATGCCATTCCTCTCGTTCACGGTTGTGCCGCGGCCGACGAAACGCACCCACGGTACCCGTCAGCCAGTGACGGCAGAAAGAGTTACGCCGTGGACGACTTGCAATATGTCGCCGTGACGGAATCGGTTCGAAGCTTACGCCGCTAATCTACGATGCTGGCATCCCATCGTTTGATATTACTATCGGAATATGTTGCAGCACAACATGTTCCGCTTTGGGTTCTTGTCAGAATGATCAGGCAGCACCCCACTCGGACCGCGCATGGCGAACGGATCCCCGAGCCAGAAGGAGACTTCTTCGCCTCAAAGGGAGCACGGTTACAAGTCCAGCGTTTGCACACTCCCGGTCGATTTGGCCAAAGCGCCTCGACGTCAACGGGTTTGGTGGATCGCGCCAGGTTCGCACCACCTCCTTCCGGTGCGGTTGTCGCGACACGCGCCTGCCAGCGTTCGCTTCGCGATGGACCTACCGGCACCGATGCGGCAATGATGCATCAGATGACACGACCTGGGACGTCCCCAACTCCGCTCGCATGGGCTCCGCACTAACCGCGCTGCGGATGCCTTCTTCTCCGGTGCGTACCGGGCGTCTCGTCGGCCCCCGGACGACTGCTCCCTGGGCATGACTCCATACTCGTTTCCAATGCCTGGAGCCGCTCACACTACCGGGCGATTGATGCTGACGCATCGCCCCAGGACGCCGTGCGCTATTCCGGAAGGGGGCGACCGCGGGACCAACCGAACCATCGATCGATCTCTACGTGAACCGTCACCAGGGGGCTCTCCCTGGCGGGGTAATCCTTGCCGAGGAAGTGTCTTGAGAGCCGATCGATGTCGGCGAGTCCCTCATCAGGCTTGATTGACACGACATGCCCCTGGACCGATATATGCGTGCCGAAATCGTCCGCGGCAAGCACGGTCAGCGACACGTGGCCATTGTTCTGCAGGTGTTTCAGGCGTGCGCGGTCGGCGTTCATGCACAGCATGAGAAGTCCGTCATCCTCGACGAGGTACCAGGTCGCTACCGATACCGGGCGGCCATCCTTGGTAACCGTCGCCATGACGGCCGGGTTGGGCCTGCGAAGAAAAGCTAGGGCGGATTCACGCAGCTGAGCATCAGACACAAAACGATTGTGCCAGGCCCCGGTTCGCCGACCTTCCTTACGCCTGCGTCGACTGAACTAGTTTCCCATTGGCTACATTCACCATACGGCGCACCTTGATTCAGGGCTTTTAACACGCAACGCACCTCGGAGCGCAACGCTTCGACAACGCCGACAGCAAACGCCCGTCGAATGCGGCCGATCTCGACCAGCCTCGCGGAGCGACCCTCATGCGAGGTCACTCTCGGTGACCACGGAGCTGGGTTCCGGCACGGGGAATACGACGGCATCGAATATGGCGGTTTACCGGCATGCGTTTAGAACCGTTGTCTCACAACAGCATTAGGGACCGACAGCATTGTGCGCCCGGTGTTTATGCTCCGCCGCCGGCGTGGGCCCTTCGACAGTTGTTCCGGCTCTGCGCCGCCACCAGCGAGTACCGCATGGGGTTAAACTCCACTGAACGATCTGGCTAGCAGGCCGGGCACCTCCGAACGGCATGCCGGGTCCGAGAACGGGTCGTCAGCGGACATGACGGGGTGGCGATCGTCGCGCGATTTGCCCAGAGGTCCGTCCCGCCGCGGTCAGTCTCCAGTCAGATGCGTTGCCCGACCCCGTGCTCGAAGGTGCGGATGATTGCAGCGGTGACCGCGTACGTCGGCAGGTCACCGTTTCGCACGTCCTGGCAGCCGCGCAATACGAGCGACCACAACGTGTGCTTAATCCACAGCGCGGGTAGTTCGGAATCGAAGGTGCCGTCGCGCTGCCCTCGCTCGATGAGCCGAGTTACCAGCACGTCGCCATTGGGTTGTTGGTGCGGCGGAAGGCTTTCCATCACCCGGGGATCACCGAACAAGAAGACGATGCGATCGCCGATCGCCACCATGGCGGCGATCACGCGTCGCATTGCGTCGACGGCGGCTCCGTCGTCGACGCCTGCCCCCTCCAGCACCGCTTCGAGTATCCGCACCGCGTCAGACGTGGCCTCGCGCACGAGACTTTCGCGGTCGTTGAAATACCGATGAACGGTGGTACGACCCACACCAGCAGCTCGTGCGATGTCGGGCAGCGTCGCCGAGCGATCGTCGGCCAGCACCGACGCCGTTGCGGCCAGTATCGCGGCACGGGTCCGCACCTGGGGGCCGCTGAGCACGGGGTCTGCCGACACCCGATCAACTATAGACGCCAACGCGCGTTAATGGAGCTTTGACGTTCCATTAGTGAACTAGTACGTTTCGTCGGAACGTGCTTCCGAAGGACCGACCAAAGGGAACGGCTATGAGCAAAGGCGACACCAGCGTCACAGACGCTGCATTGAGCGGATTGGGCAAGATGCTGTCGGGACGCGTGAGATTGCCTGGCAGCATTGGCTATGAACGTTCCGCCCCCTTCAACTCGGCTCTGATCTCGCAACCCGCCGGCGTGGTCACCGTCGCCGACCAGTCAGACATCGCGACGACGATTCGCTTCGCCGCCGATCATGGAATGCGGGTGGCGGTACAAGCGACCGGGCACGGCACCATGGCCCAGGGCGACGACGTGCTGGTGATCCATACCGGCGACCTACAGTCGTGCTCAGTGGACCCGGACCGTCGCCTTGCCCGCGTCGCACCCGGGGTACGGGCCGGAAGGCTCGTACGGGCCGCCGCAGACCATGGCTTGGCAGCGCTGACCGGATCATCGCCGGGAGTTGGCGTCGTCGGATACCTCTCCGGAGGCGGAATCGGCCCGCTGTCTTCAACTTTCGGCGTTTCCTCGGACTACGTCCGTAGCCTGGAGGTCATCACCGGCGACGGAGTGGTCAGGCGTGTCAGCCTGGACGAACACCCCGATCTCTTCTGGGCGATGCGTGGCGGGCGAGGCGCCCTCGGTGTGATCACCGCCGTCGAGGTGGAACTGCCCGCCCTGACCTCGGTGTATGCCGGGACAGTCGTCTTCCCCCCAGAACACATGGAAGCCGTGCTCCGTACCTGGGCCGACTGGTCCGCCGAACTTCCCGACGCGGCGACTACATCGCTCACCATGATGAATCTCCCCGCGTCGCCGGCAGTGCCGGCACCACTTGCCGGCCGACCCACCATCGCCGTCAGCTATGCGAGCGTCGCGTCACCCCAACGCGCCGAGGCTCTGTTCGCGCCGATGCGCGCAGCCGGGACCCCGATCCTCGGTGAGACGGGCCAACTGGCCTACGCAGATCTGGCCTCCATCTTCAACGAGCCGACCGACCCAATGCCGGTGTGCCGAGACCATGTCATCATCGGCGAGTTGACCACACCTGTCGTCGACGCACTCCTGTCCGCAGCGGGACCAACTTCCTCGACCACGGTTACCACAGTCGAAATCCGCCGACTCGCAGGAGCTTTCGCCCAAGACCCACCGTTGAGCGCCGTCAGCCACCGCGACAACGGGTACGCGTTGACGGCTACGGGGGTCGTCTCCCCTGATGCAGGAGACGTCCAAGCGGACGTCAACAAGGTGATGGCCGCCGTCGCGCCGTGGACCTCGCCGACGTTGGTACGGAACTTCACCGACACGGACGACCCAGAGACTCTTCGCAAAAGCTACTCGTCAGATACGGTCGCGCGCCTGCTGGCCATGTCCAAGAACTACGACCCTTCGCGGGTCATGGCGGTCAACGGCGAGATCACCTCGACCGCTCGATGAACAACCCAAGACCGTGCTCCGCGCTGAAGCGCCGGTAGTAAAGGGCCTGGCCACTGGCACGCTCACTCACAGCCCAACAGGCGATCACTGCGGGAAAACCCAGCGGCGACCAACATGACACCGCCTCGCACTGCGGCACTCAGCGGCACATCGGCGCCGGGGGCCGATCCACCGCAACGGCGCGGCCCCGCGACACTAAAATCTCACTTTCATGTCCGATTGGACATCAGGTGGACATTTCACTTGAGAATTGGACATGAAACTTGAGAAGCCACAGCAGCTGTGGCTTCTCAAGTTTGATGTCCACAGGCGGCTTGCTGACCTGCACTTCGAGCCGCATTCTCAATTGATGTCCACCCCAAAAATTCTCACTTTCATGTCCACTGCGCATAGGACATGAAAGTGGG
>Ga0247742_10001634_pt1 | contig 15280 bp, 21 predicted proteins | sample UWRJL208509C2_FD_180944 | JGI IMG/M metagenome (GOLD analysis project Ga0247742, IMG submission 180944) | Plant litter microbial communities from Arlington Agricultural Research Station in Wisconsin, United States - UWRJ-L208-509C-2 | ecosystem: Environmental > Terrestrial > Plant litter >...
GAGCAAACACAAAGGCACAGTTTTTTCAGTGTTAGGGAAAAAGCCTGGCATGGCTTAGGACAGATCATTGCCCAATACCCGACAAGCGAACAGGCCATCATTCATGCGGGACTGGATTTTGAAGTGGTCAAACGTCCCAATATTCACCCCCTGCCCGGTGGCATCAATATTATATCGGATAACAGTTACTTTACTTTTCGTACCGATACCGGGGCAGTCTTAGGCGATAAATTAGGCCGTGATTACCAGGTAGTACAAAATACCGAGGTCTTTACTTTTTTTGACAGCATCGTAGGAGGCAAGGAAGGAATACTGTATGAAACAGCCGGCGCACTGGGACAAGGCGAAACCGTTTTTATCACGGCCAAACTGCCTGGTTACATCCGTGTGGGGCGCAATGATTGTATTGAAAAATACCTTTTTCTTAATTCAACGCATGACGGTTCAGGGAGCATTCACATCGCTTTTACACCTGTGCGCGTAGTTTGTCGCAATACCTTAAACGCCGCTTTACGAAACCAAACCAATTGCATTAAAATACGGCACACCGCATCCGCAGCGGAAAAACTGAAAGTAGCCCATCGAATGTTGGGCATCAGCAGCCAGTTATCGGTCGATCTGGAAGCGATATTTAACCGATGGTCAAGGGTACGTATCACAGATCCGGAATTAAAAAAATTCATACAGATCGCCATGGCCCCCAAAAAGGAAGTTTATGAAAATCTGAAACTGGGAAAGGACGACGAATTAAGCAGCCATTTTAACAACATAGTAAACAGCGTTTTTGATTACGCGATGATCAACCCGACACAGCAGGAGGAAACCACTAAAGGCACGCTGTTTGGAGCCTACAATTCCGTGACGGGCTACTTTCAAAATGTGCGCAATTTCAGGGACGAGGAAAGCAAATTGAAATCGATCATGCAGGGTTCTGGCTTTAATCGTTCTCAAATAGCGTTCAATTTATGCATGGACTTTGCCAAAAATGGCAGCACGTCATTGGTATTAAATTAGTAATCAAAATTGTCACGATGAAATTGTAATCGATTGTTAACTCATAAACCTGCTTAAGGGCCGCCCGAATTCCGGGCGGCCCCTTGCCTTTGGTTAAAATTAGTAGTTATCTTAAGATTATTGCTATTGTTTGAAATGGGGGGTCTGGGGGGTGTTAAGAACTAAAAACTTTGTGGAAAGCGTTACTATAAAAGGCAGGGTGAACTTTGGCCCCTTGTGATTTTAGAGAATAAAGCCCCGTATTAGTCCCTGCCTTTTATGATTGCCCAAGGCCCAACTAGAATGATCACTTTGCTTCAACAAAGGTAATTGGCAAAAGGCAATTTATTGCTTACTTAAAGGACAAACGCATGAAAAGCTGGAATGTTATTTTAGGTGTCGATGTTTCAAAACTAACGCTCGACATCAGTTGTGCTGAACAGAATTTGCACATCAGAATTGGCAATTGCTCGAAAGGATTCAGTGAGTTTATAAAATGGTGTAAAACCAACCATATAGATCTGAAAGAAGCCTTGGTAGTGATGGAATATACCGGTGGTTATGAATACCGGCTTGTACAGTTCTGTGATTCGAAGTCTATTGCTTTTTGCCGACTGCCTGGGATGGAAATCAAACAGTCCATGGGTATGGTCAGAGGGAAAAATGACAAGGCAGATTCATTTCGGATCGGACGTTACGGGGAAGAAAAGAGAGATCGGCTAACCCCATCAAAGCCACTGGATAATAACATTTTAACCCTTAAACAGCTGCTGTCATTCCGTAAAAGACTCGTACGGGAAAAGGCGGGCTTACAAAGCACTTCAAAAGAGCGGGAACACATGTATGATGTAAAGAAAACCGATACCATCATGCATATCGCCCAGGCAAAAATGAAGGCAGATGAGAAATATATAAGCCTTGTAGAGCAGCAGATCAGGGAATTGATCAAAAGCAATGAGGAGCTATTTCAAAGCTATCGGATAATAACCAGTATTAAAGGGATCGGGGAAATAAACGGATGGATGACCATAGCCCACACCGAGAACTTTACCAGTTTTCCGGATGCCCGGACATATGGTGTATATGTTGGTGTGATCCCGTTTGGGTATACTTCAGGCACAAGCATAAATGGCCGAAAACGAGTCAGTCATTTAGCGAATAAGGAATTGAAATCCGAATTGACTCAGGCAGCAAAATCCGCTGTAATACACGATAGAGAATTGCATGACTATGCCGAACGCAAGCTTAAAAACAAGAGCTATGGCCTTGTACTGAACAACGTTAAATTCAAGCTGATCCTTAGAATGTTCTCCTTAATAAGGAGGGGTGAAATGTATGTTGATAACTATCAAAGATCAGCCTGAAAAAACTTTTTTTATTAATATTTGGATATATGGCAAACCTAGAATACGGGGCATATTGGTCAGTACTATTTTCAATATTAAAACACCTTAACTATAGTTTATTCTCATTTCAGCCTATACCAAACCCCGGAGGAGTACCATGTTTATAGCTATAAAGAAAATATGTCTGGCTCTGTAGGAGCCTCCTATCTCATCTTTGATACGCTACACAGCAATTACCTAAACACCAAAAAGCCCGGTTCGGGAAAATCCTGACCGGGCCTTTTGGTATTAAAATAACACCTATTATTTTGTATCGTCTTTTACTTCTTCAAAGTCAACATCTGTTACGGTGTCTGACTGATCCTGCGGACCTGCGCCTGGGGCACCGTCTGCACCTGGCTGACCACCTTCAGCAGAGGCTTTGTACATCTCTTCAGATGCAGTAGCCCATGCAGCGTTCAGTTCGGTTTGAGCAGCTTCAATGGCATCAAAGTTTTTAGATGCATAAGCTTCTTTCAGCTTGGTTAAACCAGCTTCGATAGGAGCTTTTTTGTCGGCCGAAATTTTGTCGCCATATTCTTTCAGTTGTTTTTCTGTCGAGAAGATCAGGGCATCAGCAGAGTTCAGTTTTTCAACTTCTTCTTTTGCTTTTTTGTCGGCATCAGCGTTTGCTTCAGCTTCGTCCTTCATTTTCTTGATCTCGGCATCAGTTAAACCTGAAGACGCTTCAATACGGATTTTTTGTTCTTTACCGGTTGCCTTATCTTTTGCAGACACATGTAATATACCGTTTGCATCAATATCGAAAGTTACTTCAATTTGAGGCACACCGCGAGGTGCTGGTGGTATACCATCCAGGTGGAAACGGCCTATAGTACGGTTACCCGCTGCCATTGGGCGCTCACCTTGTAATATGTGGATCTCAACAGATGGCTGGCTATCGCTGGCAGTTGAGAATGTTTCTGATTTTTTAGTTGGGATAGTTGTGTTTGACTCAATTAATTTGGTCATTACGCCACCCATAGTTTCAATACCTAATGAAAGTGGGGTAACATCTAACAACAACACATCTTTAACCTCACCGGTTAATACACCACCTTGAATAGCAGCACCAATGGCAACAACCTCATCTGGGTTAACACCTTTTGAAGGAGCTTTACCAAAGAATTTTTCAACAGCTTCCTGAATAGCAGGGATACGGGTTGAACCACCTACCAGGATAACTTCGTCGATATCTGAAGTGCTTAAACCTGCATTTTTCAATGCTGATTTACAAGGGTCAATAGTACGTTTGATCAGGCTATCGGCCAATTGCTCAAATTTAGCACGGGTTAAAGTTTTAACCAAGTGCTTTGGCATACCATCGGCAGCAGTGATGTATGGTAAATTGATCTCTGTTTGTGCAGAGCTTGACAACTCAATTTTAGCTTTCTCAGCAGATTCTTTTAAACGTTGCAAAGCCATTGGATCTTTACGCAGATCAATACCTTCGTCGCTTTTAAATTCGTCAGCTAACCAGTCAATAATTACCTGGTCAAAGTCGTCACCACCTAAGTGAGTATCACCGTCGGTTGATTTTACTTCAAAAACGCCGTCGCCTAATTCAAGGATAGAAACGTCATGTGTACCACCACCGCAATCAAATACGGCAATTTTCATATCCTTGTGTGCTTTATCAAAGCCATAAGCCAGGGCAGCAGCAGTAGGTTCGTTAATGATACGGCGAACTTTTAAACCAGCAATTTCACCGGCTTCTTTAGTAGCCTGGCGTTGTGCATCGTTAAAGTAAGCAGGTACAGTGATAACTGCTTCGGTAACCTCAGTTCCTAAAAAGTCTTCAGCTGTTTTCTTCATTTTCTGAAGTATCATTGCTGATATCTCTTGCGGAGTGTATTTACGGTCGCCAATTTCAACACGCGGAGTGTTGTTGTCGCCTTTTACTACATTGTAAGGTACACGAGCGGCTTCATTCGTAACCTCGTTAAACTGGTTACCCATAAAGCGTTTGATTGACGAAATGGTTTTTGTAGGGTTAGTGATTGCCTGACGTTTTGCAGGATCGCCAACTTTACGCTCGCCGTTATCAATAAAAGCTACTACGGACGGCGTAGTACGTTTGCCCTCGCTGTTTGCTATAACTACAGGCTCATTACCTTCCATTACAGCTACGCAGGAGTTTGTTGTTCCTAAGTCGATTCCAATTATTTTAGACATATGATTGTTTTACTTGATTTAATATTTTTTCTAACAACAGCTATTTATCAACGTTTGTGCCAATATCCATTTGGCAGAATTATAGTCAGCATGACAATTACCGCGTCAGAAAAATCAATCCCGTTGGTGACAGGTTGGCAGAATTTGACTTAACATAGGGAAAATATGGTTATTTACGACAGCCGGAGATATTTACTGCCGGTAACTAAACTGCGAAAATGACCGTAGCCGTATAACAGGAAACATAATGAACGCAAAAAGGCTTACAATAATATGTAAGCCTTTTTTTATTACGCCAGGTAAATTATTTAGAAGCTTCAATCAGCGGGGTTTGATCGTAATAAGAAATTTCGACCATTATTTTTCCATCCTTATTAAACTCATCAAACTGAACCAGGTGAAATGTAGCCGTCTTTTTTGTTTTCTTATTAACGGCGGTAACCTTCCACCATGACTGTACAGTAAACGGATCATGATCATATTCCAGCGCATCGGGATAGCCAACTTTAACTACTTTTATTTGCTCCCATTTAGCAGCTATATCCGCCCATCCCTTTTGCTGTTCGCTAAGGGAGATCTTTTTAGGGCTCGATGGGTCATAAAACTTAACTGTATCAGCGTAAAGTTTAGATAAACCATCCCAGTCTTGCTTTAAAAAAAGCTCCGTGGAGTTGTTAACAACGGTAATATAAGGGTGCTCTTTATAAATAGTGCCATTCTTTAAAACGTTTTGAGCTAATGTGGTGCCGGCCATCAATGTGAACACCAGGATTAAAAGATTCTTCATGTTTCTAAAATTTTAGGGGTTAAAAATCAGATACTTATCTCTAATAAATTTAATCAATATTTCAGAATAACAACTTTACAATTTGGTGATTATGAGGAAATTACAAACACAATTATGTTACCCAACATGTAAAATCCGTAAAGAAAACAAGAATAAACTGCGCCATAGTTAATCTTTAAATTATCACGACAACATTTTCAGAAAGAGGTGTAAAGGCAACAAAATTTCTTAATGCCTTAAAACGGCCATAATATGACTGGTAAACGGAGGATATATCAAAAACAAAAGCGGCCTGCTCAAATTGAGCAGGCCGCTTTCTTAATATCCAAAAAGAGAAATTATTCTCCCTTTTCAGCGTTTTCTTCGTTCTCTGGAGTAGCAGGAGCTTCAGCAGCCGGAGTTTCAGTAGCTTCAGCAACTGGTGCTTCTGCTTTAACTTCTTCAACAACTTGTGCTTCTTCTTTAGCAGGAGCAGCAGCTTTAGCTTTTGCGCCAGAACCACCACGACGACGGGTTGATTTTTTGGCAGCAGCAGCAGTATCAACACCGTAAACAGTGTTATAATCTACTAACTCGATGATAGCCATTTCAGCGTTGTCACCTAAACGGTTCTCTAACTTCACGATACGGGTGTAACCACCTGGACGGTTAGCTATTTTCTCAGCAATTTCGCGGAAAAGGATAGTTGTTGCGTCTTTGTCTTGCAGGTAGCTAAACACTGTACGACGAGAGTGAGTAGTATCGTTTTTTGATTTTGTTAAAAGTGGTTCTACATAACCGCGTAAAACTTTCGCTTTAGCTAATGTTGTAGTGATACGCTTGTGTAAAATAAGCGAAGTTGCCATGTTAGCCAGCATCGCTTTGCGGTGGCTGGTAGTACGGCCTAAGTGATTGTTTTTGTTTCCGTGTCTCATTGTTTTAATTATTTCACGTGCATACCGTCTGGCGATTATCTCAAGCCTTCGGAATTATGCCTTCGCTAATTGTTTATTTGTTTAGAATCAAGAAATAAGAGCCAAGAATCAAGATTGGAAATCTTATCTCTTGTTTCTTATCTCTTGCTTCCGTTTTATTATTCTTCGTCTAACTTAAATTTAGACAGGTTCATACCAAAAGATAAGCCTTTTGATTTAACCAGGTCCTGAATTTCAGTTAATGACTTTTTACCAAAGTTTCTGAATTTCAACATATCAGCAACATCGTACGATACTAAATCGGCCAGGCTGCGGATATCAGCAGCTTTAAGGCAGTTCAGGGCACGTACAGAAAGGTCAAGATCAACTAATTCAGTTTTCAGGATCTTACGCATGTGCAGGATCTCTTCGTCAACTTCTTTAGTTTCTTCTTTAGCTTGTGCTTCAAGCATCATGTTCTCATCGCTGAATAGCATGAAGTGCTGGATAAGGATCTTAGCAGCCTCTTTTAACGCGTCTTCAGGGTGAATTGAACCATCGGTTGCAATATCCAAAACTAATTTTTCATAGTCGGTTTTTTGTTCAACACGATAGTTTTCAATAGTATATTTTACGTTTTTGATAGGCGTAAAGATGGAATCGATAGCTATTACACCAACATTCGCATCCGGGTTTTTATTTTCCTCGCTTGGAACATAACCACGGCCTTTACCTACAGTAAGCTCAATTTCAAGCGTTACTGCCGAATCCATGTTACAGATAACCAGATCAGGGTTTAAAACAGTAAAGTTATTAGAGAATTTAGTAACATCTCCGGCTTTAAAAGCGTCCTGGCCATTTATTATAACAAATATCTTCTCATTGTCGCCCGATTCACCTGTTTTTTTGAAACGAACCTGTTTAAGGTTCAAGATGATCTCGGTAACATCTTCAACAACACCTTTGATGGTTGAAAACTCATGCGTAACTCCTGAAAAACGTACAGAAGTAATAGCATAACCTTCAAGTGATGAAAGTAAGATACGACGCAGAGCATTACCAATGGTTACACCGAAGCCTGGTTCTAACGGACGAAATTCAAACGTACCATCAAAATCGTTTGCTTTCTGCATGATAACCTTGTCTGGTTTTTGAAATGCTAAAATTGCCATTTATATCCTTTATTTATTGTTTACTAATTGAATTGATTTAAACCACGAAAATGATTGACATAACATGCCAATCATCCCATGGATAAGTATCGTTATTATTTTGAGTACAACTCGACGATTAGGTTTTCCTTGATGTTTTCAGGTATCTCATCGCGGTTAGGATAGTTCAGGAATTTACCTGTTAAGCTATTAGCATCCCATTCTAACCAGCTGTATTTGCTGATTCTTCTTCCGGCTACAGAAATTGTGATTGCTTCTAATGATTTAGATTTTTCACGTACAGAGATCACGTCACCAGCTTTTAACGCATATGATGCAATGTTTACAACAGCACCGTTAACGTTAATGTGTTTGTGATTTACCAATTGACGTGCTGCAGAACGTGTAGGAGCTATACCTAAACGGTAAACAGCGTTATCTAAACGAGCTTCTAAGAATTTTAACAAGTTTTCACCTGTGATACCTTCTTTAGCTGATGCACGGTGAAACAAGTTCTCGAACTGACGCTCTAATACACCGTAAGTGTATTTAACTTTTTGTTTCTCCATTAACTGAGTTGAATACTCAGATTGTTTTCCACGACGTTTGGAAGCACCGTGCATTCCTGGTGGATAGTTTTTACGCTCTAACGCTTTATCCGGACCGAAGATCGGCTCACGGAAACGGCGTGCAATTTTGGATTTTGGACCTGTATATCTTGCCATTTGTGTGTGTTCTTAAAGTATCAAGCAACCTATAGTTGCCGAATCTTAGCTTTAAAAAATCTGTTAATTAAACTCTTCTTCTTTTTGAAGGACGACATCCATTGTGTGGAAGCGGTGTAATATCTTTTATCGTTGTAACTTCGATACCTGCAGTTTGCAAAGTACGGATAGCTGACTCACGACCGGCACCAGGGCCTTTTACAAATACTTCAACTTTACGCAAGCCTAAGTCATAAGCAACTTTACCGCAATCGGCAGCAGCTTGACCAGCAGCATAAGGAGTGTTCTTTTTTGAACCTTTAAAACCCATTTTACCAGCTGATGACCATGATATAGCCTGACCGGTTTTGTTAGTAAGGGTTATAATAATATTGTTAAAAGTTGCATTGATGTGTGCTTCGCCAACCGGCTCAACAATAACAATACGCTTTTTGGTAACTTTTTTAGCTTTAGCCATTTTTTTACTTTTTGAATTAATGAATTACTGAATTAACGAATAATCCGGACTCATTAATTATAATTTTAAAATGAGGTATTCCTAATGGTTTACAAAACGGAAACTAACCAAAGCTCCCTAACCATTAATCAATTATTTAGTAGCTTTCTTTTTGTTAGCAACTGTTTTACGTTTTCCTTTACGGGTACGTGAGTTATTTTTAGTACGCTGACCACGTAATGGTAAACCTTTACGGTGACGTGTACCGCGGTAACAACCAATATCCATCAAACGTTTAATGTTAAGCTGAACTTCTGAACGAAGTGAACCTTCCACTTTGATTTGATCGTTGATAATTCCACGAATTGCAGATAACTGCTCATCTGTCCAATCTTGAACTTTTGTGCTAAAATCAATACTAGCCTCAGTTAAAATTCTTTGAGCTGTTGAACGGCCGATGCCGTAAATGTAGGTAAGTCCAATCTCACCTCTTTTGTTTTTCGGTAAATCAATACCTGAAATCCTTGCCATATTTATTGTTTGTTTTTTAGATGATAACCGAACGGCGGGCCACCGTTGTACGGCTTATCACAATTTTTTAATTATCCCTGACGCTGTTTGTATTTAGGATTCTTTTTGTTAATAACATAAAGTTTCCCGTTACGGCGAATGATCTTGCAATCAGCGCTGCGTTTTTTAATGGATGCTCTAACTTTCATCTCTTTGTTTATTTATATCTATAAGTTATTCTACCCTTTGTTAAATCGTATGGGCTCATTTCCAGCTTTACTCTGTCGCCAGGTAAAATTTTGATGTAGTGCATACGCATTTTACCGGAAATATGTGCGATAATCTCATGACCATTTTCAAGTTCAACCCTGAACATTGCATTTGACAATGCCTCCCTAATTGTACCGTCTTGCTCAATCGAAGATTGTTTAGCCATATTTTATTGATTATTACTTAATTATCCGCCCTAAAACCGGGATGCAAAATTAATAAAAATTTATTTAATTATTATTTTTTTCTTTCAAAACATTTTCAACATATTCAAATGTCGATAAAATGTCTGGTTTACCTTTACCAATAGCCACAGTGTGCTCATAATGGGCCGATGGCTTTTTGTCGATGGTTGAAACAGTCCAGCCGTCGTCCCAGAACTTTACACCGGCACGGCCGGCATTGATCATAGGCTCAATGGCTATCACCATTCCTTCTTCGAGTTTTATGCCAGATCCGCGTTTGCCATAATTCGGAACTTCAGGTTTTTCATGGAGTTTAACCCCCACGCCATGCCCTACAAGTTCTTTTACTACGCCAAACCCGTTCTTTTCTGCGTGTTCCTGTACTGCGTATCCTATATCCCCTATTCGCATGCCTACAACCGCTTTAGCAACACCTAAGTCAAGACACTCTTTGGTTACCCTCATTAGTTTCTTAACAGTATCGCTTACTTCGCCTATGGCAAAGGTATAAGCCGAATCGCCTACAAAACCATTTAAGGTAGCGCCGCAATCAACAGATACCAAATCACCTTCAACCAGGGTATAACTTCCGGGGAAGCCATGTACAACCTGATCATTCAGCGATATGCAAAGTGAATATGGAAACCCGCCGTAATTTAAAAAAGTAGGAACTCCGCCATTGTCGCGGATAAAGGTTTCAGCAAGTCTGTCGAGTTCAATAGTACTAATACCCGGGCGAATCACTTTCGCTATCTCTGCATGTGTTCTGGACACCAGCAGAGCACTTGCCCTAATTAGTTCTATTTCCTCGGCAGACTTATAAAGAATTTTTGACATGCTTATAATTAGATAGCCGTCGGAGTTGTTCCGGCTGCAGCAGGCATAGCTGTGCGGCCTTTGATTCTTCCGGTTTTCATTAAACCATCATAATGGCGCATCAACAGGTGACTTTCTATTTGTTGCAATGTATCTAAAACAACACCTACCAGGATGATCAATGATGTACCACCAAAGAACCTTGCAAATATAGGCGATACGCCAACCAAACTGGCAAGTGCCGGGATGATTGCTATAAGCGCCAGGAATATTGATCCGGGTAAAGTTATTCTTGATATAACAGCGTCGATAAAATCGGCAGTTGATTTTCCTGGTTTAATACCCGGTATAAAACCACCGTTCTTTTTCATATCATCAGCCATTTGGTTAGGGTTAACCGTTATAGCTGTATAGAAATAAGTAAACACGATAATTAATATACCAAACAACAGGTTATGCTCCCAAGAGTTATAGTCTGATAATGCTATCAAAATACCATTTGAGGCCGCGGTTGGGAAAAACTGTTGTACAGTTTGCGGTATAAACATTAAGGCCTGGGCAAATATAATTGGCATTACACCCGCAGCATTTACCTTTAAAGGTATATACTGACGAACGCCGCCATATTGCTTGTTACCTACAATACGTTTAGCATACTGTACTGCAATTTTACGTGTACCCTGTACTATAAGGATAGTGAACATCACTACACCTATAAGTGCAACAATTTCAACCACAAAAGTTACCAAACCACCTGCACCAGCGGTGCGTGACTGGAACTCTGTAATGAATGCACCAGGCAACTGGGCAATAATACCCACCATGATAATTAATGATATACCGTTACCGATACCTTTATCCGTGATTTTTTCACCCAGCCACATTACAAATAATGTACCTGCGGTTAACACCATGGTAGTTAGTATGGTAAATATCGGATCGCCAATTAAACGGGCATCAGGAGCAATTTGTGAACGCACATAACCTATAGCCTGTAAAGCCGTGATACCTATGGTTAGGTAACGAGTCCACTGGTTTAGTTTGTTACGTCCGCTTTCGCCTTCTTTTTGAAGTTTAGTGAAATAAGGTACTGCAATACCCAGCAGTTGCACCACAATTGAAGCCGAAATGTAAGGCATTACACCCAGCGCAAAAATAGAGGCACGTGAAAACGAGCCCCCTGCAAACATATTCAGCAATCCTACTAATCCTTCTGCCTTATGGTCTGATATTGATGTAGCATTTACACCGGGTAAAACCACGAATGAGCCTACACGATATATTAAAAGAAATAAGAGTGTGTTAATAATACGCACTCTCAGATCTTCGATTTTCCAGATATTGGATAATGTGGTGAAAAATTTCTTCATTGAAACTTACAACTTAACTATGGTACCACCAACTGCTTCAATCGCTTTTTGCGCTGTTGCAGTAAATGCATGTGCTTTTACTTCTAATTTGGCTTTCAGTTCGCCACGGCCTAAAATTTTAACCAGGTCGTTACGTGAGGCCAAACCATGTTCTTTCAATGTTTCCAGATCAACTACTTGTAATGAGTATTTTTCAACTAATTCTTGCAGTACATCTAAGTTAACACCGGCATATTCAACACGGTTAGGGTTTTTGAAACCTACCTTAGGCACACGACGTTGCAAAGGCATTTGACCGCCTTCAAAACCAACCTTAGTGCTGGTACCTGAACGTGAACCAGCGCCTTTGTGGCCACGGGTTGACGTACCACCACGGCCAGAACCTGTACCACGGCCAATTCTTTTTCTATTTTTAATAGAACCTTCTGCAGGTTTAAGATTACTTAAGTTCATAATATTAAATGTTTTCTACCGCTACCAGGTGGTTAACTTTTCTAACCATACCAACTATAGCAGGTGTAGCTTCAACTTCTACACTGTGGTTAATTTTACGCAAGCCTAAAGCTTCGATTGTTTTCTTTTGGCGTTCACTTCTGTCGATCACGCTCTTAATCTGTGTAATTTTGATTTTGGCCATGACTGATTATCCGTTAAATACTTTACCTAAACTAACGCCACGTTGCTGAGCTACAGTATGCGCATCACGTAATTGTGATAATGCCGATACAGTTGCTTTAACCACGTTGTGCGGATTTGATGAACCTTTTGATTTTGCCAATACGTTGTGGATACCAGCAGACTCTAATACTGCACGCATCGCACCACCAGCAATAACACCGGTACCATTTGCAGCTGGTTTAATATATACAAAACCACCGCTAAATTTACCAATTTGGTCATGAGGTATAGTTCCGTTTAAAATAGGAACTTTTACCAGGTTCTTTTTAGCATCATCAATGCCTTTTGCAATTGCTTCGGTAACCTCTTTTGCTTTACCTAAGCCGTAACCTACAACACCGTTTTCGTCACCTACTACCACAATGGCAGAGAAACTGAATGTACGGCCACCTTTGGTTACTTTGGCAACACGTTGTATGCTTACCAAGCGGTCTTTTAATTCGATCTCGCTTGTTTTTACTCTTTTTATGTTGATTGTTGACATTTCTCTTTTCGATTAAAAGTTTAAACCACCTTCACGTGCACCTTCGGCCAGTGACTTAACACGACCATGGTACAAATAACCGTTCCTGTCGAAAACCACATCTTTAATACCAGCAGCGATAGCTTTCTGAGCTACCAGTTTACCTACGGCTACTGACTGATCAGATTTAGTACCGTTAGCTGCAAAGTCTTTTGATAAAGATGAAGCAGATACGATAGTTTTTCCGGTTAAATCGTCAATGATCTGCGCGTAAATACCTTTGTTGCTCCTGTATACTGACAGGCGAGGACGCTCTGTTGATCCTGAAAGGCGTTTTCTGATGCCTTTTTTAATCCTGTCTCTTCTTGATAATTTAGCTCCCATGACGATTATTTTTTAGATGCTGATTTACCTGCTTTTCTTCTTAATATCTCGCCAACAAACTTGATACCTTTACCTTTGTAAGGCTCTGGTGCACGTAACGAACGAATCTTCGCAGCTACCTGACCAATAAGTTGTTTGTCAATTGATTCCAAGATGATAGTTGGGTTTTTACCCTTATCAGCAGTGGTTGTAACTTTAATTTCTTTTGGTAATTCAAATACATAGTGGTGAGAGTAACCCAACACTAAATCTAAAGTATTACCAGTATTGGTAGCACGGTAACCTACACCAACTAATTCTTGCTGTATTTTGTAACCTTCAGTTACACCTATTACCATGTTATTTAAAAGCGCGCGGTATAAACCGTGTAACGCTTTATGACGTTTTTGATCAGACGGGCGCTGAACTAACAAGTTCCCGTCTTCCTGTGCAATGGTGATATCGCTATCAACCGCTTGCTGCAACTCACCTTTAGGGCCTTTTACAGTAACAACATTTTCTGCTGATACCGTAACGGTTACTCCTGCTGGCAGTGCTATCGGTGCTTTTCCTACTCTTGACATTGCTTAATTTCTCCTATTAATAAACGTAGCATAAAACCTCGCCACCTACATTTTGCTGACGCGCTTCTTTATCGGTCATTACACCTTTTGAAGTTGACAGGATAGCGATACCTAAACCATTTAATACTCTTGGCAAGTTATCAGTACCTGCATATTTCCTCAAACCTGGTTTACTGATGCGCTGTATGCTACGGATAGCAGAAATTTTAGTTATCGGGTGGTATTTCAAAGCAACTTTAATGCTGCCTTGCGGACCAACTTCCTCAAACTTGTAATTGGCAATGTAACCTTTGTCGAAAAGCACTTTCGTGATTTCCTTTTTCAGATTTGATGCAGGAATTTCAACAACCCTATGGTTGGCTTTAATAGCATTCCTTACTCTTGTAAGATAATCTGCGATTGGATCTGTATTCATTTTATTGTGTTATGACGGTGGTTTCCTTTCCGTAACATCCGGAACGACCTGCCATCGGTTAATTCTTTTTAAAAAAGCAAAGCGCAAAAGTAAGAATTCAAAACGTATTTAACGATGTTTTGAATTCCTACTTTTGAACATTGATATTTTTTACCAGCTTGCTTTCTTTACTCCCGGTATTTTACCAGCTAAAGCCATGTCACGGAATGTTACACGTGAGATGCCAAACTGGCGCATATAACCACGAGGGCGGCCGGTAAGTTTACAACGGTTGTGTAATTTTACCGCTGATGAAGCTTTAGGCAATTTATCTAAGCCAACATAATCGCCGGCTTCTTTAAGGGCTGCTCTTTTCTCTGCGTATTTAGCAACCAATTTAGCGCGTTTAATTTCACGTGCTTTTACACCTTCTTTAGCCATTGCTATTTTGATTTTTAAATGGTAATCCAAATTGTTTCAACAACTCCAATGCTTCAACATCATTAGTTGCGGAGGTTACAAAGGTAATATCCATACCTTGAATTTTATTGATCTTGTCAATATTAATCTCAGGGAATATAATTTGCTCTGTAATACCTAAGGTATAGTTACCTCTTCCGTCAAAACCTTTATCGTTGATACCTTTAAAGTCACGGATACGTGGCAGGGCAACAGCAATTAAACGATCCAAAAACTCATACATTGTGTTGTCACGCAAGGTAACACGTACGCCTACCGGCATATTTTTACGCAATTTAAAGTTTGAGATATCTTTTTTAGATTTTGAAGATACTGCCTGCTGACCGGTGATGGTAGTTAACTCAGTGATGGTGTTTTCGATAAGTTTTTTATCGGTAGTAGCACCACCTACACCCTGGTTAATGGCAATTTTCTCTAATTTAGGAACCTGCATTACGCTTTTGTACTGAAATTTATCTTTCAGCGCGGTGCGAATTTCGTCCTTATATTTCGTTTTTAATCTTGGTATGTAAGTCATTACTTAATTTCCTCCCCTGATTTTTTTGATACCCTTACTAATTTACCGGCATCGTTTTTCTTACGGCCTACACGGGTTGTGTTACCTGTTTTAGGATCAACCAGT
>Ga0247742_10001635_pt1 | contig 15252 bp, 12 predicted proteins | sample UWRJL208509C2_FD_180944 | JGI IMG/M metagenome (GOLD analysis project Ga0247742, IMG submission 180944) | Plant litter microbial communities from Arlington Agricultural Research Station in Wisconsin, United States - UWRJ-L208-509C-2 | ecosystem: Environmental > Terrestrial > Plant litter >...
ACCAGGACTTGCGAGACGCCGTTCAGCTGACTGATATGCTGAGCCAAGATATTCTCTGCAAAGTCGTCGATCTTCGTCAGCGGTATCGTGTCGGAAGTCAGTGCGAGGATCATGATCGGAGGATCGGCAGGGTTGACCTTGCGGTAGGTCGGCGGCGACGGAAGACCTGATGGAAGCTGCCCTGAGGCGGCGTTGATCGCCGTCTGGACGTCCTGCGCGGCACTGTCGATGTTTCGCGAAAGGTCGAACTGCAGCGTAATCGAACTGCTGCCGAGTGTGCTGCTGGACGTCATCTGGGATACGCCGGGGATCTGTCCGAACTGGCGCTCCAGCGGCTGGGTAACAGACGACGCCATGGTTTTCGGGTCGGCACCTGGCAGTTGAGCGGAAACCTGTATCGTGGGGAAATCGACCTGCGGAAGCGGCGCAATCGGGAGCAGAGGATAGGCGACCACACCGAGTGTGAACAGACCGACCATCAACAGCGAGGTGGCGATGGGCTTTTTGATGAACCAAGAGGAAATCGACACCTGTCAGTTCTCCTTGGTCGCAGTGTTCGAGGTCTGTGCTACGGGTGTCGTTGATACCAGCGACCCGTTGCGGACCCTATACTGTCCATCGCTGATGACCTGCTCGGAACCTTGCAATCCGGAAGCGATGACGGCGCGGCCATTGTTGATCGGGCCTGGCTCCACCTTCTTTTCGATCGCCTTGTTGTCTTGGCCCACGACATAAACAAAAAAGCCGTCAGGACCGCGTTGCAGGGCCGACGAAGGGACGGTGACAGCGTTGTTCAACGTTTTCTGAAGAATGCGCAGTATGACGAATTGACCGGGCCACAGAGCGCCATTCGTGTTAGCGAATGTCGACTTCAATCGCACGGTACCGTTGTCCGCATCGATCTGGTTGTCGATCAAGCTAAGCGTGCCGTTTCCGAGTACCGTTGAGCTGTCGCTGGGTAGCGCCGATACCTGCACTGCGCCGTGTTGCATCGACTGTTGCACAGCGGGCAGGTCTTGCTCCCTCAGCGTCGAGACGACCGAGATCGGTTGTGTCTGCGTAACGGTCACGATCCCGGTGGTGTCGGTTGCGTGAACTTGGTTGCCCGCGTCGATCAGGCGAATACCTGTCCTCCCAGTGATGGGGGAACGAATTTCGGTATAGGAGAGGGAGACGTCCGCCGACTCCTTTGCCGCCTTGTCCTGAGCGAGCTGGGCGAGCAGCTGATTGACCTGACTCTGTTGCGTCTCCACAGCTTCGTCGGTCGAGATGCCCTGTTTGACGAGCTTCTGATCCTTGGCGAGAAGATACTGGGCATTCGCGATGTCGGCCTGGTCCTGCTGTATTTTCGCGGCGGCCTCATCGACGGCGGCCTGGAATGGGCGTGGGTCAATGAGTGCCAGGAGATCGCCTTGTTGGACGATCTGGCCCTCCGTGAAGTAGACCTTCTGGAGCTGGCCATCCACGCGCGTTTTGACCGACACCGTATTGAACGGTTGAACTGTTCCCAGGCCGTCGAGATAAACTGGAAAATCTCCGATTTCAGACTGAACTGTCTGAACCGGAACGACTGGATCGGCGTCTGCCCCTTGAGAGGTATCTGCGAACATGGTGTCGCCGAGCAATGCGCCTACGATTACAAGCGCTGCGAACGCTGTCCCAGCTTTGAAGTGGTTAGTGAGCCGACCGACCACGCTACGGTTTAGCACTGTTGCGCTTCTTTCCATCGTTGTTTCTCCGGCGTCTGCGGATAGGGTTCCCGCCTCGGTCGCAGGCGTCTGAAGCCAGCGCGGGAAAGCCAACAATCCAACTGAAATCAAAAGGCTCAGCTGACTTCGTTGAACGGGTCAGCAAATAGGTGAAGAGGAACTTTGCTCGAATTCGACCGAGAAGTTGCGGTTCGACGGAGGCACCCTAAGGCAGCCTTGAACTCACCGCATCTATACAAGGGTCTAGGTGGCGCTTTGCGTGGACGGGTGCCGATCATCGAACGGGCCAAAGAGACTGACCTGCACAGAAGTATAGTGTTGCGCCACCCTCGTAACGGCTAGCCTGAACGCTCGAACGATGGAGGCATGCCATGATTACCACATCAATTGCCACGACCACCGGCCTACCAGCAGATCACCAACGGACAGTACTCGTCGCCGACCCGGCCCTCAGCCATAGTTGCGCTCTGGTGCACTACTTCGTGGACAAAGGGTTCAAGATCTTGCTCGCGACCACAGCCGACGGCGTCCGCTCATTTCTCTCTTCGAGGTCGATCGATTTCGCGATGCTGGAAGTTCGCTTCCCCGACGGATGCGCATTTGATCTTGTGTCGGAAATCCGTGCCGCGAACCCACGGTCACGCATTCTCATCCATAGCGCATACTGCAATCTTCCGGTTGCTGTTGCTGCGGCAAAGGCGGGAGCCACCGATGTTCTTCCCAAGCCCGTTGAGACTGAATTCCTGCTCCAACTCCTGCTGGGGAGACAATGTGATCTCGAGACACTGGCCAAGCCATTGCCTTGCCCCGATGCGATCAGGAAGGAGCATGTCAGAACAGTCTATGCAGACTGCGGCTGGAATATAGCCCGCGCGGCGCGGCAATTGTCGATGCACAGGCGAACGCTGCAACGCATGCTGCAACGAACAGACATGCTGGTTTCGGCCTCGTCCCGGTTTCATTGATGTTCCAAGATTTGAGCTGGTCGCAGGCACTCCTCGACCCCACGATCCAAGCTGGCACTCTTGCTGTGATCGGCGTTTTCGTAACGCACGTTGTTCTAACGGGCTTTCCGAAAATCAAGGTTATGGGGCAAGTTTTCTTCTTTGTCGCCCTCACGGTCCTGCTGCTTTACCATGGCATCGTACCCTACGAATCCGAACCGCTGGCAACCGCTGTCTTCGAGCGCATCTTTATCGCTGTTGCCAAGATTATCTGGTGGGTGAACGCGAGTTGGGCGTTGGTGGGCTTTGTCAGGGCGTTCCTCAAGATTGAGGGGCAGCCACGCGAAGGACGCCTTGTCCAGGATTTGGTCGTCGGTCTGATCTACCTGGGAGCGGTTCTATCAGTCATCGCATATGTATTCGGAGTTCCGATCGGCACATTGATCGCCACCTCGGGTGTGTTCGCAATCATACTCGGCCTGGCAATGCAAAGTACATTGAGCGACGTCTTCTCCGGGATCGCACTGAACCTCGGCAGGCCATACAAGATAGGGGACTGGATTGTCCTAAACGATAAGACGGAAGGCAAGGTGATCGACACCAACTGGCGTTCCACACACCTCCTGAATCCGACCAACGACCTGGTAGTGCTTCCCAACAGCTTTCTCGCGAAGGTCGGCCTGACAAACCTCAGCAGTCCCGACCACACCCACGGCGTAACGTTGCTGGTGAGAGTGGTCCCAACGACGATGCCCAGTTCGATTGCGACTGTCATGCGGGCTGTGCTCTTGAGCAGCACCTCGGTCCTCAGGGACCCGTCGCCCTATGTTCAGATTAAAGACCTAAGCGCGGACGCATTGGAACTCGAGCTCGTCTTCAGGGTAAAGGATATCGCCGAAGTCTCGCCCGCGAAGGACGAAATCTTCGACCTGATCTATAGACATCTCAGGGCTGCTGGCCTGGCAATGGCGCGCCCCACCGACGCTCAGGGACCATTCGATCCGAAGTCGATCGATCCTGCGGCAAAGCGGAAGACTTCGCTTACTCTGTTGGATGCAATACCTTTGTTCTCATCGCTGACGGAAGACGAAAAGCAGGCGCTTGCAGGTTCGATGAAGCGTCGAACTTGCAAGAAGGGCGAGAACCTGATTGAGGAAGGTGACACCGCTTCATCTCTGACCATTGTCCGCTCTGGGGCGATTATAGCTACGCGACGTGATCAGGGCAGGGATACCGAGGTCGGACGTCTCGCACCGGGCGACTACTTTGGCGAAACAGGTTTTCTGTTAGGGGTAGGTGAGGCTGCGACGTTGCAAGCACTTACGTCTGTGATCGTGTATGAGATTGATCAGTCGAGCCTGGCTCCGCTTCTTCATGAAAGGTCCTCGATGGCTGAGGAACTTGCTATGACGCTCTCGAGGCGGGTCGAATTCGGACACTCGGTAAACGCGGACGGATCGAGACAAACATCGAGGTCGGTACCGTCTCTGGTAGCGAGGATTCGAAGCTTGTTCGAAGTCCAGAATTAGCGGTTATGAGACGAGATCAGCCAACGACCCATTGGAGCCTGCGCTTCCCGGCACCGACGTCTATCGCACATTCTACGCACAGACGTTGTGCGAAGCCCGGGTCCGACATCATGGATTAGCGGACAGATCAATCGATCTGCGGTAGTCGTCAACTCGTCTGGCGTAGGCGTCGACGTCGTCGAGGTTCGAAGGCATGTCCCGTGCAAGGCCGAGTTGGAAAGTATAGCGGACCCCGGAGAGAGGATTAACAAGGCGCAGCGCCACCGCAATCTTGCTTTCGGAATCGTTATACGCCGTATGAATGATCGTAAACATGTTGGTCTCCGTTGGCCGCTTCAATTTGATCACATGATGACAGCGTTCCGTGCTCGGGGTAACCATACATGGGTCTAGGTCGCGTGTTTTCGGCAGAACGATCCCGGGCTTAAAATCGAAAAAGAGGCCACCCTTGCTGACAAGGATGGCCTCAAAGCGGATCGCCGTCCGCATGGCTCCGGCGGAGGGGAGCGCGCCGAAGCTTCATGGTAGTCGGGATGGGTTCGACTACGCGCCTCATCGGGAGGGGGAGGAGATGAGGCGATGGGGTGAAGGTAGCGCGAATGATGGAGCTCGATAACTATACTTAGGTCTGGTCTCTTCTGAACGCTTGTCGAATACCGCGGATCAGACGGTTGGCAGATGGTTGCGGCGCGACCCAACCACTGGTCACGGAGCCGAGCCATGTCCCGCCAATCTATCGTTTCCTTCCGGATATCATCTCGATGACCAACACCGCTCACGAAGCAGTCTCCGTGTCCGTCAGAGAGGTTTCGCCGACGACCATCGGTATCCGTTCTATGGCTCTCTATGTTGTACACTTCGCAGCCTTGCCAGCGCTTGTTGGATGCTTGTCTGGGCTTGCTGGCTTGTTGCTAGCGCTAATACTGCACTCCGTGCAGCACCTTGCGTTCGGCTACAGCATTGATGCGGTCATCAGTTCGGAAAGCTTCCTACAGGGCGTCACAAACGCCTCGGCCGCACGTAGGGTCACCGTCCTCCTCTTGTGCGGAGTGGTTGCCGGATTTGGGTGGTACGGGCTGGCGAAGTTCGGTCGGCCGCTTACGAGCGTTAGCCAAGCCGTAAACGGCCGCCTGACTAAAATGCCCTTTGTCGAGACGGTGATCCACGGCCTCCTTCAGATGATCACGGTGGCTCTCGGTTCCCCATTAGGACGCGAAGTCGCTCCACGAGAATGGGGGGCGATGTTGGCGCAGAGGGTCGCGCGGATTGCAAAGGTGTCGTCCGGAGAGGCAAGGCTACTTGTTGCCTGCGGTTCGGGTGCGGGACTTGCTGCCGTTTACGACGTTCCGATCGCCGGCACCGTCTTCGTCATGGAGGTGCTTTTAAAAAAGTTCCGCCCGACTATTGCCGTCTCAGCGGCCATCAGCTGTTTTTTGGCTGCGTGGATCGCGCGCATCGAGCTGGGTGAGGACCTGCAATATTCCATCCCCTCTTACAGCGTCGACAAGAGCCTTATGGTGTGGGCCATCTTGCTGGGCAGCCCTTTCGGTGCCGCCGGATTTGCATTCGCCCGATGGACATCCAGATGTGCACTCAATGCTCCAGCCGGAACTGACCGTATCTGGAAGAGCCTTCTCGCTTTTGGTCTGGTCGGCGTATTGTCCATTGGACTGCCGCAGCTTCTCGGGAACGGCAAGGGGCCCGCGGAACTGGCCTTTTCCGATCATCTGCCGACGGGGCTTGCGGCAACGCTCATTGCGGTCAAAATCCTATGTGTTTCGCTTGTTCTCAGGGCAGGGGCGAGAGGCGGGTTGCTGACTCCGGGATTCTCTCTCGGTGCGTTGTTGGCGGTAGTCGTCGGTGGGATTTTCCATCCCTGGCTTCCCGTCACCTCGATGGGCAACCTTGCAATCCTGGGAGCGGCTGCATTTCTGTCCTCGTCAATGGCAATGCCAATGACTGCGATACTTCTTGCAATGGAGTTCACGGACGCGCCAGGGATCTTGCTGCTCCCGATATTACTCGCAGTCTGCGGGTCAACGGTAGCTCAAGAGACGCTCAACCGGATCGTTGGCAGACGTTCGATTCCGACTGCGACATAGAGCCGTCTGCAAGGCACGATCGATGACTGTCATCGCCGTGGCTTGTGGTTCTGGGGAGTGGTAGCTAGCTAGGTGGGTGGGTGGGACAGGTGAAGCGGCAAGCGGCGATCAATCCCGAGTCATAATGCTAGACGCCAACGATGACGAAAATTCCCATCTCGGTTATCAATAGCCGAAGACGCCAAGGGTAGTGTCTGAGGATCAGATTGCTTGAAATGACAGCCGCTGAGACTATTAGCGGTGTACAAACTCCTAAAGTCAGCCGTCGGCCCGAAGGGGACATAGGCTGTGCGTTGATCGCTTCACCTCTGGAATTCCAATCCGTACTCCAGCATTCTGCGATCAACACCGTCTGCATCAGAACCGCTCGCCGACGAGTTTTTCGCTCTTCGCCCAAAGCAGCTTGGCTTGCTCGGGATCAAGCGCATATGACTTGACGCCGATGCGGATGCCGGGAGCATCGTCAATTGGTGCCACCTGGCAATCCTGGCAGTAGTGACCTCCAATCGCATCGCCCTCAGCCACGACAGCAGCCCAGACGGAGGTAGCGGCGACCTGCGGAATGGTCTTGAACTCGAATGTCTGGCCTGCGGACGCAAGTTCCGTCGCGATTCTTTTGCCCAGCGCGGCTAGATCATCCTGCGACAGGTGCTGCGCAAGATTAGTATGAGAGACGCCTGGCATCAGCGACGTGGCACGGATACCACGGCCGCGGTGCCGACGGTCGAACTCGACGGCGAAGAGGATGACCGCCGTCTTCGAATTGCCGTAGCTGATCCATGGGTCGTAGGGCCGGTAGTCGAAATTCGGATCGGCAAGATCGACATCCGCCCAGCGATGCCCGTTCGACGAGACCGTAACCAAGCGGCCATTGTCGCGGATCAGCGATGCGATGCGGTTGACGAACACGAAGTGTCCGAGATGATTGGTGCCGAACTGCGTCTCGAATCCATCGACGGTGTGCCCGAAGGGCGTGGCCATGACGCCGGCATTGGCAATGATGCCATCAAAAGTGCCGCCGTCGCCCACGAGCTTGGTCGAGGCCGCCCGGACATTTGCCAGGTCTGCGAGATCGAGCTGGATCACTTCCAACTCGAAGCCGGCCTTGTCTGTCGCAGAGCGCGCCTTCGCGACGTCGCGAGCAGTGCCGACGACCTCGGCTCCATGCGCAACGAGCGCGCGGGCCGTCTCAATGCCGATGCCTGACGAAACACCTGTTACGAGGTAGCGCTTACCGCTGAGCGTCAAGCCTTGGAGGACTTCGTCCGTTGTCGATTTTGCGCTAAAGATTCTCGTCATCTTGTCTTTCCAATCCAACATATTGCCTGGCGCAGCAATTCCTGCGTCCTATGCCCAATATGTCGATCTTCCGGCCGCATCGCGGCCCAAATACGATCAATTTATTGCACAATCCGATCAATAAGGTTGCACTTGTGTTTGGCGAATGCCAACTCTCAGGTATGAAAGACCTCCTTCAAATCATGCGCAGCCGCGTCCAGCGCCATACCACCGGCATCATGATGAAGACGGCGATCCCACGTGTCGGTATTGGTATCGTCGCCGACAACTCAGCACCCACCTCGGGGAGCTGCGGACAAGGCGTTTGCCTTGTGTTGCAGGGCGCGAAGCAGATGCTCATTGGCGACCAGACACTGAGGTATGAGGCCGGGAGCTGTTTCGCATCGCTGATCGAGCTGCCGACTACACGCTATGTGTTTGAGGGGGATCGAAAGAATTCTTATATCGCAACGAGCCTGACACTTGACCGGGACGCGTTCGCTGCACTTGCCGCGGATTTTCCTGCTACGTCCTCGAAGAAGGCGAGTCCAGCGTTCAGCGTATCGACAGCGTCGCAGCAGCTCCTGGAGGCATGGGACAGCTATCTTTCTCTGCTCGACGCGCCGGACGACATTCCGATCCTGGCAGCCTCGCGCGAGCGTGAACTGATGTATCGGCTGCTCCAGAGCCCGCACGGGCCGCTGCTTCGGCAGATTGGCCGCAAAGACGGGAAGCTCGCCCAGATTAGGCGGGCGATCGAATGGATGCGCGGGCATTTCGATGAGCCGCTTCTAATCCGGAATGTGGCCGACATGTCCGGCATGAGCGTGCCATCGTTCAATCGTCATTTCCGCGAGGCGACCTCTACCAGCCCTCTACAGTATCAGAAGACGCTCCGTCTTCATGCCGCACGTCGGCTACTGGCCTCAGAAACCGATGCGACCCGTGCTGCATTCAGCGTCGGCTACGAAAGCGTCTCACAGTTCAACCGCGAATATTCGCGGCTCTTCGGACGGCCCCCTAAAAAAGATGCCGTTGTTCTGAGGAAGAACATCGGCTCGGTCGGCGACATCCTGATCTGAAATCCACCCGCCACCATTATATTTTCAAAGGCGACGTCTGTCGGCTTGTCGCGCGAAGCGTAAGACTGCCACCGCCCAAGCCGGCCATTGCTGGCAGAATGCGAAGGGGCAGCTCTGCGCCTTTCATCTGGTCGTTCAAGCAGACTGTGAGATTTCCCAGAAGCTGCCTTCGGATTACGCGGTCTGAATGTCCAGCAGGGCCAAAGTTTACCACAGCATCCGTCCAGTTGATGGTCCGCTTTCGAACGTTGCTCTCCTAAAGCCGCATTTCGGCCTTCCAACTAAAGCGGGCTCACACTCAACGCAAGCGACACACTTATGACAATAGCGATGCGCGAAGGTCATCAATCAGATCGCGTTCGAACTTTGTAAGGTCGACCCCCCGGAGGTCCATTCGTTTGACGAGCTCAATCGCACTATCCAGCGTTGGGTACTCGCGAGCGACGGGAGCAAACCGTATCGCCGTCTCGGGGGGAATACCATACTCGTCAAGCGCGAACAGGCCTCGCTCCATGAAAAGGCTTTCGGCCTTGGCGGCGTAGAACTCGTAGTTTCCGGGTTCGACGCCGATTTTCCTCAAGACATCACCTTGGATGTGCGAGATTGCCATTAGGCTCTGCGGAAAGGTATATCCGACGTATTTTCTGAGGAAGCGCAATGCAAGTTCGACCGCATCGCTAACTGAAGCATCACGCCTTCGATGTTCAACGAAGTCGTCGATTACTTCGCGAAGGCTATTGCTGTTCTCAACCGAATAAAGCTTTGCTTGCAACTGTTTCCCGGAGAAAATCTGGTAACCTTTGAGGATTTCGGAGTCCAAGTAATCGACAATCAGGTTGCATACCGCCAGCAACTGCGGCGAGTCAGGCACCCCACGCCACGCCAGGGGCCTACCAAGCAGCGAAGTGTCACGCCATATTGCATCATAAATGTCATATTGCTTTCCGATGTTAACTCTGCGGTTTGCCCTGAGGGTTTCCAGGGACAATGGGCTCTCGCGCGTAACGGACTCCACGCGAGTTTTAGAAGCTGGCGTCAGGTCATCATCTTCGAGGTCCAGCAAGAGTGACATTGGCGTCGTTTCGGATTGAGTGCCGACGGCAACCTCGATCACGCAAGTGTCTGGCTCTGGTTGCTCTTCAAGAACGTAAACTTTCCCGACGAAATACCGGCGCATCCGACCGGCTCTCCCCGCAATATTTCTAAATGTGAAGTAGTCGATGCCCGTGGTTTTGATCCGCTTGTCAAAGATAATGACATTCTCGGCGACGGTGTTCACTCCTTCGATCAACGTCGATGTGCAAATGAGAAATTTAATGGCCCCGGTTTCAAACGCCTTGACCATGTACTGTTGGATGGCGCGGGGGATGCTACCGTGATGAATGCCCACGCCTCGGCGCAGCGCATGCGTTACGATCCATTCTTCAGGATATTCTCTCTCTAGCCACTCGACGGCCGGCCAAGTCAGATCTGTTTCAGGAAGCAAACCCTCCACCTCAAGAAGCGTTTCCGCGGCTCTCCTTGCTGAACCTGGCGATTGGCAAAAAATCAAAGTCGGCGAGGTGAGTTCCCCGCAGAGTTCGATCAACTTCTCCTCTCGTTCACCACCGTCTCTTGGCAGGCCGTACTGCACGATATCCAGCGCGATTGTCGAGAAATGCGACGGTAGGAACAGAAACTCGCGTTTTGACGCCAGTCCGTTGATGCCGTCTACATGAGGGCCGATCAGGTAGAATTGAGCCCCGTTAGACGAGAGCTTATGAAAGCAAAGATTGAGATCGACGGCCCGCTCGATACTCTTCTCCATCTGTAGGTCGAGCTTGTAGAACTCATCTATCACAAAGAACGACACGTCTTGGAGATCGTCGCGATTTAACGCGCGTTCCTGGGTAAGGATGAACACCGTCGCTTGGTCCCGAGACGAGACCTGCGTTGGGTGCGTAACGATCGCGTATCTTGAGCCGAATGTCTCGATGATGCGACGCCTCGTCTCGTCGATCAAGGCAATGGTCGGGACGATAATCGTGAGGTGTTTGTGATCGCCGGAAGCAATGATTGCATCCACGATCGCACTCTTTCCGACGCTGGTCGTCGCGCTCAATACAACGTTTCGTTTTGACCTCAGCTCCCGGTAGATTTGGAGTTGGAGCGTATGGAAAAAGTCGACCTTGCCGATCGCAGGCGTTCGATGTGCTTCAAGGATCAACTGCTCTTCGAACGTCGAGACGTCTTTCGAGAGATATGGTATGAGCCCGACCGACCCGACGAGGGACTCGAGGAGTGGCAGCAGACCAGGCGGAAACGAGTCCTTTTTTGCTAGGCATCGGATGACCATTTCACGACCAAGGTCATGGGTCCTTTGCGAATTAACGAGTGTATTGACGGCACCGAGCACCAACACAGCTTGCTCAGGCTCAAACCCGGTAGTGAGAAAACTCCTTAGGTCCTCGAGCAGCAAGGTCAGTTCTCCAGACTACGTTTGAAATTGTCTGCGAGTTGAACCGAGTCGTAGATCGGGACGAGGAAAACATGCACCCTTATGTCAGTCAACTTGGATGAGAGCTTGCTTTTTAGCTCTTGGTAGCTATCTGCGACCTCGGCTTTCAGCTTTTCCACGTAGTCGGCTGCGAAGCCTGCCTCTAACACTGAGCTATCGTAGGCCACAAGAACCGGGATGTTCAAGATGCTTACGAGGTCATCAAGTTTGGCAAATTCTTGAAAGACCTTCGTTAGGGTCGTCTCCTTTAGATACTGCGGCTCTCGGAACTGAAGAATCAGATCGCGTTCCTTTTGCAGGAAATCTCGGTGCACAAGAGCGTCTAGCTCGGAAGAAAGGAGCGTCGTCACCGCGTCCCAGTTCTCTGAGACGGTTATCCTGGCGTGACCCAACCAGAGTTGGTCACCGGCTGGATCGAACACGACGTGCCCATTCATACAATCCGATTGGCTTGGGGACACACTGTGCAATTTGCAAAGCGTCGGTTCACTGGAGTAGTGATGTCGGAGGATCGCGTGGAGCATGGCTTGAGACAGGAGGTCCTCATAGTCAGTGTTCTTGTCCTTGAGAGCTTGGGACGTCCTCGCAAGTAGCTCGCGCGCTTGGAGATGGTTACATTGCGCAAGCATTCGGGGCGGCAAAATCAACTCGGGGATCCACCCAGCGAGGTATTTCGCGAGTTCCAGATTTCTCCATTCCCCTCCATCGAACTCGGCATCGTAAGAGGCGAGACTACGGCGAATCGTAGGTTCTTGGACGTCATGAAGCGTGGCGAAGAAGTCTGTGGTTTGGACTTGGTAGACTTTCACGAACGTTCGATTCAGTCTTCTGGCATCCCTAATGATCTCGTCCCACCAACCCTTCATCTCCTGTTTCGAGATCGCCTTCTTCGCAGGGTGATCTACAATCGACACGTCGCCGGCGTTTCGGGCAATCGTGACAAGCCCTTCATAGATCTTCGCGGAAGCCGAAGCGAATATAGCTTCGCCCTTGCTTTCGAATAAGCGATGTATTCGATTGATATTCTCTTGCTGGACGGCCTCCTTCTCGCCAGTGACTTGCCAAAGGCAAGCTTGAACCCACTCGGGCAACGATTTTCCTTTGGGAGACGTCACCCCCCTTAATTTGTTCGAGATTTGGGTGGCGAGCTTGGTAAGCGCATCCACATCATGCGGCTGAAAGCGAAGGTCACGACGAGTTTTTAGTGGTCGGAGTGTGTGATTGACGTCGCGTACAGTAATGAAGCGGAAGAGGGCATCGACCGGGAACTTATCGGTTCCCAGCGATATCTCAACAAGCGACGTGCCAACCCGCTTTGCTCTGCGCTCGCAAATCTCCGTCAGGTTCCAATTGCGTTCCCGATCTGTGATCTTGACTTGGACATATTCCGTGACATCCGCCCCGTTTCGACGCCATCTCAAGGCAATATCGTCGCCGGTCTCGCATTCGACCTGCAGCAATGCCGGATCCGAGAGCATATCCAAAAGGAACGAGGCCGCGACATGATCCTGGAATGTAAAGCCTTGGCGGGCTTTGACACCTCCGGCGTCAGACGCGGCATATGGATCGACAAGAGGCGTAATGTTCATCGAGAAATTGCAGGCTCCACTTGCAAACAAGATGAGCATTGTTCGCAAACGTCTCGTTAACAGCGGGCTCTAAGCCTCAACTTTCGATTGCTTTTCGCGTCATCGATGGCGGGCGGTGAATTTCTCGAGCCGAGCGCTGGCGGACGGGGCCTCCGATGACGGCGGTTGGCTCGAATGTCGGCTTTCAGTGAATTGAAGCGTAGTTGCTTTGACCCGTCATAGGGAGGGAAGCTGCATTATTCAGATTTCCTGACAAGGGCTGCTATCGAAGTTTGGATCTTGTAAGCTGACAGTTTGCTCTCGGTAACAATTCGAACAATGGGCTGCCTAGCGCTGTTGGCACTTTGCCCGCGTCTTATGACTTCTCGAAATTGAGTCTGAGGGTTTCCTTCACCGACTAACGGCGGACTCCAAGCAGTTGATTAGCGTGTCGATATCGACGGGCTTGCCCAACACCGCGAGCGCTCCGCCACTCATAGCGATGGCCTTAGTCCGTTCGTCTTTATAAGATGTCACGAATATCATCGGCGGCCTGCCTGACTGCTTATTGAGTTCGCTCTGAAGCTCGATGCCGCTAAGCCCCGGCATTTTGACATCGACGAGCATGCAGTCGATTTCAGAGCGTGGTTCGAATGCCAGGAACTCCTCGGCGGACGAGAACAGCCTGCAATCGTAGCCGCACGATTTGACCAAGTCGTCCATTGCTTCTCGGATCGCCTGGTCGTCATCTACGACAGCTATGGTGGGGACTGGGGGCAAAGCACCAACCTTTTTAATTTCTTATGACCGTCTTGTTATGCGCTCGAACCCGGCTCGATGATACCATACTAAGATACAGGTGGATTGCCCGCTGCGGACATCATCTCAGCTTTCTTGACCAGGTCGACCACAGTGCGAGCTTCCATTTTTCTCATGACGTTGCCGCGATGCAGCTTCACGGTCACCTCACTGATACCTAACTCGAACGCGATCTGTTTGTTCATAAGTCCCCGAATTACGCACTCCATCACCTCGCGCTCGCGGGGGGTAAGGCTTTGCGCCAACGAGGTGACCGCGCTGGCCTCGGCATTCTGCTGCCGGTGAACTGAATCGCGCTCGATAGCCGTAGCTACCGCGTCAAGGATGTCCTGGTCCTTGAACGGCTTTGTCAGGAAGTCGATCGCCCCGGCCTTCATCGCCCTCACGCTCATCGGGATGTCCCCGAACCCGGTCATGAACACGATGGGCATTTTGTTACCTATCCGTTCGAGTTGAGTCTGGAAATCAAGTCCACTAACACCTGGCAGCCGTACATCGAGCAGGATGCAGCCATGGCGGCTAAAATCGGCCCCGTCTACGAAGCTCGAAGCGTTCTCGTAGGCCTCCGCCTCGAAGCTCATAGATAGAAACAGGTCCGTTAGCGCTTCCCGCATCGACGGATCGTCATCAACGATGAAAATGACGGGCTTGTCCTTTGGACGATTGCGGGTGTCAGGCATGTGCCACCTCTGGCTTGATTAGCAAGTGCATTTCAAACAGTGCACCACCCTGCGGATGGTTGCCACCATCCAGCTTTCCCCCGCGCGCCTCCAAAGTGCTTCTGCAAATGGATAGACCCATGCCCATGCCCGTGGTTTTCGTTGTGAAAAACGGGGCGAATAGCTTGTCTTTCACGGTATCAACAATCCCAGGCCCCGTATCGCGTACGGTGACGCTCACATGCTCGGTGTCGACTCGATCAGTTGCCAAGGTAATCATCCGCTCGCTGCAAGCGGCCTCGTCCATCGCCTGAATCGCGTTCGTGATGAGATTGATCAGTACCTGCTGCAGTTCTATCTTGACCGCCGTGACAGGAGGGACGTTCTCGCGCTGAATTTGTACGGCCGTCCCACTCCGTTGGAGCTCATGCTCCATTAGAGCCAATGTCTCTACGAAAAGGTCGTCCACATTTACCGTCTCCAGCTTACCGCTCTCCTGCGATAGCAGGCCACGCGTATTGTGAATGATCTCGCTCGCGCGCTGGCTATCCCTGATGATCCGTTCCGCCGATCTGGCAACCGCGGACAAATCCGGGGGATCGCGAGCGAGCCATCTCAGAAGTGTTTGGGCGTTGACGACGATCGCGCCGAGCGGTTGGTTGAGTTCATGTGCAAGAGATGCCGACAATGCGCCCACCATTGCGGCCTTCGACGCTTTTGCGAGTTCTGCCTGAGCCTCCGCCAGCGCCTTCAGGGCCATCTCACGTTGCGTGATGTCGACCATGCTCACCACCACGCGATTGAACGCTGCCGGGTCTTCGGGAAAGCTGATGCTCAGCAGAACCAGCTTTTCGTCCCCATTGTCTGCTCGGGCCTCGACTTTGTCCTCGAAGACTCGTTCGCCGTCCATGATCATCTGAACAAGGTTGAGGAATTTTTCGTGGCCCGGAATGATTGATCGGCTCAGTGCTCCGACAGAGGCTCCCTCCGTTCCAAGCATTTCGCGCGCGGCTTCGTTAGAGGCCACGACGGTAATCAAGCCGACGCAGTGATCGAGGAAGGCTG
>Ga0247742_10001636_pt1 | contig 15250 bp, 16 predicted proteins | sample UWRJL208509C2_FD_180944 | JGI IMG/M metagenome (GOLD analysis project Ga0247742, IMG submission 180944) | Plant litter microbial communities from Arlington Agricultural Research Station in Wisconsin, United States - UWRJ-L208-509C-2 | ecosystem: Environmental > Terrestrial > Plant litter >...
CAATTCAGACAAAGTACTGGCTCAAAAAATTCATCCTGAGCGCATTATCCAAACTACCAGCTCAAAATATTCACTCTGAGTAATTCACACCAAGCTACAATTCATAACTGAGCATGTTTCAATCATGCCCCATTTATTTTCTCAGTAGTAGTACAGAAATCGTAGTCTAAGGAGTGTACGTAGCGCTATCCATTACCCACACATTCTCACGTACAACAGGCGGTACACGTTGGAAACCGTATGTTGTACGTGTTTGGTACAACATACATATCAACGCCTGTCCCTTCTTGCTACCCTCGCCGGTCGTCGTAGAGTCGTACGGAGCGTGGAGAAATGCCCTGTAGGCGACAACCTCGACCATCGTGGACCACAAGAACGAGAGCTTCCTCAAAACGACCCGAGTACTGAAGATCCAGAAAGCAACAGAAGAGTCACAAAGACACCCCTCGTCATTAATTTGTTGGTCAAACAAGGGGGATGGACGTTTGGTATTGTGGGTGGTAAGTTCAAGTTTTGACTTCTTATTCCGTGCTGGTTGAGGGAACTTATTGGTGTCCCTTCCGTTTAGCGCTCGTCACCGCACTGCTCTCATACACTATGAAATCCCGCTCAGTAAACCCATTCGTACTGTTTGTTTGGCCAATTACTGTGTTTAGTATTGTGGTAAGTCCCTCCCATTGCCGCCTCCTTGCCTCTGACTCCGCTTCCCGTCGTTCTGACACTCGAGATTACCAGACATGTCGACTAATCATGAAACTTCGCACACTGGAAACTGAACGCCAACAATCTCCCTCTTCGCCATACCAAGCTACCGGCGACATTCCTCTTACCTCAGTCTTCTTCGAAGTCGACGGCGAGGACATCAATTGCATTGAATTCACAGACCTGGATGGATCTTTTGGTCGGTGCGAGAGTTCGATGAATCAAAATAGCGAGGTGTTGGATGGAAGGGAGTCGAGCAACGCTCCAGCAATGGAAGAAAATGGGGACGGAACCTGTGCTCCGACACTTGAGTCTGGGTGTGACCAGGATATCATTTACGAGACCCGATGACGAGGCATAAGTATTGTCCTTGCAACTCTATATACTCTATTCAGATTGGGTGTAAAATTTGATGGATTTTATTAACGTCGGAGAGTATCAACGATGGTATACGAAGATGGTTGAAATTTTATGAAAAGAGCGTCCGTATCGGTGACGCGACAATACAACAAGACAAAAGAAATGTATGTACCTATATATGTAGCCAGTGATATACAGAACGAGGTATAGATACAATGAAAAGACGAACATTTCGAAGGGGGGAGTGAGAGAGACTGTAACAGTCAGGGCAGGGGCTGTAAGCAAGTTACCCGAACTGATAGAAATCGGATCCCTTCACCAATACCACCAATACCACCAGAAAACCGAATAATAGGCGTCCCTCGTTTACGATCGTCGGATGGCGCGATTGATGCTGCTACAAAATTCGAAGCATTGTTCTTGCCGTTGGTGTTGTAGCGTGGATGTTTCTCACCATCGTGCAGGTCAATAATCCCCATGAGCGCGGTGCCACATCCGGAGTCGGATGCCGATGCGATGGGCATTAGGATCGTACTATGTAAAGTGAAGATAGGGTGCTGGGATTATGTCGTCTTATTTGGAATGAAATGGAGGGCATGAAGAAGGAGGATGGTAGGCGGAGTGTGAGGAGTGAGAGGAGAGGAGAGATAACTTCCGAAGCGACTTTTGACAAGAACGCAGGCCATATGAGCACTACCCAAGCTATGTTTTATGAGTAGTGGCGATAGGCTAGAGTACGGAAGTGAGGTTCAGTACTTGAAATTAAAGAAGGATGAACGTACTGTGAGGGGGTCAATAGTATGAATCTGTAGCGTATTGGCTTATAGGTTAGATATGCCAAATGAGTCTATCAGTCTACACTGCGAAACAAATCATCAGCAACTACTTATCAAAGGAGCACATATCGCACTCATCGAAGCACCCACCACCGCGCATATAACCGTTGCGAAGATCTTCTTGGCCGTACCATGCCACATAGGATACGTCCCCCCAGGAAGAAGAGGAGAGCGAAATACGCGCCGAACAGGGTGACGATGAGGACGTAGAAGACAATGGAATTCGTTACTGTGAACTAGGATTTAGATGTCAAGAGTGAAAGTGAACGACAAGGAGAGGTACAGAGAGACAGACCTCTGCAGTGAGACTTACGAGTATCACCAGCTGGTACACTATGATTCATCGATGCGGCCGGTCAGCTGGAGATGTGAGAAATGAAGCAAAGAAAGGCGTACCAAGTCTCTACCAACATAGTCTATCGAACATCCTAGCATGCCCAAACCGCGTCCAAGCTCATCTCTGAGAGTTCGAAGCCCCAAATCACCGCCATCCTGCTTGGTGTGATTCGAAGGTGGTGCGAGGCCTGGTACTTCCAAGTTCGGTGGTAGACAATGACTCGGTCCTGACTTCAGTGTGGACGTCAAAGAGAAGAAGGGCTGGTGAGATTTTAGCGGCAGCTGGGCACCTGGACTAAGCCGGGGGACATACTTAGATTGGAGTTTACAAGACGCAGGATGTTTCGGCAAGCATACAAACTCAACTATTTGATGTGTGTAATAGTCCCCTCTGTAATGAATAAGCGCCGGTCGATTAGCTTCTGTCAAAGAGCTCGAGGAAGTGGGAGAGAACGTACATTTGCAAGGCGTGCATTGCCAAGTGCGCTGCATTGTCTGCTCGAGAGAGAAACGATGAGTTACGAGAGTTCGGTCGTCTGGGGCGATGACGAAGCAGGTGAAGCGGACACAAGATTGCTGGAAAAGAACAGATGAAACTGAGACAGTGAACGGTTGGTGAAAATCGTGCCACGGCAAAGGCCGGTCCCTGTCTGTCAATATTCACACGGCCCACACTGCAGGGTTTCGCAGAATCTACGGTCTTGCTGCTTGATCTCCCTCGCTATATCAGCAGGGAATTGTGGACAGACAAGACAGGCGAGCTTTCACTGGCGGCAGCGGTTGCGCGGTGAGTTGGCTGTTACCGTTGTTGTTGCTGTCGGTGGATTAATTTAGAAATTAGCCACTCTTCAGAAGAGGGTGCAGCATACCCATGTCGCTTGCGAGATATTAGCGAAAGGGACCGGCAGGTGAAGAAAGAAACGTTCGTAGATTGATCACCTCAGCTGCAACTTTGATTGCGGCATCCTCCGTTCCATTTTGATAGGGACGAAATTGAATTGCCCGGGCCCCAGGTGCCATGAAGCTCAAAATCGTACAGTAATAGTGCAAGGCCGGTGTGGTTAACCGCGACAGATAAACCTGCAAGGATACCCTTGTAGATGCTGTTTATATTGAAGTCTTGCTGGGCATAAAGAACAACAATTAAATCGGGAAGAGTTGAAACGATAATAGGAGAGAGCGCCCATACGACTTCATCGAAGCTCAATTCACTTACTAACACCGCTGACGTGCGACTATTTTCCAGTTGATAAAATACATGCTAGCTTCAAAACATCTTTCAAGTAGGAAACGGAATTGAAGGTGGCGGAAAAGATGAGGAAAATGCCACACGATCTTCCATAAATAGAAATGTAATGGATTTTGATTTGCACCACTTTATCAACCACTTTCCCCTCTTGGAAAACAGCTGGGCGTGGGCAGTCAAAGTAAGGAGGGACCCGACCGGCCCGACAGCATGGAAATTCATTTGCATATCTGCCAAAGAAGCGCCCATTTATGATATTAATCTGAACCAAACCCCAAAACGGCTACCGCAACGCCCGAAGAAGCCTTCTAAGTTCTAAGTATATCCCAACGCGCCCAAAACCTCCATACTCTACATAGAAGCAGGATTGAGACCAATACAATTTCAATCTCGAAATCAAATCTAATGACCTCGGCATTGTTGGAAACTAATACAGGTCAACCAGACAACATCGAAATTTTTAAGCACAACCTTCGCTCGGGTTTCAGGTTACCAACTATGAGTAAGTCCACAGCATTAACGGGTCAGGAGTGGTTCATCTAGACGACGGCACTTATTTGAAATTTCGGCAAGATCTACACGGCTCTAGCGCGCTCGTATCTTGTCAGCTCTTACAGACTGATGTACATACAATTTTATCCGTGAAGCTCAGATATGCTTTTACGCTTTAGAGAACACCAATCTACATGTTGCTTTACCTTTCGGGAATTACCGTGGGCGGTAGTACTAATATCGTGGAACAATTCCATCTGGTCGAAACGCAATTCCATTATAGCGTCCCATGGGCTTCTCTGTCCGTCTCGCTGAACATCATAGTCACATATTTGATGATTTTTGACCCCTTGGAGCCTGTGGTTTACCAAGTCGATTCTTGTCAAAGGATGCTCTTAGAACGCACATGTTATATTCTCGAATTCCCCGTCACCCCTGAGCTTGCTGGGAATCGGGTTCACAATTGCCTTTGGCACGAATTTGACATGCTTCCTTGTTGTATGGTTGGTTTGCTCTGTATTATCTTTTCTCAAAGTTATTGAAATTCGATTCTCCTTGCAATGTAATATATCAAATTCCAAGTCATTCGCAGAAAATCTTGAACTGAAGACATTAGGATACCGACACAAGCAACCTCTTAACGATTGAATAGTGAATATGGACCATATTTCCATGCGATCAAACTTGAAGAAATAAATAAAAAAAAAAAAAACAAGTAGAGAATGTCTCTCAATATATCCACAACGCAAGTAGATATAGAGATTAAGTCTGGGACAACTTTTAATCTACCAACGACGAAAGTAGGTATGGAGGTTGAGCGTAATACAAACTCCTCCGCGTAAAGAGAACGTTTGAGTCACCTCCCATTTAAATCGACCACTCGTCCGTTCGCCTCTTAAATCATTCGACACTTCTTTAAGAACACGCCCTATTGTCTACTCAAGTAAGTACTGCAGTGCAGAATAAAAATTCCCCTGGGCATCTTGATATAATTCGAAAATAAATTGTACACCCCAACGGATGGAAGCATGTCTTGCACACACTGGCTAGTCGCAATATTCCTTCTTTCCTCTTTTGTTGATTGATAAGTAGTTCGATCAATACGTTACATGGGATTCCTGATGTTCGACTTAATACTAGCTCAACGCATGTCTCATGTTTATTTGGATCGCGGTCATTCGTAGCAAATATAATTCGGGCGGGGCTTTCAAACTATAGAAATTTCATCTTGAACGACCGAAAATTGGTTGATTTTACTAACACACGGGTTCAGCGGCATTTATGATCATATCCAAGAGAGGGGCATGGTGCTGCGCGGCGGATGGAAGTTCTACCAGTTGATGCGCCTGGTTAGTGCCGTGCTTGGCGGGGTAGTTACAAAGCAGTAAGTTTGGATGAGTCGATGGATAGATGGAGGTAGTATTCACCTTCCATTCTCTGCAGCAGCGATCGCCATATAGCACAGACGAATCGCAGCCAGAGAGCACATCTCAAGGGAAGTTGCTCATATCCCCATTCGGGGTGGGGAAATTGCCACACATAACTCTAGAGGCATTAGCTACAGATGATTAATTCAGAAATTCGGTCTCACAAGGGGACCTTTCCGTTCAAGGTAACAGTCCAGCCTCTAGAGGCGAGGTGCGATAGAAAACGTATAAATACCTGTCCCTCTGGAGTCTTTTCATTCAGCTCCTCTTCCTACATTTGATCAGGTTAGCATTCAAGCTTACTGTTCATCATCCTGTCGTATAACCTTCAACTCACTCCAAAAATTTCGGTCATTTAGAAGCTTCAAACTACGCAATCTCACTATAATGCAATTCAACGTTGCCTTTGTCGCCACCGCTCTCCTCGCTTCCGCCTCTTTGGCGATGTCGGCCTCAGTCACCGTCTTCGCTGGGGCGGACTGTACCGGCTCTCAGAGTGGAAGTACCAACGTCCCCACTGGATTCTGTGGCACTTTGGGAAGCGGCTCAGCGAAGTCGATCAGGTATTCCGGGGTCCCCAACCAAATCCAGTTCTTCGTTTCTGGCGGTGCCCACGATAATTGCAGCAATGGGTCGAGCTTGACGCGTGGTGGCGGCTCTGGATGCGCAACTGCGCCTGCCGGGTAAGCACTCTGAGTGACAGTTTTTGATGGGGTCGTACTAATGATATTTGTTGGTGGTAGATTTAATTGGGAGAGTGTTAGGGTCCTTTAAATCGCAAGTGGTAGTGACCACGAAGACATCTCTCGGTTCTATCGGTCTTGATATGTGAACTGATGTGTATTAAATTGTAATCGCTCAAGGGGTTTGTCAAAGTCAAATAAAGTGTTTTTGAGATACTTACGCTACATTTATGAGTATGAATCATGATCTCGACTCGAGATGGTGAGACGAAGATTGACAGCACCTACAGTGGGTCGCTGCGCAATTCCAACTTTTCGCACCCTTTGGGACGGCACAGGTGCCATTACAATCAAACATTCTTGATTCGAGTTTAAAATCTGAGACAATAACAACAACAAAAGGACTGCAACGCCAATTTGCTCCCAGGAGATGACGAAATATATGGGAATCAGACTTATCTCTTGAATAAAACTCTGATGTCAGCCAGACGGGAACACGTTTGAGCGAAATCAGTCTCTAGTCTCCGAGACTCGAGACTGATTTCGCTCAAACTACCTAGGCTGGGACATGGGATGGCCGAATTAACAGAAATGGTACCGTGTGTGTAGGTAAGAGTTTAAAGTAGGTTGTAAGTGGTCGTGTTATGTGCAATAGCTGAGATTGTTCCATTTTTTTCGTACAGAAGCAATAAGATAACGCAGTGAGAGGGGGTTGGCGGTATTGCGGAAGATATGCTAATGAGAGAAAGAACAAGGCCGACAGTAAGGCTGCAACCAGGACACGAAATAAAATATCACAATGGACATGAAATTCAATCATGCATGTGAACCCTAAAAGTGAAGGACAGGGAGTGGATGGGGGGAGGAAGGGCGATAGAGGACAAGGTAAAGGCGGAGGAGTGTCGGGACCTGCAAAAATGCTGTGTATGGGGAGAAGAGTGGAAGGCTCAGCATCGTCGTGAAATCCATGCGAAGGAGGCCTGAGTATTCTTGATTGCAGTAAAGTAAAAAGCCGAAGACGGGGAACTCTGGAGAACGGATTCGAAGAGTGGCAGTCGGAATCGAGGAGAACTGCGACGGTACTCGCTGCTCAATTCCTTTCCCCAATTTACTTCGCTCCATCTTCTAGGCTCGTACCTGCGATGGCAATTAACACAAGTGAAGTCTGAGAGTTTGGCCGCACACCGTGGGAGCGGTTCCATTGTGGTTCGGCATGTGCCACTTATGTGCCACCCTTATCATACCCAACCTACTACTTGCAACCATGACGGTCATATCCACCATGAAACGGACAGTACAGCTCTTCTATTGGATCTCTGGAGATCCTCCTTCTGATTCATACGAGCTCAGAATCTACCCCGAAGATGGAGAACCCTTGCTCACAGCCTCCGCGCTCCGAAAGACCATGGCAGCCACCAATGACCGCCTTTCAGGCATGTATCTGCGTATGTGGAAAGTGAATTCAAATTTTATACAGATCAGTTGGTTCACCATTTTTTGACCCTACTGGACGTATTTTATAGGTCTCTATCCCAGCTCGAAACTTCGACGAACTTCTCCAGCACCCACTGGACATGTCCAACGCAATTCTGCCTCCAGAGTGTATGGATCTCTACCTCAAGGATCCTCCAATGGTTGGACATATAAGCTTCATTGTCGAAGCAGTCAGAAAAGGTAAGCAAAACTATCGCAGCGTATATGGCGCACAAATGTGGACGCGAACTTGTCATGTTTTCTAATGAAAAAGGTAAGTACCATACCTTAGAACATCCCTTTTGTCCGCATGGTCTGACGTTCATGTATAGCATCAGGCAAGCGTTTAGGCGTCTGTCATAGATTGAGTCGATATAGGAACATGGGATGTTATGACACCGCGTGTAAATTTGAGGCGATCGAAGAACGAGATATCGTTCTGCACATTCAAAAAGTACACTAAAATTACGAAGAAGTATTTAAATAGTAAGGCCAATCCACAGTTAAAATCTAAGAAGAGTTGTGCGAGTGTTGCAAATATCTTAAGCTCCAATCGTGTTAAAATAATGAGCGCCATAGTCTCAATAGAATCCCACACGGTAGGGCCTGTACCTACACCCCTCTGAGTGATAATACCACGCAGATAAAAGTAGCAAATACCTGTTGGGAAACAAGAACGGAAAATTTACGAACGAAAGGAGACAATGAGTATTTCGAGATAAAGGCCATACTAAAGCGACCAACTGACCTAACACCAAAAACGTCTGGAAAGTCTCGTCGAAATGGTGGTGATAGTTTTCAGTGTTTACGAGGGTTAATGAATACTTTGTGCCAGAACATTTTTACTATAGAGACTGTATCTCTTTGGCTGCGACGTTTTAACATTTTCTGGTTTGTAATTCCACTTCCCGTCACCTGCCAATAAGCGGACTTGGATGCCGAGTGTTTCATTAGCGAGAATACGTCCGTTTATTCCGATTTATGCGGGATCTTCTCGAAAAATGACCAAGTCATAGAGTCAAAATACAGTAGTATTGGATCGTAGGTGCGTCGTTTTCCAGGAAGTCACCAACTCCTTCGCTCCTTCTTTGAACCCCCTCTGGTACTTCAATAGTTTAACTCGCGGGGAAATCAAAACTTGGATGAGTTTATATCTTTTTCCGTTCCAAGGACAAGAGGCGCTCGCCCCAGTAGAGTCATACGAAAGTTTGAGCTTGAAGTTTGAATCATTTTACAGTATTTGTAATACCCAGCAACCTGCGAGCAAGCAAAAAGACAGAGGAACACTCCTCAAACCCCTTGGGCAAGTCAATTTGAGTACTTGGAACACCCAGCGCTTGGTACTGGAGGCGCTCTCAGCCGGCCATCAATGCATCACCTGACTTACTTCACACCTTCTCCCCGCCCTGCACCCTATCATCGTGACGGTCAACATGAAGCGAACACTACAAATCTTCTATTGATCTCGGGCGATCCTCCTTTTGACTCATACGAGCTCACACTCTACGCCAAAGATGGAGAACCCCTACCCACAGCCTCCGCACTCCAAAAAACCATGGTGGCAACCAACGACCGCCTTGTTGGCAATAGGGTTCCGTGAGAAATAGGCGAATTCCTAACAGTGTAACAAAATACGTGTTAATAACATGTTATTAACATGTTATTAACATCGAGGCCTCGACGACCTCAAAAACCCATGTTAGAAATGTTAGAAATTCTGGAAAAATCCCGGACCTAGTTTATCATTGATATGGCAATCTCCGCCAGTTTTCTCAAGGTTTTGTATGTTCGCTGGTGTCAATCACCCCACATCACGATACGGCAACTTCTAATGTCGGACTTCCCTGCCGCTGAGAACGCTTCCCCCGACGAAATCTGTCAAATCCTCGACAAACTCAAAGTTCTTCTGGACAATCTCCCAGTCCAGCTTGTCGAGGAGAGTATTGAGCGATCGGCATTCGCTTTTCTGGTGTTTTACGAACCCGATCGGGAATTGCTGGAAGATCTGGGCTGTGAAGTCAGTGTGCTAAATGTGGCACTTGAGCGCTTATTTGGAGCGCATGCGCGGAGCACTGGAGATGGCATTGTGCCTATCAAAGAGCGTGGACCCCCTGTCCGTGAACTCCATACTGTTCTCGCAGACTTGTGGAACAAACCTCAACATCAGACCAACAATGTCCTCAAGAAATGGATCATTGACATCGCCTCTGGGGCTGAGAAGACCTTCCGCTTAAATCAAGTTCCAGTGAGTACCCAATTTACGACACATAGTAATTTGGTCATTAATCCATATGGGATCGTAGATTCCTCTTGGGGCTCAAGGGTCCCTCAAACGTCCACGCTCAGAGTCTGCGACGGTGGTGGTTGATATGCCTACGCCGAAGGTGGCAAAGACATCAGGCCCAGCGCAGAAGGTGTGGAATAGTTTTGACATGCCTAATATTCAGCTGATGCAACTCTAAGTCCCTCGCAGCGTCAAAAAAAGCCACCAAAACTACAAAGCACCCACTCGCAGTTCCAAAGGCGAAAATAGGGACAACAAATGCAGGTGTAATGCCACGGGGTCGTCGACCTGACAGTTTGGCGGAGCGGCTTGCATACAAGTTTGACCATCCCGATGATGGGAAGCCTGCTTGGGGCTGTAGGGCAACCGGCTGCCCATACAATGTAAAAGGGCATAGATCAATTCCTCGGGTGCTCAGGCATATGACGGAGCCTTGCACCTTTTTGCGCGACCAGAATCCTGAACTTTACGCAGAGGCGGTGGAGGCAGCGAGTGGTAATTCCCTGGGTGGTCAGTTGGAAAAGTCAGAGGGTACGATTCCGGATAAGGATACGGAGGAAGACACCAAATCTTCAGGTGGACTTTTGCAGCATGTCTCAAGCGACGGAAAGTTGAAAGCGGGGCCTCTTCTTGAGGCAGGACGGAAGCGGAAGGCGGAGGAGAAGGAAAAGCTCAACCTCGAGGTGAATCATATCATAGTCCGGCTTATCAGCGTCCGCGGGCTTGTTCCCAACCTTCTCGATTCGCCGGAATGGAAGGAACTTATGAATAAGCTCAATCACAGCTACAATCCAAGCAGCGCGGACACCTTTCGCGAAAAGTTTATTCCGTTTGAGGCGGTGCATGTCCGTAAGAAGCAGATTGAACTTCTCAAGAAACACGACAACCTCACTCTCACTTTTGACGGGACAACAATACGCAAGTTAGAATCATTCTACACCGCCCATGCAACCACTCCCCTTCGAAATAGCTATCTATTGGATGGACATGAAGGAAGCGGAGAACACCATGACACACAGTGGATTACATCGAAGCTCCTCAAGGTCTGTTGTCATTTTATTAAGTACAAGCTTAGCTGACAAAACCCAGACAATTGATTCTATCGGGAGGGATAAGTGGGCGGCAGCAGTATCTGATAGTACCAATGTGACCAAGGCTGCTCGTCGAACTACTGTCCAGGTGGTTCAAACAATGCTTGATCTTCGCGATTGTGTCCACCACATTCAAAACACAATTAAGGATATAACCAAGCTCGAAGACTTCAAGGTGAGATTTTCTTGTAACCTTATCATCAACTCGTTTTCATTGTCTTCTTAGCCATTCATTTCACCCATGAAGAGTTTAATCAAACATTTCAGCAAATCAAGCTACTCTGTAACCAAACTCCGCGAACATCGCAACCTTGCGGGTGAAGATGGACCAGTAAATGGACTTCAGAAGGTAGGGAAGACTCGCTTCGGAACTCATTGGATGGCTGCAACGGCTTTGGACCCCTGCCTTCCGGCAATCCGTGAGCTCGTCACGATCAAGACAATAAAATTCAAGGCATGAATGTAATTCCTTTTTCATCAAAATTTTACTTATCTACCATCCCAAAAAATTAACAGAATACTCAGGTACAGAGCATGTTCAGTGCCCGAGCAAGTGAGAAGTACAACAAATTCGAACGCCTGTTACTGTGCTATACCACCATCATCGCCCCACTCATCCGCTCACTGTGGTCCCTTGAAGCTGCGCATGCAAATGCATCAGATGTCTTTGTCTTCTGGATTGCGGCAGCAGCGGCGTTGTACGATCTTTTTGTGGTGCAGAAGGAATCAGAGACGGGGATCCCACGCTTGCTCGCCGTGAAGGTCACAGCCATCTACAACTCAAGATACGAAGAATTTTTCCAGAACCAGTTCTACTTTGTTGGATTTCTATTAGACCCTCGTATGTTATCCCAGGTTTTCAAAATCACCAGCATATTGATTTGTCGGTATTTTGGCACCCTTACTAGGTTATGATCATACGAAATTCCTGAAGCCTTTGACTTTGACTGTTCGCATTCCATCCACCCAAGCCCGAAGAGATGCAGGGTCATCCTCAGCAATTCCGACTCCAGCTCCCACTCCACTCGAGACACTCAAGAATTATCTTCGTGAGATGTTACGAGCATTATTAAAGGTGATTGAAGACTCGCCAAATGATGAATCTGTTGGACATCCACTCCTTCGTACAAAGGGAGCATACCAGAGCGTCCAGGATCTGAAGAGTCAGATCAATGGCTTTTGGAAGGGTGACTATCCATTCCGTGTGGATAAACGGGGGGATATCCATGATCCGCTGCGTTACTGGCAGGGTTTAGCGATGCATGACTCGGCAGATGTTCTTGGGGTGAGTTGTAGTCCCTCCTGTTCAACAACATATAAAAGCCTCATGGAATCTAACGCCAATCAGATTCTCGGCATCAAGATTTTCTCGATTCTTGTTAATTCAATGCCAGATGAACGAACTAACTCGACAATCACTTGGTTAAACTCTCCAATCCGTGGTAATGAGAAGACTCGAACCCTAATTGACATGATACAAGTCGGGCAATGGTATGGGAAGCACGCCGCTGGGATATCTAAGGTGAGCTTGCTGCATGCTGCGCTTTTTGAAATAGCATCTCATCTTTATTCATCTCAGAAACCTGAACAACACTACCGGCCTGCAGTCAAATTCCGCAAGATTGACAAAGAAACTCTCGCACGACTCCAGACTAAAAGTGATGAAGAGGAACGAATCGAGAAGGAGCTGGACATTGAGGAAGACACTGACAATGATTCTGATTCAGCTCAGAGTGACGACGAAGAATCGGACTCCCTCCCAAAAATTACTTTTGCGGTAAACCCACACATCAACCTCAAGGCTCGCGCGTTGTTGGACCTTATTTCCGAGACCGACAAATATGAAGATGGACAGGCAGAAATAGCTGTACTGAATGCGCACCCTAAGAGCAGGGAAGGCGTCTCCGAGATGACTGTAGAGGATGCATTTGCGGATTGGGACTGAATAGATCTGCTCTCTTCAACAGATCCTGTATTTCTAACATTTCTTACATCCAATTCATTTCTAACACGGGTGAATAAGTATTTACTAACATGTTAGTAACTTCTGTGAGAAAATATGTTATTAACTCGTGTTAATAAAGGACTTTGACGGTCAAAAGTTAATAACATATGTTAGAAATTTTTTGGGAATTGCTCACGGAACCCTAGTTGGCAAGTACCTGCGCATTTGGAAGGTTAAGCCCAATACCAAGATCTAGACGCTATCTAACGCCCCACACATTCTGTAGGTCTCTATTCCCGCAAGGAACTTTGAAGAACTTGTCAAGCATCCGCTGGACCCGTCTGAAGCGATCCTGCCCCCGGAGTGTATGGATTTATACCTCAAGGATCCTCCGACATTCGGACATATAAGCTTCATTGTTCAAGCGGTGAAAAAGGGTGAGGCGACTGGTCATGATATGAGTAAAATAAAACTTCTTCTCCTATATAGGAGAAGTCAGGGAGGCAGCGGACCCTATCCCATCGAAGAATGTTCAAGGGAGTTATGCAGCTGAGAATGTAGCTGGCCCTTCAGAACGAGTTCTCTCCAAGACGCGTAAGCAATTATTCGCATCATCCCCCCCCTCTCCAAGTCTACTATCGACAACACATCTCCCTCATCCTTTATCTTCTCCACACAGGTGCTACTAAGTCCACGGAAAAGACCGAAAACCTCCCAGTACCGATAATCGCTACTAACTCTGCATCGGCAGCCAGTGGTGAGTCCCCTTAATGCACTATTCTTTGCCTTTTGCGGACTTGGCACGCGTATTAGTGCGCTAATTGTTTCTATTTTCTCACCATAGAGACTCTACATACTTCTGTTCCTGTCGCGACAGTGAACGCTGGCAATCCTTCGGAACGGGTCCGAGGCAGAGCTGAATCTCATGCTGAGAGCTCCGGAACTCCCACAAAACGAGCTCGTCTTGACGATCATAATTTCCAGTTCAACTCTTTGCAGCATGGCTATAACCCCTACATCAACCATTCCCCGTCCATAGACCCGACAGAGATCATGGGGTCGCGCTCGTCCATTTTTATTCCCTCTTCCAGGAGTGTACGACTACTATCGAGACGACGTGAAAATTATGTGGCGTGAGTGAATACATTTTGATAGATGTTTGCCTCAACTAATTGGATCAAATTGCTTTCATTTATTAATCAACCCCATACACCTGAACAGGAAATCTGACTTGAACTCTGGGTCGGACTAAGACTTCGGTATTACTGCCCGAGCACTAAAATATTCGCCTTCGTTAATCGCGTACGCGTTTATATCTTAAGCATTATTGATTTTTTATTCTTGTACTGTAGTTTTGCTGTTCGAGAACCCATGGGTTGACTTGTCTACCTTGTACTGCTTATTCATTGCAAAACTCGCACACAGTAGCGCTGACTACGATTAGCTCGTTCTCTAAATCAAATCCTTCATTAATCTTATGATTCATCAACGAGTATCCGGTCTATACGCGTTCAATAGGAATCAGATTATTAGCGCCTCCTAAGCGATCCTGACGTCATTTTCTTAATTACACCTTGTGGGATTTCCGTGCAGGATGAAAAGCAGTTCCACTTAATCACAATTCACGACAATGGTGAAATAGGGTTTCATGATACTACCATGAAATTCGATGGTGGAGCTACTAGCGGCGCGTTCGAGAGTCTCCGACCCAATTTCTAAATCCCAGCGCTCTGTCTCTAGTCGCTTAAAACACGGAGGGTCCAGGAGAAGTGATAAAATTTAACTCGAATAAGTACCATGACTTGAGCAACCATTATGGTAGTCTTGCGTGGAAAATCGTATTCAAATATCGTACTCAAATATGCCTCGAGAACATTTACACACCATCGCTACTCACAGCGAAGGAACCACCAGATAAAATACGTGGTTTATTCCATCAATGACATGAAAATGTATTCGTAGACCTAGCTAGCTACTACCTAGTCCTTTAGAATACATGTAAATCCAAATAAAAACGAATCTTATCAAAGAAGCGTGAGTGTGGGTGTGAATGTGAATGTGGGTGTAGGTAAGTGTGAACGTAACAAAGCAAGACATAAGGTAAGTGCAAAGGTAAGAATTTGTTCCGAGTTCTGAATTTATGAGTATAGTGTTTTGAGTCAAAGAGATGAGGGTAGGAGAGGGCGGAGTGAGGAGAGGGCGGAGGAGGAGAATGCGGAGGAGGAGAGGGCGGAGGAGGAGAAGGCGGAGGAGGAGAGGGCGGAGGAGGAGAGGGCGGAGGAGGAGAGGGCGGAGGAGGAGAGGGCAGAGTGAGGAGAGCGCGGAGTGAGGAGAGGACAGGGTGAGGAGAGAACGAACGAAGGCAGACGGCAAGG
>Ga0247742_10001637_pt1 | contig 15247 bp, 16 predicted proteins | sample UWRJL208509C2_FD_180944 | JGI IMG/M metagenome (GOLD analysis project Ga0247742, IMG submission 180944) | Plant litter microbial communities from Arlington Agricultural Research Station in Wisconsin, United States - UWRJ-L208-509C-2 | ecosystem: Environmental > Terrestrial > Plant litter >...
ACGGTCGCTAGTTCAGCCCAGGTAGACCGTCTCGTTGTCGATCAGGCGGGTGTCGCCGAGCTTGGCCGCGACGATCGCGATCGCGGGGCCGCGGTAGCCGTCGTCGACCGGAAGGAATGTCTTCGGGTTCACGAACTTGAGGTAGTCGAGGGCGACGAGCGACTCGCCCATGAGGGCGCCCTGCGCCGCGGCGAGCGCGGCGTCGAGGCCGCCGTCGGCCGCTGACGAGGCCGCGTCAAGGGCGGTGGAGAGGGTGCGGGCGGCGCGGCGCTCGCGCGCGTCGAGGAAGCGGTTGCGGCTGGAGAGTGCGAGGCCGTCGTCTTCCCGCACGGTCTCGATCGCCTCGATGCGCACCGGCAGGTTGAGGTCGGCGACCATGCGGCGCACGAGGAACAGCTGCTGGGCATCCTTCTGGCCGAAGGTCGCGATGTCGGGCGCGACGATGTCGAGCAGCTTGGCGACGACCGTCAGCACGCCGTCGAAGTGGCCGGGCCGGGAGGCGCCCTCGAACAGCGTGCCCACCTTGCCCGCGGTGACCTTGGTCTCGGTCGGGCCGTCCGGGTACATCTCCTCGACCGACGGGGCGAACACGTAGTCGACGCCGTCGAGCTTCTCGACGTCGGCCTCGAGGGTGCGCGGGTAGCGCTCGAGGTCGGCCGCGACCGTGAACTGGGTCGGGTTGACGAAGATCGATACGACCCGGATGTCGGCGACCTCAGCCGCGCGGACGACATGGGCCAGGTGCCCCTCGTGCAGCGCGCCGAGGGTCGGGGTCAGGGCGATGGACTTGCCGTTGGCGCGCTCGGCGGCGATCGCCTCCCGCATCCCCCGGATCGTCTCGATCACGACAGGCGTACTCACGAAGACGAGGCTACCCCGCTGCGGAGACGTGCCGGAGCAGCTCGGCGGTGAAGCGCGCCGGGTCTTCGAGGTGCGGCGAGTGCCCGGCGCCCTCGAACACGACCTCGCGGTAGCTGCCGCCGTTCGCCGCGTAGCGGTCGAGCACCGCTCGGGTCTGCGAGACCATCGGCTGCGCCGGGGCGACCTCCACGCCCGGCCAGCCCGGGACCACGCCCAGCTGGCCCAGGTAGTTGACGTCGAAAAACGAGGTGTCGGAGACGATGGCGTCGCGGTCGCCCCGCACCCACAGCACCGGCGGCTTGACGGGGAGGTCGACGATCCCGGTGAGGTCGAGGTGCTTCGGCGACATGGCGTTCAGCACGCCGTTGGTGCCCGCCGCGAGGCCGGGCCAGTGGGCGGAGGCCGTGGCATCCCCGGGATGGTTGCCGATGCCGGTCGTCGTGCTCAGCATCGACGCGACCCAGGTGTCTTCGTGGGGCGAGGCGTAGCCCTCGCCGACGTAGGCGCTGCGGAACACTCCGCGCGCGGTCAGCTCGCCCTCGCCCGTGTCGCCGGCCGCGAGGTTCGCCACGAACTCGGTGTTGGCGCTGCCGCCGCCGGTGCCCGCGTCGTCGTCGGTGAGTCGCGACCCGTCGAGGCGGGTGCCGCCGAAGCCGTAGGGCGAGACCGGCGACTGCAGGGTGATCGAGCGGACCGGATGCGACAGGGCGTACTGCAGCGCGATGCCGCCGCCCATGCTCCACCCGACGAGGTGCACCGCGCCCAGCCCGAGCGCTGCGATCACCTCGGCGACGTCTTCCGTGAAGTCGAGCAGCCCGCGCGTCGAGTCGACCGGCCGCGGCTCGCTGTCGCCGTAGCCCCGGAGGTCGATCGCCCACACCGAGAACTCGGCGGGCACCGCGAGCATCGTCTCCTGCCAGAACAGCGACGACGACACGTTGCCGTGCAGGAAGACGATGGCGGGCGCCGAGGCATCCTGCCCCGCCCGCGCGAGCACGCTGGACACGAGTCGCGGTGTCGTCACAGCGCGCGCGACGATCCCGGGGAAGAGGGCCATGAGTCTCACGCTAGTGGTGTCGCGCGGGGCATCCTTGCGATCGCGGGGGAAGCTTCATCCGCGATCGCAAGAAAACCCCGCGGCGGGCGGACGCAGCTCAGTCAAGGTAGCGCGGCTCCTCGCCAGCAGCGGTGAGCGCCGTCTCCACCGAGGAGCGCAGCAGCGGCCCGAGCACGCCCGCGGGCGACTCGATGCCGAGGCCCTCGAGCAGCGCGGTGGACTGCCGCACGATCTCGCCCGAGAAGCTCGTCGCCGTCGCGATCGCCTCCGCGTAGGTCGCGCGGTCGGCCTCCGCCACGATCACGGGCTCGCCGCCCATCTCGACCACGAGCGCCTGCCCGATCGGCAGCACCGGCGTCGGCGCGGTCACAGCGCAGTAGCTCTCGCGCAGGCGCACGAGGTCGAGCGAGGTGCCGGTGAAGACCATGGCGGGATGCACGGCGAGCGGTATAACGCCGGCCGCAACTGCGGGCGCCAGCACCGCACAGCCCAGCCCCGGCGCCGTGTGCAGCACCAGCTGCCCGGGCTGCCAGGTGCCGGTCGCGGCGAGGCCGGCCACGAGCGCCTCGATCTCGCCTTCCGGGATTGCGAGGATGACGAGCTCACTGCGCTCGATGAGGTCGGGGATCTCGAGGATCGGGACCTCCGGCAGCATCGCCCGCGCGCGGTCGCGGTTGCGCTCGCTCACGGCGGCGATGCCGACGATGGCGTGCCCCGCACCGGCGAGCGCAGCCGCGAGCACGGGCCCCACGTTGCCCGCGCCGATGACGCCGACCCCCAGCCGGCCGGACTGCGCCGCCACTAGGCGGTTCTCCACCGATGGCTGGTGTCCGAGATCGCGGACTCCACGGCGGTGGCGGAGATGTCGCCGAACGCCGTCACGGCAGTGTCGGCATCGATGGCGCCCAGGTACGGCATGACCGGGCCGGCGACCGTGTGCAGCCGCAGTCCGGCGAGACGCAAGCGGCGCAGGATCGGGCCCTGGTGCAGCGCCACGCTCTGCATCCGCGCGGCCGGCACAACGACGAGCGTGCGCCAGATCGCGCCGCGGCGCAGCAGGACGGCGCCCGGCACGATCGCGAAGCCGTTGCGGCGCACCGAGAACCAGCGGATGACCCGCGCGCGCTTCGGCGAGTTGGTGAAACCGTCGTCGCCGCCCTTCGAGGTGAGCCCCCGCTCGAGCAGGGCGATGGACTCCGGGTCGATCAGGCCGGGCAGCACGAGCTCGAGCACCTTGCGCACGTCAGCGAGGTTGCCGACGGGCAGGATCGTCGTGTTCGCCTGGCCCGCCGCGCCCTTCGCGGAGGAGTGCGATGCGCGGTTGATTTTGATCTCCCACCACCCGGTCGGCCGCCAGAACAGCGGCTGGGTGACTTCGACGGCATGGATGCGGCCCGGCGGCAGCGTCTCGTTGCTCGTGGAGAGCAGGCCGAAGCCGACCCGGATGCCGTCGGGCGTGGAGGCGATGCTGTACCGCAGCGACTTGGTGAACTTCGAGACGTAGTAGCTGCCCATGCCGATGATCGCGGGCACGAAGCCGAACAGGAAGAAGTACTCGCGGGTGGTGACGGTCACCCAGATGAAGGCGCCGATCACGGCGAGCAGGAAGATGGTGAAGCCGCTCAGCACGAGCGACCCGATGAGCCGGCCGAGGTGCATCTGCACGACGGACTCCGGCGGGGCGGCATCCGCGGGCAGCTCCGGGGCGAGGAGGTCGCCCACGATCGCACTCGCGGATCTCGGCTCCGCTCGATCACCGGTGGTCGAGCCTGCCGAGACCGTCCCCGAGGCCAGCAGCAGGATCTCCCGCCTCAGCTCGTCGGCAGCCGCTGAGCCGAGGTAGGCCAGCTGCACGTTCGCGTCCTGGCCCGCGACGCTGATCTCGAGCCGGGCCGCCCCGACGAGCCGCGCGAGGAAGGGCCGCACGATGTTGATGCCCTGGATGCGGTCGAGCCGCCCCCTCCGGTTGGTGCGGAACAGGATTCCGCTGCGAACCTCGACCTGCTCGTCAGTGATGCGGAACGTGTGCATGCGCCACGAGACGTAGAAGCCCGCGATGAACAGCAGCAGCCCGCCGACGATCGCGAGGACGATGAGGCCCGCGTAGTCGTGCTCGATGATCCACACGAACGGGTCGTACTCGTCGCCCGGCCCGCCCTCGATCACGATGTTGATGAGCACGTCGCGCAGGTTGACGATGATCACACCTAGGATCGCGATCAGCGCGATGCCGCCCTTGAGCAGCGGCGTTGCGGGGTGCAGCCGGTGCCACTCCCCGTCGGCGAGGCGGCCGAGGTCTCGGCTTCGCTCGACCACCGGTGGTCGAGCGGAGTCGAGACCCGACGGCTCGGTCACAGCCCCGCCCGACGGCTCTCGGCGAGGGCGACCAGCCTGTCCCGCAACTCCTCGGCGTCCGCCTCCGGCAGGCCGGGGATCGTGACGCCCGAGCTCGCCGCCGCGGTGACGAACTTCAGCTCGCTTAGACCGACCGCCCGATCGAGCGGGCCGCGATTGATGTCGACGAGCTGCATGCGGCCGTACGGCACCGCCACGAAGCGCTGGAACATCAGCCCCTTGCGGAACACCAGGTCGTCATCGCGCAACTGGTACCCCATCGCGCGCACCCGTCGCGGGGTGAGCGCGAGCGCGATGATGAAGACCACCGCGAGCGAGGCGGGCAGCGCCCACCAGAAGATGTTGTGGGTGACGAAGGCCGGGATGGTCGTCGCGCCGACCACGACGACGGCGAAGATCAGGTTGCCGACGAGGTCGACCACCACGTACTTCGGCGAGACGCGCTTCCACTCCGCCTGCTGCAGTTCGAGTCTCACGAGAGTCCTTGCGGGTCGGGGGTGCCGGGGCGCTTCTTCTTGTCGTCGTCGTCGGGCGGGATCGTGCACCAGTACTCGGCGATGAGGCCTGCGACGAGGAGGAGGATGGCGCCGACCGCAGTGGCGATCCCCATCGTGACCGAGCCTACCGCCGGTATCACGGAGCGGCTCAGGAGGTAGCCCGCGATCCCCAGCCCCGCGCCGGCGAGCAGTGCGCCGCCGAGGCTCGAGGCCTTAGCGAGCAGCACGACCCGGGCCGCGTAGAAGGGGTCGACCCGGCGGGTGCGGTCTCCGCGCGCGACCCGGCGCACGGGCCACGCCATCGCGACAATGATCACCCCGATCAGCACGAGCGCCACGGCAAGGGTGAACGGCGGGATCAGAACAGGGCGCCCGGATGCCGCGAGCGCAGTCTCCACGAACCACAGCGCTGCTCCGCCGAACACGGCGAGCATGAGCAGGTGCAGCGGCTTGGTGCGTGTCATAGGAGCGGCTCCGCGGGATAGGGGACCGGTGTCTCGCCCGTCGCGGCGAGCAGCCCGTCGATGCGGCCCAGGCCCGGGAGCGTGGCGTCCGGCTCGAGCTGCAGCCACGGCGCGAGCACGAAGGCCCGCTCGCCGGCGCGCGGGTGCGGCACGGTGAGGTCAACGCTTGCGATCATGAGGCCGCCGAACTCGATGATGTCGAGGTCGAGGGTGCGGTCGCCCCAGCGGGCGGCGCGGACACGGCCGTGCGCTGCCTCGATCCCATTGAGCGCGCGCAGCAGGTAGTGCGCGTCGAGGGTGGTGACCACGGTGGCGACCGCGTTGAGGTAGGCCGGGGCATCCGTGTCGACGCCTTCTGGTTTGAGCGCTGGAGTCTCAACCAGACCCGACGCGGCCGTCACCTCGACGCCGGGGAGGGCGGCGATGTCGCGGATCGCCTCGCGAATGGTCTCCTCGCGGTCGCCGAGGTTGCTGCCGAGGGCGACCACCGCGGAGCGCTGTGTGCGGTCTGTCATCAGAGGCTGAACCCCGTCGGATGCTGTGGGGCGGTGCTCATGCGCGTGATCGTCACAGAGACATCCTCGAACGGGACGGTGATCGGCGCACCGGGCTTGTGAACCGTGACGGTTGTCCCGGTGGCGGCGCGGTGCGCGAGCACGACACGGGCCACCCGTTCGGCGACCGTCTCGATGAGGTCGACGGGGTCGCTCTCGACGGCGGCCACGATCTCCTCGGCGAGCACGCCGTAGTGGATGGTGCGGTCGAGGTCGTCAGATGCCGCGGCGGCCGCGAGGTCGAGGTAGACAATGGCGTCGATCACGAAGACCTGCCCGTCGACGCGCTCGTGCTCGAAGACGCCGTGGTGCGCCGTCGCGCGCAGGCCCGTCAGCGTGATGCAGTCGGTGGGGTTCACTGTGCTCGTCCGTTCTTCCATGCCTCGAATACGCCCAGCGCCGCGCGGGTGGAGGGCAGGTCGTGCACGCGCACTGCCCACACCCCGGCCTGAGCGGCGAACGCGCTCACGACCGCGGTCGGCAGGTCTCGATCGGCGGTACTGGCGCCCTCGGGCAGCAGCTCCCCGAGGAACCGTTTGCGAGAAGCCCCGATCAGCAGAGGATGCCCGAGGCTCGAGAGCTCGTCGAGCCGCCCCAGCAGCTGCCAGTTGTGCTCCGCGTTCTTCGCGAACCCGAGCCCGGGGTCGAGCACGATCTGGTCTTTCGCGATGCCCCAGACGAACATCTCCGCGAGGCGGGCCTTGAGCTCGTTGCGCACGTCGACGACGACGTCGTCGTAGTGGGCGAGGTCGTCCATCTCCGTGCTGTGGCCGCGCCAGTGCATGGCGATGTAGAGCAGCTTCGACTGGGCGACAACGCGGTACATCTCGGGGTCGGCGAGGCCGCCTGAGACGTCGTTGATGACGGATGCCCCGGCCTCCGCCGCGGCCAGAGCCGTCGCGGAGTTCATCGTGTCGACACTCACCGGCACGCCCGCGGCAACGAGCCCCCGGACCACGGGGATGACCCGCTCCTGCTCCTCGGCGGGATCGACCCGCGCGGCGCCCGGCCGCGTCGACTCGCCGCCCACGTCGATGATGTCCGCGCCCTGGTCGCGCAGCTGCACGCCGCGGGCGACAGCCTCGGCCGCATCAGCGAACTGCCCGCCGTCACTGAAGGAGTCGGGGGTGACATTGAGGATGCCGAAGATCTGCGGGCTCATTCGGCGCTCCCGATCAGGGCCATCGCCTCGGCGCGCTGCACGGGGTCGGAGAGCACGCCGCGGCTCGCGACGGTGACCGTCGAGCTGCGGGCCTGGCGCGTGCCGCGGGCCCAGACGCAGCCGTGCACCGCGTCCAGCACCACGAGCACGCCGCGGGGGTCGAGGCCCTCGGTGAGGGCATCCGCGATCTCCTCGCCCAAGCGCTCTTGGAGCTGCGGGCGAGAGGCGAGGGTGTCGACGACCCGGGGCAGGCGGCCGAGGCCGACGATGCGGTCGCCGGGCACGTAGGCGACGTGAGCAACCCCGCGGAACGGCAGCAGGTGGTGCTCGCAGATCGAGCGGAACTCGATGTCGCGCAGCAGCACGAGCTCGCCCGTGCCGTCCGTCGGCACCGTCTCGCGCAGGTGGTCGACCGGGTTCACGCCGAGCCCTTCGAAGAACTCGCCGTAGGCCTCCGCCACCCGGCGGGGGGTGTCGACGAGCCCGGGCCGCGCCGGATCCTCCCCGATGGCGGAGAGCAGTTCGGCGACGGCCGCCTCAATGCGTCCGGGGTCGATGGCCACGGGCGCCTCAGGCGGTCGCGATGCCGGGTGTCTTGCGCGGACGCGGTGCCCGGGTCGGCTTCGAGGGCGTGTCCGACTGGACGCCGCCGTCGACGAGACCGGAGTCGACGGGGATCTTCGACGGGACCTTCACGGGCGGGCGGTCAGAGAGAGGGCGCGTGTCGCTCGAGAGCCACTGCGGGCGCTCGGGCAGCTTCTCGATGCCCTCGAAGATCGCCGCGAGCTGCGTGTGGTCGAGCGTCTCCTTCTGGAGCAGCTCGGCCGCGAGCTTGTCGAGCGTGTCGCGGTTGGTGTTGAGCACCTGCCAGGCCTCGTCGTGCGCCTGCTCGATGAGCGCGCGCACCTCCTCGTCGATGGTCTCGGCGATGTTGTCGGAGTAGTCGCGGCTCGCGCCCATGTCACGGCCGAGGAACGGCTCGCCGGCGGTTAGCCCGAGCTTGACCGAGCCGACCTTCGTGCTCATGCCGTACTCGGTGACCATCTTGCGGGCGATCGCCGTGGCCTTCTCGATGTCGTTGCTCGCGCCGGTCGTCGGGTCGTGGAACACGATCTCCTCCGCGACGCGGCCGCCCATCGCGTAGGTGAGCTGGTCGAGCAGCTCGTTGCGCGTGACGGAGTACTTGTCCTCCAGGGGCAGCACCATCGTGTAGCCGAGAGCGCGGCCGCGCGGCAGGATCGTCACCTTGGTCACGGGGTCGGTGTTGCGCATGCTCGCCGCGGCGAGGGCGTGGCCGCCCTCGTGGTACGCCGTGATGAGCTTCTCCTTGTCGTTCATCAGGCGCGTGCGGCGCTGCGGGCCCGCCATGACGCGGTCGACGGCCTCATCCAGCGCGCGGTTGTCGATGAGCTGGGCGTTGGAGCGCGCGGTGAGCAGCGCGGCCTCGTTGAGCACGTTCGCGAGGTCGGCGCCGGTGAAGCCTGGCGTCTTGCGCGCGAGCACCTCGAGGTCGACGCCGTCGGCCATCGGCTTGCCCTTGGCGTGCACCTCGAGGATCTGCTTGCGGCCCTGCAGGTCGGGCGAGTCAACGCCGATCTGGCGGTCGAAGCGGCCCGGGCGCAGCAGCGCGGGGTCGAGCACGTCGGGGCGGTTGGTCGCGGCGATCAGGATGACGTTCGTCTTGACGTCGAAGCCGTCCATCTCGACGAGCAGCTGGTTGAGGGTCTGCTCGCGCTCGTCGTTACCGCCGCCGATGCCGGCACCGCGGTGGCGGCCGACGGCGTCGATCTCGTCGATGAAGATGATGGCGGGCGAGTTCTGCTTGGCCTGGTCGAACAGGTCGCGCACGCGGCTCGCGCCGACACCCACGAACATCTCGACGAAGTCAGAACCGGAGATCGTGTAGAACGGCACGCCAGCTTCACCGGCGGTTGCGCGGGCGAGCAGGGTCTTACCGGTTCCGGGAGGGCCGTACAGCAGCACGCCCTTCGGGATGCGGGCGCCCACGGCGAGGAACTTCGCGGGCTCCTTCAGGAAGTCCTTGATCTCCTCGAGCTCCTCGATGGCCTCGTCTGCACCGGCGACGTCGGCGAAAGTGACCTTCGGCGCCTCCTTGCCCACGAGCTTCGCCTTCGACTTGCCGAACTGCATGACGCGGTTGCCGCCGCCCTGCATCCGGGAGAGAAGGAAGTAGAAGATCACGCCGATGATGAGGAACGGCAGCAGGATGCCGATGAGCTGCGTGAAGAAGTTGGTCTGCGGAACCTCGTCGTCGAAGTCCTTCAGGTCGGCGGCGTTGATCGCCGCGACGACCTCGGTGCCGCGCGGGGCCACGTAGTAGAACTGCACCTGCTTGCCGTTGTCGCCGTCGGCCTTGGTGAGCGTGAGGTCGACGCGCTGCTCGCCGTCGACGATCTTGGCCGACTCGACCGTGGAGCCCTTGAGCAGGTCGAGGCCCTCCTGGGTGGAGACCTCCTTGAACCCGCTTCCGGTCAGGAGGGTCGTGCCGATCCACACGGCCGCGATGGCGAGCACGATGTAGACGATCGGGCCACGAAAGATGCGCTTGAAGTCCATGATGTTTCGGGGCTGTCAGGCCCCCGACCTTCCTGCTGGAGAAACGTCCTGTAAGGCTACCGGTACCGCGCTGCGAGCCATCTGGATGTTCGCCGCAGGCGCACCCCCAGTACTAGAGCCAGCTGTCTACTGGTACACGTGCGGAGCCAGTACCGCGACCCCTCGGAGGTTGCGGTACTTCTCCGCGTAGTCGAGGCCGTAGCCGACGACGAAGGCGTTCGGGATGTCGAAGCCGAAGTACTTCACGTCGACCTCGACCTTCGCGGCCTCCGGCTTGCGCAGCAGCGCCAGGATCTCGAGGCTCGCGGGACCCCGGCTCTCGAGGTTCGCGCGCAGCCACGACAGCGTCAGGCCCGAGTCGATGATGTCTTCGACGATGATGACGTGACGGCCGGCCAGGTCGGCATCCAGGTCTTTCAGGATGCGCACGACGCCGCTCGACTCGGTGCTCGCGCCGTACGACGAGACGGCCATGAAGTCGAGGTCCACGTGCATCTTGAGCTCTCGCGCCACATCGGCCATGACCATGACCGCGCCCTTGAGCACCGCCACGAGCAGCACGCGCTCCCCCGCGTAGTCGGCCTCGATGCGCCGGGCGAGCTCCGCGATCTTCTCGTGGATCTGCTGCTCGGTGATCAGCACCTCCGTGATGTCATCGGCAACGTCGGAGAGTTCCATGCAGTCAGCCTAAACGCCGCCGGAGCGGCCCTGGCCCGCGATCGTTCACCGTACTCAGGACATCAACGGCCCAAAAGAATTGTCCTGAGTACGGTGAGCGTCCGGAATCGGCTGCCAGAACGGGGCAAGGGACGGGCGGGCGGTGCGGGGCGCGGGCGCGTCGGAGCTCTAAGGCGTGAAAACTGCCTCGGCGGAGGCCGCGTCCGTTCCCGCCGCCGCGAGCCGGATCCAGCTGCCGGCGCGCGCGGCCGTGAAGCCGGGGAGGTCGATCGGGCCCTGCCCGTGCCAGTCGGTGACGAGCCGCGCCACCTCGAGGGTCTGCGCGCGGCTGAGCGACACGTGGAACTCGCTCGCCACGACGAGCCGGATGAGGCGCTGCCGCAATGCGGCGGGCTGCACCTCGAGAGCGCGCACCGGCAGAGAGATGCCGGCCTCGGAGTGCTCGGCCAGGTCTTCCGCGATCTCCTCCGCGAAGTGGTCGAGCGCCTCCGCGTCCTCGCGCAGTTGCTCCGCGGTGCGGGCAAGTGCTTCCGGGATGCCCGGGCCGAGCTCCTCCTCGAGCACGGGCAGCACCCGCCGCCGCACGCGCACGCGCGAGTACGCGCCGTCGTCGTTCTGCGGGTCCAACCAGGGCTCGAGCCCCGCATCCGCGCATGCCTGAACTGTGGTCGCGCGCCGGATGCCCAGCAGCGGCCGCCGGTACAGGCCGTTGACGGCCGCCATCCCCTGCAGGCTGGCCGCACCACTGCCGCGGGCGAGGCCGAGCAGCACGGTCTCGGCCTGGTCGTCGAGGGTGTGGCCGAGGAGGACCGCGGCGGCGCCCAGCTCGGCGGCGGCCGCGTCGAGAGCGGCGTAGCGGGCGGTGCGTGCGGCGGCCTCGGGGCCGCCATCCGCGCCGACGGTAACGGTCTTCACCACGACCGGGTCGAGGCCGAGAGCGGCGGCCTGGCGGGCGGCTTGCGCCGCGGCATCCGCGGAGCCTGCTTGAAGCCCGTGGTCGACGATCACCGCCCCCGCGCGCAGCCCGGCGCGGGGAGCCTCGAAGGCGGTGGCCGCCGCGAGGGCGAGGGAGTCGGGGCCGCCGCTGAGGGCGACAAGGACGAGCCCCTTGGTTTCGACAAGCTCAACCAGCGATGCGCGGACCGCGCGGCGTAGGTCGGCAACTGCCGGGGTCAGCCGTGGGCGATCGGAGGGCATCCGCTAACGTTATCCGGAGTAACCCCACAGACTTATAGGAGCAACATCATGGCCGCCTACGACGTCATCGTCGAGATCCCCAAGGGGAGCCGCAACAAGTACGAGGTCGACCACGAGACCGGCCGGGTGTTCCTCGACCGCTACCTCTTCACCACCTTCGTCTACCCCACCGACTACGGCTTCTTCGAGAAGACCCTCGGCCTCGACGGCGACCCGGTCGACGCTCTCATCCTCCTCGACGCCCCCACCTTCCCGGGCGTCGGCATCTCGGTTCGCCCGGTGGCCGTGTTCAACATGACGGACGACGGCGGCGGCGACGCCAAGGTCATCTGCGTGCAGGCGAAAGACCCGCGCTGGGCGCACATCCAGGACATCGGCGACATCCCCGAGTTCACGAAGAAGGAGATCGAGCACTTCTTCGAGCACTACAAAGACCTCGAGCCCGGCAAGTGGGTCAAGATCGACGGCTGGGGCGACGCGGCCGAGGCCGAGGCCGTCATCCAGGCGGGTCTCGCGGCGTACGTGCCGCCTGCTGGGCACTAGTTCTTCGGGCCTCGGGCGGCCCGCGGCCGTCGCGAACTAGCTCTGCGCGGGAGTTGGAGTCATCCGCGGGTCTTACGTTCGCCGCGTTTGACTGCAACTCCCGCGCGACGCGAATTTGCGCGGGCGACCGGTTTCGATACGCGCGCCAGAGCGCGCTACTCAACCCGCCTAACCCGTCGGGCGCGCCCCGTAGTACATGAGGTCGTAGTACCGCAGGCTCGACACCTTCACGGGCACGCCCTCGTACTGCGCCTCGATCATCTGGCCGCCGCCGATGTAGAGGGCCGTGTGGTACGTCGACGCACCGCCGTCGTCCGAGTAGAACACGAGGTCGCCGCGCTGCAGCTGGCTCACCGGCACGAGCCTGCCCTGGCCGGCGAGGTAGTTGTACTGGCTCGTCGAGCCGTGCGCCCCGATGTAGACGCCGGCCGCCGCGTAGGCCGCCTTCGTCAGGCCTGAGCAGTCCCAGCTGTCCGGTCCGGAGCCGCCGTATTCGTAGGCGTCGCCGAGCTGGGCGCGCGCGTAGGAGATCGCGGTCTCGACGGCCGACGAGCTGGGCGGCGACGGGTTCGTCGGCGGAGTCGGCGGCGTTGCGGGGCCGCCCGGGTCGCTCGGCCCGGTGGGCGACGCCGTGGGCGGGTCTGGCGGGTCGGTGATGCCGATGAGGTACTCGCGCTCGACCTCGGCGGTGGTGCCCTTGAGCGTCGCCAGCTGGTCGTAGAGCTGATCGGCCGCCGCCTGCTGCGCCGCGACCTGCGCGAGCATGTCGGTGGACGCCTTGTTCGCGGCATCCAGGGCCTTCTGAGCGGATGCCGCGAGCGCCTGCCGCGCGGACTCCGCCGTCTTCGCCTGGTCGGAGAGCGCCGCGGCCACGTTCTTGTCGTGCTGCGCGCGCTCGTAGATCAAGGTGGACTGCTCGGTGAGCTTCGTCATCGTTCCGAGAGTCTCGAGCAGGTTGTCGGAGTCGTCGCTGAGCATCAGGCTGATGCCGAGGTCCGCTCCGCCCGCGCGCGCGAACTGGGCGACCAGTTGGCCGGCGCGGCGGGTCGATTCGCGGGCCTGCGCCGAGGCATCCCGAGCCTGGTTCTGAAGCCGGTCGGCCTTGCTGGATGCCGCGTCGAGCAGTTCGCGCGCGACGTTGTAGGCCTCGCCCTTCGCCTGCGCGGCGCGCCCGAGCTCGGCAGCCTTGGACTCGAGGGAGACGAGGTAGCCCTCGATCTTGTCGACCTCCGCGGCCGTCGCGGCCTCGTTGGCGCGCGCGTTCTGCACGTCGTCCCAGGTGGGGTAGTCGTCCGCGAACGCAGGGCTAGTGACGCCCAGCGCGAGCAGGAGGCTCGCGGAGACGACGACGGTGAGTGCCCTCAAGGGGCGGACGTGCGCGCGCACTACCGCCTCGAGCCCTCACCGCGGTCAGCCAAGCGTGATGCCCTGCCCTGACATGAACGGGACCGGGTCGACGTTCGTGCCGTCGAGGATGACCTCGAAGTGAAGGTGGCAGCCGGTGGAGTCGCCGGTGCTGCCGACGTAGGCGATGTTCTCGCCGACGCCGACGGACTCGCCGCTCGAGACTCGGATGCCGCCGTCGACGATGTGGCCGTAGCGCGTCACGACGCCGCCGCCGTGGTCGATCATGACCTCGTTGCCGTAGCCGCCGTTCCAGCCGTAGAGGGCGAAGATCACCGTGCCGGCGTGCGCGGCGTAGATGTTGGCGCCGCAGCCGGCGCCCAGGTCGGTGCCCTTGTGGAACTTGCTGCCGTAGTCGGCGCTCCAACCGAAGACGGAGGTGATGTAGCCGCCCGCGGGCTTCGCCCAGCCGGTGCTGCTGATCTCGCCGTCGTAGTCGGGGTCGGCGTCGAACTGGGCCTGGATGCCGGCCTTGTAGTCGGCCTCCGTCGCGGCGCGGTTCTCACGGAGCACAACGAGCTGCGCCTCCAGCTGCGCCACGTGGTCCTGCTGGGCGGCGAGCGCCGCGCCCGCCGCGTCGGCGGCGGCCTTGGCCTCGTTGAACGCCTTCTCGGAGGCTGCCTTCAGCACTTCGAGCTCCGCCTTCGCGACGTTCGCCTGGTCGGTGAGGGCCTGGGCCGTGTTCTTGGCGGTCAGTGCGCGGTCGGTGATGGCCTTGGCCTGCTCGGAGATCTTGCTCGACATGCCGAGGCCGTACAGGAGGTTGTCGGCGTCGCCCGCGTTGAGGAGGAGGTTGGCGGCCATGTCGCCGCCGCCCGCTCCGCCGCGCAGCATCTGGGCGGCCATCTGGCCGAAGCGCTGGTCGGAGACGGCGGCCTTCGCGCTCGCCTCATCCGCCTGCTCCTGCAGCGTGTTCGCCTTGGCGAAGGCGGCCTGGTACTTGTTGTCGGCCTCCTGCCAGATCGTCGCCTTCGCCTCGGCGTCTTTCTGGGTGCGCTCCGCCTCGGTCTTCAGACTCGCGATGAGCGCGCGGATTCGGTCGACCTGAACCGCGGTCGCCTCCTCGTTGTCGCGGGCAGCAGCCACGTCGTCCCACGAGGGGTAGTCGTCGGCCCAGGCCGGAGCGCTAGCAACAGTGGTACCTGCAACGCCGATGCCGATGGCTACGGCGAGTGCCACCACGCGCATGCGCAGCTTCGAACCTGTCGCCCCCCGGCGGCTGGCGTTTCCGCCAACGTGCATCGTGCCCATTGCTCCCCGAATCGTGTCGTCCCGCGTGAGATCACGTTGGTAACACTGTTAACAGTGCTAACAGTAGCAACGCGCTACGGGAATGCCCAGCAAAACCCTCAATTGCAGCTTGAAACTACCTCTGGGCGGGCCGGATGCCTCGGACATCCGCGCACTTTCGCGGATTGCCCCCGCGTTTGGCATTTGCCGCCGCCCCCCTTATGCTTGACCCTCGGTAGCTAAGAAGTTCTATGACCTCGAGGCCCCATCGTTTAGTGGCCTAGGACACCGCCCTTTCACGGCGGCAGCACGGGTTCGAATCCCGTTGGGGTCACAGCATCACCAGTAACACAGTTTCAAATAGCTAGGCCCTGTAGCGCAGTTGGTTAGCGCGCCGCCCTGTCACGGCGGAGGTCGCCGGTTCAAGTCCGGTCAGGGTCGCAAAAGTTCGACTTCTCTCGAGCGGTCGCGCTTGGAACGGCTCTGTAGCTCAGTTGGTAGAGCGCACGACTGAAAATCGTGAGGTCACGGGATCGACGCCCGTCGGAGCCACCAGCAAATCACTGTGATTTCAGGCCTTCTGGGGTCGCTTCTCGCTCTCAGCTTCAACGTTTGCCCACATTTTGCCCACATTTGAATCGCTCACGATGTGGTCCAGGGCTACTGCC
>Ga0247742_10001639_pt1 | contig 15234 bp, 10 predicted proteins | sample UWRJL208509C2_FD_180944 | JGI IMG/M metagenome (GOLD analysis project Ga0247742, IMG submission 180944) | Plant litter microbial communities from Arlington Agricultural Research Station in Wisconsin, United States - UWRJ-L208-509C-2 | ecosystem: Environmental > Terrestrial > Plant litter >...
CCAGGATGCGGTGAAGAATCAGCAGGCGCGCACGCTCGGTGACCTGATTGCCAGCGACCCGTCGGTACGCGCCACCAACCCGGCCGGTGGGCGCTATGAACAGTTCACCATCCGCGGCTTCAGCCTGTTCAACAGCGATGTGGCCTACAACGGCCTCTACGGCGTGTTGCCCACATACACCATCGACATGGAAATGGCCGACCGCGTCGACATCTTCAAAGGCCCGACCCAGTTGATCAACGGCATCTCGCCGCGTGGCAGCGTGGGCGGCGGGATCAACGTGGTGCCCAAGCGCGCCACCGACAAGGACATCAACTCGTTTACCGGCAACTGGGCTCCGACAGCCAGGCCGGCGGCGCCGTGGATGTAGGGCGGCGCTTTGGCGAGGACAACAAGTTCGGTATCCGCTTCAACGGCGTCAAGCAGTCCGGCGACACCGAGTGGGACCACCAGAGTGTCGACCGTGAAATGGCCGTGCTCGGCCTGGATTTTCGTGGCGAGCGCCTGCGCCTTTCCACGGATATCGGTCACACCGAGCGCGACACTGATGCCCCGCAGGAGCGGGTGCAGGTGGCAGCCAATGCGCCGGTGCCGAGCGCCAACGATGTGCGTCGCAATTACGCGCAGTCCTGGAGCAAGGCCAGCACCAACGACACCTTCGGGACGGTCAACGCCGAGTACGACCTCAGCGATAACGTGATGCTGTACGGCGGTATGGGCGCGCGCAAAAGTAACCACGACTTCCTGCGTCATGCAGTGTCTGTGACCAACGCCGCCGGCGACTTCCTGGTGCTGCCGCGCGATTTCACCCGCGATGAAAATGTGCGCACCTACACTGCTGGCGTGCGCAACTGGTTCCAGACCGGCTCGGTGAGCCATGAGGTCAACCTGGCCGCCAGCTACTTCTATATGGATTTCGAAAACGGCGGCGCACGGTATGCGCAGGGCCGCAGCAACCTCTACAACCCGGTGCAGATACCGACTCCCTCGGTGCAAACCCGTCCCGATCCGAAGGTCTACACCGAGAACCGCTTCAGTGGCGTGGCGTTGTCCGACACCCTGGGCTTCTTCGATGACCGCCTGCTGTTGACCCTCGGCGCGCGCTGGCAGCGGGTCAAGGTGGATGACTGGAACAACGGGGTCAAAGGCCGCACCGCCTACGACGAAGAAAAGATCTCGCCGTCCGGTGGCCTGTTGTTCAAGGCCACCGACAAACTGTCGCTGTATGCCAACTACATGGAAGGCCTGAGCCAGGGCAAGGTCGCGCCGTCGACCTCGGCCAACGACGATGAAATCTTCCCGCCGTTCATCAGCCGCCAGGTGGAAGTCGGCGCCAAATACGACGCCGGCGCCTTTGCGGTGACCGCTGCGGTGTTCCGTATCAAGCAGCCCGCCTACGAAACCAATGCCATCACGACGGTGTTCGGTCCCAACGGCAAGCGCCAGAACACCGGTGCGGAGCTGAGCATGTTCGGCGAGCCGCTCAAGGGCGTGCGCCTGCTCGGCGGGGTGATGTACATCGACAGCAAGCTGCAGGACACCACCAACGGCGCCACCAACGGCAACCGCGCGCCGGCCACGCCCAAGTACAACGTCAACCTCGGCGCCGAATGGGATGTGCCGGGCCTCGAAGGTTTGACCCTGACCAGCCGTGGCATCTACTCCAGCTCGCAGTACCTGGACACCTCCAACGTCAAGGAGATCGACGCTTGGAACCGTGTCGACGTCGGCGCGCGCTATGCGTTCAAGGTGGATGACAAGCACATTACCTTGCGCGCGAACGTGGAAAACGTCGCCGATAAACGCTACTGGAGTTCGGCGGGAGCGTCGGATGACAGCGAGCCGGGGCTGACCCTGTCGACACCGCGTACGTATTTGCTGTCGGCTACTGTCGATTTCTGATCGCTGTGACGGGTATGCCTGGGTAGGGGGCTTTCTATGGTGAGCAGGCTTTCTATGGTGAGCCTGCAGGGCGGGGGGCGCAGGATCTTTTGTGGCGAGCGGGCTTGCCCCGCGTTGGGCTGCGCAGCAGCCCCTTTCAAGCAAAATGCGGTGTGCCAGGCATTCCATGCTGATCTGTTTTGGGGCTGCTGCGCAGCCCAACGCGGGGCAAGCCCGCTCGCCACAGGAGCGTGCTCACCACAATAAATTTGCTGACTCCAACAAGCCTGCTCACCCCAATAAGTTTGTTGACTACAACAAGCCCGCTCACCCCGACAAGCTTGCTGACCCCAACAGGCTTGCTCAACACAGCAAGCCCGTTCCCATGGTGGAAATGAGAATGTTTTTTGATCACGCCGCGCCGATATGGAATAGTACCCGCCGTTTTCCCCAGCCTGTCTAGCCGGGGTGTTTTAACGCCGAGGTACTTGTCATGCGAATGCTGCGCTCCATCCCGACCCTTGCCGCCTGCCTCCTGGCGTTTTCTTCAAGCGTATTAAGCGCTGCGCCCATCGACCTCAATGACGGCCAGCACGCCGTGCATCTGCCGGATGCGCCCAAGCGCGTGGTGGTGCTGGAGTTCTCCTTTCTCGACAGCCTGGCCGCCGTCGACGTCACACCCGTTGGCGCCGCTGACGATGGCGACGCCAACCGTGTGCTGCCCAGGGTGCGCCAAGCCATCGGCCAGTGGCAGTCCGTAGGCCTGCGTTCGCAGCCGAGCATCGAGGAAATCGCCCGGCTCAAGCCGGACCTGATCGTTGCCGACCTTAACCGTCATCAAGCGCTGTACAGCGACTTGGCAAGCATTGCGCCGACCCTGTTGCTGCCCTCGCGCGGCGAGGATTACCAGGGTAGCCTCAAGTCCGCCGAACTGATCGGCAAGGCCCTCGGCAAAGGCCCGCAGATGCAAGCGCGTATCGCGCAGAACCGCGACAACCTGAAAAAAATCGCCGCGCAGATCCCCGCCGGTACCAACGTATTGTTTGGTGTCGCGCGGGAAGACAGCTTCTCGGTGCACGGCCCGGACTCCTACGCGGGCAGCGTACTGCAGGCGATCGGCCTGAAGGTGCCAGCGGTACGCGCGAATGCGGCGCCGACCGAGTTCGTCAGCCTGGAGCAACTCCTCGCCCTCGACCCGGGTTGGTTGCTGGTCGGCCATTACCGCCGCCCGAGCATCGTCGACAGCTGGAGCAAGCAGCCGCTGTGGCAAGTGCTCGGCGCCGTACGTCACCAGCAGGTGGCCGAAGTGGATGGCGACAGCTGGGCGCGTAACCGCGGGGTGCTGGCGTCGGAGCAGATCGCCGAAGACGCGTTGGCGATTCTCAAGGGCGGTAAAGCCGTACTGAGCCAATAAGCATGGCGCGCAGTGTGGCGGCAGCCGGCATTCTGCTGCTCGGCGCCGGGTTGTTCTGGCTGTCGTTGTACAGCTGGTCACCGTTCACCCTGGCGGCGGCGGATGCCTGGAATGGCCTGGTTCATCAGGGCCGTGTCGGCGGCAACATGGCCTATATCGTAGCTCAGTTGCGTGTGCCGCGAGCGGTGTGCGCGGCGTTGGTGGGGGCTTGCCTGGGCCTGGCCGGGGCACTGATGCAAGGCATCACCCGCAACCGCCTGGCATCGCCTTCGTTGTTCGGCGTGACGGCGGGGGCGGCGTTGGGGCTTGCGTTGTTTTCCACCGGGTTGGTCGCGTTGCCGTTCGCCGGTGGCGCCTTGCTGATGACCTGCCTGGGCGGCGCACTGGCCTGGATCACGGTGTTCAGCCTCGGCGGTGCCTGGTCGCCGACCACGGCCCAGGGGCGCCTGGTATTGGCGGGCGTTGCCGTCGCAGCCCTGTGTGCAGCCTTGACCCGCCTCACCGTGATCCTGGTCGAGGCCCAGGCGCAAAGCGTGTTGAACTGGCTGGCCGGTTCCCTGGCCAACGTCGGTGCGGCGCAGGTGCAATTGCTTTGGCCGTGCACCTTGATCGGCGGCCTGTGGGCGCTGTGGTGCGCGCCGCGCTTGAACCTGATCAACCTCGGCGAAGACGCCGCGCGCTCGTTGGGCGTGGGCATCGCCAGCCTGCGCCTGCAGGTGTTTGTCGCCAGCCTGTTGCTGGTGGGCGCTAGCGTTTGCGCGGTGGGGCCGATTGGTTTTGTCGGGCTGATCGCGCCGAATATCCTGCGCCAGTTTCTCGGCAACGATTACCGCTGGCTGATCCCGCTGAGCGCGGCGTTGGGTGCGGTGATCGTGCTGGGCGCCGATCTGCTCAGCCGCGCCGTGGCCTTCCCGGTGGAAACCCCGGCCGGGGTGGTCACCGCGTTGATTGGTGCACCGTTCTTCCTCTTTCTCGCCAGGCGTGCCCTATGACCCAGCCACGATTGCGCCTCTGGCTGTTGCTCGGCCTGTTGCTGCTGGCGGCCTTTGTCAGCCTCAGCGCGGGCACCGTGTGGCTCACGCCGGAGACCGTGTTGGACCGCCTGCTGGCCCATGACGCGCTCGACTTTGAAGTGTGGAACCACCGCCTGCCACGCAGCCTGATCGCGATCCTCGCAGGCTGCGCATTCGGCCTGGCCGGGGCGATTGTGCAGGGGGTGATTCGCAACCCGCTGGCCTCGCCGGAAATCCTCGGCGTAACCCAAGGCGCGGGATTGGCGCTGACCGTGGCGATCATCGGCTGGCCGCACCTGCCGATCGCCTGGCTGCCGCTGGTGGCGTGCCTGGGCGGTGCCGGCGGCGCGTTGCTGCTGGCGCTGTACAACACCGGCGTGAGTTTTTCCGGGGTGCGCTTTGCGCTGTCCGGGGTGGCGATTGCGGTGACCCTGTCCAGCGTCACCGAGTTTCTGATCCTGTCCCATCCGCTGGATATCAACACCGCCTTGCTCGCGTTGACCGGCAGTCTGTGGAGCCGCAACTGGCACCATGTGGCGCTGGTGCTGCCGCTCCTGGTGCTGATCCCGCTGGGATTGTGCCTGGCCAAGCCGCTGAACCTGATCGCCCTGGGCGATGAAGCCGCCCACAGCCTGGGCACCGCGCTTGGCCGCACGCGCTGGCTGGCAATGGCTTGCGCGGTGCTGCTCACCAGCCTGGGGGTGGGCGTGATCGGCCCGATCGGCTTTATCGGCCTGGTCGCACCGCACATGGCGCGACGCCTGGTGGGCGGGCATCACCACTATTTGCTGCCGGCGGCGATGCTGATCGGCGCGCTGCTGCTGGTGCTCGCCGACACCCTCGGGCGCAGCTTGATTGCGCCCAGCGAAATCCCTGCGGGGGTGCTCACGGCGGTGATTGGCGCGCCGTATTTTCTTTGGTTGCTGGCACGGTTCAAGGGCTGATCACATGAGTATTCTCTACGCACGACAGCTCGATATCGGTTACGGCGCGACGCGCATCGTGCAGGGCTTGTCGTTCGCGCCGCCGGTGGGCAAGGTCACCGCGTTGATCGGCCCCAACGGCTGCGGCAAGTCCACCTTGCTCAAGGCGTTTGCGCGCATTCTCAAGCCGACCCAGGGTGAGTTGACCTTGGATGGCCAGGCCTATGCGAGCCTGTCTGCCCGCCAACTGGCGCGACAGGTCGCCTTTCTGCCCCAGGTGTTGCCGGTGCCGGAGGGCGTCAGCGTGCGCCAGCTGATCGCCTACGGCCGCAGCCCGCACAACTCACTGTGGGGGCGCCTGAGCGGCAACGACCAGTCCCATGTGACCCAGGCCATGCAGCGCCTGGAACTGGATAACCTGGCCGACCGTGCCCTGGCCGACCTGTCCGGCGGCCAGCGCCAACGTGCCTGGCTGGCCATGGTGCTGGCGCAGAACGCGCCCGTGGTGCTGCTCGACGAACCCACCACCTACCTCGACATCAGCCACCAGGTCGAACTGCTCGACCTGATGGGCGAACTCGCCGCCGAAGGCAAGACGGTGATCACCGTGCTCCACGACATCAACCAGGCCTGCCGCTACGCCGATCACCTGGCGGTGATGCACGGCGGCAAGCTGGTGGCCGATGGCGCGCCGGAGCAAGTGATCAGTGCCGAGTTGATGCGCCAGGTGTTTGAAGTGCAAGTGCAGATCATGCAGGAGCCGGTGGCGGGCACGCCCATGTGCCTGGTCGAGAAGAGCACCCGGCTCGGTTAGAAAATGTGGGAGCGGGCTTGCTCGCGAAGGCGGTGTGTCAGTCACCTTATGCAGTGGCTGATCCACCGCCTTCGCAGGCAAGCCAGCTCCCACATTTGGGTTGTATTTCAAGTTCGAACCGGGTCGTATCGTCGGCGCGAATGTTGGCGAAACACCTCGAATCCGAACCCGGACGATGATCAAAACTGTGGGAGCGGGCTTGCTCGCGAAGGCGGTGTATCAGTCACCTCATGCAGTGACTGATCCACCGCTATCGCAGGCAAGCCAGCTCCCACATTTGGGTTGTGTTTCAAGTTCGAACCGGGTCGTACCGTCGGCGCGAAGGTTGGCGAAACACCTCGAATCCAAACCCGGACGATGATCAAAACTGTGGGAGCGGGCTTGCTCGCGAAGGCGGTGTATCAGTCACCTCATGCAGTGGCTGACCCACCGCCTTCGCAGGCAAGCCAGCTCCCACATTTGGGTTGTATTTCAAGTTCGAATCGGGTCGTATCATCGGCGCGAATGTTGGCGAAACACCCCGAATCCAAACCCGGACGATGATCAAAACTGTGGGAGCGGGCTTGCTCGCGAAGGCTGTGTACCAGTCACCTCATGCAGTGGCTGATCCACCGCTATCGCAGGCAAGCCAGCTCCCACATTTGGGTTGTATTTCAAGTTCGAACCGGGTCGTACCGTCGGCGCGAAGGTTGGCGAAACACCTCGAATCCAAACCCGGACGATGATCAAAACTGTGGGAGCGGGCTTGCTCGCGAAGGCTGTGTACCAGTCACCTCATGCAGTGGCTGACCCACCGCTATCGCAGGCAAGCCAGCTCCCACATGGGTTTTGTATTGTGGCTCAGGGCACCGTCCAACCTGTGGGAGCTGGCTTGCCTGCGATGGCGGGCTATCCGTCGATACAAGGTCAACTGACCCACCGCCTTCATGGGCATCTCCGCGGTACTGCTATCAGCGAGCGTCAACACTCCACGCTGCCTTCTTTACTTCAATCGCCTTGGGCAGCAGGTGGTTCTGAAAGAACAAATCTGCCGTCGCCTGCTGCGCGTTGATGATCCCCTCATCAATCGGCAAGATCGGCGAAGGCGGGCGGTTATCCATGTAGCGTGCGATCACTTCGCGGGGCAGGCCCATGAACTGTGTCAGCACGCGCAGGCTGTCTTCGCGCTGGCTGCGGGTGAGGGCTTCGGCGCTGCTGAGTTCCTCCAATAGATCATGGATAAAGCCGCCGTTGGCGTTCGCATATTCGCGCCGCGCGGTATACACCGGCCCCGACATGTCCAGGCCTTCGCCGTTCGCCAGCACATGGCTGGGGCTCTGGCTCAAGGCGAGTGACGAGTAGGGTTCCCAGATCGCCCAGGCATCCACGCTGCCTTGTTCGAACGCCGCGCGCGCGTCAGCGGGGGGCAGGTACACCGGCTGGATATTCTTGTAGCTCAGGCCGGCTTTATTCAGGGCGCGCAGGATCAGGTTGTGAGAGCTGGAGCCTTTCTGGAACGCGACTTTCTTGCCCTTCAGGTCCGCCACTGAATGCAGCGGGCTGTCGTTGCGCACCAGAATGGTTTCGGCACTGGGCTTGGGGGGTTCGGCGCCGATGTAGACCAGGTCGGCACCGGCGGCCTGGGCGAACAGCGGCGGGATGTCGCCGGTCGAGCCCACGTCCAGCGCACCGACGTTGAGCGCTTCGAGCATCTGCGGGCCGGCGGGGAATTCGATCCACTTCACCGTCGTCTGCGGAAAGCGCTGTTCGAGCAAGCCATGTTCCTTGGCCAGCACCAGGGCAATCGAGCCTTTCTGATAGCCGATGCGCAAAGTGTCGGGTGCAGCCGCCAACGCGGTTTGCGTAACCGCCAGCAGACTGAGCAATAACGCGGCAATCCTCATGCCTGAACCTCCTTGAAGCGATTTTGCGGGCGCGCCAAACCGAGGTTTTCGCGCAAGGTCGAGCCGCTGTATTCGGTGCGAAACAGGCCGCGCCGTTGCAGCTCGGGCACCACCTCGCGGGCAAAGTCTTCCAGCCCACCGGGCAGATGCGGCACGAGGATATTGAAACCATCCGCCGCACCCTGTTCGAACCAGCGCTGCAGCTCGTCGGCGATCTGCGTGGGTGTGCCGATCAGGCTGTAATGCCCGCGACCGCCGGCAATTCGCCGGCCCAGTTGTGCCAGTGTCAGATGCTCGCGTTCGGCCAGTTCGCTCAACAGTTGCTGGCGGCTGCGCTGCCCGCTGTCGGTCAACGGCAGCGCCGGCAACGGCCCGTCCAGCGGGTAGCCGGACAGGTCGAAATTGCCCAGCATGCGCCCCAGTAACGCGACGCCCACTTCAGGTTCAACCAGCGCCTGGAACGCGGCGAATTTGGCCTGCGCCTCGGCCTCGGTCTGCCCGACCACCACAAACACGCCGGGCATGATTTTCAGCGCGTCCGCCTCACGTCCATACCGGCTCAACCGCGCCTTGAGGTCGGCATAGAACGCCTGGGCATTGTCCAGCGACGTCTGCGCGGTAAACACCACCTCGGCGGTCTGCGCCGCCAGCTCGCGGCCCGCTTCGGAAGAGCCGGCCTGCACGATCACCGGCTGGCCCTGGGGCGAGCGCGCCACATTCAACGGGCCCTTGACCCGGAAGTGTTCGCCGACATGCTCCAGCACATGCCGCTTGCTCGGGTCGTAATAGGTGCCACTGGCTTTGTCGCGCACAAAGGCATCGTCTTCCCAGCTGTCCCACAGGCCGGTGACCACTTGGTGAAACTCGCGCGCGCGGCTGTAGCGCTCAGCATGGCCCAGGTGTTCCTCGCGCCCGAAGTTCTGCGCTTCGGCGGCGTTGTCCGAGGTCACCAGGTTCCAGCCGGCGCGCCCGCCGGACAAGTGATCCAGCGAGGCGAATTTACGCGCCACATGGTAAGGCTCGTTATAGCTGGTGGTCGCCGTGGCGATCAGGCCGATATGTTCCGTCACTGCACTCAACGCCGACAGCAACGTCAGCGGTTCGAAATGGTCCGAGCGCGCCATATGGCTGGCGACCTCACCGGTGGCGGCAGCGATGCTGTCTGCCACGAACAGCGCATCGAACTTCGCCGCCTCGGCAACGCGTGCCAGGTGTTTGTACTGGGCGAAATCCAGCCCGGCATTCGCCGGCACGTCCGGGTGGCGCCAGGCGGCGACATGGTGCCCGGTGGCCATCAGGAAGGCGCCGAGTTTCAGTTGACGGCTCATGCTTAGAAATCCTTGCGCAGTTGCACGCCGAAGTAACGTTCATCGTCACGGGGCACGGCGCGGTAGATGTAGTTGCCGCCGGTGGCCAGCAGCGGTGAGTAGGACTTGTCGGCAAGGTTCTTGGCCAGGAACGCCACGCGCCAGCCGTTGCTGTAGTCGGCCAGGGCCACGCTGGCGTTCCAGATGCCGTAGGCGCCTTGCTTGGTGTCGACATTCTGGCTGATGTCGTACTGCACTTCGCTCTGCCAGCTGTAATCGGTGCCCAGTTCGATGTCCAGGCCGTTATCCAGCGGGATTGTGTAGTCGGCGCGCACGTAGCTTTTCCAGTCCGGGCTGTACGGCAGCGGCTTGCCATTGACATTACAGGTGGCCGCCGCGCCCGCCGGGCAGGCGAATTCATCGATGCGTGCACGGGTGTAGGCCAGGGCACCCGAGAATTTCAGCTGTTGGGTGGCCTGCAAGGCGTAATCCAGTTCGACGCCCTCGGTGCTGACGCTGCCGGCGTTGATCAGGCGCGTGACCACCTGCCCGGCGACCGTGTCGAAAAAGTTGGCCTGGTAGTTGTCGTAATCGCTGTGGAACACCGCCAGGTTGGTGGTCAGGCGGTTGTTCCAGGCCGTGGCCTTGATCCCGGCTTCCCAGGTGTTGGAGGTTTCCGGCTTGAGCGCGTCGGTGTCACGCGCCAGCATGTTGAAGAACACGTTGTACGCCGGGCCTTTGTAGCCGCGCGAGTAGGTGAGGTAGCTGGTGATGTTGTCGGTGATGTCGTACTGCACGCCGAGGCGCCCGGACCAGCCATCCTCATCCACCGAGCCGGAACTCGAGGTGGCCGGTTGAATCCCGCTGACCAGGGTGGCCGAGGTGGAGGTGCGACGGTGATCGTATTTCAGGTCGTCGTGGGTATAGCGCAGGCCGGCGATGCCGCGAAAGCGCGAGGTGAAATTCAGCGTGGTCTCGCCGAATACCGCGTAGCTGTCGCTGGTGGTGCTGTAGTCGGCGATGCCGCGGTCGGTGCGTGTGGTGGTCGTCAGCGTGCGCTGGTAGGTCTCTTTGTCTTTGCCGTGCATGTAGAACAGGCCGCCGACGTACTCCAGGAATTCACCTTTGGGCGAGGCCAGGCGCAGTTCCTGGGAGTATTGGTCGAAGGCCAGCTCGCCTTTGTCGGCGGTGCCGGGGAACGCGGCGGTGACGCTGCCGAGGCGGTCGCCATCCTGGTACTGGGTGTTGTCCCAGCCGCGCCAGGCGGTGATCGAGGTCAGGGTGTAGTCGCCCAGGTTCCAGTCCAGTTGCGCAGACAACCCCTTGTTGGTGTCTTCCACATGGCTGCGGGTGTCGGTGTTGATATCACGGTTGTCGCTGGAAGCGCGCACCGGGTTCAACGCATTGGCGAAGGCCGGGGTCAGGGACTTGCTCACCACGCCATTCGGCGCATCGTCGTGGGACTGCATGTAGTCGGCGATCAGGGTCAGTTTCACGTCGTCATTCGGAGTGAATTCCAGCTTGCCGCGAATGCCCTTGTGGTTGTAGCCGTTGACCTCCTGGCCATTATGTTGGTTGTCGACGTTGCCATCGTAGCTGCCGAACAACGTGCTGATCGAGCCCTTGAGCACGTCCGGCACCAGGCTGCCGCCGATACCGAAGCGGGTACGGCTTTCATTGCCGCTGTAGTAGGACTGGTCGATATAGCCATGGGTTTCGGCCGTCGGCGCCTTGCTGGTGATGTTCAGCACGCCGGCCGAGGCGTTCTTGCCGAACAGCGTGCCTTGCGGGCCGCGCAGTACTTCGATGCGTTCCAGGTCGAGCAGGTCGAGGGTGGCCTGGCCGGGGCGCGCGTAGACCACGCCGTCGACTACGGTGGCCACGGTGGGCTCGACGCCAGGGGAGGTGGAAATGGTGCCGACGCCGCGCACGAACAGCGACGTGTCCTTGTTCGATGCGCCGGTGCGGAAGTTCAGTGACGGCACTTGTTGTGCGATGCTCGCCACGCCGTTGCGGTTGTCGCGCTCCAGTTGCTCGCCGTCCAGGACGGAGACTGCCACCGGGACTTTTTGCAGCGACTCTTCGCGGCGGGTGGCCGTGACCTTGACGGACTTGAGCGTCGGTTCCGCCTCGTCGGCGGCAAAGGCGCCGGGTACGGGGAGGGCCGTCAAACCGGCGAGTAAAAACAAGTGAGTGTGCCTGTGCATGCTGTGTCCGCTCGAAAGAAATGCCCTGAACCGCTGCGGTTCTTGCGACCGTCAGCGCCTGTGAAACTGTCTTGGGCATTCGCTCGAGCGAGTAGCAGACAACGCGCTTTGTTAGCGCTAACATCGGCATTATTGGTAGGTCTGGTTTAGAGCGTCAAATACTAAAAAATTAGCCCTATATTCTTTTTGGTTTTTAACAGGATCATCCCGTGAGCGAAGACAAACCGCGCAAACGCCGTGGCGCCGGGCGCGTCACCTTGAACACCGTCGCGCGCCAGGCCGGGGTATCGGCGATTACCGTGTCGCGCTATTTCAACCAGCCGGAACAGGTCTCGCCCGAGCGTCGCGAGCGCATCGCCGCGGTAGTCGCCGAACTCGGCTATGTGCCCAACCTGGTGGCCGGCGGGCTGGCTTCGGCGCGAGGACGGATTGTGGCGATGGTGATCCCGAACATCTCGGGGCCGATCTTCGCCAATACCATCCAGGGTTTCAGCGACACGCTCAGCCGCCACGGCTATCAGCTGTTGCTGGCGTCCAGTTACTTCAGCGCCGAACAGGAAGAAAGCGCGGTGCGCGCCTTCCTCGGCTGGTCGCCGGCGGCGCTGGTGCTGACCAGTCGCTTCCACAGCGCGGGCACCGAAAAGATGATCGCCGACGTCGATATCCCGGTGGTGGAAACCTGGGACTACGTGCCCGAGCGCGAGCCGTTGCAGATCGGCTTTTCCCACTACGACGTGGGCGTCACGGCCGCGCGCTACCTGCATGGCAAAGGCTATCGGCGCATCGCCTTCGTGCAGAACAGCGCCCCGGGCGACTTCAGCGCGTTGGAGCGGCGAGACGGGTTCGCCGCGACGCTGACGGCGTTGGGCGTCGACCCCTGGGTATTCGCCCCCGACGCTGACCGCGCGCCCTTTGAAGCGGGCAAGCAGGCGATGGAAACCCTGATGGGCCATGCGACACCGCCCGACGCGATCTTCTTCGCCAATGACAACCTGGCCGCCGGCGGCCTGTTGGCCGGGCAGCGAGCCGGCGTGAAGATCCCGCAGGACTGCGCGGTGCTGGGGTTTGGCGATTATCCGTTTGCCGAAATGTTGTTGCCGAGCCTCAGTACGATCAAACCGCCGGCCCTGGATATCGGTGTATTAGCAGCGACGCGGGTTCTGCAAAGTTTGGGCGTATTGCCGGTTGAAGAGGAAGTTCAGCGCTTGAATCTTTTGCAATGTCGCTTGATCGAGCGCGAAAGTGCCTGAATAACTAAGCACGTGGCTAATTGCAATTAGCCAAATCCTGACGGCAGGTAACGAAGGCTTTAAATCAAGGGTTGTACCGGAAATCCGGGACAGTCCTTGGCTATTCTTTTCAGTTTGTTTCCGAGCTTCCGGAACTAGCGTTGTAACTTCCAGTCGATAACCCCGGTTAACTTCGACTGCGGCGTGGCGAACTAATGGCCTTTTACCTTTAATGCCCAGTAGTTCCAAATAGCCATACTTTCTCGCAATCAGACACCCACTACTATGTCGTCCATGCCTATCGATGCCTGCCATCTGCAGATACCGCACACCGACCAAGTGTGCGCGTGGCTGATGCAGCACGCCGGGCTGAAAACCGTCGACCTGGAGCGTGCCCGACGCTTGTCCACCGATGCCGACGACCTGCTGGGGCTGCTCACGCGTCTGGGGCTGGTCTCGGAAATCGAGTTGGCGCGTGCCTGGGCCTGCCTGCTCGGTGCGCCGCTGCTGCTGGCGGATGCCGCGCCGCCGCTGCTCGACCCTTTGCCGGCGCTCACCGAGCGCTTCATGCGCCACTACCAGGTGGTGCCCATGGGCTGGAACCAGGGCGGGCTGCGCGTGCTCGCGGCCAACCCGGCGCAGGCTTATCCCTTCCAGGCCCTGGCCTACGCCTGCCAGGTGCCGGTATGGCTGGCGATCGGCCCGCGTACTGAAGTCGACACGCTGATCGAGCGCTATTACGGGCAGGGGCGGTCCGCCATGGGCACGCTGATCGAGAACCTCGATGAGCAGGGCGGCGCGCTGGAAGATATCGAGCACCTCAAGGACATGGCCTCCGAAGCGCCGGTGATTCGGTTGGTCAACCTGATCCTGCAGCGCGCCGTGGAACAGCGCGCGTCGGATATCCATATCGAACCCTTCGAAAACCAGCTCAAGGTGCGCTACCGCATCGACGGCGTGCTGCACGACGCCGAGGCGCCGCCGGCCAGTTCGTCGGCGGCGGTGATCTCGCGGGTGAAAATCATGGCGCGCCTGGACATCGCCGAGCGGCGCCTGCCCCAGGACGGGCGGATCATGTTGCGTATCCAGGGCAAGGAACTGGACCTGCGGGTCTCCACGGTGCCGACCAGTTTCGGCGAGTCGGTGGTGATGCGCCTGCTGGACCGGCAAACCGTGCAGTTCGACTTCCCCAGCCTGGGCTTCGACGGCCAGCGCCTGGCGGCCTTCCTCGATCTGCTGGAGCGGCCCCACGGCATCCTGCTGGTCACCGGGCCCACCGGTTCGGGCAAGACCACCACGCTGTACACCGCGTTGGCGCGGCTCAACACCACCGAACGCAAGATCATCACCGTGGAAGACCCGGTGGAGTACCAGCTCGAAGGCATCAACCAGATCCAGGTCAAGCCGGCCATCGGCCTGGACTTCGCCGGTGCGCTGCGCTCCATCGTGCGCCAGGACCCGGACGTGATCATGATCGGCGAGATCCGCGACCTCGAAACCTGCCGCATCGCTATCCAGTCTTCCCTCACCGGCCACCTCGTGCTGTCCACCCTGCACACCAACAGCGCCGCCGCGAGTATCACGCGGCTGCTGGACATGGGCGTGGAAAGTTACCTGATCGCCTCGACCGTCAGCGGCATCCTGGCGCAGCGCCTGGTGCGACGGCTGGACCCGGCCACGCGCGTGGCGTTCGAAGCACCGCCGGAGCTGGTCGAGGAACATGGCCTCGACCGCCTGACCGAACAGCGCCCGATCCTGCTCTATCGCGGCAGTTATCACGGCCGCAGCGCCATCACCGAACTGTTGGTGATGAACGATGAACTGCGCAGCCTGCTGATGCGCCACGCCGACGCCGACACCCTGGAGCAGGCCGCCCGTCGTGCCGGCCTGCGCACCTTGCATGAAGAAGGCCTGCGCCAGGCCTTGGCGGGCATTACCTCGCTGGAAGAAGTACTGCGCGTCACCCGTGGAGAGGGCGCGTGAGCCTGTTCAAATTCCGCGCCCTGGACAGCCAGGGTGCCACGCAGAGCGGCACGTTGGATGCCACCGACCAGGCTGCCGCCGTCGCTGCGTTGCACAAGCGCGGCTTGTTGCTGCTGCACATCGAAGCGGCGGGCAGCCGGCTGCTGCGCAACACGCGCGGGCCGTTGAAGGGCGCAGCGCTGGTGAGTTTCACCCAGCAACTGGCCACGCTGTTGGGCGCCGGCCAGCCCCTGGAACGTGCCCTCGGCCTGTTGCTCAAACAGCCCGGCCCGCCCGCGGTGCGCGCGTTGATCGAACGCATCCGCGAGCAGGTCAAGGCAGGCCAGACGTTATCCGCGGCGCTTGCGCAAGAGGGCGACAACTTTTCCCCGCTGTACCTGAGCATGGTGCGTGCCGGTGAAGCTGGCGGCGCGCTGGAAAGCACCTTGCGCCAGCTCAGCGATTACCTGGAGCGCAGCCAGTTATTAAGGGGCGAAGTGATCAATGCGCTGATCTATCCCGCGTTCCTGGTGGTCGGCGTGCTCGGTTCCCTGGCGCTGCTGCTGGCGTATGTGGTGCCGCAATTCGTGCCGATCTTCGA